>ERZ795059.113-NODE-113-length-117988-cov-10.633538_pt1 | contig 117988 bp, 133 predicted proteins | sample MGYA00375143_ERZ795059 | MGnify/ENA primary metagenome ERZ795059 (study PRJEB30188, sample SAMN05720168) | activated sludge metagenome | isolation source: Anaerobic digester | place: USA | collected 2015-01-07 ... | reverse complement strand
AGCTACGCTATAAAGGCACACACCACGCTTCGCGTGGTGGTTTACCGGGTTAATTTAAAACCCCGACGAATCGGGGTTTTAATTTGATGATACTATAAGGCTACCATATACAAATTTTTCTTTGCACCTGATTTGACTTTGACCGTTTTGGATACAGTGCTTTTCTTTACATCACTCGGATTTCTGTATCCAGTCAAAGAAGCCTTGATCTTGTATGTTCCTTTTTTTAGCTTTTTAAATTTATAAGCTCCACTCTTAGAAGCTTTATCACTATCCTTGAGTTTACCGTTCTTATAAATTTTTACCTTGGCTCCTGCTAAAGGTTTTAAAGTAGTCTTTTCTTTAACATAACCTTTAAAAGAATACTTTTGTACCTCATAGGCTGCCAATGCTGTTGAACAAGTGAGACCTAAAAATCCAACAGCCAAAAGCAAAGAAACAATTCTTTTTTTATTCATTTTGCTTTTTTCTTTAAAACGAATTAAAAAAAACAACTAGCTAGTTGTGAAATGTACCGGCCAACATTTCACATATATTATAACAAATTTTCAAATGTCAAGCAAGATTGTCAATGGAAGTTATCCACACCCCGCACTAACTTTTCACTAGTTTCCGAATTAGAGCTTTGCTCTTGTGCAAAGTTAGTGCGGGGCACGCCCCATCTTTCTTTCACCAGTTTCTAAATTAGAGCTTAGCTCTTGTGAAAAGTTAGTGCGGGGCACGCCCCATCTTTCTTGAACTTAGTTTCTAAATTAGAGCTTCGCTCTTGTGAAAAGTTAGTGCGGGGCACGCCCCATCTTTCTTTCACCAGTTTCTAAATTAGGGCTTAGCTCTTGTGAAAAGTTAGTGCGGGGCACGCCCCATCTTTCTTGAACTTAGTTTCTAAATTAGGGCTTAGCTCTTGTGAAAAGTTAGTGCTGGATTATTCCGAACTTTCACCAGAATCTACATTTTCTCCCCTTTTCAGAGAAATAATCTCACCAACGACCGTAATAACCAGGAAATAATAGGCATAAATTGCAAATGTTTCCGCTAAATTTTCATTTTTAAAAACCAACAGAACCGGACAGCTGGCCAGAAAAAACAAAGCCAGCGCGGCTGAAATGCGGCTTGAAATTTTCCAAACGATTGCAATTCCAAAATAGATCAAAATCAGGGTGCCAAAAAACGTGAAGTCAAAACTATATTTGGCCACAAAAGCAGCAACAATGATTGCTAAAGACAATCCGACTTTGAGACGGAATTTTTTCTGGTCCGAAAATCCAAAATCGAACTTCGGAATTTTGATTTCAAAACTAATGTCTTTCACCCCGCACTAATTTTCGACATTGCTTTGCAAAAAACAATGTGAAAAAATTTAAAAAATTAATCCCCGCCTGCTTTCTGTCTAAAACAAATCGCGCTTCCCTAAGTCGAAATTTAGTGCGGGGTTCACCCAACACTAATTTTCAACATTGCTTTGCAAAAAACAATGTGAAAAAATTTAAAAAAATTAATTCCCGCCCGCTTTCTGACTAAAACAAATCGCGCCTTCCTAAGTCAAAATTTAGTGCGGGGCTCACTTCGTAAATTATAAATAATTAATTTGTCATTTTCCAAAACCTTCTTCAAATTCATTCTATCAAGCCAGGAATATTCTTGCCAGTCTTCAGTTTTGGTCAGCATAATTTTTTGAATTCCCAGTTTTTCCATATCTTTGGAAAAATCAGCATAATCTATCTTTTCGGCAGGATTGCCTTTGTGGGCAATATATTTTTCAATTGCCAGTGTCTGTTCATCCAGAGAATGCGAATACACCTTGCCGGTTTCGGTATTATTGCCCTGAATAATATTTTTGCCGAAAAAACCTTTGGCGGGCGTCGCCACGTTTTTTCCCGCAAAATCAAATTCCATATACAGGTGCCAGGGCAGAAACAGAATTTTTCCATCAGTTGGATTTTCCTGCAGATATTTTTTAGCTGCCTGCCATTCAGATGGAAATTCATGCGGAGCCAAATGCTCATGCATTCCCCTGATCATTGAAAATGAAAAAATGACCGGCAGAAGAATGGCCAGCAGCCCTATTTCCAATCGATACCCTTTCAGCTTTTTTGTTTCCCAGAGAAATTTTATCCCCCAACTCCCGAAATAGGCATAGAAAAAAACCAGAACCACCGCCCACTTCTGGGATTCGCGAAGGCCGATATAAAAAGGAAAATGATCATACAAAAAATTTGCCAAAGGCGCGAAAATCGGCGAGGCAATTCCGATGGCCAGCACATAGGCAATGACCGCCGTCAGCGTCAAAGGTTTTGCAAAAATATCTTTATTCAAAAACTGCTTGGCTAGCCCAAACATAGCTAAAAGAAATATGGCCCAAAAAGCAATCATCCAGATTGGATTTTCCTGAATTGAAACGAACCGGTCCTGATCTTCCCCCCAATATCCCTGCAATGCCAGCACAGTATAATAAACCGAATGATCGCCGGATCTTTTTGTCTCAAACGCCTTGGCATCATCCAGTGAAAAACTTCTCATTCCGCCCACACCGCCATCTGTTCCGCTCGCAAAAGAAAAAAGCCAATTGCCGTTTAAAATTATTATACCCATTCCGACAATGAGCATTGTTTTCAAAATAAACTCCCAATTCCTATTCCGAAAAAAATGGAAAGTCAAAAGAGCAACCATGGAAGTTGCGACAAAAAAAGCGCTGTGAGGAAAACTCGCGATTGTCAGCCCTGCCAAAATCGCAGCTGCCCATATTTTCCGGTTTTTTTCTTTTTCTGCCAGATATTCCAAAAAATAGATCAAGAACCAGAAGAAAAACAAGCTGCCAAGAGCAATGCCGGGCTGTTCAACCAGACGCGCATAGATGAAAGGATTGAAAATCAGAAAAATTCCGGCGAAATATTGCGCAAAAACATTCCCCGTATTTTTCGCCAAGCGGAATCCCGCCAGTCCCAGAAAAAAGATGATAGCAAAAAGATATATCCGTTGAAAAACTCCGAAAGAAACAATTGAGGCCAGACCGTAATTTATAATCCTTACTATGGAATCAATTTTCCAATCTACGTCAGCCAAAGAAATTTCCGGCCTGACCGACCAGTCCAAAAGAAAAATATACCCACTTTGAAAAGTCGGATATAGCAAAAAAACTGCTATGGCAAAAAAAATAAATTTATAATATTTTTTCAAAACTTTTTCCATATCTGTTTATTGAAGTTTGGTTTTGGGAATTTATCCCAGCATCTACAGAATGCCTAACGAGCAAGCACAGAGATTGATGTACACAAACTCATACCCCAATATCAAGGGGTAAGCCCGTGAGCATGAGGTTTACTTTTCGCTTTCAAGCATTGCTTTTAATAAAAAAATTGTTTCAGTTCTGAGTTTCGCCCTGGCCCAATCTTTTTGCGACTCGACGAGCATTTCGCCAAGACCATCCAAAATGTGGCTATTATCCATTTTTTCCAAGAGCCTGATGCATTCAGCCACAATTTCATCAAAAGCCCTTCCGGATCGATTTTCAACCAATTTTTTATTTATCGGCCAATTATTTTTTGCAAAAAAGTAAACATCATAAACATCACGGCTCGTTTTGCCGATTCGTTCATACATCGCCATCAGCTTATTGGCAAACATATCTTCTTTCACCATTACTGCCATTGGAATGCCAAGCAATGTTTTCAACTCATACTTGGAACCAAAATCTCGACGATTTACTTCGATCTTAATATTTTGAGATTTATCGTCATATGAAATAATCGTGATCAGATTAAATCTTTTGATCCGCGAATCAACGATTTTTCCATAATCAGAGGCTATTTTTTCAATTTTATCGAACACTTCCTGCTCCCTGCTTTCATCCAGAAGGTCAAGGTCAATATCCACTGAATTGCGATTCAGATTATAAAACATCAAAGCTGCTGTGCCTCCCTTAAATCCCAGATATGGAGAAAGCGAAGTGTCAGAAAAGATATCTTTCAAGATTTGAAGCAAGATGCTTTTATGCTTTGCAAAATCCAAGGTCATATTTTTTAATTAGTATTTTTATAATATTTAAAATATTCTGCAACTTTTTTATTCATTCTCTCGTTGCGGTATATCGGCAAAATTTCGAATACTTTTCTCCAGTCCAACACATCCAAATGATCAAAGTGATAATCCTTGCTTGCATAGATCCTATCCAAAAAAGCCCGCTCCTTGGTGGCAGTGGCAACATTATCTATGTTTTCAATTCCGACAGTATTGCTTAAAACATAATCTTTCATTTTGATAAAAGATATTTTCTGCCCATTTGCTTCGATTTCTCGAGTAACATAAGAAGCTGTAAAAATATTCCCATAGTATTGAAAATTTATCCCGGAACGAGTCAAAACAGTTTCAAAACTGATATAAGCAGGAGTATAAATCCGAGTGGCCAACTCAAAACGATTGTAATTTTTGTCTTTGGCATAAATTCCGCGACGAATCCTGATCAATTTATTGTTTTTTACATATTGGCTCAATCTGACCCGGACAGCCACGTTCACCGTTTCTCCCCACAACAAAGCAATGTCTTTGGTAGAAAAGACGGTTTTAGGAGATCTTAACAAAATTTCAATATATTCACCTTTTTTGGGCTTACTATTCATATTATTACCTGAAGTTAGCTTAAAACTTACTTACAGTATCATTATACACCAACTCGCAGAAAAAAGCAAGCATTGCATTGCTTAAAAACTACTGTTCAATTTCCATCTTTTTTGATTAATTTTTTTCTTTTGCGCCAATCGTAAAGCAAATAGCCCAGGCAACCAAAAAGAGTTGTACCGGAAATTATCAATCCAAGATAGAAATAGGATTGGGGTTTGAAATATAGCACCATTTCCACATCAATCGAACCGTCAGGATTCTCCCTATAATACTCCTTAGAAAAATTCTGTTTTATGTATTCCGGATCTATTGTCCACTTGTTGGCATATTCATTAATGATCTTATGCGTATCGTTAAAAATCGGTTTTTTCCAAAGATAATATAAATTTTTTATTTCGAAAAATTTTTTATCAAATCCCTGACATTCTGTAATGTTATTGTTATATTTTATTTTTTTGTCTGACTCAAAACACCAACCATTACTATTATTTTTTTCTAAATAAATATTCCACTCTTGATGAAAATTCTGCAAAAATATAAGACTTTGTTTATTTTGTAAATTAATTGATATTATGTATTTTTCAGAATTATTATATTGAAAAATGCTGTTGTTGGTTTTTATAATAGGACTTACTTCATCAGAAATTTTATAAATTATCCAATCCCTAAGTTCCATTTGTTTTTTAAATGGAGAGACTAACTCCTCATTGAACTTTAAGCTATTACTTGTATCTTGATAAGAAACGAAATCAAAATCTTTTCTTAACAAAATAAATTTGATATTATTGTCCCTGGTTAATTTAACAAAACTTTCTATATCTTTTTTTACTAAAAGATTATAATATTTGTTATAAATTTTATTTTTTGAAACATTCTCTGGCCCTGGGGTTGAAATTACCACTTCTTTGTTTATTATAGAAGAGAAATTGCCATTAGTCTTACCCCAGGTGAAAATTTCAAAATATTGTTTTGGCAAAACAAATACTTTATTAATATCTGACCCTAATTCATTTTCCCAATTTACATTGAGATATTCTCTAGGTATTGAAATCTTAGATTTTTCATCAATAACTTTAAAACTTATATAGGGATAAATATTAACAATTAAAAGTAACATTAATAAAAAATGAATAATTCTAACACATAAAAAATTCTTTTTGATTAGAATTAAAAAATTTATTATGGCAAATATAAGTAAGAAATGATACATCGGATACCATTTAAAAGAATTTCTAAAAATTGCGAAAAAACTATTCGAATAGAAAAGGTTTTCGTATATTTTGGCAAAGATACCTTCCCTGGTTCCAACCATTAATGGAATCAGAATTATTATAAACCCAGCGAAGAAAAATGAATTCATTCTTTTTTTAAAAAACATGGATACAAGTAAAATCATCATCGGTAGCAAAAGTATAGATCCAATAATTTCGTTTAAATAAAAATTTTGATAGGCATAACTTAGCCAATCTGGTCCCCAAACAATTCCAAAACTCCAAGGGCCAATCCCCTTGAATGAGTTCAGATAGGTTGATATTCTATTTGTCATATCGGGCGTCTCAACCATGATATCTGATAATTTATTTGCATTGATTGTTATAAAATGTATGCAATATGAAATTAGCCAAAAAAAATTCAATATAATTGATATAGAAAAAGCTATTAAAATTTTTTTAATATCAATTTTTTGTTTTAGAAAAAAAATTACATAATACAGGCCAACAACTCCTATACAAAATATTGCAATAAGAGCAGCGGTCAAATTTACTGCGCTAAGAAATAAAGTACTAATAGAAAATTTTATAACATTTTTAATATTAGATTCTTTCAACAAGTTTAGGAAAAAATAAAGAGGAACTGGCAATAACCATTGGGGATAAACAACGGCTATATATTTAGCCGTTATACTTGTAGAAAAATATATGGATGTTAAATAAACAATGCCTAATAATGTCAGAACATAAATCTCGTTTTTTGTATTGCCATAGTTAAAGAATTTTTTTATTGTTTTTACAAAGAAAAACAATGATGTAATAAAAGAGAGCGAAATGAAAATAAAAAAACCTAAATTAAATCCAAAAAGGGTTGTAAAAAAAATTCTTGGTAAGAAATATGGTAGAATATAGGCAGAACTTAAAAGATTGCTTTCCCCAAAGTTTGTCGATCCCTCCCATGTATTAAAAATGAATGATAATTGTTTTAAGGGACTAAAAAGTGTTTCGTGGCGACTATCTAAAATAAAAGAGTTTGAATAAAAATTTAATAAAATAACAACAATAATTAAAAATAGAATAATAAATAAAATATTATTTTTTGTTACTTCGAATTCGTTAAACTTAAAACATCTAATATTTCTTATAAATTGCAAAAATTTGCCCACCATATAATATTGTTCTAGTTATAAGATTGTCATTAAAATAAAAACTGTAAGGAGTGCTTAATGTTATTTTTTGCAGACCGCATCTTCTTAAGAAAAAGTCCAAAGTATAGGGAGTAAAAAGAATTGTATGTGTTTTATCCATTTCTCCAGTATAATTTTTTTTACCTAATAAAAATCTCAAAAAACTATTTGCATTAGGCGTAGTTAGCACTAAAAATCCATTATTTTTTAAATTATATCTAATTACATTTTTTAAATTTGAAAGATTGTCTAAGTGCTCTATTGTATCTAATAAAATTATCAGATCAAAAGTATTTTCCTTGTTTAATTGATCTTTGTTTAAATCAAATAATTCGAAACTGCCCTTCTTAAATTTCTCCTTACAAAAATCAATTGCAAAAGATGATATATCATATCCCATACATTCATTATCTTCCATAATATCTTCAAAAAAAAGGCCTCTTGCGCAACCAAAATCAGCAATTTTTTTATCCTTCAGTAAGATATTTTTTTGTTTTAAAAAATCCTTATAATGATCCAGCGTACTGGAATTTTTTTCAGATAATTTATTGAAATATTCTTTTTTATAATTAATTTTCATTTTAGACAATCAAATAATTTAGCATACTCTTTTGCCGCTTTATCCCAGCTAAATTGTTTTGAAAAATTATAATTATCATTTATTAATTTTTCTCTTTCTTTCTCTTCAAGATTGCTTATTTCAACCATTTTATTATAAATATCTTTTAAATCATACGGATTGATAAGCCAATTTTTATTGGGTGTAATTTCTATCAATGAGCTATTTTTTGAAGTTATGACAGGACATTTGCACGCCATTGCTTCTAAAGCGGGAAATCCAAACCCCTCATAAAAAGATGGGTAAATAAAAAAAACAGCATTTTGATAAAAGTTTACTAATTGATCTTCACTTGCATATCCCCACAATATAACATTATCCGTCAGCTCTAGTTTTCTAATTGCATCTTTTAATTCAGCTGTTTGATTCTCACCGATCAGACCGGCAATAAGATACTTATGTTTTATCAATTCTTTATCTCTAGACATTACTTCTAATACGCTGAGGATGTTTTTTCTTTTGGGGTGAGTCGTAAGAGAAAAAAAATATTTTTCCTTAATAATCCTTTCCTTTTTAGTTTCTTCTAAAAATAATTTGTTGATACCAGAATAAATAACTCTGATTTTTTCTTCAGAAACTTTATAAAAATTCAGAATATCTTTTTTTGTATTTTCAGATTGAGCAATAACAACATCAGCATTTTTTAAAGATCTTTTAATGCCATATTTATAATAAAGATTAAAAAAGAGTGAATGATTTTTTGGAAAAACTAAAAAAGATAGATCGTGTATAGTAACTATATATTTAATTCCCTTGATTTTAAAAAATGGAAGAATGTTTGAGGGACCGTGAAAGATATCAACTCTTTCTTTTTTTATAAGACAATTTATAAAAAAAAGATCAAATAAGGCACCAAATAATCCATTATTTGGTCCTTTTATAATTTTTGTATCTCCAATCTTTTTATTCAAAGATGTTTGAAAAAAAATAAAAGAAAATTTATCTTGATTTTCAGATAACTTATTATAAAGGCACTTTATATAATATGGTATGCCAGTACTTGATTGCTGATAAATTCTCGAATTTATACCAATTTTCATTTATTTATAAATATATTTTAAAATTAATTCGTAAAGTCGATCGCAGGCCATCCCGTCTTGATATTTATTAAATTTTTCTGTAAAAAATTTATATTTATCCTTATAGTTTGAACTCGTAGACCAATCAAAATCATCAATCAAATCAAAAAGTTCTTCTTCATTTTTCGCAAACGCTTGGGGCATTTCTTCAAAATAGTTATAATACATCTTCCTGCAATTTTTTAAATAATAATCGAAATCATAGCAATACAAAATTATAGGGCGATTCGTTAAACAAAATTCAAATGGAATGCTCGAATAATCTGAAATTAAAATATCAATATGAAGTAACAATTCTTGAATATCGTCTACTTCGTTTGATATTTCTTTTATATTACTTAAACTTAATATATCAATTTTTTTTCCGAATAAAGATAAAGGGTGATTTTTTACTAAAAATATATAATTTTTTTTCTTCAAAAGTTCATTTAAATTAAGCAAATTCTTTTCCGTAAAAGGTATTATTTCGTTCACGTTATCTCTAAAAGTTGGAGCATATAACAAAATTTTATTATAGATAGATAAATTAAGCTTTTGTTTATAATCATTGTAAATTAAATTTTTATTAAAAAATATATCGTTTCTCGGATATCCAATTACCTTAATATTGTTATTTAATAATGCTGTCTTCATATTGTCTGCAGAACTTTCTGAACAAGAAATAATAAATTTATACAGCTTCATTTCTTTTTTTATAAAGTAACAAAATATTCTATGAAAAAGCAATTGGTCTTTTCTGCTATCCAGAGAGATATCTTTTAATGGTGTGCCATGCCATAAATTTATAATATTAAAATTGCCTAAAATAAAAGTTCTTCCTGTAATATCCTGGGAAGCAGCCTCAATTATTAAATAATTAGCTCTCAATATACTCCAAATGCCAGCAAAGGAATAAAGATACACTACAGGCTTATTTTCTGATTTTAGCATTTTATATATATTCTTATTTCTTGTGATCCAAAAAGGAATAAACTCACTATTTTTTCTATTAAGCAAATATAAATAAAAATATTTTGGATTTCCTATAAATCTGTAACCAAAATATGAACCAAATAGTAAAAGGTTATTTTTTTTGGGGATAACATATGAAAAAAACCAAAAAAGGGGAATGAAGAACAAATTTAAAATAATTTTAAATAATACTTTCATGTTTTTTTATACCATCTTTAATCATATAAATTTTCTAAGGCAAATTAAATTGGATATAATTATATCTATTTTATTTTCAGCAAATTCGCAGTCTTCTCTTTTTGTTTCGCCTGTCAAAACCAGTACGGATGTTATTGGAGAATTTTCCGCTAACTTCATGTCCGTATAAAGCCTATCCCCTATTATAACCGCATCCCTGTATGTAAATCCGTATTTTTTGAGAATCGGATCTATAAATGATTTGTCTGGCTTTCCGAAAAATTTATTTGGTAATATGCCCGTAGTCATTTCTACTATCTTTATAAATGTGCCAATGTCAGGGATTACCCCATCTTTTGCGGGACATACAACATCCATATGGGTCGCATAATAAGGAATTCCTTTTCGAACAAAATTAGTGAGTTTTTGTATTTTTTGATAATTAATCTCATCATCATACGTTAATAAAATTGCTTCTGGATTTTTTTCTTCATATTTTAGCCCCTCTTCGCTGAAATATTTTGAAACATTTTTATTTGCAACCCAAAAAACTTTTTTAATTTTTTTCTGTTTTAAGAAAGCCACCGCTGACGCAGAAGAAACTAAAATATTACACTCTTTTAATCCTAGTCCAATCTTGTTAAACCTAGCCAGATGCTCTTTTGGTGTCCTTGAAGAATTATTTGTAGCAACAAAAAATTTTCGATTTTTCTTTTTCAGAACATTAATAAAATCCAATGCTCCTGAAATAGTTTCATTTTCAATAGTTAATGTTCCATCTCGATCTATAAAAAATATTTTTTTATTCTTAAGTTCTTCTATTTTTTCATTAAACAAAACCTCAGCAGCCCCTAAGTCTTCATAATTATCTATTTCATACCATCTGTTTTTCCCTATATTAAATGGATTAGCAACAATTTTTCCGGATGAAAATAAATTATCCAACATTACCTCTGTCCATTGATTCCTATCTCTATTTATATTTATGATTCGATTCATTTCAAGAATCAACGTATTAGTATCTTTTTTATCAATTTTATATATATCTATAGAACAACCGTATGCTTCTTTTTCTATAATTTTTTTTGAAATGCTCTTAATAATTCCATTTTTTACAATAACTTTCATCGATTCTTCTAGGTATCTGCCCTTATCAACAGCAACGACTGTTCTCTTCTGTTTGACTAATCCTCCTATAATGCCCGCATCAAAAACTAAATCAGCATTCATGAGAATTACATTGCCTTTTAAATGTTTCTTGGCGAGAAATAGGGAATACATATTATTTGTTTCTTCAAATTCTTTATTTTCGACAAAAGAAAAATTTATTGATGGATAATTATTTTCGCAAAAATTTACAATTTGAGACGATTTGTATCCAGTACAAATAACTATTTCCCTGACTCCATTCTCAGTCAATGAGTCAATAATATAACCTAGCATCGGCTTTCCGTTTACCTTGATTAATGTCTTAGGTTTTTTGTCTGTCATTGGACGCAATCGTGAACCAACTCCTGCAGCTAAAATTATTGCCTTCATAAATTATTTTATGTCATATATTTCTTTCTCAATAATTTTATTTTTTGAAAAAGAAAACTGATTTTTTATTATATAATCTGTTTTAATAATCTTACGCAACCAATATGTAAAAGATTACATGTACTGTAAGCTGTTACTCTTTTCATATATTTTTTTAAAAAAATTAAGTTAGCTTAAACTTTTCAGGATTTTTAGGACAAGCCTAAAATTTTTTTGAAATCCTCATAGCTTTTTTCAAATGTTATTTCTTTGCTCCAATTCCAAGCATTTTGCCCCAATCTTTCATATTCAACTTTATCTTCCAAAATTTTTACAATCTTCTGGCTAAGATTCTCCGGATTGTTTTTTTCGCAAATTATCCCCGTTTCCCCATTTCTGACGCTATCCCTGAGACCATCAACATCATAGACAACTGCCGGAGTTCCCTGCGAATTGGCTTCCGTGACAACAAGTCCCCAGCCTTCTTTGGCGGAAGTGACGGCAATAAGATGTGATTTTTGCATCAGTTCAATCTTTTTTTCTCTGCTAATCTTGCCCAGACATTGGATTGAATCTCTATATTTTGATGTTTCTATTATTTCAATAATTTTTTTGGCAAACTTTCCGGTTGTATCTCCGGCTATAATCAGCTGCAAATCAGAAATTTTCTTTTTTGCAATTTCAAAAGCTGCAATGATCTGATCGGCCCGTTTCATAGACCTTAGTGCCCCAAGACTGAGTATTGTGAGTTTTTCAAATTTTTCAATATTTAAATCTTTGACCGGATTAATGTGCGTTCCTTCACTGATTATTTTGATTTTATCCCGTCTGAAACCGAATTTGCTCAGATCTTTTTTAGTGCTTTCGGAAACCGTAATGACATCTCTGTTGCCAAGCAAGAACAGATAAAACGTTTCCGCAATATATCCAATCAGACCTTTGATGATGTTCATCTCGTAAAACCAAATTTCCCGGCAAAGCTGATGAAAAAATAAAATGCTTTTCTCGTGAACATATAAATTGCAAAAAAACGGAATTGTGTTCACTTCTTCAATAACCAAATCCGCCCAGCCTTTCAGATTTTTTTTGTAATATTTATACGCTTCAAAGTAGACTGTGCGATAGTTTCCAACTCTTATAACCTTGAAACCGTCAACCATTTCTTCTTTTTCTGCCCCGGCAAAACCGCGCACCAAAAAAATAACTTCGTGTCCATCTTGAACCAATCTTCTTGCCAGCTCTTCATTCACAACTTCCGCCCCGCCGGCATAGGGGTTTTTAATATCTTTCCAACTGAACCATAACAAGTTCATAAAGTTATCAAGTTCATAAAGTTATAAAGTTTTGATAAAACCAGAGATTATTTTAGAAATTTCAATTTTACAATTTTTTCTTCCTCACCACATACATCGGCCTGCCGATAACTTCCCCATGGATATTGCCGATACTTGCCTATTCATTTTTTTGCCCTCTTTTCCATAATTCATGCAAACTAGAACATTAAATTAGATAAAATAGACGGGAAAAGCCTTACGCCCGGAACTTTTTTGAAAATTATTTGAAATTGATGCAAAAAGCAAAATAACTTCGATACCACCATAAGTTCTTTCAAATTCAGCTATTGATTTTGATTGATCATTTTTGAGTAAATTTTTAACTTCCAGCGCTGTTTTCTTTCCGTCAGCTAAATTCAAAATAAAATCAACTTCGCTTTTTCTTTTATTGCGCCAATAATTTAAATCATACCCCGCTTTTACTAATTGGGAAAAAACGGCATTCTCCAAAACCTGCCCCATATCATTTCTGTCTTCAAACTTTCTGAAATCATTCACTATTGCATTTCTCAAGCCGGAATCAAAAAAATAAACTTTGGGATTTTTCACGATTTCCGTCCGCTTATTTTTATAAAAAGGTTTTACTAAACCAACAATATAAGTTTTTTCCAAAAAATTCAAATATTTTTTCAGGGTTGGATAGGTGAATTCCGATATTTGAGAAAGTTCCCTATATTCAACAAGATTACCCGCCTGAAAAGCCAAGGCTTTGATTAATTTTCCCAACTTATAATCATCAATCAGGCCTAAAACATCCCGGACTTCGCGAAGAAAAAAAGTATTATAAATATTCTTAAGCACTTCTTTTTTTTCTGCCTCATCGCGAGCTAAAATGACCCGGGGATAACCTCCAAAAATCGAATACTCTTCAAATTCTCTGGCCAGTTTCTGTTTTATTTCATTCCCCACTGTGACATTTTTTTTCGAAAGAAATCCCGGATTTAATTCAGAATAAATTCTATTCAAAGCCACATTCTTGTAGCTTAAAAACTCGGAAAAATCAAGCGGAAAAAGATTGAAAATAAAAATCCTTCCCACCAAATACCGCGTGGCCTGAATAGTAAGATCGATCGCCGATGAACCTGTAATAAAAATTTTTATTTTTTCAGAATCAAAAATATACTTCAAACGCTTGCCTCCATTTTTTGAATATTGGAATTCATCTATGAATAAATATCTATTTCCCCTCACGTATAGCTTCACAAAATCTTCAATATTCCTATTGAACATATTGAGAACATTTTTATCCTCAAAACTGACAAAAACCGCTTTTTTAAGACCCGAAAAAATCTTTTTTAAAAGCGTGGTTTTCCCGCATTGACGAGGACCCAAAACAGCAATAATTTCCGGGGTTTCAAGATATTTAAGAATTTTATCCTCTAATTTCCGCTTAATATACATAAAAATTGACTGTTTGAACTAAAATTTAATACTAGTTTAATTATAGTTCAGACTGAAGTTCAAGTCAAGATTGCTCCAGTTAAGTTTTACAATTTTTTCTTCCTCACTACATACATCGGCCTGCCGATAACTTCCCCATGGATGTTGCCGATATAGAGAGCAATGAGACCCAAACAGCTCAAAACTATGCCACTGAAAAAGATGTTGAGAATTGCCAGCGAAGCCGGACCGGAAAAAGAAAAACCGAAAGGATCCTTCCAAATATATTTGTCGAAAAAAATGAAAAGTCCCAGAGAGCCGGAAACGACTGTGACCACAATGCCCAGATAGCCGGCCAGTTTCAATGGCAGAAGGCTCATGGCGACAAAACTGCTGAGAGCCAGTTTGATGAGTTTTGTTGTGCTGTAGGCGGCTTTGCCATGCGCTCTGGCCGGAGAATCAAACAGGATATATTCCCGGCGGAAACCCAGCCAGGCAATGAGGGCGCGCGTCATGCGGTTTCTTTCGCTGAATTTATTGAATTCGTCAATGACAATCCTGTCGAGCAGCCGGAAATCTGTCGCGTCGGGAGCAATGGAAGTTTCGGAAATTTTGTTGATGATTTTGTAGTAGAACCACGAACCGGCGCTTTTTATTAATGAATTCCGGTGATTTTTTTTCCTGACTCCGACCACGACTTCCGCTCCCTTTTCCCATTTGGCCAGAAATTCGGGAATGGTTGCCGGCGGATGCTGAAGATCAGCGTCAAGCATAATGCAGGCGTCTCCCTGGCAATTGTTGATGCCGGCCGTGGTGGCGATTTCTTTGCCGAAGTTGCGTGAAAAATCAATATACTTCACATCCTGATCCGCTTCGGACAATTTTCTGATTTCTTCAATCGATTTGTCCCGGCTTCCGTCGTTGACAAAAATAATTTCAAAAGCATAGTTTTGAAGCATGTTTAAAACCTTTCTAAGCTCTTCATAGAGAAGCGGAATATTTTTTTCTTCATTATGAGCCGGGATAACGATGGATATAAGTTTCATACTTTTTCGTTTAATTTGCCTCTAGATACGAAAAAAAGGCCAATCAGAATGGCAACAAATTGCATAATAATCACTATATTGATTATAGCAGAAATGCTCTTCCCGTAAAGGAAAATCAGCCCTGAAAATACCGCGGCAATTGCAATAAGAAAATAGGCTATTTTTGTCTTATGGATTGACAGAAGATACTGGAAAATGAGATTAACGATGGAAAACAGGGATACTGCGATCGCGAACCATCCCAGATAAGCCGCTGCTCCCTGATATTTGTTTCCGTAGAGAATGCTGAGAATCAATTCCGGATACAGGAAATATATTATGGTAGCAAAAGTTCCCGCGAAAAAAACCAGCGCCAGCCCTATTTTCATGAGTGGTTTTGCGGAATCTCCTTTGTGGTTGCTTTCAGATGACATCGAGAAAAGCACGCTAGCAACGATTCCGGTCACAAAATAGATTACTTTAGAAGCCACATTGAGCGCGCCATACTGACCTGCAGCTATGGCATCCAGATTATGTTTCGCCAAAACCATGTCCATGTTGCACATTAATGTTATGGCCAAGTTGCCGACAAAAACCGGCAGGATGAATTTTTTAATTTCCCCAAAATCAAAAGAGGCCGGTTTATTGTCCTCAATTTTGTCCGTATTTTTTTTCTTGAGAACCACAAGCCTAATCACAGCTACAGATGCAAAATATGTGACAAATGATCCCAAAACAAAACTGCCAACAATGCCATTCAGGGCAAAACCGATTTTGACCAGCACTATTCCCGAAATCAATTTGATCGCCGCGCCTAAAATTCCATTCAGGCTTATGTATCTGAATTTCTGCCAGCCGCTCAAAGTTCCGGAATTGACGGCAGAAAAAAAGGACAGAAACATAGTGATCCAAATTAAAACCAGGGCAAAATTATTTTCAATGTTGAGAAAATTGCCGACAATAGATGTCAGAAAAATAGAGGAAGCAAAAATCGGCAAGCCATATTTGAAAATTTTTCTGTTAAGATAGCTGCGGATTTGGCGGCTGCCTTCTTTGTCATTTTCAGCTTTGCAAGCAGCGGAATATTTTGTCGCTATCATAGTAAGAGTCGCTGAAAAAACTGAAATTATGGCCACCAAAGAAATTAGGGATTCGGCTTCTCCGTATATTTCAACATCTACCATTCTTCCGATTACAAGATGAAAGATGTAGTTGAAAAAGTTTATCAAAATCGTGCCGGAAAACAAAATCAGGCTGTGTTTCACAAACACGCCCTGCTCCGCAAATTTATTTTTAATCAAGGAAAATATCATCCTTTTTGATTTAAAATTCAAAAGTCCCCCGTGGTTTATTCCGTGGATTCCGGCAATAATTGTCCGAAAAATAACATTAGCCTAAGTATAGCACTCAGGTTTTTTTCGTAAAGAAAGCACGGAAAGCAAGGGTTGACAAAACGGCATTTATGTGCTATTTTTTGTTGTTATAGTTGTTATAATGGATAGTATGGTTATTTTAAATTTATATTAATTTAACAATTGCTGGAGGGGGCGATTATGTTAAAAGAAAGGGCTTTTGTTATTATCTGTTTGTTGCTTTTTGTTCTGTTGCTTTCTGGCTTTAGAAGCATTGAGGATTTGAAGTCAGAACTAGACAACCTAGTAGCTGTAGCCGAGGAGACTAAAGATCCCCAGACTATGGAAATTGCAGCGTTCTTGCAAAATAATGCCATCATGGCAGAACCGAATGAAAAAGGAATTCGGATTCTGGAAGAGTCCAAGGATGGCAATTGGGTTGCTGTTGTGTCTCTACTCGAAAAAGACGGAGAGACAGGAGAACACTGGAAAGGCATTCTGAATGTCAATTCGGCCGCCAATTTTCTTTTCGAAATCAGAACCATCGTTCTCAAAAATGGCAACTTTGGACCAACAGGCAAAGCCATCGTTTTACTTCATGAAGGTTTTCATGCGCTTAGTTTTGCCCGCGAACCTTATGAAGAGCGGGAGGAAAAAGAATTCTGTCTTGAAGAAGTGGCAGCACATACTTTTCAAAACAAGCTGATGCTTCTTCTGGGAAAAGAAAAGTATCAGCGCCTGCTAGAAAAAGAAGTTTGCCGCATGGAAAAAGAAGCCAAATCTCTCGGAGGAAAACCGGGAGATGCAATTCCTGGGCTATTGGAAAATCCGGAATTAGCCGAAATTTTCGGCAATCCGGTGTCTGAAAATGAAAGCGATTTCATACAGACGAATTTTTGGATTCACGCAGCCTTTGTTTTTATTGAAAAAAACTACAAAGGCGACGTGAAGATGCAGAAAGCAGCCTTTCTGCAGGCATTGTATGAACAAGAGGGAGTTTTATAAATTTCCTCTTAAACGATTAGACACCTTTGTTTCCAGATGGAGACAAAGGTGTTTTTTAATTTGCAAAAAAATCCCGACAAAATCGGGATTTTCTTGTTTAAATCAGTTTTACACTGATAGATTATTTCAGAGTCACTGTTGCTCCGGCTTCTTCCAATTTCTTCTTAATTTCTTCAGCCTGGGCTTTAGCAACTTTTTCCTTAATTACTTTTGGAGCAGCATCAACCAAATCTTTCGCTTCCTTGAGGCCTTGGCCTGTGATTTCGCGAACAGCTTTGATCACATTGATTTTCTGAGCTCCGGCAGAAGTGATTTCTACATCGAATTCAGATTTTTCTTCAGCGGCTTCAGCAGCTCCACCGGCAGCCGGCATAGCTCCCATCATCATTGGAGCAGCAGCGCTAACTCCGAATTTTTCTTCCAGAACTTTCACTAGTTCAGAAAGATCAAGCACACTCATTTTTTCTATTTCTGCCACCAATTTTTCAAACTTGGCAGGAACTACAACTTCCTTTTTTTCTTCTGACATAATATTTTCCCCACTAATTTACTAATCTTTTACTAATATACGAATAAAAAAATTAGTATATTCGTATGCGATTAGTATTTTAGTTGGTTGTTAAAATTAAATTATTTATTGCTTATTATCTGCAACTGCTTTCAGAACTTGCACTAGCCCACGTAAATTGCCCGCCAAAACATTGACAAATCCAGATGCTGGCGCGTTGAGAGTTCCGACCAATTTGGCCAAAAGTTCTTGTTTGGATGGAATTTTCGCCAGAGCCTTAACTTGCGCTCCGTCCATGATTTCTTTGCCCAAAACACCACCAACCATTTTGACATTTTCGTTTTTCTTGGAAAATGTGTCGATGATTTTAGCGCCGGCAACTTCATCAGTATTAGAAAGTGAAACAGCAATCTGCCCTTCCATTTTTCTAACGTCCAAACCTTCAACGCCTGCATTTTTGAAAGCAATGTCCAAAAGCGTTTTACGAACTACGTTATATTCGACTCCTTCAGCGCGCAAAGCTCTTTTAAGTTCAGTAGCGCCTTGAACATCCAAGCCTTTATAATCGACAAAAATAGCCGACTTAGCAGCCTTGATTTTTTCAGTTAAATTTTTTACGAGTTCGCTTTTCTGTCCCTTAGTTAACATACTTTTATTTTTTTAGTTTAATTACTCCCCACTAATTTACTAATCTTTTACTAATATACGAATAAAAAAATTAGTATATTCGTTCCGCCAGCTGGCGGACAATTAGTACTTTAGTAGGTACTAAAAAATCTGCGTCCCCGCAGATCGACCTTTATCCCCAAACGCTTTTGGCGCTTGAGAGATTCCTCGGTGGGAAATTAAGCTTTTTATGGCACCCACTGTCTGCGGACTTAGAACCTATCTGAAAAATCACTTTCGTAGCGAAATTGTAAAATTTCGAGCGAAAAACTTGAAAGTTGAGAAGGGCTATTGGATATAACCCGACGAGACTTGAAAGTTTTGCAGCCGAAATTTTACAATTGCAGCAGAAAACGGATTTTTCAGATAGGTTCTTAACTATTAAATTTTCCCAATATCAATATTATTATTCTGCCTTAGCTTCCTCAGCTTTCGGTTCTTCAGTTTTAACTTCCTCCTTAACTTCTTCGGCTTTCACTTCTTCAGCTTTGGTTTCTGCTACTTCAGCTTTGACTTCTTCAGTTTTTGTTTCGGCTGCTGTTTCAGCTTTTGGCGCCTCTTCAGCTGGAGCTTCTTTAGTTACTGGTCTCTTCATTTTAATCGGTTTTTTCTTGCCTTCAATAATTCCTTCTTTTACAAAAAGATTGTAAGCACTGTCAGAAGGTTGTGCACCTTTGGAAATCCATTCTTTGATTTTGTCAGCTTTAAGAACAGCAACTTTTCTGGCTGGATCGTAACTGCCTAAAACAGCCACATGACGGCCTCCCGGGGCAATTCTGTGTTCTTGTAAAACCACTCTGAATTGAGCTCTGTTTTTTCTGCCTACTCTGGCGAATCTAATAGCTAGCATAATTTCTTTTAAGTTAAATAAATAATATAAGGATATTTATCATACCCTTTTTTAGCCTCTATAAGCCTAAATTTCAGTACTTATTCAGTATACCCGAACTCTGAATTTTGTCAATACATATATAAATTTATAAAAAAATAGGTCGCTTTTTATTGCGACCTATTGTCTTTGACAGATGCAATGTCTGCCCCTTCTTAATTAACTTCTATAGTAATTAGTCCTCTGTTGAGGTCTATTACTAACTTGGAGATTTTGCCGGAGAAAGTTACTGCCGATTGTTTTGGCTTATGAGCAGTTTTTTCTTCGACTTCTTTGCCTTCACTGACGGCCTTGATGAAATTTTTGCCTTTTAAATCAGTAACAGACAACCCCGAAAACTCCTCTTTCAGTTTTTCATTTACAGCATACAGGTATTTCTTGCCTTTTCTTTCTTTTTTAAGCAAAGAAAATCCCTTTTTTTTGTAATTGATTAAAAATACTATTAAGTGGAGCATTGATGAGATTGTTTTTAACAGAATTCTGAAGATCTGGATATCTTTTTAATACCTCTTGCCTTAAAAAATTTGTATCGAATTCTGTCTTTTCCATAGATACAATTACTTGAAGCACCTTATCGGCAATCGTTTTGGGCACCTCGGTTTCGTTTTTTTCCGTTTCAGACTTTTTCATTCTTTTTATCCTCCGAATTAAATTAATTGATTCTATCAAACATTCATCATACTCTTCTACTTTTCCACGTCTTGGTCGACGAGCAACAAGCTTTTTTCTGCCAACAGGTCTTGACTTAAGTTTAGTTTTTTCTGCCACAGTAATTGCATGTTCTGAAATAGGTTTTCTGTTTCCAACTATATCGCCAATTTCAATTGGCGGTATAACAGTTTTGCCAACTTTAATTGTGGCAATATTTACCAATGGCACTTTCAAATTGCCACCTCTTGTCTTGATGCCCATGCTCTTCCCCCCTCTTATTAATTTTTTAATAAAACAATAACTTTGAAGTATATAATTAAATTTGGTTTATGTCAACTAATAAAAACTGCGTTATATATAATCTAAATAATATTACATAAAATCTATAAAAAAATTTATATTTTACAAAAAACCCTTTAAATAAAGGGGTTTTTTGGTCAATAATAGCTATTTTGTATATTACTATAGCAGAAGTTAGGGGGTAACGATAACGCAAGCATAGTCATTCCAGGCATATCCGGCGCTGCAGGTAAATTCGCATGCTTTATTCCAGTTATTAACTGCCGAATACACATAGGGCGTATCAACAGTCAGTTCCATATTATCTCCAAAATACATTTCGGCATGAGCAGGAACTGTTCCGGTGCATTTTTTAGCTGGGAGAACACAAGCATAACCATTCCAGTTATATCCGGCATTGCAGGTAAATTCGCAGGCCTTGTTCCAATTGTTCATAGTTGAATAGACGTATGGTGTGTTGACAGTCAGCATCATATCGTCCCCAAAATACATTTCTGCATGAGCTGGAACCGATCCGGTGCAGGAATAAGATAGAGCGGCGCAGGCATAACCGTTCCAAAGATATCCGGAACTACAAGTAAATTCACAGGCCTTGTTCCAGTTATTAACTGCCGAATAGACATAGGGCGTATCGACAGCTAATTCCATATCATCTCCAAAATACATTTCAGCGTGATTTGGAATTATCCCGGTGCAACGAGGAGCCGGAAGGACACAGGCATAACCATTCCAAAGATATCCGGCACTGCAGGTAAATTCACAGGCCTTATTCCAGTTATTAACTGTTGAATAGACATAGGGCGTGTTGACAGTAAGCATCATGTCGTCTCCGAAATACATTTCAGCGTGAGCGGGAACCGATCCAGTACAGTAATAAGAAAGAGGGGCACAAGCATAGTCGTTCCAATTGTAGCCTGAACTGCAGGTAAATTCGCAAGCTTTGTCCCAATTATTGATTGCAGAATAGACATAGGGCGTATCGACAGCTAATTCCATATCATCGCCGAAATACATTTCAGCATGAGCGGGAACTGTTCCGGTGCAGGAAGCCGCTTTTGCCGTGCTTCCAAAAAATAAAATTCCGAAGCCAAAAATAAGGATCGACAAAATTATAAGTGTTTTTGATTTCTTAAATGTCGCAAAAATTTTTCTATACATTTGATTTTAAATTTTGTTAATATAATTTCAAAATGAATATATATTAAAAAAATTAAAGTTAATGCTTATTGATATTACAAATCTTATCATAGAATCAATAAAAAAGCAAAAACCCCTAAAAATAGGGGTTTTCGTTATATCGAAAAAATTCGAGTCTTAGAGAACTGCTTCTTTAGCAGCTTTAGCCAAGCGGAATTTTACAACTGTCTTGGCAGCAATTTTAATTTTTTCTCCGGTTGCTGGATTAACACCCATGCGAGCTTTTCTTTTAGCTTTTACCATTTTTCCAAAACCTGGCAATACAAATTCTCCTTTTCCTTTCACTTCCTTGTAAGCAAGCACTGCAATCGCATCAAAAAACCCATTTACATCTTTCTTTGCCAAGCCTGTTTTTTCAGACAAAGCTGTCACAATCTGTGACTTCGTCATTTTTGCCATAGTTGTTTTTTATTTTCGAGCGGAGCTAGAGAAATATTTTTTATTCTTAAGCGATCGCTGAAAACAAATTAATTTATTATTATTTATTTATTCTGAGCTCATCTCAAAAATAGTTTCGTTTACGAAATCGAGATAATTTCGAGCGAAAAATTTGAAGGTTGAGAAGGGCTATTGCAATAACCCGACGAGACTTGAAAATTTTGCAGCCGAAATTAACCGATTGCAGTAGAAAATTATTTTTGAGATGAGCTCTAGCATGTGGCTCATGCACACCTTGATTATACACCCTTTTTAAAAGGTTTGGAAGAGCCTTTTAAAATTTTGTCAACCCCGCACTGTTTTGGCACTGCGCCCCATGGCGCTAAAAGATAATAAACATGGGACTTATTGTATTAGCACAAAATCTAGTATATTAATAATATATTATTATTACAAAGTGCCAAATTAGTGCAGGGTCAACCCCGCAAGAAACAAGCAGAATAAAAACTATCAGAGTAAGGCTGCCTATTTTTTTAAAAACCTATATACCAACAGTAACAGAATGAGTCCCAGCGTTGTTAGTCCTACCGGCAAAAAATATGGCATTCTTTCGGTAAAAGGCTTTTCTGGTTCTTGCGGGAGCACAAAATCAGAATTTGAAGTTTGCGGTCCGAGCGAAATTTTTTGCGCACTGCTTAAATCAAAATACTTGAGATACTGATCTAAATCATATTTAGGAGAAGCGGCTTTTTCATTGCCATAATATAATTCATATTTTTTATCAGCTTGTGCTTGGAATATTAACTCTCGCTGTGTCGCAAAAATCTTGGCTCCGGAAAAATTAAGCGGGGCATTGTCATTGTTATAAACAATGATTTTTATATATCTATCAGTCGTTTCATTTATGTCCAAAGCAGTGTTTTCTCCGATAAATTTCGGAGTATTATACCGGAAAATATAACCTTGGCCAATATATTTCCAATCGGATGAATTCTTGTCATTAGACGAATAGACAGCCACTCCCCTGTTAAAATTTTCACCGTTAGGAAGCAAGTATATTTTATTGGCTGGAATTCCGCTTTGGCCTATGTCAGCAATCAAAGTTGTTGTTTTTTTGGACGTGTCTTGAAACACTTCAAGTTCAGACGCTATGGAAAATTGTTCGGCATTTTTTTGCTCATATTGATTGACATTGACTGAGCTTATGACCACCGGATTATTGTCACTGTCGGAAATTTCAATTTTTAAAAATTGAAACACGCTGTCCGGAAAAGATACAGACGTATCCTGAGACTTCATACCACCCCTCTTGTCGGTATAGTCATAGATGTAAGCATTGGCTTTTAAAATGTTCCAGTCAGTCTGATTGTCGCTGCCAAAAACAGTCACGTTGCGCTGAAAGTTTTCGGAAGAAGTTTGAATTGTCAGCGAGTTAGTAATGATTCCACGTTCACCTAAATCCAAAATTACGGAAGAATACTTGCCTGCCACAACTGAATTATTGATCCTTTTAGGATTATAGTTTTTTCTGCCTTCCTCTTTTTTGACTGTTATCAGCTTGTATGGAACTTCTTGTTTATAATTATCTATTACTCGAATATCAGCTAGATTTATGGTCGTGCCAGCAAAAACTTCATTGTCCAAAAAAACTTCCGCCAAACCACTACTGGTGCCAAGCAACGATTTTTTGTATTGCCAATTCTGGGCTGAAAAATCAGCCTGAGCAACAAACGCCGTAGCGCCGAATAAGCAGGAAAATAAAATTATTTTTTTAATCATATTATTTCTTTGATATTTTTTTTATATTTTTGATAAACAAATGAAATTGCCAGTAAGACTGCACCTAAACTTATGGAGGAGATGATGCGATATAGCGTTCCCAGGCTCCACAAATCATAAAAGAACAGTTTTAAAATTGCCAGAATCAGCAATGCCAATCCGCCTAGTCTGACCCCTTTGTATTTGCCAATTATTCCGACTGCCAACAAAATAATTGAATAGACGAGCCAGAAAATTGAGAGGGCTATACTGCTTTTATTTTCCAATTTTTCTATTTTTTCTTGGCTTAATTTATATTCATTGGAAGAATAATAGTTGTTGTCATAATTACCCATTTTCTTCGGCGCATTAAAACCGTTTCTGACTTTCGATTGTTGATCGCGTATGACATTTATATCGCGGTCATATGATTTAACAATCTCATGGCTAACAGAAAATATCGTCATAAAATTAGCCACTATGACAAACAATACGATCAGGGAACCTTTGCTTATTTTTGCTTGGCCCGTGTTTAAATTATCCTCTTTTGAAAACGCATAAACCAAGAATGCCATAAGATAAGCCCCAGCGATAATTATGCAGGCTGTTAAAAAAACATTGTTGAATACTGATAGGGTATCCTTATTGTACTTCGCAATATCCAGCAGAAAATATCTATAAATCGCCAGACCGGACACGAAAAGAGAAAATAAAATTATGGTTTTTTTATTGAGCCTAACGCCGATTAGCATAAGCAAAACTGCTTCAATTACCCAGGCTATAGTGATAACATTTTGTTCAAACTGAAGAGGAATCGCCAAGGTTACAAAACCGACAGTCAAAAAAGCCAGAAAGCCGTATAAATTTTCGTCTTCCGGCGTTAAGCTTCGCACCAGATAGGCCCAGAGAAAATAATATATAGCCAAAATCAACGCAAAAAATCCCATAAAAATATGGTAATCTTCATCAAGCAGTCCGAAACTTGCGCCGAAATAAACAAAAGCAGAAGCGAGAGTCAGAATTTGTTCCGCGCCTGTTGATTTTTCTTTTTTAACTAAATTATATATTAATGAAGAAATGGAAAAAATTATAAAGAACACTGTCAGGAAAAACATGGTTATCCCCAGATCCTGACTGGTATAATACTCAGCGCCCCACACTAAAAACAAAAGCGCTGTACCTAAAAATCCTATCACATTGAGCCAATTCCATTTTTTAAATACCGCTACCGTCAAAATTGCCAGATCGAGCAAAACCAAATAGGAAAGCAGCCCGATCTGATTATTCACGCCGCTTGAAGCCATTAGCGGCGTAGCAAAGCCGCCCACAATAGCGACTATCATAAGAGCTAAAGCATCATATCGCAAACTAAGGGCTATGCCTACAACAGTAATAATTATCATGATAAAAAAGGCCGCCAGCGAACTAAATAAATGATAGAAATTAAACGCAAAAAAAATAGAAAGATATAAAACTGCTATGCCGCCGCCGCTGATTATCTGGCCATACACAAAATATTTGCGGATAGTTTTTTCCCCGATTCCCAACAGGGCCAATCCTATGATAATGCCGATTATAATGCGTCCGGTTTCACCGATCCAATTATTATCAAAAGCATATTTAAGGAAAAATGAAACTCCCAAAATAAGAGCCGTGATTCCAATGCGTGCAAACCACTTGCCACCAATGTTCTCTTCCAAAGAATCCTGGCTTTTTGCTGGATTTTCCTTGGGAGAAATTGCTTGAGCCTGTTCTTGCACAGTTGCTGCTGGTGATGGCGGTGGCTGAGCTGGTCTTGGAAAATCAGATTGTTGAAAATTTTGTGCCGGCGCTTCTATCTGCGCCTGTTTTTCTAATTGTTCGATGCGTTTGCTTTGTGCTTCAATTTTTTGGTCGAGTGTCAGGATTGCCTGTTGGATAAGATTCAGACTTTCTTCTGTTTTGTTTGCATTTTCTTCCGGCATATTTTTGTTTTATAAATTAAAAATTAATAAAAAAGAACCACTAAAAATAATTGTGGCAAATATAAAAATATTTATCTTTGTTTTCTTGCAAATACTGAGTAACGCTTTGATTCATATTTTCTATAAATATCCCCTTGCTATTTGTGTTTATTGTATCATAAAAAATTGATTAATAAAAACGGAGTTAAAACTCCGTCTTCATTTTACTAATTCGCAATAATTTTTCCTCCCTGCCCCACTTGATCCAGGCGCACCGACAAAAGTTTTGAAATTCCGTCTTCATTCATTGTTACGCCGTAGAGCAATGAAGCCTGGCGCATGGTTTCACGGTTGTGCGTGATGGCGACAAACTGCGTCGTGTCTGACAAATCTTGAAGTATCTTGCTAAATCTTCTGGAGTTGGCTTCATCCAAAGCTGATTCCACTTCGTCTAAAATCGCAAATGGCGGCGGATTGTGTGAAATTATGGAAAATAGAAGGGCCAAAGCCGTCAGCGATCTTTCACCACCGGAAAGCATGGAAAGGTTAGTGATTTTCTTGCCAGGAGGACAAGCAAATATTTCAATGCCGATTTCTTCCCTTTTCTCTGATTCTTCTTCCTGGTTTTCCGGTTCGGTTTCCGCACCTTCTTCTTCAACTTCTTTGTTTTTTCTGGTTTTAATTTTGACCTTTGTCAGACGGGCAGTGCCTCCGCCAAAAATTATGCGGAAATATTTCATAAATTCCTTGTTGATTTCCTCAAAAGCTTTTTCAAATTCAACACTGATGCGCTGGTCCATTTCCTTGATGACCGCCTCGAGAGAAATCAAAGCGTCAGACAAATCCTTAAGTTCCTGTGTCAGAAAATCAAAGCGCGTGTTGGTTTCATTATATTCTTCGACAATCATCGGATCGATGCCGCCAATTTGTTCCAACTGCATTTTGAGCCTGGCTATTTCTTTTCTTAGCTGTTCCTGGTCTATTTTTTCATCGTTTTTATTTTTCTGCGGCAAATCTTCCGGCTTGCATTTTAGCTCATCCAGAATTTCATTGGTCAAATCTTCTTCGCGCACTTCAATACGCGCCAATCTTATCTTGGCTTCATTGAACTGATCCTTGATGGCATTGAGTTGCTCCTGTTTGATGCGCGTTTCTTTTTCCAGCTCAAAAAATCTTTTCCTGGATTGCATTATTTTCTGGGTTTCGGAAACGATTTCTTTTTCGATTTTCTCAAGTTCTTTCTTAAGCTGTTCTTCTTTTGCAAGCGCGTTCTTTTTTTTGTTTTCAAGGTCTTCGATTTTTTTCCTAATTTCAGAAACCTCTTTTGAATTGTCTTTTTTGACAGAGATTTCGCCTTGGCCGGATTCTTCATAAAGATCGTGGAGTTGTTGCTGGATTGCTCTGGCTGTTTCTTTGATTTCCTGCAAATCTTCAATTTTTTCCGCTTCTTCCACTTTTTTAATCAGGCGATCCTGCGCTTCCCGGATATTTTTGATTTTTTCCTGGACATATTTAAGGTCAACCGGGATTATTTCCATGATTTTCTGATTTTCCAGCTTTTCTTTTTCTATGGCCGATCGGCCTTCAGAAACTATGATTTCCCGTTCGATTTCGTTCAGTTCCTGCCTGATTTTATCTTTTTTTCTTTCCAATTCCTGCTGAAAAGTTGAATCTTGGGCCTTGCCAGATTCCTGATTGAGCTCATCGTCCATTCTGTCAACTTCTCGCTGCATATTCATCATGCTGGCTCCCAAAACTTCTTTTTCCTTGGAAAACTGTCCGCGCTCAGACTGGAATTCGTGCCATAAAAATGAAAATAATTTTGTTTGCTTGTTTTTCAGCTTTTCTGCAATTTCTTTCCCTTGCTGGGCTTTTTCTGCCTGGCGTTTGAGCATTCTGAGATGCGGTTCGATTTCTTTGATAAGTCCACTAACTCGTTCCATATTTTCCCGCGTTGAATCCAATTTTCGAAGCGCTCTTTCTTTTTTGATTTGATATTGTTTCACGCCTGCCGCATCTTCCAAAACAATTCTTCTTTCCGTTGGCGTAGAATTTAAAAACGCATCAGACATGCCCTGATTGATGACACAATAGCTTTCTCGTCCAATGCCAGCCCTGGCCAGAAGATCAGTAATGTCTAAAAGGCGAACCCGGCTTCCATTGATAAGATATTCCGATTCACCACTGCGAAAAACTTTTCGAGTTATTTCCACTTCGGAAAATTCAACCGGAATTCTTTTATCAGAATTGTCAAAATAGAGTGAAACATGCGCGCTGGACAAACGTGATTTGGTTCCGGAACCAGCAAAAATAATGTCCTCAGTTTTTTTACCGCGGAGGGTTTTCATGGACTGCTCGCCCATTGCCCATTTGATCGCATCGGAAACATTGGATTTGCCGGAACCATTCGGACCAACAATCGCCGTGATGCCTCTGTATTCCTTGTCACTGCCAAAGCCACTCGCCGGTTTACCCTCCGAAGCCTTGGCGTAGGCGGGCAGGAACTCTAGCGTAGTTTTATTAGCAAAAGATTTAAATCCTGATATTTCAACTTTCTTTAAATACACAAATTTAATTCAAAATTTAAAAATCAAAACGCAAAATTAAGGAGCCACTTCGTGGCATCTTTTTAAAAAATACTTAATGACTTGCTTATATTCTATCATACTTTCCGTTATTTTAAAACCCCCAGAAAAAGAAAAAGAAAAAGAACATCTACGTTGAGATGTCTTTGGAAATTGGATGCAGGAGCGAAGAGGTTTGAATATTCGTCGTTGTGGAGCGAAAAGAGAAACTTTCGCTCCTGCATTTTTTGAAACGGCCCTACTTTCAATTTTTGTTACAGGAAAGAGTAATGAATCTACCCTATCCCACCTTTTGACTTCTTTTTTGAAATAATAGGAGAGGACCTGTCTACGCGTTTTAAACTTAGCCGTTTCTTATTTATATTCTATCAAACCCCCTTTTTCTGTCAAATCAAAATAAAAAAACATCTACAAAATAATAGATGCTTTTGAAAAATTTAGCAGGAGCGAAGAGGTTTTATATTCGCATTTGAAAGTGAAAGGTAAACTTTCGCTCCTGCCTTTTTTAAACGGATTATTTTTAAGTTATTTTTTTAATTAACAGAGGGCTGAATTAGATAAATCCGCAGGTATAAACAAACTCTGCAGCCATCGTCTTCCTCCTTTCTTTTTTCCGGTTTTTTAAGGAGATTGACCGGCTAGCGTGCACCCGATTTAGGGACATACCTAGTCGATCTTTCCGTCGCCGTGACACATTGTCGGGCGACATCTTTTAACGGCCGGCGCCGAGTTACATTTTGTGGGCGCGGGCGATGCCGGTGGCGGCCAGGGTTTCATTCGATTTTCTACGAGAACTTAAAAAAATGGGACTGCTTCGTGCTTCCATAAAAATCCTCCTAAAGTTTTATTTATGCCACCAGAATAGCTGGGAGGCATAAATAGAATAACTGAAACAATAATTCTATTTCTACCTCTCATGCACAATCCCTGCTTGATAAATTTTTAATTTACTATGAATGTCAATTATAGCACCACTGGTTGATTTTGTCAAGCCTAAAAAGCCAAAACGTAAAGTTTTGGCTTAAATAAGGGAAAAATTAGGATAGAATTTGATGAATTTTTAAATTATAAAATTTAAAATTTATTGTAAATTGAAAATTTATTTTGATATATATTCCGCCAGTTCTACTAATCTATTGGAATAGCCCCATTCATTGTCATACCAGCCGACAATTTTGACCATATTCCCTTGGGCCATTGTTAGCGGCAAATCGACAATCGCGCTGTGCGGATTCATTTTATAATCCATGGAAACCAGTTCCTCGTTTGTCGCTGCCAATATTCCGCGAAGACTTTCTTGAGATTCTTCCAGAAAAGCTTTGTTTATTTCTTCAGCATTTTTCGGATTTTTGACCGTGCAGATGAAATCCACAATCGAAACCACCGGCGTTGGCACGCGCAGAGCAATTCCGTCCAGTTTGCCTTTGAGATGAGTTATGACCTTACCGACGGTTTTGGCCGCGCCGGTCGTGGTTGGAATAATGGAAAGTGCGGCAGCTCTCGCTCGTCGCAAGTCGCGATGCGGCAGATCCAAAAGATTCTGGTCATTAGTATAGGAATGCGTCGTGGTCATAAACCCTTGTTCCACTTCGCAAAGATCGTCCAAAACCTTGATCATCGGCGCCAGACAATTGGTCGTGCAAGAACCGTTGGAAACAATCGCTTCACCCTGATAATCTTTTTCATTGACTCCCAAAAGATAAACCGGCGTGTCATCTTTCGGCGGTGCAGACATGAGCACTTTTTTTGCGCCGGCATCGATATGTTTCTGTGCTGATTCCTGATCCAAGAAAATTCCCGTGCATTCCAAAACCACATCCACACCCATTTTTTTCCAGGGCAGGTTTAGCGGATCTTTTTCGGACAAATATTTTATTCTTGTTCCATCAACAATGAGTTCGCTGTTTTCTTTATCAGCAACAACTTCTCTGTTATATATTCCATAAGATGAATCATATTTGAGAAGATGCGCCGCCGTTTCAATGTCCGTGAGATCATTAATGGCCACAATTTCTATATTGTCTTTTTCGAAAGCGATTTTAAACGAAGGCCTGCCGATTCTTCCAAATCCATTGATTGCTACTTTGATCATATAATTTATTGATTATGAATTATAACTAATTAATTGCGCAATTGGCGCATACGTCATACGCGCGGATAAAAGCCCGCATTTTATTTTCCATCTTTTCTTTTTTTTCAATTTTGGAAACAAATGCCTCAATATCATCTTCCATGTGAGTCAAAAACTGGGCAGTTGGAGTTATAATGTTGACATTTTTGATGAAACCCCGCCTATCGATATCAACCCAATAATACAATGTTCCGCGCGGAGTTTCAACTGCAGCGCAAGCCGAACCTTCCTGGATGGCATATTCTTTTGTCAGGGCATTGCCAATTTCAGAATTTGCCAATTCCTTCATCAATTTTACGGATACCTCGACACAATGAATCAGCTCTACCATTTGGTATGAAATATTATGAAAAGGATTATAATCAGGCAGCCTGAAATTCAATGATTCCAAATATTTGCGGGCGCACATAGACAGCTTGCCGCTTTGATTGTTTATTCTGGCAATTGCTCCCAGCATATAGCTGCTTTTTCCGTCCCCCTTGGTTCTTTTTATCATTTCTTTCGGGCGCTGAAATTCATGGAACTTATTTTTTAAATTATCCGCGCTGATATGTAAACCTTTATTAGAAACCACATCTCCGTCCTGAGCCAGATATTCCCCTTTTTTCTCGAGACAAATGTATTCCGTCGGCCGGCTGAAATCCGGCAGTTTTAATTTTCTGAAAAACTCCGACAATTTTAAAACTTCAGGCAAAATTTTTTCTCCCTTGACGATCAAACTTTTTATTTCCTCTTTTGAAGGAATTTTTTTGAAGCCTCCGATTTCGTTCGTCAAAGGATGAATGGTCCGACCGCCGACAATTTTCAGGATTTCCATTCCATATTCCTTGACTTCAAGAGCCATTTTTATTTCTTCAGGATAATCATCTTTCAATTTCAGATCATTTTCTATATTCAAAAGATCAGCCAAAGACAAAAAAAACAAATGTGTAGAATGCGAATTAATAAAATGCCCTGCCATCATTATTTTCCTTAACTTTTCCGCTTCTTCGCTGACTTTGATGTTCATCGCTTCTTCAACCGCTCTAATAGAAACAATATTGTGCGCCACACTGCAATTGCCGCAAATTCTTTCCGCAATTACCGGCATATCTTTATAATATCTGCCTATCAAAACACCTTCGATAATCTTGCTTCTTCCCCGCATAGCCATTTTAGCAGACCTCACGTCACCATTAATCACACTGGCTAAAAAACCGGCGCTACCCTCAATTTTTCTCAAGTGATTTATGTTTATGTTACTCATAACGGCATAATTTTTTCTTTGGCCTCAATATCGTCTCTGAGTCCGTAAATTTCCGTCGTATTTTCAAATTCTTCCTCAGTCATCATGTTTTTGAGTCCCCGTGAAATATTTTCAACATTGGCGCCCGAACACAGTCCCCGACAACCTTGGCACATTATGCCAGAACTTGGGCAAGTCGCGCCACAACCGCCCAAAATCATCGAGCCAAAACACGGCTTTCCGTCCAACAGAAAACATCTTATTCCCTTTTCTTTGCATTCGGCGCAAACTGACTTGTCCGAAATTTTCGGCAATTCTTTGCCATATTCAATGCTTTCCCAAAGCAGTGGAAAATATTGTATAAATTCTTCCGCTGAAATCGGACAACCTGGAAAAACAAAATCTACTTTCACAAAATTATCCACTTCTTTGACGGGTTCGCTTTTGACTCCATGGATATATTTATATAAATGTTTGGCTGTCTGTTTTTCTTCACGATAATTGGCAATTTCAGGCACTCCTCCCATAGCCGCGCAATTGCCCAGCACAATCAGTAGTTTGCTTTTTTCACGCAGTTTCAAAAGAATTTGCTCATCATTTTTTGACATCGGACTGCCTTCGACAAAAACCATATCGATTTTTTCTCCGCTATTTTTTTCCTCTTTCAAGAATTCCGGATCAACCAATTCGACATTGTTGGCAAAATTAAGAAATTTTTCTCCTAAATCAAGCAAAGTTAATTGACATCCTTCGCAGGATGTCAGGCTTATAATCGCAATTTTTGGTTTTTTTATTGGTTTTTGAGACAAAGACATTTTTTATTGAAACAAATATGCAAATACTTAAAAAAATATTATTCTGCGGTTTTATCCTCCTTTTTTTCTTTTTTCTTGATCGGATTAAAAACGCATTCCGTTTTTTCAATCTTTACCTTACCTTCGCTGCCAAAATAGTGCATTTTATCCTTAACAGTTTTTTTAACTGCTTCCCTTGCGTCTCCTAATAATTTGCGAATATCAAAATATACGTCGTTCTGTTCGCGCACGGATTTTATTAAGTCATTGACAAAAGCCAGGCGAATGGCCGTATCCACATTGAAACAAGAAATGCCGCGGGCAATAACTTCTTTGACCCGTCCATTTTCCCAATCAGATGCGCCATGCAAAACAAGCGGGATAGAAATTTTTTTTCGGATAGCTTCCAAACGGGCATAGTCAGGTTCTGTTCTTTCCTTGAAAAATCCATGCGCATTGCCAATAGCCACCGCCAGACTGTCAATGCCGGTTTTGCATACAAAATCTTCGGCTTGGTCAGGATCAGTCATATATTTATCCCAGTCGATTTCTCCCATCATATTGGTTTCACCGATATACGGAACACTACCTAGTTCTCCCTGGACGCTAATGCCTTTTGCGTGGCAAAACTCAACAACTTTGCGTGTTATTACAACATTATCTTCATAGATATGTCTGGAGCCGTCATACATAACCGATGGCAATCCGATTTCAGCGCAACGTTCGATTATTTCCAAGCTTTTTCCATGATCCAAATGGATGCCAATGGGAATTTCCGGCGCATAAAACTCAGCGCAATTTTTGACCAGATTGAAAATGGCACGGCCTCCGGCATATTCCATGGTTTTTTCCGTAATCTGGACAATCACTGGACTCTGCATTTCCTTGGCGGCGTCAATAATGGCCCGCGTTGTTTCCAAATTAGTCGTATTGAAAGCGCCAACGGCATAGCCTTCTTCTTGCGCTTTTTTCAAAATGTCGATAACGGGAGTAATCATAATATTTCACAAAATTACGCAGAAATTTACAGAACGACACAGAAAATTCCGTGTTTATTCTGTTTTATTCTGTTTTTTTCTGTTCATTAATTGTTTCTGCAATTTTCAAAAATTCAGATGGAACCAAACTTTCTCTTCCAACCAAAACTCCGTCCATGCCTGGTTCCAAGCAAACCTGCTCTGCGGTTTTAGCTTTGACGCTGCCTCCGTATAAAATTTTTATCTTATTGGCAATTTCCGGACCGTAAGCATGCGAAAGCAGTTTTTTGATCAATATTTTGGCTTCTAAAATTTCATTGCCAGTTGGAATTTCATCACTGCCAACAGCCCAGACCGGTTCATAAACAAGGACTATTGATTGTATTTTTGTCGAAGAAATTTCATCCAGTCCTTCAACCATTTGTTTCATAATCACATCCACAGTATTGCCAGACAATCTTTCTTCTTTTGTTTCGCCGATGCAATAAACCGGCACCAATCCATTCTTGAGAGCTATTCTAATTTTCGCATTCGCAATTCTATTGTCTTCGGAAAAATATTTTTTACGCTCACTATGACCGATAATCACGTATTTGGCTCCGATGTTTTTTACCATCGCGGCGGAAATTTCACCGGTAAAAGATCCTCTTTCTTCCCAAAAAATATTTTGCGCTCCGACGGCTATTGCCTTTGATTTATTGTTTTTGACAAAGTTTTCAATGTGCACCGCCGGCGGGCATAAAACTATTTCTGTATCAGAAATATTTTTGTTTTTTAATTCTTTTTTGAAAGATTCAAGATACCGCTCACGTTCAGAAAGCGTCAAGAGATTCATTTTTAAATTGGCTATGATTAGTTTTTGCATATTTATAATTTTATTTTTCCCAGCTAATTTACTAATCATTTACTAATATACCAATATTAAACTGCGCTCGCATTCATATATTCGTACTAAATTTGTACATTAGTTGGGCTTTCAATTGACAATGAGTTATTCTAAATATTTAATCAGAAATACAATGTTATCGCCACCACAATCGCCCCTGAAACCATCGTACCAAAAAGCATGAGCGGCAAGGATTTTTTGAGCGGCACGCCGAAAACAAAAGCGGCTAAAGCTCCGGTCATCCCGCCCAAAAGCGGGATTGGCGTTGCAGCTAAAACAAAAATTGCCCAGGATCCGTATTTTTCCATTTTCTTGTCAGCTTTCTTGCGCGTATGTTCGAAAAGCCAGGCAAAGAATTTGCCGAAAAGCGGAATAATTTTTGAAAGGAATTTTGAAATTGGATCCAGCAGCAAAACGATCAGAACCATCACGAAATAAGTGCCGGCTACCGAATAGAACCAGGCGGCTGCCGGCGTCAGCCCATAAGCCTTGATTGCCAGAGGAATCGAAGCCCGCAGTTCCGTGACTGGGATGAAAGCAATCAAAAATGTCGCCAATTCCCTAGGAAAATCACTAAAAAAGTTAGCTATCATTTCGTTCATAATCATGCTAATTATCAAGATACAAGAAACAATAACCAATTTTTAAATTCAAAACTTTTTGATTATTAATTATTCTAATTTGTATTTTTTTGTATCTTGTTTCTTGATTATTGGTTATTCTTCTATTTGTTTTCTTAGGAATTCTGCGGCTGCTTCCGGTTGAACCATTGAAACTTCAATTCCTGTGTCTAATTCAGCTCCCGCCCAAATTGTTGTGCGCGGCAAAATTTCAATATGCCAATGATAGTGCGGATAATCCTTCCCATCGCAAGGAGAACTGTGGATATAAAAATTATACGGCGGATCATTAAGCGCTTTATAAATCGCATTCAAGCCCTTGCCAAAAACTTCAGCCAATTTTATTTTTTGTTCATTAGTAATTCTTTCAAAATAGGGGCTATGCTTCTTTGGCGCTACCCAGACTTCAAAGGCAGCTCTGGAGGCAAACGGACAGAAAGCAATAAATTCATCATTCTCAAAAACCACCCTCTTCTTTTCTTGAAGTTCATGTTCAATCATCACGCAAAACGCGCAGTGTCTGTGACTTTTGTGATATTTTTCAGTTCCATCAAGTTCCAGCTGCACATAAGGAGAAACGACAGGAATTGCAATGAGTTGTGAATGCGGGTGCGCAATGGAAGCTCCGCATTCTTTTCCGTGATTATGAAAAACCGTAATATATTTCACGCCCCTTTTTTTCATGAGATCAAGATACCGATCCTGAAAGGCATCGAAAACTTCCGCGATTTCCATTGTTTCCATAACTGCCAACTGGCGATAATGATCGCGCGTGACAATAAGCTCATGATATCCCAAGCCCGGCATAGCAAAATAGGGTCCTTCCGACAATTTTTTTCCTGATCCATTTTGCGAATAAGCGGGATATTTGTTGGGAAAAACCCTAAGGGTCCATTCACCGTCAGCTCTATGATAAATCAAAACATCTTTTTCTTGCCCGGAAGCCACAGGATCTTCGAAAAGACAGCCTTCTATTCCCTTATCATCCGGGGCACGCTGAAAATCAGCAAAAGCATCTGGACGCTTGGCACGACCGGTTGCAATCACAACCCAGTCTCCGGAGATTAGATCTTGCCTAAGTTCCGAAGCTGGAATACTTTTTTCTTCTTTTTTATTTTTATTTTCTTCCACTTCTTTTTTATTCGTTGATTCGAATCTTTTTATTTATTTTTTAAATTCTTTTATTTTATATTGTCCGGTCATTAGACGCCATTTGGTTTTGAACAGATCAATCAAGACTTGAATGAATCCATTTGGTCCAGTCAGGCTGACGGTTGATCCTTCCTCATTCATCCAGCGCACCGGCATTTGTTTGACTTTAAAACCAAGCTTGTGAGCCAGAATAATAAGTTCAAAATCAAAACCGAAACGATCCACCACCATTCTCTTAGCAACTTCATGAGCAGCTTGACCAGTTAGCATCTTGAATCCGCATTGGGTGTCCGGATAGCTCCAAAGTCCTAAAACAATCCTGATCAGCCAGTTTCCTCCTTCGCCCATAACTTCACGATATTTAGGCTGGTGGATTTGAATGAAAGATCCTTCAATTTTTCGGGAGCCCACAATCACTTCATTGCCTTTTTCCAATTCCGGCAAAAATTTTTCCACATGAGTGATGGAAGTCGAACCGTCGGCATCCAAGAAAACCACATATTTTCCTTTGGATTCCAAAAGTCCCTGTCTCACCACATAGCCTTTGCCATGATTTTCCTTGTTGTTAATAACACGCAAATTATCAATTTGGGTTCCATAATTCTGAGCCACTTCGGCAGTATTGTCAGGAGATCCGTCAACTACCACGATTATCTCATGAGTATAATTTTTGTCTGATAAAAACCTGGAGATTTCCAAAAGATTTTGTCCAATGCGTTCCCCTTCTTTATATGCGGGAATAACAATTGAGAGATAAGGCTGATTTTCCATTTTTTTTATTATTATTGATTAATTTTTTACTTAAACTGCCCACTATTAGGCTAACTATATTATAGCACAAAGACGCGACAAATGGCTAGAGACTGCAAAAAAGCTTATTTATTATTTTTTCTAATGAAGCTAAATAAGCTAAAATTTATAAGCTGTTTTTGTCCAGCCATGATTGCAAGATAATTCTGGCCGCTTCCTGATCATCTTTAGCTGCAATATTCTTTTGCCCGGATTGTTTAAGATTTTCCGTTGCCATTTTAGTGGTAAACATTTCTTCCTGAAAGAAAGGAATCAACCCGGTTTCTTTTTTGACCCTTTCTGCAAATTCCATTTTCTCCTCCGCACTTTGTTGGTCTTTTTCGTGTCGGGTTATGCCGATAACTATGGCTTTTATATTTTCATTTTCAACGATTTCCTTGAGTTTTTGCAAAAAATTTTTGTCATTTTTGAGTGTACTAAAAGCAAAGGCCATCCGCGTTTCATTGTCGGCAATGGCCAGCCCGATTTTGGCTTTGCCAAAATCTAGGCCTAAATAGTGGCTTATTTCAGCTTCATTTCGGCTGGGTATTGACTTTTTCATGAATTTGATATATAATTACAAGTTAGTGTTAAAAATAAAAAACTGTTCAAAAAAGGAGATATGTAATGAAAAATTTTCTTAAAGCTTCAGCGACTATTATTATGTTAGTATTGGTAATTGTCGGAGCGGGCTATACTTTATTTTATGATTCAACTGATATATTCTATCACAAAGTTGAATCTAATAAAGAGAAGCTGACGGTAGGAGAATATCTTGAGAAAGACAATCTTCTCTCATCAGTAAAAATTACTCCCGAGTTGAGGCAAAAATTGGGAGAGGTAAGAATGTTCGTCGAAAAATCGGAGAAAGAACCTCCTTGTGAAAAAGGAGATGTAATGATTTCAATTGGAGGATCCAAAATTGAAAATATTCTTTTTATAAGGTTTACCAACAGTAAACCTTGATCCCCCCGTTTTACCCCCCCCCCCGGCTAGCGTAATGCTACGTCCGGGGATTTTTTTATTTCAAAAAACAATTTTGTATTTATAACACAACATTCGCCCGCTTTTCTTTCAAAAGAAAAGCGGACAGAAAAGAAACTTGCACCCCGATGAATTTCTGGGGCAAATTCTAAGCTCATTCGCTAAAAAATCTAACTCGCTTCACTCAGACAGAGATTTTTCTTAACGCTCACTCGCTTGAATTTGCTGACGAAATTCATAGGGTGCGGAAAATGCAAAAATACAGAATTTAAAAATGCATTTTGTATTTCAATTCCGCCCGATGGAAGACGCCGCTACAAATTCTGATTTGCGAGCGTCTAAAAAATTTCTGTTTGAGTCACGCCTTGGCGGGACGAGTTATATTTTTTAGTGAGCAAATCTTGAATTTGTCGGTGGCTGCAACTGGGCGGAGAGTTTTCTTTCTCCACTTTCTTTTGCGGAAAAAGAAAGTGGAAATAATAATTTCAAAAAACTTTCCTGGATTCCCGCTTCCGCGGGAATGACAAATAAAAAGTTACACCGTTAGAACCTCCACTCCCTTTTTCGTAACCACAATCGTATTTTCATAATGCGCTGAGAGAGAACCATCGGTAGTTTTGAAAACCCAACCGTCTTTGCCGATAAAAGTTCTGAAATCTCCCTGATTTATCATCGGCTCAAGCGCCAGCGTCATGCCTGCTTGCAGTCTCAAATCCGGAAAGCTTCTATCATAATAATTCAAGATTTGCGGATCTTCGTGAAGTTTTTTTCCAATTCCATGCCCGACTAAATTTTTGACTACTGAAAATCCGGCGTCCTCGGCAGTTTTTTGCACCACTTTTGAATATTCACTGAGCATTGCCCCTTCTTTCATTTTTTTAATTCCATTCCAAAAACTTTTTTCTGTCACTTCCATAAGCTTTTTGGCTTCATCGGAAATTTTCCCGACCGGAAAAGTCCGCGCCATGTCGGAACAATAGCTGTCAATTTCCACGCCAATGTCAATTTTCAAAATATCGCCTTCGTTTAAAATTCTATTGGAATCGGGAATACCATGCACCACTTCATCATTAATGGAAGCGCAAATCGTGGCCGGAAAAGGATTCTTGCCACCGCCATATCCCTTGAACAAAGGTTTGCCGCCACGGGCAAAAACAAGCTCCTGAGCGAGCTTGTCGAGTTGCAAAGTGTCGATTCCGGGCCGCACTTCTTTTCCGATTTCATTCATAATCTCAACCAAAATCTTGCCAGCCCGGCGCATCTTTTCTATTTCTTTTTCAGTTTTAATGGAAACAAACATAATTTTTACAATAACTACTACATAAAAAATTATAATAAACAAAATACAAAATGTTGAAGATACAATAACCAAGATAAAGTCTAAAGACACAAGATACAAGATACAAATCCCAAACAAACTTCAAATAACAAGTTATTAATAACCAAAATTTGTAATTTTTGAATTTGATTATTGAATATTGTTTGTTTCTTGTTTCTTGGGACTTGTTTCTTGGCCGTGTTTCTTGGTTATTTAAAGTTGCTTTTTTGGTTATTCCAATTTGTTGGTTATATCTGCAAAAACCTCTTCTACTCCCTTTCTGCCATCAACTTCGACAAGCATTCCTTTTTGGCGGTAATATTCGATAACCGGAACGGTGACTGCCTGAAAGGTGTTGAGCCTTTTTATGACTCCTTCGGGGGTATCATCAACACGCTGGCTTACTTTTGTTCCGCATTGCGGACACAAATCATTTTCATCTTTAATATCCTCTCCTAATATGAATTGCTTGCCGCATGAGGAACAAACATAGCGCTTGCTGATGCGGGCAATGGATTCTTCCCGCGGCAGAGTTATGGATATTGCCTTGTCTATCGATCTCTTGAATTTTTCAAATATTTTTTCAATCAGTGCGATCTGGCTTACAAGCCTCGGTGCGCTGTCGATTATCAAGCCTTTTTCAATCGGAATTTTTTTCAGTTTTTTTTCTAGGACTTCGGCCATAACATCATCAGGAATCATTTCCTTTTTTTCATTTAACTCGCTGATTTTCCTGCCTAGTGGAGTTTCCTCTTTAGCCATTTCCCGAAAAATCTGTCCGGTTTCAATGTGTTCGAGACCGTGTTTTTCAGCCAGTTTCTTGGCCTGAGTTCCCTTGCCACAGCCTTGCGGACCAAAAATAATTAGGTTCATTTTTTATAGTTAAAAATGCAAATATCAAAATGAAAAATTAACGAGTCGCTTTGCGATAACTAATTTAAATAGCCGCGGCAAAGTCACTCTTTAATTCTGATTTTTGATTTTTGATTTTTAAATTTTAAATTTTTTAGAATCCTTCGTAATCCCTCATCACTAGCTGGCTTTCGATTTGCTTGATTGTTTCAATAACAACTGAAACAACGATCAAGATGCTGGTGCCTCCGATTGTCAGAGATTGGATATTGGTCAAACCCTGGACAATAAAAGGCAAAACGGCAATCACTCCAAGAAAAAGAGCTCCGGAAAGAGTAATGCGGTTCATTATTTTATAAAGAAAATCTGCAGTGGTTTTGCCAGGACGGATTCCCGGAATATAACCGCCTTGTTTTTGTAAATTTTCCGCGATCTTGTTGGGATCAAAAACCACAGCGGTATAGAAATAGGTGAACAGAACAACTAAGATGAAATACAAACTGCCGTAGAACCATTGGTTCTGAAAAAGATTGTTAACTACTGTGGCCATATGGGCAACTGTTTGATTGCTGACACCCATCAGAAAACTGGCAATCATTCCCGGAAAAAGCATGATGGACATGGCAAAGATAATCGGAATAACTCCAGCCTGGTTGACTTTGAGCGGCAAGATTGATTGCGCTCCGCCATAGGTCATGTTGCCGCGGATTTTCTTGGCATATGAAACGGCTATTTTTCTTTGTCCTTCGGAAACCAAAACCACGCCAGCTATTGTCACCAGTGCCAAAACAAGAAGCGAGATGTACGTAAAAATTTGAGCTGAATCAAAAGTAGCCATGAGTTGCGAAATGCCTGATGGAAGACCGCTGACAATACCCGCGAAGATAATGAGCGAAACTCCGTTGCCTATTCCTTTTTCGGTAATAAGTTCGCCCAGCCACATCAAGAAAATAGTGCCGGCTGTTGCAACTATGACAATAACTGATATGTCAAAAATTGAGGACGTTTGCAAAACATTTTGTGAGCGCAAAAGAGCAATCATGCTGAAAGTCTGAAGAGCAGCCAATGGCACAGTCAGCCATCTGGTTATCATATTAAATTTCTGCCGTCCAGCTTCGCCTTCTTCCTTGTAGAGCTGCTCGACCCGCGGAATAATCATGGTCATCAGCTGCATGATAATGGATGATGTGATGTATGGTCCGACTCCGAGCATCACGATTGAAATGTTGGAAAGTCCGCCGCCGGAAAAAACGTTGAGCATTCCCAGAAACTGATTGCCTTCAAAAAGCCTTTTAAGCTGTTCCACGTCCACTCCCGGAACCGGAACATTGGCAGCAATCCTAAAAACAACCAAGATTCCTAATATGAAAAGAATCTTGTTGCGTAGTTCGCGTACTTTAAAGATTTGTGTGAGTTTTTCTAACATATAAAGCTAACAAAGCTGAAAACTATAAGCTAGTTTATGGTTCCGCCTGCCTTAATGATAGCATCTTTGGCTGATTTTGAAAGAAGAATTTTTTTGTCCACGTTGAATTTTTTGGATATTTTTCCGGTTGCCAAAATTTTCACGCCATTTTTGGCTTCGGTTTTTTTCATTAAATTGGCCTTGACCAAAGTTTCGATTGAAATAGTTTCACCGTCTTTGAATTTCTTTTCCAGCGTTTCCAATTTCACCACGTTCTTTTTGGCATTAACCGATTTGAAGCCACGTACTTTTTTAAGACGCATAATCAAAGAAGAACGGCCGCCTTCAAACAACGGATCGATTTTAGCTCCCGATCTGGCTTTTTGGCCTTTGTTGCCTTTGCCGGAATATGTTCCGCGTTTGCCACCTCGGCCAATCGTCTTTCTTTTCTCACGTTTTTTAGTTTTAAGTTCGTGTATTTGCATATAATTTTATTCTTCTTTAGCTTTCTTTACTCTTGGGGCTTTCAAGCTCTTTAAAGCGGCTACTGTTGCTCTGGCCACATTCAGTTTATTTGAAGTTCCCAAAGATTTTGAAACAATATCTTTAATCCCAGCCAAATCAACCACGGCCCGCACGGCTCCGCCGGCAATCACTCCGCGTCCTTCCTGCGCCGGCTTAAGAATAACTTTGGCGCTGCCTAACTTCATTTGAACATCATGAGAGATAGTGTTATCAGAAAGCTTTACTGTAATCATTGATTTCTTGGCATCATTGAAGGCTTTTTGGATTGCATCGGAAACATCTGATCCTTTAGCTACGCCAACTCCGACTCTGCCTTTGCGGTCGCCGATTACCAAAGTGGCACGAAAACGAAAACGTCTTCCGCCTTTGACCACGCGGGTAACGCGAGCCAAATCCAAAAGTTTTTGGTCAAACTCCGGTTTCTCGCGATGCATATTTTTTCTGTTTGGTCGTTTATTCATATTGCTATCACAGAATGACACAGAAATCTACGGAATGACACAGAAAAATTCTGTGTATCTGTGTTTATTCTGTTTTCTTCCGTGTTTTATCTGTTTAAAATTTTAATCCGCCTTCTCTGGCGCCTTCAGCCAAAGCTTTTACTTTTCCGTGATATTTATAACCCGATCGATCAAATTTCACAGTCTTGATTTTGGCTTCCAGACATTTTTTGGCCAGCAATTTTCCCATATCTTTAGCGCCTTCTACGGTATTTTTAGCTTTCTTTATTTCAGAAAGTTTAACTGAAGCCAAAGTTTCACCTTTCACGTCATCAATAATTTGCGCATAAATTCCACGCAAACTTTTGTGCACAGCCAAGCGCGGACAATTTGCATCACCCGAAACTTTAGCGCGGATTCTTTTCTTGCGTCGTAATCTTGTTTTATTGTTATTTACTTTTGACATAATAGTTTCTAATAAAATTACTCTTTGATTCGCCAAGGCTATTTAGCTGCCTTCTTTCCTTCTTTTCTGCGGACATGCTCGCCGACATATTTAAATCCTTTGCCTTTATACGGTTCAACTGGTTTTAGGGCTCTGACATTGGCGGCAAATTGCCCCACCTTGCATTTATCAACCCCGGAAATTGTCATGACGTTATTTTCAATAGTAACTTGCAAGTCTTCCGGCACATCGACAACAACTGGATGAGAAAAACCCAGAGCTAGATTTATTTTCTTTCCGGCCACTGACATGCGAAAACCAACGCCATTAAGCTCTAATTGTTTTTGAAAACCCTTAGCTACTCCTTCAATCATATTATTGATAATGCGAGTTGTCGTTCCCCAAACAGCTGGAGCATTCTTGCTTTTGCCCGTTTTTTCAACCAAAACTTCATTATCTTGAATTTTAACAACCACATCAAAATGATGCTCAAAAGTCATCGTTCCTTTGGCGCCTTTTATTGTTACTACATTTTTATCCGTTGTAACAGTTACTCCTTGCGGAATGCTTATTGGTTTTTTTCCTATCCTAGACATAATAATTAATTCAAAATTTAAATCTCAAAATATAAACTTACGGAGTCGCTACGCGACATTTTTATAAACATGAGCGGAGCGAATTCCTAAATTTTGATTTTTTATTTTTGATTTTTTAATTTTACTCTACCAAACTTCGCAAATTATTTCCCCTCCGATTCCCATTTTTCTGGCTTCATCTGCCGGCATAATGCCTTTTGAAGTTGAAACTATGGAAATTCCATATCCATTCTTAACTCTCTTCAGATCAGTTTTCTTTGCATATATGCGCTGTCCTTGGCGGCTGATTCTTTTGATTTCTCTGATGGCCGGATTCTTTTCAGTATTGGAAACGACATCATATTTTAAAACTATTTTTATTAAAGATATATTTCCTTCAGTTTCTTCGCTGACTGATTCAATAAAATTCCTTTGTTCTAAAATTTTGGCAATAGCCATTTTGAGACGCGAAAACGGCACCAGCACTTCCTTGTGTCCGGCTCTTTGCGCGTTTCTAATTCTTGTAAGCATGTCTGCTATTGGATCTAACATATCTTTTTTTAATTCAAAATTTAAAATTCAAAATTCAAAATTATAGTGTTGTTTCTGATTCTTTAATTTATTGCTACCAACTGCTCTTCTTCACTCCCGGCAACTCTCCTTTGCTGGCTAATTCCCTAAAACAGATTCTGCAAATATCGAAAGCACGAAGATACCCATGCTTTCTTCCGCAACGCCAACAGCGGCGCACAATACGGGTTGAAAATTTAGGTTTCTTTTCTGCTCTAGCTTTTGTAGATGTCTTTGCCATTTTTGTTGTCACAGAATAACACAGAAACTTACGGAATGACACAGAAAAATTCTGTGTATCTGTGTTTATTCTGTTTTATTCCGTGTTTAATCTGTTTTAATTGGGAATCCTAATAATTTAAATAATTCAAAACCTTCTTCCTGTGATTTCGCGTCAGTCGAAACTGTTATTTGCAGACCGAACACGTGTCTTGTTTTTTCTGGAGAAATTTCGGGAAAAATCAAATGTTCTTTAATGCCGATATTCATGTTTCCTCCTTTGTCTATTGATTTTCTGTTAATTCCCTGAAAGTCTCTGGTTCTTGGCAATGTCGCGTTTATCAGACGATCAATAAATTGCCACATTCTTTTTCCTCTGAGTGTCACCTTGACTCCGACTTCCATTCCTTCCCTAACTTTGAAACCGGAAATGGCTTTGCGAGCTTTGGTTTTTAACGGTTTTTGTCCTGTAATCGCAGCAATTGAATTTATGACTTCTTCAACCTTGTCATTCTCCTTGGTAATTTTTCCAATTCCAACATTAACAACAGCCTTTTTGATTCGAGGCATCGCCATTGTGCTTTTATATCCAAATTTCTTCTTCATTTCTGGAGTAGCTATTTTGGTATATTTTTCTTTTGTTGAAATTATATTCATAATAATATTATTCTAATCTGCCCGCCTAGACTCACGGAGACAATCGTTCATCGACGCGAGGCTGGCTAATTAATCCTGACCTACAAATTTGTTTTTACTGAATTCATTCGTAGATTTGAATCGTGTTTATTAAAATTCTTTCTTGCACTTCTTGCACACGCGAACTTTTTTGCCATTGGCAAATGCATATCCAACCCGCGTAGGCTTTCCGCAGCCAGGACAGATAACCATGGCATTGGAAACGCTAAACGCAGCCGGAACTTCAACACGCTGTCCTTTCTCTCCTTCCCGGCGGGGTTTTTTGTGCCTTTTTACTATATTCATCTTCTCGACAACAATTTTTCCTTCACTTGGAATAGTCCGGATGACTTTGCCTTCCTTTCCTTTGTCTTTGCCGGTAATTTTTTTAATTGTATCTCCTTTTTTAATCCTCATATAACTATCACGGAATTACACAGAAACTTACGGAACGACACAGAAAAATTCTGTGTATCTGTGTTATTCTGTTTTCTTCTGTGTTAATTTTGTTTATTACAATACTTCTGGTGCTAATGAAATTATTTTAGTATATCCTTTCTCTCTAAGCTCTCTGGTAACTGGTCCGAAAATTCTGGTTCCTTTTGGTTCTTTGCCATCCAAGATCACGGCTGCATTCTCATCGAATCGGATGTATGACCCATCTTTTCTCCGGAAAGATTTTTTCTGTCGGACAATCACTGCTCTGACCTTATCTCCTTTTTTGATCATGCCTCTGGGTTCTGCCGATTTAACACTGCAAACAATAATATCCCCGATGGAAGCATAGCGTCTGCGGCTGCCTCCAAGAACCTTGAAGCATTCAATGGTTTTTGCTCCAGTGTTGTCAGCTGCTCTTAATCTTGTTTCTGCTTGAATCATATTGCTATCACAGAATTACACAGAAGCTTACGGAATGACACAGAAAAATTCTGTGTATCTGTGTTTATTCTGTTTTCTTCTGTGTTAAATCTGTTTATGCTATTTTATGGCTCTTTCCCTTGCTTATCGGCTTGCACTGCACAAACTCAACCGCATCTCCTTTTTTGAACTTGTTTTCAGCGTCATGTACTTTATATTTCTTGGTAGACAGATACTTTTTCAGATATTTCGGATGCGTCTTAAAAGTTTGGACAGCCACTACAATTGTCTTGTCCATTTTATCACTGATAACTATTCCCTTCTTTTTGGCTAACTTTTTTGCCATAATTGTCTACGAGCGGAGCGAGTAGCTACAATTATGAGCATCCCGCACCAATTCTTTATTTAAACTTAATCTTATATCTTATTAAAGCCGCAGGCGAATTCCGTGAAAAGTTTTCAATCTTTTATTAAAAACTTTATTCGGAATTTGGTGCGGGACAACAATTTATTTTTAATCTAATTATTTCTGCATTTCTTTTATAATTGTTAAAATTTGCGCTATGTCTTTTTTGAGTGCCCGATATTGCCGATGATTCTTGAGCTGTTTGTTGGCAATATCAAACTTAAACCTGACAACCTGTGTTCTCTTTTCGTCTGCCAGCTTTTTCAGCTGTTCTATGTTCATATTTCTTAATTCTTGAATATTTGCCATATCTATTTTTCCTTAACTACAAATTTACTCTTAACACAAAGCTTGTGTGAAGCCAAACGCATAGCTTCTCTGGCTACTGATTCGGCGATTCCATCCATTTCAAACAAAACTCTGCCTTGTTTTATTTTAGCTACAAAATGATCCACGCTTCCTTTTCCTTTACCCATCGGAGTTTCGTCACCCTTTTTGGTCATTGGTTTGTCCGGGAAAATCCTGATCCAAATTTTTCCGCCACGTTTCACATATCTGGTCATCGCTCGACGAGCAGCTTCAATCTGGCGGGCAGAAATAAGTCCGGAAGTTGTCGCCTTCAAACCAAAACTGCCGAAACTGACAGTGTTTCCTTTTGTCGCCACTCCACGGATTGGTCCTCCGCGATGGATCTTTCTATGTTTTACTTTCTTTGGCATCAACATATGCGTTTCACTAAATTCAAAATTTAAAATTCAAAGTTCAAAATTATGGAGCTCGCCTCGATTCGACAAGGTATGTCATCGAGTCGAAGCGGGTCGCTACGCGACATTTTTTATAAACATGAGCGAAGCGAATTCCTAAACTTTTAACTTTTCACTTTTAACTTTTAACTTTTAACTTCGTTAAATACTTCCCCTTTATAAATCCAAACCTTTACTCCAATAACTCCGTAAGTGGTGTATGCCTTAGCTCTGGCAAAATCAATATCAGCTCGGAGGGTGTGAAGCGGTACTGTTCCTTTGGACAACCATTCGCGACGTGACATTTCAGCGCCACCCAATCTTCCAGAAACCTCAACTTTAATTCCTTTAATATTTTTATTCTTCGCTGCCTGGTCTAAGGTTGATTTCAAAATTCTCCTGAATGGCATTCTTTTTTCCAGCTGTTCTGCCACATTCTGGGCCACCAAACAAGCATTTTCTTCAAACTGTTTTATTTCCTGAGCTTCGATTTTCAGATCAATCTTCTTGCCGGCAAAAAACTTTTTCTTGATAATTTCCAACATGTCAGTGATTCCAGTGCCTCCTCTGCCGATCAAAACTCCCGGGCGTGATGTTTTAACAATCAATTTCAGCGTATTGGCGTTGCCCTCAATATCCACATCAGCAATGGCTGCCGCCTTCCATTTTTTCATTACAAAATCACGGATTTGAACATCCTCTTTGAGCTTTTTGGAATAATTTTTGCCTCCAAACCATCTTGATTTCCAATTGGTGGTAATTCCGATTCGGAGTCCTGTTGGGTTTACTTTATGTCCCATGCAATTTTTGTCTGCGAGCAAGGCGAGTAGCTACAAAAATTAGCATCCCGCACCAATTCGCAATATTAACTTTCTATTATTTCCGGTTAAGCCGCAGGCGAATTCCGTGAAAAGTTTTCAATCTTTTATTAAAAACTTTATTCGGAATTTGGTGCGGGATAACTTCTTATTACGCTGACTTTCTTTGAAAAACTTTTTTCAAAAATCCACTGTCTTGTCCTTTTTTAGCTGTTTCTTTCTGAACGGAAACTTTTTTAACCGGCGTTTTTTCAGCCGCTGTATCTTCTTTTTCCTTTTCCTCTTTTTCCATTTCTGCCATTGCTTCTTTCATCATCTTTTCTTTTTCTGCCTGGCGTTTGGCTTTTTCTTTTTCCAGTTCCTGCTTTGATTTTCTGTTTTTGCCTTCCACTCTTTCTGCGAGTTCCAATTTAATGTGGGATGTGCGTTTCAAAATCTGAGTCGCCCTGCCCTGGGCCCGCGGCAACCATCTTTTCAGCCTGGCTCCTTCGCCGACTAGGATGCTGCTTATATACAGATTGTCCCGGTCCAAACCGAAATTATTTTCTGCATTGGCCAAAGCGCTTTTCAGCAATTTTTCCAAAATTCCGCTGGTTTTTTTCACCAAATGTTCGAGTTGGATAAAAGCATCATTAACATCCATGCCGACAATACTGTCCGTAACTAGACGCACCTTGCGGGGAGACATTCTTAAATTTTTGAGATTAGCAGTAACTTGCATAAAATTATAATCAAACTACAACTTATTATTTACCTCCATTTTTCTTATTACTATCTTCAGCTTTAGCCGCCTTGGCTGCATCCAAAGCCTTCTGTTTTTCCGCTATCTCGATTTCTTTCTGCATCTTGCCTCCGTGTCTTGTAAATTTGCGAGTTGGCGAAAATTCTCCCAGCCTGTGACCCACCATTTCTTCAGTTACATAAACATTCAAAAATCCTTTTCCATTATGCACGCCAAAAGTAAAACCGATCATTTCTGGTGAAATTGTGCAGGCTCTTGACCAGGTTTTGATCACTCCTGCTCCCGGCTTGGCGTCAATGACTTTCTTGAGCACGCGCGGGTCTACATATGGTCCTTTCTTTAAACTTCTGCTCATTTGTCTGCGAGTGGAGCGAGTAGCTACAAATGAGCATCCCGCACCAATTCTTTAATTATTCTTTAAATTATATTATTACTGAGCCGTTAGGCGTTTCCGTGCACCAAGCTTTCTTTTGAAAAAATCTGTCTTCGGAATTGGTGCTGGGATTAATAATCTATTTCTTAATTCTTCTTTTAACTATAAATTTATTACTATATCTTTTCTTCTTTCTGGTTTTCTTTCCTAATGCCGGCTTGCCCCATGGGGTTTTCGGATATTTAAGACCGATTCCTTGACAGCCTTCGCCGCCTCCATGCGGATGGTCAATCGGGTTCATAACCGTTCCACGCACTGCCGGTCTCTTGTTTTTCCATCTGTTTCTGCCAGCTTTGCCAATTCTTTCCGCACTATGTTCAAAATTGCTGACTCGTCCGATTGTAGCATAACATTCTTCACTGGCCAATCTGATTTCGCCAGAAGACATTTTCAGCTGAGCCATCTTGTTGTCAATTGCCATAAGAGCAGCTCCGCTGCCGGCGCTTCTGATAATCTGTCCGCCCTTGCCTGGAAATAATTCAACATTGCAAATAATGGTTCCGTAAGGAATATTTTTAAGCAGCGTTCGGTTGCCTTCTTTGATAGGAGCTTTCGGGGAAGCCATGATTTCAACTCCCGCCTTCATTCCTTCCGAAGCCAAAATATATTTCTTATCTCCGTCTTTGTATTGAACCAAAGCAATCAAAGCGCTTCTGTTGGGATCTTTTTCAATCGCCACAATTTTTCCCGGAATATCAAATTTCTGTTGCTTGAAATCAACAAGTCTATAGCGCCTTTTGTGTCCGCCACCCTGATGTCTCACGGAAATTTTTCCATTGGATCTTCCCGCCTTATTTTTAAGAGGGGCCAACAAAGATTTTTCCGGTTTTTTGTCCGTCAAATCATCCGGTTTTACAATCGACATGTTTCGCCTTCCGGCATTATTCTTTTTATAAACTTTAATTGCCATAAATTTTCTGATTCGTAGTTTTGAATCGCATTACGCTGTCTTAAAAAATTCTATCTTATCTCCTTTCTTAACCGTCACAGTTGCTTTTCTAACGGCTGGCTTTAAACTCAGATGCCGTCCGTAAGCCTTTTTCTTTGGCTGCAAATTCACTATTGAAACTTTTTCCACTTTTACTTTATAAATTCCCTCAACTGCTTTTTTCACTTCTTTTTTGTTTGCACTGTGCGTAATTCTGAAAGTGTATTTATTATCAGCCGAATCTCGATGCGTTTTTTCCGTAATCCAAGGCGCAACCAAAACATTGCAAGCTATTTCAACATTATCAGCCGCTACAATAACTTCCGCCTTCTTGGCCGCAGTTTTTTTGGTAACTTTTTTTGTAGATTTTTCTTCAGTCATATTTCAGATTATTTCTTAAATTTTTCTTCCAAAAATGCTATCGACTGCTTGGAGAGAATCAAATATTTATTATTCAGAATATCCATCACATTCAAATCCTTAACTTCCGTGTTGGTCACATTTTTGACATTGCGGCTGGCCAGATTCATCTTTTTTTCCTCCTGAGAAAATGCCGCCAATGTCTTGCCTTCTATTTTCAAATTATTCAAAACTTTCACAAATGATTTGGTCTTAGTTTCTTTCAGCAGCAGTGAATCAACAGCGATAAGCTGTCCGTTTTTCAGTTTTCCGCTAAGAGCAATGCAGACTGCTTTTTGCTTCATTTTCTTGTTCAAATCTCTTTTGAAATTGCGATCGCTTTTAGGTCCAAAAGAAACACCTCCGCCTTTCATGACTGGATTTCTTTTCTGGCCTTGTCTGGCGCTGCCGGTTCCTTTTTGCCTGAATGGTTTTTTGCCGCTGCCAGCCACTTCACCTTTGCCTTTCACATGCGCAATCGGATTTCGCTGATTGCCAGCCATAACCATGAAAACTTGTTTCACCAATTCATCATTAGCAGCTGCACCAAAAACAGCATCTGAAACTTTCAGATCTTCAATCTTTTTTCCTTCTTGATTATGTATTGCAATTACCGCCATAATATTAATTCAAAATGCAAAATTTAAAATTCAAAATTATAGAGTTTTGCTTCGCAAAATATTTTTTAAAAATATGAGCGAAGCGAATTCCTAAACTTTTAACTTTTCACTTTTAACTATTTTACTGTCTGAACTTCCACGATTCTGCCGACAACTCCCGGCACTCCGCCTTGCACTGCCAGAATATTCTTGGCTGAATCTATATAAACAACTTTCATATTTTTCACAGTTACTCTTTTGCCTCCCATGCGTCCAGCCATTTTCTTGCCCTTAATGACGTGCTGCGGTTGCTGTGCGCCAATTGATCCCGGCGCCCGAAGATCATGTTTGTGTCCATGGCTTTTTGGAGATCCCTTGAAACCATGGCGTTTGACCACACCCTGATATCCCTTGGCTTTTCCGATTCCGCTGACTTTTACAATATCCCCTATTTGGAAATTTTCAACTGTAATTTTATCTCCCACCGCCACCTTTGCTGCTTCATCCAAAGAAAATTCTTTCTTGTGGGAAACTTTTTTTGTCTTAGCAACCTTAAGCTGCAAAGCATTGTAGCCATTTTTTTCTTCAGTTCTGATATCAGAAACAACATTGGGTTCGCATTCAATCAGAGTCACGTTCAAAGCGCCACGTTCTTTGTCGTACAGTGTTGTCATTCCTAATTTTTTTCCGAGTATAAATTTCATAAAATATTATTCAAATCTGCCCGCCTCGACTCACGGAGACGATCGTTCATCGACGCGAGGCTGGCTAATTAATTCTAATCTACAAACAATTCGTTGATTGGAATGATATTTGTAGATTGGGATAATTCTGGCAATAAAAATACTGGCCTCAGCCAGCATCATTCCGATCTATCGGAATTTAGCTAGTTGAGTATCCCCGAACTGCCGAGGACTTTAACTAGTAATATTCACATGTGCCCCATTTGCAGCGGGGCTCCGCCAAAAGCGGATAACTACATTTTGATTTCAACATCGACTCCGGCCGGTAGGTCTAAACTGGTGAGATTCTCAATCGTTTTTGAATTCGGATTCCAAATATCAATAAGCCTCTTATGAATTCTCATTTCATACTGGTCTCTGGAATTCTTATATACAAAGGTCGACTTATTGACAGTTACCTTGTGTATTTCTGTTGGAAGAGGAACCGGACCTGTGATTTGCGATCCTGATCTTTCCGCAGTTTCCACAATTTTTTTGGCTGATTGGTCAATGACTTTGTTGTCATAGGCCTTGATCTTAATCCTGATCCTTGTGGACAATTGTTCTGAATCTGTTTTTTTCGCTGCCATCTAATTTTTTAGTAACAAATTACTTTTAATTTAATATTGTTCGTTAGAACACAGGCAGACACAATTTTGTTTTGTGTCTGCTTAGTAAATTCGAACTATTTGATGATTTTGGTGGCTGTTCCGGCTCCGACTGTTTTGCCTCCTTCGCGGATAGCGAAGCGCATTCCTTCTTCCATAGCTACCGGTGCAATCAATTTAATATTGATGTGCACAGTGTCTCCAGGCATAACCATTTCAGTTCCTTCTGGCAGAATAACTTCTCCGGTAACATCAGTTGTGCGGATATAGAACTGTGGTTTGTATCCTTTGAAGAAAGGAGTGTGTCTGCCGCCTTCTTCTTTGGTCAGAATATATATTTCACCTTCAAATTCAGTGTGAGGAGTGATTGAACCCGGTTTAGCCAAAACTTGTCCGCGCTCAACATCTTCTTTCTTAACACCGCGCAGCAGAAGTCCGGCATTGTCTCCAGCTTGTCCTTTGTCCAAAGATTTGTTGAACATTTCGATTCCGGTTACAACAGTCTTGGTAGTTGGCTTAAGACCAACAATTTCAACTTCTTCATTGATGCTGATGGTTCCGCGTTCAATTCTTCCGGTTACTACAGTTCCGCGGCCTTCAATTGAGAAAATATCTTCAATCGGCATCAAAAGAGGCTTGTCAGTGTCACGAACCGGTTCAGGAATTTTTGAGTCCAGTGCGGCAATCAAATCATAGATAGGTTTAGCATCAGCGTCTTCAGCTCCCTTAACTTCCAAAGCTTTGACAGCTGATCCACGGATAACAGCGGCATTGTCGCCATCAAATTCATATTTGGAAAGCAGTTCGCGAACTTCTGTTTCAACCAAATCGATAAGTTCAGGATCATCAACCATGTCAACTTTGTTGATGAAAACAACGATCGCAGGCACGCCTACTTGTTTAGCCAAAAGGATGTGTTCGCGAGTCTGAGGCATAGGACCATCAGTTGCGCTCACAACCAAAATTGCTCCGTCCATCTGAGCGGCGCCGGTAATCATGTTTTTGATGTAGTCAGCATGGCCAGGACAGTCAACATGAGCATAATGACGGGTGTCGGATTCATATTCGCAGTGTGAAGTTGCGATAGTGATTCCGCGTTCCTTTTCTTCTGGAGCGTTGTCGATTTCATTAACGCCTTTTTCCTTGGCAAAACCTTTAAGGCTCAGACAATGAAGAATAGCCGCGGTCAAAGTTGTTTTGCCGTGGTCAACATGTCCGATTGTGCCGACATTTACATGTGGCTTTGAACGTTCAAATTTTTCTGCTGCCATATTGATTTTTTTCGCGGCCAAAGGTTTTTTACTTTGGCACCACGCGATTAATTAAGATAATTTAATTATAAAATTATTGCATCTGTTTACTATACACTAAATTCCTTTTTCAGGCAAATTTAAAAAATCCGTCTGTGGAAAATTCAATACATGACTCATTCTACACGACCTATAAAATCTGTCAACCCCGCACTAACTTTAGGCAAGTGTACAACACTGGATTGCTTTCAGCAAGCCTAAAGTTAGTGCGGGGTCAAGCCCCCGCCAATTTGGCACTTTTGTCTTACCTTAGCCAATAACCAACCCTCAGAAAACCTAGGAATTTGAAGATTTTACTCACTATATCCACATTTTTAATACGTAGCGAAGTAAGTATTAAATTATTCCGCCCAGAAATTAGATTTTTTTTCTGAAGAAAATTGAAACAATGAAAATTAAAATGAAAAAGATCGAACCCATGACGCATGTCGGCAGGCCGAAGAAATATGCGCTCGGTCCATTTTCAAAAAACAAGGACAATTCTCCCCAAGAAAAATAGCCGGCAAAAAGAACTCCCAAAAATGAAAACAAAAATAAAAGATTGGCCAAACATTTTGTCGCCTGTTCCTTGAAAAAAAGGACGACGGAAAAAATAAAAAGGAGGCAGAACATGACAAAGCCGTAGTAGCAGGCCGGAAAGCCCAGGAACAGCGGGCAAGTTTCCCCGAAAGCGCAGACAGATGAAAACATTTTGACTCCGCTCATATAGCCGGAAAACAATACTCCGCCCAGCGAAGCCAGCAAAAAGAAAATTTTAAAATTTTTGTATTTATCCATTTTATTAAATAAATAATTAATTAAGTAATTATTTCTGATCCGTTTTTCTTTTTTTACAATTTTATATTTCGGCAAAAAATATCATATAATTATGCCCGAATTTCTTGGCGCATTTCGGACAATAGGCATAGTGGATGTAATAATCCTTGGCCTTTTTCCCTGTCTCGGCCAGATATCCATCCATAACTTTGATAAATTTAGGAATATCATTATAGCCGCCATCAAAAACTCTGGAGATAAAATTTCCGGAAATCACAACGTTGTTTTCATCCGGAACGTCTTTTTCCACCGCTACATATATCTCGCCCCTAAAAGGCGTCGGATCGCGGAACAATATCAGGGTGTCTTTTTTGTCCGGCGCGCCCGCCCCGACCTTTTCCACAGCCGTCCACATTCTGGTTATTTTTTTGCCGATCATCGGCGGAAAAGGGATATGGAAAAACTCCGGCATGGAATCTTTGATGAATTTTTTATTGTCCCAGCTCAATGTTTGCTTGTCCCATTTTTCTACACTAAATTCGGGACAGCATTCTTGTTTTTGATTTTCGTTGTTCATAGTTTTATTAATTACGTAATTAATTACTTACCCCGTCAATTATATCTGATCAGAAAATGATTATCTTTATTTTTCCTTTGCTCGATTTTATTTTTTATCTATTTTTTCGCTCTTTCTGATTGTTTAATTTTATTTATTATTACTTGCATTTTATCCCAATCTTTAAATTTTTTCCTAGTTAAAAAAAATTTTTTTAATTCTTCCTCGGGATTTACCGCTAAACTATATTTTTTGTGTGTCATTCTTTTTAAAATGCAGTGGATAATATTTCTTTCTGAAGAATAGGTCAGGGATGCCGGCATTTTTAAAATTGCATTTCTTGTTTCTTTAATATCATTGTCAAAAATCATGGTTAGAGTTTGAAAATTTCTTTTAGAAGTTTGGTAAGACTGATGGAAAAGCGATGGCTGTCTTAATGCAATTTTAATAAAATCTTCTTTGGAAAGTCCTAATATCTCGACTGAATTTTCAATATTTTTAACAATAGTCATGGGAGATTGATAAAAAAGCTGTGGATGCTTTAACGCAACTTCCAGAAATTCTTGTTTATCAATGCTTATAAGCTTTGATGTACTTTCAATATTATTATTTATCGTGCTTGGGTTAAGATAAAGAATTTGAGGAGCTTTAAGAGAGCTTTTTATAAACATCTCTTTTTTGATCCCTAATAATTCGGCCGAATTTTCAGCATTATTATTTATAGTTTCGGGATATTGAACTAAGAGCGATGGTCTTTTAAGAGCTGCGTTGAGAAATTTTTCTCTCGAAATACCCAACAATTTAGCTGAATTTTCGATATTACTATTGATAGTTTCTGGGAGCATACCAAAAAGTGACGGGTGTTTAATTGCAGCTTTAATAAATTCTTCTTCTGATATTCCTATTAGCTTAGCTGAATTTTTAATATTACTATCGATAGTTTCTGGAGATTGACAAAAAAGTTGTGGCGTTTTAAATATGCACTTTTTCCATTCATCTGCTGACACATTAAAATTACGCATACTTCGCAAGAAATTATATTTGTATTTGTCTGATTTAAGAGTTTCCGGACGACATCTAAGAATTGCTTCGTTTGAAATAATCTTATTTACTTCATCATCTGTGAAAACAATTTTTTGTTCTTCTTTTTGATTATCGGCAGGAATAGTTATTTTAAATTCGCAAAAAACTTTCCTCAGCTCAATTTTCCTTCTAGCTTTTGGACCTTGTTGACCATTTTCTTGTCTATCTCTTTCTTCTTGCAGCGTTATTTCAGATTGAGCATAATCATCTCTGGAAGGCTCTCCGCTTTCATTTCTTTTCAGCTTCAAATCAAGAGCTTTATCTCTTATTACATGTGCCTCATTTTCTGCTTTTTCAAACAAATACTTCTCCATAAAAAATTTACTGTCTGTATTAATTACTTACTCCGCCAATCAGATTAATTATACAATTCTTGGCTGTTTTTATTATATCACCAAATTAAAAAGGCCGATTTCACATCCCCCTTCGGCATAAATTCAGGGGGATGTAATCATTTTTTGCTAAAGAGACTTATCCGACGTTTTTCAACATAGACAATTTGCCACCATTTCTGGCCGATGAAATAGCCCGCAGCTACGCCCAAAAGCAGAAGGATGAAAGTTAGCATTGGCCAGACATATCCCCCGTTTCCAAGAATTGACGGGCCAGTACCTGATTTCAAAAGACTCTTAATATACCACAATTCCAATCCGGCACGAGCAATCACCGAAAGCAGAATAAACAAAACAATGCTGGCAATTAAATATATTGTTTTTTTGGTCATAAATTTAATACCCTTCTTAATAATTATAATTAATTTATACTTATTCCGGAATTCTTGAGAATACCGGAATAGTGTAATTTTGATTATTTGTAATTTTTGATCGCTTCGCCTATCTTTATTGCAAAATCAATGAATTTTCCGTTCTCAATCGTATTTTTTGAACTTGGCTTGATTGAAATAAATTTTTCCGGACTAAGTACAAAATAAATTTCACTGACAAGATCTCCTTGTGTAATTACTACATTATCCATAGGAATTTTAGGATTTTTTTCTACCTTATCTCCGGTCTGTTGATAAAAAAGTTTTTGATTTTCAATTTTTAAATATTCCAGATTAAACAATAAATATTCCTTATCATTAAGATAATAGGAACAATTATAAAGACTTGCATATTTTGGCAGTTCGATTTTTACTACTTTTTGGCCTAAGGCATTTTCCACAAATTCTTTAGTAAACTGACCGCAGATATCTTCAACAATATAATAACTTTTGTCCTGACGACTTGGTTCTCCTGGATATTCCACAAAACAATTTTTAAGACGCTTTCCTGGTTCGCCATAACCTTCTATTGATACATTTTCTTTTTCGCAAGCTCCGTCTAAATTATCTTCAGTTGCTGGGGCTGACGCTACACTTTCCGCATTATTATTTTTTTCAGCTTGATTGTTATTTGCACAACCGGAAAGAAAAATGGCTCCAACAATTAACATCGGCAGAATGATTATTTTTTTGTTCATGGTTTTATTAAATAAATAATTAATTACTTACCCCGCCAAGCATGTTTAATTATACAATTCTTGGCTGATTTTATTATATCACCAAATTAAAAAGGCCGCTTTTAAACTTGTCTTGCGGCCTTTATAGATTGGAAAAATTTCCTTTTTCAACTCCTTACGTCCTTATAATCTTGTCTATAGCCATTTGCTCAGCGTTTTTGAGGATTTCCTCAATAAAAGGATCCCTGCGAAAAATGAGATGATCGGGCGTGTTATCGAAAACAAATGTTCTCCCAGTGAAAGGAAGAAAGGTTTCCCATCTATCCCCCTTAATCTGCATCGGGACTCCTCTCGTCGATTCAAGACCGCATTCTGCTGCAATTTTTTCTACCGCATCCCTACATTCAGCAGGGACGCTCATTACAGTCCAAATTTTTTTAGCCCAACGGATCGTGTGCATGAAAAAAAGCGCGCTCTGTTGGCTTTGCGGATTGAAATGCTTATGCTTCACAGTCAGCATGCATTCCCTGATGCCAGGCGTATATGGTTCTTCTAATCCTACATACTGAATGAATCGCTTATTATTCAAAAGATCATTAAATTCTTCAGTCATAATGCCTATTGCCTGGGTTTTTGTTTCTTTTTTTAACAAGCTCTTCAATCGTATCATTTGAACCTCCTTTCATTAAATATTTGAGAGTTATTTTCTTTTTATAAGTTGTTAAAGAAGTGTTAAAAATATCACCACCTGTACATACCTAGGTACGCTCGCCCCGTAGCAAGCGAAGCTTTGCTTCTGGGGTAATTAATTATTTATTCTTTCAATCTCTTTTAACAAAAAATTTAAATCTTTTGACAATGGATTTCCTTTCCATCTTTTCAGGATTGATTTGATAGCCATTTGCTGATGATTTAAGATTTTTTCTTTTGGCGCATTAAATCTGGCAAAAACTTCCTCTCTGTAACGATTATAATCATCCAACAATTCAGAAACGTTAGCAATAATATCAGCCGATTTAATTAGTAAAGAATCATGCGAAAAATTCTTTATGTGTTCCAATGCTTGCTTTTTCCTTTCCTCCCATGGTAATTTTTTCTCAATCTCTGTTACACTCAAAACTCCTCTTGCAACTTTTTTACCGAATCTTTCTTCCAGCATTTTGGCATTTACTTTTTTCTGATCTATAGAATCCTCAATCGTATCGTGCAAAATTCCAGCCACAACTATGTCTTCTTTGGCTTTGATCAGTGAGAGGATAATCCCTACAGTTAATGGATGGGTTATATATGCGATATCTTTGCCTTTTCTTTTTTGCTTCTGATACACTTCGTGTGTTTTAGTGGCAAATTTTATCGCCTTTTGTATTTTTGGAGTATAGATCATAATTTATTGTATACTTAGAATACTTTAAATTTTTTTGCATTCACCTCCCCCTTCGGCATAAATTCAGAGGTACGTAATTAATTACGTAAATTCAAATTTATTCCTCATTATTTCTAATTCTTCCCCAATTTATTCTATCCAATTCTGGTTTTAATCTTGATACTAATAAATCTAATCTATCCAAAATTTCATTCACATCTTCTTGATCAAATTCAATTTTATTTGTTGTAGAATAAACATTATATAATTTTGACCAATTTTTGCCCCACTTAGCTTTTAACTTAAAAATTTTATCACTCTTAGATAAATCTTTTTGCACATTCTTCATTATTTTAAGTAATTTATTTCTTCTTTTCTTAGTAAAATCATGAATCAAATGGGATTTAGCAAATTCAACATGAAAAGCTATTTCAAACTGCGCTTTATCGCTTGCTTTAGTTATTTTTTTAGAAGTTATTTCAAAATGTAAAAATGGATTTCCTATTTTTTCTTTAATTTGAATCATATGTCTAAACTGAGTCCTGTTTTCCATTAGTCCTTCAGCAATTGGCTGATTTAAAAATTTATTTAGAATTTCTTGTAAAATTTGCTCTCTGGTATAAATTTTTCTCAACTTAATTAGCAGCGGTTTAGCTGGAATACCTAATTCACATTTTTTACTATTCGCAAAAAAAACTCCTATAGAAGATCCGAAATCACCTAGATTTTTTAACATTAATTTAGCCGAAGGTAATAATTTGTCCTTTTTTTCTAGAGGTAAAGTTACAAAAAAACAAGCACGGATGGCTTTATTTTCAAGAAAAGTTGAAACATCTTCTAGCTCCAATCTTTCTTGTTGAGTTATTTTTTCAAGAAATTCATAACCTTTCTCCTGGATAACTGACATATAGGCAATAAGCTGGCCAACTGCATGGCCGATCGAAGCAACATTTCCAGATCTTTTCCCTTCACTAATATAGAAACATTTTTCGTTTTGATTATAGGCCAGAACATCAAGGAAGCCAGCTGAAAATTTAAATTCCGTAACAGAAAAATTACATTTGAATTTACTTTTGAAATAATTTTTAGTCGGCTGATTTAATTGTTTGTCTTCTGGGTTGTTCATAAGTTCTGGCAAGTAATTAATTACGTAATTATCTATTATATTTTTTATTACAAGATGGACAATATTTCCAATTTCCTGTTATCTTAACACCACAAATACATTTTCTCATTCCATATCTCGCCTTATTTTCTTTTTGCACTTTTTCCCAGCAGTCATTACAATATATACTTTTTATATACTTTGATTGATAACCACATTTTCTACATTTTCCCATAAATTTTTTATCCTATTATTTCCCCGATTTAGTTCGATTGTCTTGTTTGCAAAGCATCTGACAATTTTCAGCAATTGTTTTTCCGCCCTCATGCCAAGGTTTGATATGATCAGCTTCCATCTCGCCTATTTTAAAATGTTCACTGCATTTCGGACAAATTCCATTTTGTCTTTCATAAGCTTCACGCTTCATTTTGTCAGTAAACGCCCGAATCGAAAGATATTTTTCCTGTCTGGTTAAAACATACGGATAAATTCCGGATTTTTTCGTCACATCTTCATCCTGCATTAAATCTTTGATTTCGGTTTCAAGTTTTTTAGTATCTAGTTTTTTATCTTTAAATTCATTATATAATTCACCCCACTGCACGTTTTTCATTTCTTTGCGATAATTTATGAAAGTTTTTCTGGCCCACTCAATAACATTTTGAAAATATTCCCACAATTCTTCGGCATTTTTGTCGTGCTGATGTTTGGCCATATAGTCTTCAATTTTTCCATCATTTATCCATGAAATTGCAGTTTCTAAATATTCTTGCCGAATTGGCGAACCACTAACTAACCCACCTCCATCATTGGCCAGAAGATAAGCTGCGCAATTTGATTTACTGAATTTTAGTTTTGCATCAGAAAGCCACGGACCAGTATAGACAGCATTTCTAAGTTCTTGGTCAGTCAATTTCTCGCCGGCAATATTAATAATTTTAAACCAATCTAATCGCTCTTTGTCACTGCCTTCGCAAAAATAGATCATGAGTTCATAATTCAGAATCTGTTCTTGTTCTTCTTTGGTTAGATTGTGAAACGCAGCTAGTCTACCGTTGAATTCAACAGAATAATTACCTTCTTTATATTCCGCAATACTAATTGTTCTTTGTTGACCATCAAGCACTTCAAAATTTCCCTGATCAGTTTTGACCCAATACATTACATTAAGTGGAAAACTGTTTTTGATTGTTTCAATCACAGCATCGCGCTGTTTGCCGGTGTATACAAACTCCCGTTGATATTTCGGACGAATATCCAACTTGCCGCCATAAGCCACCACGCCTTCTTCGTGACTGTCCTTATAGCCATTGATAACGTCCCGCACCGAAATTCTTTGTAGTTCAATTTTCATATTATTTTAATTTTTGAAATAATTGTTATCAATAATAAATTGGTTGACTTTTTGACTTATTTTTTCAATAACTTCTAATTTTGGCATTTTTTTATATCCATACATCATTTCTAATAACATTTCATCTGAAAAATAATCAAATCCTTTTTTAAAATATAATTTATTAACATTTTTAAGATTTTTTTTGTCTTTCTTTGAAAAAATATTAATAAATAATAATTCAAATTCTTTAATTACTTTCTCTAAATTATGCTTGATACTTATTGCTAAAAAACGTTTTTTAGACTTAGTGCATTCTTTGCTTAAAATTGCTGCTTTCAATCCCCTTTCTATTGAAGATAAATACATAGAATATTTAGCTAACGAAAAATGCTTTTGCTTGTATGATTCTGCCGAATTATGAAAATCGTCTGAAATTTTGGCTAGCATATAAGGAGTAATCGAAATAGCTAAAGGATCGCATTTTATTAAACAATGTTTATTCTTAACTTGTAGTTTCATAAAATTCCTTATTATTTTTTTATTTTTAATTAAAATATCTAATCAATTTTAAATAGAGATTTAAAATTATCTACTAAATCAATTTTATAAATGAACGCTGTGACAGATAAAATAAGTGCTAATATTGAGATTATTAAAGATGCTAATGAAATTTTTTTCTGATAACCAGTTATATGCTTATTCATTTCTAATTGCAGTCTATTTGAATGGCTTAGCCATAAGCCGCATTTTTTACATTCGGAAACCCCTGGCCCATCTCTTCCATCATAAGTTAAAATTCTCCAATCATGCTTACAATTTAGTTGATCTTTTGACATAGATATTTTTAATTATCGGACAACTATTTTTTCACTTTCTTATTTTTAATTAATATACGTCGAAATAACATTTTTCCATTTATAGTAAAGTCTTTATCTCCATTTTTTCCTGTATATCTATCTAATCCTATTATTTCAAATTGACTAGGATTATGATAATTAAGAAAAGTAATTGGCACACCCATTACTCCATCATAATCCATAGGAATATCAATATATCTATTTACATTAATCCCATTATAATTATCATATTTTAAATATTCTTTAGGGTTATATTTTTTATATAATGTGAGATCTTTGTGACGACTAGCAACATCAAGATTGGTATACCAATTAACACTTCCCATGCTGAAATATTTCACTCCGTTAACAATTTTCTTCCTCGATTCCGTAGGAATATCATAATCCATTGGGACTTGAAACCATTTTGTTCCACCATTATCATATCCAAGCCAAACTTTATTTTCTTTTATCAAAGGAAAAAATTCTTTATAAATCACTGCGCCTTGCTGACCTAATATTAAAAAATTTTTATTATGTTTTACTAATTGATCTACATATTCCCTAAACAATGAAAACGGCGGATTAGTGACAACCATGTCCGCTTGTTTTAACAGCTCTATACTTTCTTGACTTCTAAAATCCCCTTCTCCCTGGAGCGGCGCCCATTCATTATTTTTATTGTCTTTGAGTTGCTGGGCAATATCATTCAAATCAAAAGCTCCGTTATTATCAAGATCACCAACTTCATTAATAATAAATTTGTTAGCAGTTGTTTTTGGGCGGCCCTTTTTTACTGTAAGTGTTTTGTCATCGCCAAATAGGCTAAGTTGAGTGTTGGCAATCGGCGATGGCTTATAGCTGGTAGCCATAAGTTTTTTCAAACCCAAAGCATTGAAATTTGATGCAAAATATTTGAAAAAATTACTTTCAAACGGATCGTCGCAATTACAATAAACCACTTTCCCACGAAACTGGTCTTTATAATGCATGAGTTCCTTTTCAATATCAACCAGCTGAGTGTAAAACTCATCTTTTTTGGCCTTGTTTGCCTTGTGCAAGTTTTTATTCGACGATTTATTTTCCATAATTTTATAAAAACTAATTTTCCTTTAAATAAAGCAATTTTTCTTGATTTTTGAAAATTATCCACAGGGGCTTGAAATAATTATAAGAATATGGTAGTATCTATACATAGACAAGTAAATTCCTTATGCGTGGGGTTCCGGATGGTTCCTCTTAAATAGCGCATAAGGTTTTGTTTTTATGGGAATAATGGACTTTCTTCAACGATTTTCTGCCTTATTAAATTATAATAGCTCTCATCTCCTAATTCTTTTTTCTTATATATCGCCCAGCAAATAAAATCAACCGCCTGCAAGCACTTTTCAGCTTCAGGTGTTTTTATTTTTACACAAATATCAAGTTTATGATTATTCTTAACCTGATTTTCTAAATAATTTTTAAAATTATCATTAAGAAATCTGTTTGTTTCACGCCTAGAAGCTATTAAAATTATTGGCGAATCTAGTGAAATAAGTTTTTTGGTGAATATTCTATCCAATAATATATTAGAAACATAATTATAAAGGACGTGTTTTTCATCTCTGAGTTTGGTATATACTTTCGCCTTATTTAGATGTATGGAAAGAACTGAAATATCTTTTTCATTTAGCATTCCCAATGTTTTTATAATTGTCTTTGGTTTTTCTTTGCAAGCATGCAAAATTCCGACATGCTTTTTAAGCTCCTTCTTGCTTAAATTTCTAGCAACTTTTTTAATTACTTTTTCTACAGGACCTTTATTTTTAACAAATAAAAAAGTAACCACAAAAAATTTTGAAGATTTCTTGTTCGAATCAAATCCTAAGTCTCCACTTTCATCCAAAAATATATATGCCATTTTTTATTTTCCCCAATCCACGTAAAACAATTTCATTATCACGTGGCTGTGCTTTAATTATTTTTTTGAATAATAATCCTTAATCATCAGCCCACCCCGGTTAAATACGATTTGAGCCTATTTTCTAAAAACATAGGCGGAGGCGGGACCTTTGCCTACTTGTTTTATTGACCCGATTTTTTTGAGTTTTTGAAGATGCAACTGAGCTGTCCTCTTGGGACAATTCAGAATATCAACCACATCGTTCACGTTTATTTTTCCAAGCTTATCCAAAAAATCCAAAATTTTCATCTGATCCTTGTCCAGATAGATTTGCGAATTAACATCCGCATCAATTTTCATGGCGGAAAGCGAGATTATTTTGTTTTTGACATTGTCAATTTCCTCTTTGAAACCTTTGGAGAAATATTCCAGCCATAAAGTGAAATCAGTTTTTCTTTCATCATAAGTCTTGCCTATATTGATAGCTTTATAATATCGTTGTCTATCTTTGTTGTAATAATCTTCCAAAGCAAAAAGTTTTCTGAAGTCATAGCCCCGCTTATAGAGAATAAGAGTGGCCAACGCCCTGGCTGTCCTGCCATTGCCATCATTGAATGGATGGATGGCAGCAATTTCCTGATGGGCTATGCCAGCCACAATGATCGGGCTAGTGTCTTTTTTCTTACTATCTTCTATCCAAGAAATAAGATCAGCGCAAAGTTTCGGAACTTTCTTGGCATCCGGGCCTGTATACATAACCTCATTAGGAAAGCCTAAGCGCCTTCTGACGATATAGACCGGACCTTTTCTGTAGTGTCCTGACGATTCCTCATCCAATGTTTTGTCTGTAACTAATTTATGTATTTTAAGCAAAACTTTTTCGGTAATCGCCTGCTTTTTTTTGACGACTTGCTCGATATATTTCAAAGCATTGAGATAATTTTGCACTTCAAAAATTTCTCTCTGGGGAGCATCCACTTTTTTCCGGCCAACTAAAGCTTCAACTTCGTGCATATTGAGCTGGTTGCCTTCAATGGCAGTTGAGCTATGAGTCATCCTGATCAAAGCTTGCCGGCGCAATTTCAGCTCATTTTTAGGAAGAATCTTGGCTCGCTCAATAACTGCCTTGGCCTCAGCCACCGCAGTCAACATTTTTACAATATTGTCAGTAATTTTATATTTTGGATTAAACATATCGATATAGAAAGTATAGCATGTTTTTGATAATCACGCAATAATCGCGCAAAGAATCGCGCAAAGTTTTTTTCGCCCACTTTCGGAATTCTATATTTATTATTTTTTTGAATAATAATCCTTAATCATCAGCCCGCCCCAGTTAAATATCGCTTCGCTATTTAACGGGGTAAACCTTATCTTTTTTTCCAGTCCCTTATTACAAAACCGCCCTTAATTTTTTTAACGGTTATTTTTTGCCGCTCCTTCCACCCCAGTTCCCTAACAACTTCAATAGGCAGAGTTAAACCGATTGAGTGTTTTCCAATTTTTGTTAATTTTCGCACATTTTTTTCGTTTGATTTTTTGTTTGCCATATTTTTTTGTTGCTACTTATAATTCTAATAAAATTTATCGAACCTTTGCGAAAAGATAAACATCATAATATTTCCCGTTTTTGCAGACTTCTTTCCTTAATATTCCCTCCAACTTAAATTTATTCTTCTCCAAAACTCTTGCCGATGCTTTATTCGGGAGATACACCTTTGCTGTAACTCTTTTTAATTTTAATTTGTCAAAACATAGCTTCACCAGCTCTCTTGTGACCTCGGTAATCAAACCTTTGCCCCAATGCTTTTTTGCCAGCCAGTAACCGATCTCCGCCTGATGCCCGTTTCTATGTATTCCGCAACTGCCAGCAACTTCACCTTCAATTTCAATGGCAAGGTTTACCCTGTCCTTCCTTTTTAGGTTAAGTGCTTTTTTCAGAAAAATATTCGCTTCTTTGGATCCGTAAGGATACGGCACTACTGACATATAGCGGCCAATGTCGGGATCATTTATATTTTTTATCAGCACATCCTTATCTGTTTTTTTGTAATTTCTGATTATAAACCGCTTGGTTTTGATCGGCTTGATTTTCGTATATTTATGTTAATTATTTTTTGAATAATAATCCTTAATCATCAGCCCGCCCCCGGTTAAATATCGCTTCGCTATTTAACAGGGTAAATCTTCCTTACATTTTCTTTGTTTGGTTCTTCGTTTGGTTCTTTGTTTTCCTTACGTCTTCCCCTGGATTCAAGCTCTAGCACAACTGCTTCATAGTACGCAGGATGACTTTTTATTTTAGTTTCATCTGCAGCTATTATGATATCCATCAATTCTATACTTGATGCATCATGCACAAGAGCTCTGCGTTTTTGAACATTTTCAGAACTTATAGCACCTGGGCTTGAATGCCTCAAACTAATCAGGGTTTCAACTACCCATTCCTTATTTTCTAAGTATTTTTTACATTTTTCATCTAAAAAAGCTTTCTCTTCAGCTGAAAGTTTATATTTTTTATCACTCGTATTTCTTGTTTCTTCTTGATTAGCTTTTTTTATTTCTGCTTTTCGACCCGATGGAACCGGGAATTGTATTAATTCTCCCATAATTTTATTTTATTAAATAATTTATTTTTTACTTTTAAAATCTCTCACTACCAACGCACCCCCAGTTAAATATCGCTTCACTATTTAACGGGGCAAGCGTACTTCAATTCTACGCCTAAAAATCCCCCTTAGCAAAAGAAAAAGGCTTGGCGACACAATCGTCACCAAGCCTTCGGTTTATTTGTTACGGAAAATCTATAAGACTCTCCACTTTTCCCTTGAGATAATTCAGGCCCTTTTCATCAATGAAGACGTTTGATTCTTTATCAAACATGGCAATCCAATCTTCAGGGTATTTGAAAGCAGCAAGTTTTTCCAGAGCTTCTTTCTCTTCAGGACTGCCCTTTTTGGTTTCCTGATAAGCCAAAAGTGTCTCTTCGACATCTTTGGCTTTATCCAGCATTTTTTTGAGAATAATTTTGAGAAGGCGTTCCCGGTATTTGTCTTTTTCATAAAAACGTACAACTTTGGTATATATGCCCTCCCAATCGTTGAAATCGAATTTGTCTTTGGCTTCTTTTGAAAGTTTGCCTAGATACATGGTACGCGTCCGGCTCACTCCAACTTTGCGTGCAAATTTTTCAAATGGTATTTTATTATCCACTTTAAACCCTCCAATATAGAATTGTTGCCTTCAATGTGATTAGAAATAAAAATTTTTACCCACCTCCTTGTGCTGAATTATCATCTTAAAGAACAACAGCAATATATTACATCTTCTATGACTGTTGTCAAGCCATAAAAAACAGCCCCGAAGGGCTGCTTTTGTAAAAAGTATTCAAATTTCTATAAGCTATTTTTTCGCAATGATTGTTTCTGCTACATTTTTCGGCACTTCGTTGTAGTGTGAAAATTCCATGTAGTAGCTGGCGCGGCCCTGGGTCATGCTTCTCATTTGGGTTGCGTAGCCGAACATGTTGGCCAGTGGCACTTCCGATTCAATTTCTTTGACGCGCGCATTGCCTTCTCCGCGATCATTGATTTCTTTGATCATGCCACGACGAGAATTGATGTCGCCCACCACATCGCCCATAAATTGTTCCGGCGTCGTGACCACCATTTTCATAATCGGTTCAAGGATGACAGGTTCAGCTCTTTTCACTGCTTCTTGCACTGCCAATGATCCGGCAATTTTGAAAGCAGCTTCCGAAGAGTCAACTTCATGGAAAGATCCGTCATAGAGAGTTACTTTCACATCCACCATTGGATAGCCGGCCAAAACTCCGTTTTCCAAAGCTTCTTTGACGCCGACATTGATCGGTTTGATATATTCCTGCGGAATGACACCGCCTTTGATTTCGTCAATAAATTCATAACCCTTGCCTTTTTCTTCCTGCGGCTGCACTTTGAGCCAGCAATGTCCATATTGTCCGCGACCGCCGGATTGACGGATATATTTTCCTTCAGCTTGAGCTTCTTTTTTGATTGTTTCACGATAGGCTACTTGCGGCTGGCCGATGTTGGCTTCAACATTGAATTCCCTTTTCATACGATCGATGATGATGTCCAAATGAAGTTCGCCCATGCCGGAAATGATTGTCTGGCCGCTTTCTTCATCCGTGCGCAGGCGGAGAGTCGGATCTTCACCGGAAAGTTTGCGAAGGGCAGTGCCCATTTTTTCCTGATCAGCTTTGGTCTTCGGTTCAACAGCAATGTCGATCACCGGTTCCGGGAAAACGATATTTTCGAGCTGGATTTGTTTGTTTTCATCGCAAAGAGTGTCGCCTGTTGTTGTGTTTTTGAGTCCGACCAATGCGCCGATTCCTCCGGCTGAAATTTCCTGAATTTCTTCACGATGATTGGCATGCATCTGCAAAATGCGTCCGATTCTTTCTTTTTCTCCGTTAGTAGCATTTATCACATATGAACCAGCTTTCAGCGTTCCTGAATAAACACGGAAAAATGTCAGCTGACCCACGAAAGGATCAGTGGCAACTTTGAAAGCCAGCGCCGCAAAAGGTTCTCCGTCATCAGCTTTTCTTTCAATTTCGCTTCCGTCTTTTGGATCAATGCCTTTGACAGGCGGAATATCAATCGGCGATGGCAGATAGTCAACCACGGCATCCAAAACTAATTGTACTCCTTTGTTGCGAAGAGCAGTTCCGGTCAAGACCGGCACAATTTTAACAGCAATCACAGCTTTTCTAAGTGCGGTTTTGAGTTCTTCAATGGAAATTTCTTCGCCGTTCAAATATTTTTCTGTGAGCGCATCATCAGTCTCGGAAATTTTTTCCACCATTTTTTCGCGCATTTCTTTGGCTTTGTCCAAAAGTTCAGCTGGAATTTCAGCTTCCACGATTTTTTCTCCCATTTGGCCTTCGAAAGTGTAGGCTTTCATTTTGATAAGATCAACAACACCTCTAAATTCACTTCTTTCGCCAATTGGTATTTGAATTGCCACTGCGTTCGGAGTCAGACGATTCCAGATTGAATTCAAAACAAAATTAAAGTCCGCGCCTTCTTTGTCGATCTTATTTACGAAGCACATGCGCGGCACGTGATATTTGTCAGCTTGGCGCCATACTGTTTCAGATTGCGGTTCCACGCCTTCCTTGCCGTCAAAAATTACTACCGCACCATCCAAAACGCGGAGTGATCTTTCCACTTCCACGGTAAAATCCACGTGTCCTGGCGTGTCAATGATGTTGATTTGGTGTTCTTTCCAAAAACAAGTGGTAGCCGCGCTGGTGATGGTGATGCCGCGTTCGCGTTCCTGTTCCATCCAGTCCATCGTTGCTTCGCCTTCATGCACTTCCCCGATTTTGTGGGTAATGCCGGTGTAGAACAAAATACGCTCGGTGGTGGTTGTTTTGCCGCCGTCAATATGAGCGATGATACCAATGTTTCTTAGTTTTGAAATATCCTTAGACATATTTTTTAATTAAAAATTGAAAAATCAAAAATCAAAATGACAGTTGAAAAATAAAAAAATATTTTTAAATTATTAATTTATTTTTACATTCTTATTTGTCATTTTCCATTTTGAGATTTACATTTTACATTTTTATGCGAAGTGGGCAAAGGCTTTGTTGGCTTCAGCCATACGGTGCACATCTTCGCGTTTCTTGATAGAAGATCCGGTTTTGTTGGAAGCATCAATAAGTTCGTCTGCCAATTTTTCTGCCATTTTCTTGCCTTTGCGGCTTCTGACAGCTGCCAAAATCCAGCGGATAGCCAAAGTCTGTCGGCGTTCACCGCTAACTTGGATCGGCACTTGATAGTTGGCGCCTCCTACTCTTTTTGATTTAAGTTCCAAAAGCGGTGAAACATTTTTGATAGCTTGTTCAAAAACATTAAGTCCGCCCTTTTTGGTTCTTTCATGAATAACGTCAAAGCAATCGTAAATGATTTTTTCCGCCACGCTGCGTTTGCCATTTTTCATGACATTGCCAATCAGTCTGCCGACCAGCATATTTCCATATCGCGAATCAGCTTTCCATTGTTTTTTATATATTCTTTTTCGTCTAGCCATTTTTGTCTATGAGCGGAGCGAGTAGCTACAAAAATGAGCATCCCGTCCCAATTCTTAAATTTTACCTTTAAATTATATTAAAACTGAGCCGTAGGCGTTTCCGTGTCTCAATCCAATTCACTACTGCAACTCTTCTTTGGAATTTGGGACTGGGATAGCCATACCTTTATCTATTGTATTATTCTGTTTTCGCTTTCGGTCTCTTGGTGCCGTACATGCTGCGGCTTCTTTTCCTGTTTTCTGTTCCAGCCGTATCCAAAACTCCGCGCACCACGTGATAGCGCACGCCGGAAAGATCCTTCACGCGTCCTCCGCGGATCATAACGATTGAGTGTTCCTGCAGATTATGTCCGATGCCCGGGATATAGGCGGTAACTTCCATGCCGTTGGTCAATTTGACGCGGGCTATTTTCCGAAGAGCTGAGTTTGGTTTTTTCGGCGTTGTGGTTCCGACTTTGGTGCAAACTCCACGCTTAAAAGGACCAACTGTTTTGACCGGCTTATTTTTGAGCGTATTAAAAGTCATGCTCATGGCTGGTGACTTTGTCTTCTTTTTGATTGATTTCCTGTTTTTCTTTACTAACTGATTTATTGTAGGCATATTTACATCAATTTCTAATTTCTAATTTCTAATTTTCCGCCTCGGCTTCGCCTTGGGCGAGACGGGCTAAACAAATTCTAATGACCAAATTTCTAAATGTTTTAAACATTGAAAATTGAAACATTGAAAATTGATTGAAAATTGAGAATTGAAAATTGAAAATTTCCAGTTCTATTATAATTATTTTTTATAAACAAACAATCTTCCGTGCAACTCTCACGGATTTTCAATAAAAACGGCTAATTAGATAGCAAAATCATAATAAACGATATCGGAAAATGTGTCAACCCTGAAATGTTTAGCAAAATTGACAGCAGCCAAGGCTGTGCTAGGCTGAAATCAAAGCTAAGCAATGTTGATTTAACAATTTTTTAAAACCGAAATCTACAATAAAAAAATATATTCTGAGAGGAGATGAGAAAAATGAAGAAGAAAGCTTTGAAATCAGATTTGGGGAATAAATTTTATTCCAAAAATGTTTTTTTACCCATAGACAAGATCAATGTTTTAAGACAACATCGGGAGACTTTTGATTTAGAAGGAATCCGGGATCTGGCTAATCACATCGCCAGCACTTTTCTTATGGAACCGGTCGTTGTCGCTTGCCTCAACGAAAAAAACGCACAGGAATATATCAATCTCTTAAACAAATTTTATAAGACTGACTACGATTTAAAGATGTTGATCAAGTTGACTGGTGGCAACTATGCTGTGCTGATTTCAGGCGAAAGACGTCTTCGTGCTCATCAAGTAATTTGGCTTGGAGGCTGTTCGGAATGTCAGGATCTTTACGGTCAGGAAAAACCTGGGACTTGTTGGAGTCGGCACTTTTCTGGAGAAAAAATCAAAAAAATGATTGAGACGCGTTTGTGCTACAACCTGTCAGCCATCAAGGTGATGGATTTGCAGCTTTCCGGAAACAACTACATTCCACCACCTGAAGATGAAGTGATTAAAACCACTTCACTGCAATATCTGGTTAAAAAAGAACTGAATCCGAGAATAACGATCAAAGAATTTGCCAAAGGCATTGGAAAAAGTTCTGACACTGTCGGCAAATATCTCCAGGTTTATAATCTGCCTCCGGAGATTTATGAGTATTATGACAAAAAAAGCATTCCCTACGGCATCGCTGTTGAGTTGGCTTTTCTCAAAAACAATGGCGAAACCGACTTGGCCTATTGGGCCAACTGGGCCATATCGAAAAGAGTAACTGTTGAAAGGTTTAAAAAAGTAATCAGAGACTATCTTGGAACAAAGGATCAGGGCATTTTGGAAATATTCACAATGAAAGCTCAGGAGATAGAGAGAAAAAGAATTATCAGAAAAACGGTTAATGAAGAAATGGTTGGCAGCATGCATTCTATGATTGTTTATTGGAGAAGAGTTCTTCTTTTGTTTCAGGAAGAAAAATTGGGCAAGGAAGATTCTCCTTTCTCTGAAAAAAGTCCAGCTTCTCTCTATAGAAAACAGATTGATCTAATGAAAACCAGCGTTTTGCCTCATCTCAGAGAGTATTTGCCCAAAAAAGATATGGGCGAGATTGAAAAAACTCTCGATTTGGTTTCTTCTGAGCTAGTAAAAGGCTCGAGAGATAAAAAAACGTCGTTGCCACATCAATGTAGTTTTGATTTACGAACAATTTTAAAGGGCGTTCTGCATTCGCAGACCGCCCTTATTTTTTACTTCTTTTCGCTTCTCCTTTTAAATCTTGCGAAAACCGGATGCTTTTCTTTAAATCCAAGCCCTGGCAAAACGGTTTGAGTTTGCAGCGGCTGAAGATTGAAAGGAACCCGATCCATTTTCATGAGAATTCCCCAGATATAATAGGGGGCTGCCGGAACAACACCATGACAGTACTGCTCTATTGGACAAGCAGAACAAGGATCCGTATACATCCTGGGCCAAGAAATCTTCCCGGAATAAAATTTCTCCGGTTCTCTTAAAACGGTTCCTTCTTTTGCTGAAGAATTTTGAAAATGTCTTGAACACAGATCTCGCGACAAAACCCAGAGAGCAGGATTAATAACTAAATGGCTAATTTTGCTTTTATGAAGAAAGTTCTGAGACCATTTGGTTACTTCATCAACAAAATCTTCTCTCATTCTCACGGCAATCTTGCCATCATAGGATATTGGATGATCTAGATTGATTTCAAATGGCTTTAAATCAGGCAAATTTAAAATTCCTGTTATCCAGAGAATTCTCAAAGCGTGAAAATCAACCGGAATTGGAGTTGGAAAATGAGGAATTAGATTTTTTTCCTGAAGCCAAATTGTTAATAATGAAAATATCTTGCGCCGCATTCCTAAAATCCCGTGTCCGCCATTTCTTTTTTTGTCCTTTAAATTGACTCTGGCAAAAGCTTCTTCAAAGTCCTTGACACCTTTAAAAACTTTCAGGATATTTCCATTCCATTTATCAACCAGAAAATAAGAATTGGTTATCCAGGCCTTGGTATGTTGATCGATTTTGTAAGCAAACGGATTGCCACTGCCGTTTTCTTTTCGTCCATAAACATGACCATTCTGTGCCAGAACCTTGGGTGTTATTTTCAGGAACGCTTTTTGCAAATCAGCTTCTTCTATGCCCTCGTCAACTATATAATTGGGATCAAAATATTCTGGATTTTCATCATACAAAACACATATCCAACGAAAAGGATCTTCGCTGATAATTCCGCCGCGCATAAACAAAGCTGCATAAAAAAGAAAATTGGCATCCCTGGAAAACTTTAATCTGTCTTGTGGCAACACAATGTTTTCAAAGACATCTTTCTGCGCTCTCCATTCTCTATCCAAAATTCGGAATACTTTCAAAGCCTTTTTATTATCAAACATTATATTCATCTTCCTCACCCCTTTCCTTATTCGATTTTTAATTTAACTAAGCTAGCCAGAAAATCCTAGCAGAAGATTAGTTTTTAAGCAAGAAAAAAACTGCCTAAGCAGTTTTTGAGAATTTTTTAGAGTTATAATGCCAAACTGAAAAAGATGTTCAGCATAAAATTCAAGAAAATTCCCAGCGGCTTGGAAAAAATAAAGATAAACAAAAGCAAAAGAATGAAGCCATACTGTTCCAACATTATCATTATTTCAGTTCTAATTGGCAGAAAAGCAAAAAGCAGTTTTGACCCATCGAGCGGCGGAAACGGAATAAGGTTAAAAAAGGCCAAGAGCACATTCCAAAAAATGACAATCATGAGAATGGCAAAAAATATCGATCCAACAGAACCAGAAATAGCTGCGGAAAGCTGTTCCCAAGAAGTTCCGGCAATTCCGGAAATGATGGCCATTTTTACAGCTGTGGAAATAGGAATAATTTTAGCTATAATTGCAGAAATTAGGGCAATGGCAATGTTTGCCCCCGGTCCACCGAAAGCAACTGCAACCGGACCCCATTTTTGATTTTTGAGATTGTAAGGATTGTATGGAACCGGTTTCGCCCATCCGAAGGCGAATCCTGTTGAGATAAACATCGCGAAAGGAACAATAATTGAACCCCAAATGTCAATATGTTTAATTGGATTGAAATTCAGTCGGCCGGCATATTTGGCCGTCGGATCGCCGAGCCAAAGCGCCACGAAACCATGCGCCACTTCATGGATGATAATGGTGTATATCAAAATTGCGATATAAAAACCAATAAGAATGATTGAGTTCAGATCCATAAAATTTTACCGATACGAAACTACAAATTAAATACGAATCTACGAAATTTCGGATGTGCGCTTTTGTAGCGCGCTTTCGGATACTCTTGCCAAAGTACAATATATATAGTACAATGAAATTCGTAATTAATCAACATTTATACATTACATAAATATATGAGTAGAACATGCAGCGTCTGCGGCCGCGGAACAACTTCTGGAAATTCCCGAAGCCATTCAAACATCGCTTCCAAAAGAAAATTTTCCATCAATCTTCAGAGCAAAAAAGTTAAGGGCAAGAAAGTCAAGGTTTGCTCAAAGTGCCTGAAAACGGAAAATAAATAATTGCATTCCTTTAAAAAATCCCCTGCTAAACCAGCGGGGATTTTTTGTTTCCATAAAAGCTTTGAAAGAATTTTTACTTTCTTTGCATCATTCCCACGACAAAAATCAAATACAGTCCGGCCAAACCGACCAAATCATAAACTATTCTGGATACAATCGACATGCTGCCGAAAATTGCAGCCACAAGATCAAAGCTAAACAACCCCACCAGCCCCCAGTTGATGGCGCCAACGATAACAAGCACTAAGGCAACCCAGTCAAGTATTGTTAATTGTTTCATAAAAACCCACCTCCTCGCATTTTATCAAAATCTAAGATTTTGCTAAAAAATGCAGAGTCCCGTAAAATTCTCTTTTGAATCTTTATCTTACGACTAGCTAAGCCGTCAGGCGATTCCAAGCGCAATTTATTTGCTACATAAATCGTATTCGGAATTTGTACGGGGCTGCATCATTAAATATTATAGCTACTATTACTACAACGAAGCGAGTTATTTATGACAATTTTCATTTATATAACAGAAAAATCAAAACAAACGGCCGGAAGAATTTTCAAATACCATTTTCCGATAGACATCCCGCGTAGTCGCGACATCCCGCTGGCAATATTCGCAGATTTCTTTGTCTTTGCCTTTCCGATGAAACTCCGCCACTTGCGATCCGTCAATTCCGTCTTTGGGCGAAGGAATGCTAAGTGCCAAAGCCAGATATTCCAATCCCACTCCGCTGTTTGCCCATTTCATCCACTCTTTCATTGTGTCGAAAATCGGATAATTCCTATACCTAGCAAAGCTGATTTCGTAGGCAGGTTTGACTCCTAAAATAATGGAACGCTGATAGATGAAGCGCAAATCGAAATCCATCACATTGTGACCCACGAAAAGCAAACCGTAGTCCGGATATTGTGGATTGCGCGGCGTGATGCTGAGCGCCTGAACCAAATCCCAAAATTCTTGCAATGTTTTTTTCTCATTATTTTCATTGTAAAAAAATTGGACCGGATCGTCATCGACGGCATAGCCGATGCAAAGAATCTGGCCATAGGCTCCGTCAAAACTGGTCTTGGCCAAAAATTCATCGAATTTTTCCTGATCAAATTCATCATGCTTCTTGTCAAAAAGCATTTTCAAAGTTTCTGTCTTGCTTTCTTCGGCTGGCAAAGTTTCAATGTCTAAAAATAGTTTGTGCATTTACCCTGTTAAATTCAACTCTGTTGAAATTTTGCTTTGGCAAAATTATTTAACAGGGTGAATTTTAAATTATATCTTATAATTACATTATAACACCAAACAAAAACCGCTTCTAGCTTGAAGTGGTTTTTAGAGTTTTTGAAGTTGATTTTTTATTCTTTCGTATTCCGGAATAGTTTCCGAAACCAGATTCCAAAAACGTTTGGAATGATTAAATTCCTTGAGATGGCAAAGTTCGTGTACAATGATGTAATCAGCGTGGCGCGAAGGGAGCAATATGATTTTGTAGTTGAAATTTAAATTACCTTTCGAACTGCAACTGCCCCAGCGGGTTTTTTGATTGCGGATCGCCACGCTGTTGTATTCAAATCCATAAAATTCACTATATTTTTCCAAACGCCTGGTCACAAAATCCCGGGCATACTCCTTGAGACGCAAATATTCATCCCGATTGTAGCGAGAAAACAGACTTTTGCGGCCGATTTTCTTCATAGCTTTCATTTTGTCCAAAACCCACTGGGAATTTTGCTGGATAAATTTTTCTGCATCCCAAAAACTCATGCGCCACGGCAATGTTACCATGCAGTTTCCATCGCAAGAAATGGCAATTTTGAGCCTCTTTGCCTTCCTGTGCTTGCGCACGCTATATTCAATTCTCTCATTTTTGAGAGTGATTTTTTTAGTCACTGTCATACGTTGACAAAAATCAATTATATTGCCTACTTTGAAAAAAATCATACTATTCTTTGATCAAAGCATTATACTTTTTAACATTCTCGTTGTAAAGCGCGACATTGTTGTTGTATTTTTCCAGATCTCTTTTGTATTCTTCAAGAAAATTATTGTATTTTTCAACAACTGCGTTATATTTTTCAATATTTCCATCTTTTTTGTATTTTTTTAGATCATCCTTCATATTTTCCAGGTCTTCTACCTCTTCATTGATTACACTTTTAAATGAACTAGTCTTGGATGAAAGAGTTTGCATGTCTTTTTTAAGCTGTAAGATCTGATCTGCAATTTTCTGCGTCTGAATTATCCCTAAATACTCTTTTCCTTCTTTGGGCAAAATTATTTTTACCTGCTCCAATTCCTTTATTTTTATTGTTTGCGTCGAGATAGAATCATAATCAGCAATCTGCTTAACTTCCGCCACCTTGCCACTTCCCAAATCAAAATCCGGAATAATTCCAATTTTGTTCCCGGTATTTGTTGTTTCGACAAAGCAATACCCGCTGTCATAATTTGAATAATTTTGCGGACATTCAACCGCAGCTGCCATATGTTTTTCTTGTTCGAATTCAAAAAGTGCGACACCATAACCCATTTTATCTAATAATGCATATGCCAGAAGACTTTTGTCGCTGCAGACTCCCTTTTGTTCCCATAAAACTTCGTAGGGATAGAGCAACTCTTCTTTACCTATTTCCTGCAAAATATTAGCGGCCTTGGCATCATCATATGGGATCGTTTGAACAAAACTTATTGCGAGTTCCACAATCTGATCATCGTTGAGATTATTCTTTTTTCCAAGTTCCTCTATTTGATTTGCCAGCTCCGCCATTGTTGCGTCAGTCGGATCGCTTTTTAAAAACATCGCATAATATTCTTCTTCCCAATTTGTCGGCAATTCTCCCAAATATGAATATTCTTTAGGTTTGGATTTATAGTATTCATAAACCGATTTATATAGCGTTTTTTCTAGGCTATATTTTTTTCCTTTATATTCCCATTCGAATTTTTTTATGACCGGCTGGCTGAGTTCCGGAAAAGGAATGAGTTTTTGCTTGGCATTTTGTACAGTTTGTTCGATTCCTGGTGCAATTTGAGCAAAATTATGAATACCCTTTTTTTCGGAAATATACCAAAGCAAGCCCGCAACAATTGCCAGTTCGACGAAAACAATAATTGATTTTTTCAGAAAATTTTTAAGCATTTATCTATGATAATTTTTGTATCTTATAATAATTACTTTCGATTTCGTCTCTATCTTTTTTTATTTTAAGATCATTAAATAATTTTTTCTTAAGTAAGGTTGGCAAAACTGTTTTTTTTGAAAACTCATCGTAATTAACCCAATAAAATTCTAAATGTTTTTCAAGAGCGCGAATATTTTGCTTATTGATTTTTACTCGAAACACAAAATTAACTTCGTGGATGACATCTTTTTTATCTTTAAAAACATTTTCTAATACGCCAATGGGTTTACAATTTTTTATTTCTGCTCCAATTTCTTCCTTAATTTCTCTTTTCAGGGCATCTTCTGCAAATTCACCAAATTCAATATGCCCTCCTGGAAAAAAATAATAATCCCTATCTTTCCTTTTGCAAAGCAAGATTTTTCCTTTTTGAAAAATGAAACCTCTAGCAATAAATTCTACATTTTTTTTCATATATTTTTTATAAATTGTTTTAATGTCGGGGTATGGAGAGTTGAACTCCAGCTACAAGACCCCCAGCCTTGCGTACTACCGTTATACTATACCCCGATTTTTGTTTCTAACGAGATATGCCCCGATATAATTCAAGCATAACAGAACTTAGGCAATAAAAAAAGCAGAATTTTATTTTCAAAATCCTGCTATTTTTGTTTGCAAACATGAAAGATCATATTTGCCAAGTTGTGTGAGGAACAAAATATGGTCCCTTCTCACTACGCTTTTTTGGAGAATTATTTTTAATTTCTCCCTTGCCGGCTTCAATCTGTGCCGGCAAAACTCCACGACAAATGTCACAAGTGTTAGGATTGACGCAAAAATGATCGCTTAAACTTTTTTCGTTACTCATTTCTTCCCCCTTTTAAAATCTAAGTTAAATGCAATATGGATAAAATAATTACCCCTTCAATTTTCTTTATTTCTTCAGTGATTTTTTTAAAATCACCTTCAGCTTCTACTAAATAACCTTTTATTTCGCTGCTTATTACAGACAACCCCTCTATGGATTTAATTCCTTCAGCGATTTTCGTTTTATTATCCTTAATGCCTAATGAAAGTCTAACTGCCATAATACATTCACCCCCTTATTGTTTTTAAAGGACCAATAAAAAATCCCGACTTGCGCCGGGCTTCCAATGCGAAACTTTTAAATATTTCATGCATTATTACCCAGCCAATAAAACTTCTTGTTAAAGAAGAAAAACCAAAACAGGTTTATAAATTTTTTGGCTGAATAATTTTTCATATGTGAATTTTATCAAAATTCATTTTTTCTGTCAAAAAAGCCCCAATTGCTCAGGGCTTAAATAAAATCAGAAAAAATCTATTCCAAGATTCCATCTAAGTTAACATCATACAAAATTTTATCCTGAACAAGATTATAGCTAATAATTTCTTTTTTATCAAACCAGTGATTAATTTCCATTTCAGCTTCTTCAGGAGATCCAGAAGCATGAACTAAATTCCTAACAAAACGATTATCTGAATCACTCATTTCATAAGAATCCAAAACATAGTCTCCACGAATTGTCCCCGGATCTGAAGTAAGAGGTTCTGTTCCTCCGGTAATTTTTCTGACTATTTTTACTGCATGTGCTCCTTGCCATACCATAGCTACAACAGGTCCAGCAGTCATAAATTTTCGACCGTTTTCCAGGATTTTAGCTGTAATTTCCAATGGATCCATTGATGGAGGAGTTAAACCCTTAGCTTGATAACCTTTTATTGTTTTTTCTCCAGTTACTCTGCGCCAATTAGGATCTAATGTATAATGTTTTTCAATAAAATCTCCATCCGGAATAAGCATTTTAACAGCTATCAGTTTTAATCCTAATTGTTCATATCTTTTAATGATTTCTCCGATTAATCCTCTTTGTACTCCATCTGGCTTAATAACTGTCAGTGTTCTCTCATGTTTAAAATGTTTTTCCATAAAAGTTAAGCTTAGTTTATTACTGAAATTAAATTTAGCACATAAAAAATCAATTGGCAACCCGAGTGCATTTGTCATTTGGATTTTGACATTTATAAACGACATCCCCCATTTCATCGGTTCTTAAAATATTTACTTTATTTCTAAGCAGTCTGTCCAAAACTTCCTGATTGGGATGGCCATAGGAATTTTTACCCACAGAAATAACAGCGTCAGCCGGATTTGTTGCTGATAAAAAATCATCGCCGGTTGAATATTTGGAGCCATGATGGGCGACTTTGAGCACATCGGATTTTATATCCACTCTGGAATTTATAAGCTCTGTTTCTTTGGCGCTTGGCAAATCCCCGGTCAGAAGAAAAGAATTTTCGCCATAAACTAACTCAATAGCAACACTGTTGTCATTACTGGCTTCATCAACGGCTTCCGGAAGTGAAGTTAAAGGAAATAAAACATTCGCCACTGTTCCGCCGGGAAATTTAACTGTCGCATCTTTTTTGGCATCCACTTTTTCCAAACCTTTTTGGCTAATCACCTCTTTGAGTTTTTGATAAACTTCCGAATCGCTTTCGGCATTGGTTTTCAGAATTTTTTCAACTCTATATGTTCCAAGAACATCAATGAGTCCCCCAATATGATCTTGATCGGGATGGGTAGCGACAACAATTTCAATCTTCCGGTCCCAAAACGGAATATATTTTCCAAGCTCCTGCAAAAGCAATCCCCCGTCTTTCCCGCCATCAATCAACATTTGATTTTGCCCTTCGGAAATCAAAATAGCGTCGCCCTGTCCGACATTCAGAAAATAGACGTTTAAATTATTTTTCCGAGCAGAAAAAACAATACTAAAAATAATTGCGGTTAATATTGCAAATAATATTAAGATTGAATAGATTAGTTTGCGATTTGTCATAAAAGTAAAATGACAAATGACGAATTCCCAATGACAAATCAAATCCAAATGACTAAATGTCAAATTTGAGCTTAGGATTTTGACATTGATTTGTCATTAGTCATTGTAAATTTGACATTATGAAAATTTTTTATAAATAACATAATTCCAAATAAAATTATATAATATAATGTTACCCACCATCCACTAAACTTTTCTATTTCGATGCTTGCCCAAGGAAAGCCAGCCAAAATATGCACTGTTTTTATCACATAAGTCAGCGGCACGAAAGCCAGCCAGGCCAAAACCAACGACAAAGGCGGAAAAATAAGCCCGGCCAATGAAACCAGAAAAACCAAAAGCATAGCGAGCGGAACTATCGGCAAAATCAAAACATTGGCCAAAAGTGAAATCAGCGAGGCTATGTGGAAATTATACGCTATAATTGGCAGCACAAAAACCTGCGCACTGAGCGACAATGCAATTATCTCTGAAATTCCCAGTGCCTGGTTCTTTTTGATAAAACTTTTTTCCCAAATTGGTGAAATCAACACAATCCCCAGTGTAGCCAAAAAAGAAAGTTGGAATCCCACATCCCACCTAAGCAGCAATGGATTAATCAGTAGCATTACGGCACCCGCAAAAATTATGGCATTTTCGCTGTTAGCTAAGCGCCCATTTTTCATCGCCCAAAGTAAAAGCGTTCCCATAACTCCTGCCCGCACAGCTGAAGACGGCAGCCCAATCATAATTACGAACAAAACTATGCCGAAAATCGCAAACCAAACCGCTCTTTTGCGCCAGAGTCCGATCCAGATTCCGATAAGAATTAAATATTCCGCAATGATTGTGACGTTATAGCCCGAAACTGCCACGATGTGAGTCATGCCGGTTTTGGAAAAATCATTTTGGATTTCTTTAGGAAGTTGACTGCTCCCGCCGAATAAAATTCCGTCCGCCAAGGCTCTCTCCGGCTCGGGAACGACTTTGCGTACATTCTCTTGCAATAAATTTCTGACAAGAAAAATTTTATTTAAGAAAAAATTGCCTTTGTTTTCTCCAATCTTATTTACCCCGTTAAATTGCGAAGCACTTCGGCTTGCCGAAGATTTAACGGGGTCGCATTGATACAAAACTCCGTCTTTCGCCATATACATTTGATAGTTAAAATCAGCATTTTTATTTTCTATTGATTTTAAAGTGCACTCTACATTAAGCAAATCGCCATATTCATATTCCGGATATTTCGGAATTTGCACCAGCAATTTTATTTTTTCCGCCGTTGTTTTTACGATTAAATTTTGTCCAAAAGCGTTGGGCGAACTCTTGAGTACCAATGCTTCGCCCCGGAAATTCTGTCCGTTCAATTTTAAATTTTGGCTTTCAACTATTCTGTTTTGTGTCAGCCACGCGCCAAAAACAAAAATTATAATCGTCAATGAAATTAAAAATATATTTTTGTTTTTATAAAAAACAGCTGCCATGATTATGTCAGCAACAATAAGCAGCCAATAAATCGTTTGATTTATTTCCCAAAATGACCGCACAAAAACTCCGGCGATAAATGCTAAAAGGATAACAAAAAAGACGCGTGATTTGCTCATGCCCAGTAGTAGAAATTCAAATGGGCGTAGCCCAAAAAATATTTACTAAAACAAATTACTGATTATAAAAATTTTTTATGCCTCAATAAAAATAGTGATGTTATATATTTTTGAATTTTCACTACTGGGCATGTATCTATTATAACAGATATAAAGAAAGGGTTGGCGAAAACATATCGCCAACCCTTTTTCTCAGTAGCAAACGAAGGGTTTTTTCATTTTTTCCAATCTTCCTATAAATCCTTGCTCACTTATGGAGCCTAATCCCATTTTACTAACAGACGCAATAATTGCATCTATTATGGTTTGCTTCAAAAGTTCCGGGTCTTCTTTTTCCCCATCAATGCGTTTTACCATTATTTTGAAACTCGGTTGATTTTTGCGTATGTATATGTCAACATACCGCCCTTCTAACACATATGTTAAGAAACTTAATCCTGGCTGAAGTTTAATTTGAATTTTTGAAAGCCTCAAAATTACTTTGGCCAAATTGCTTTCTAGGCTAACATTCAGTCTAATCTTAATATTTCTTAAAACTTGTCCTTCCTCTGAAATGCCAGCTCCAGCAATTTTTTTTCTCTCGTCCATGCCATCGCTTCTAGCGCCACTTCGAACTGCATATATCTCCATTTTATAATCCCCCTTTCAATTATTATAATATATCGATTATTTTTGTTTTGGCGGTTTTACCGCCAATTATTTTTAACGAACTTTTCGGCATATTAAAATATTTTGCCAATACTTTTATTAGCATATCATTAGCCTTATTGTCAACCGGTGGAGCTGTAACCCAAACTTCGTATTCATTTTCAGAATTTTTTACGATTTTGTTTTGCGAAGTTTTGGGATGAATTTTAACGTAAATCCGCATAAATTTAATTGTTTTCCCTAATTCCAGTTTTGGGAAAATATTTTTCAATATCTTTTTTTATTTTTTTAAGATCCAAGGTTCTGCCTTTGGTTTTCTTTTTAAGCTTGGGATCTAAAATAATTTTTTCCCGATATTCCTGAAGATAATAGGCCCGTGCGCCCTTGATCCATTTGGCAATTTCCAGAAAATCTTTTTCTTCATGGATTCCAGGCACAACTGTCGTCCTGAATTCATAAGGCACGCCCGAATTCATGATCAGGCCAACGCTGAGCTTGATTCTTTTTTTGTCACCTTTAACACCCGTAGCCTTGTCATATTTTTTAATCTGATGTTTGATGTCCATCGCTACAAAATCCAAGAGCTTTTGGTCTAAAAGTTTTTTGAGCACATCCGGCCGCGTTCCATTGGTGTCTAATTTTACCAGATAACCCAGGTTCTTTATTTTTTGAATAAATTCAATGATATCCGGCTGGACTGTTGGCTCGCCGCCGGTAATGCAAACGCCCTCCAGTTTGCCTTTGCGTTTCTCAAGATGAGCAAAAAACTCTTTTTCCATTTTCTGGCTATATTCGACTCCCAAAGCTCCGCGCTTAACCAATTCCGGATTATGGCAAAACGGGCAGCGAAAACTGCAACCTACCGTAAAAACAGTGGTTGCAATAGCACCCGGATAATCAATAAGGGTTAATTTTTGGAAACCACCGATGCGCATGCGCTTAAATTTAAAATTGAAAATTTATGTGAAAAATTCGGGGCAACCCGAATTTACATTCAAGTTGCCCCTCTATCTTTTTCTATGTCTATTTTAATTATTTTTTCTTTTTGCTAGCGCCTACAGGTACGGGAACAAATGTTCTCCTGTCTTTGAATTCGGCTTGCTTACCTTTGTTCCATTGTTCAACCGGTCGAATATAACCAACCACCCGTGAATATACTTCGGTTTTCTGCTCTACCACGCATTTCGGACAAACATGCTGTTCGCCTGCCAGATAGCCATGCACCGGACAAATGCTGAATGTCGGCGAAAGCGTGAAATATGGCAAAGCATAATTTTCGGCAATTTTCCTGACCAGATTCTTCACCATATTTATATCCCAAATTCTTTCTCCTAAGAATCCGTGCAAAACTGTGCCACCCGTGTATTTGGTCTGCAAACTTTCCTGCAAATCCAAAGCTTCAAAAATATCTTCAGTGAAATAGACCGGCAATTGGGAAGAATTCGTATAATATGGTTCAGCGCTTTCAATTTTAACAGCTTTATCATTGGCGAAAACAATGTTAGGATATTTTATTTTATCCATGCGCGCCAAACGATAGGAAGTGCCTTCAGCCGGAGTGGCTTCCAGATTATACAGATTACCAGTTTCTTCCTGATAACTGACAATCCTTTCGCGCATATGCACCAAAACTTCTTCCGCCAATTTCTGCCCTTCTTTAGTGGTTACATCTTTTCCAATTAAGTTCGTAAGCGCTTCATTCATGCCAACGAGCCCTATGGTAGAAAAATGGTTAGCCCAATATTGTCCACGCCGCATCTTGATCGCATCCAAATAAAACTTGGTATATGGATAAAGACCCTGCTCTGTGAGATTCTCAACTAACTTTCTTTTGGTTTCCAGGCTAGTTTTAGCCAGATCCATTAAGTTATCAAGTTTTTTAAAAAACTCCTGTTTGTTTTTTGAAACAAATCCAAGTCTTGGCATGTTGATTGTGACTACTCCGACTGAACCAGTTAGCGGATTGGCACCGAAAAGTCCGCCGCCACGTTTGTGCAGTTCTCGGTTGTCCAATCTCAAACGGCAGCACATCGATCGCGCATCGTCCGGATCCATATCGGAGTTTACGAAATTCGCAAAATACGGAATACCATATTTAGCGGTCATTTCCCAAATAGCATCAAACCTGCTGTCATTCCAATCGAAATTTTTGGCAATGTTATAGGTTGGAATCGGAAAAGTAAAAATTCGGCCGTTAGCGTCGCCTTCCGTCATAACTTCAGCAAAAGCCCGGTTAATCATATTCATTTCTTCTTGAAAATCAGCGTATGTTTCTTTTTGCGGAACTCCTCCGATAATAGCAGCTTCCTTGGCTAGCGTTTTTGGCGGCGTAATATCCAAAGTTATGTTAGAAAAAGGAGTTTGAAAACCGACTCGAGTCGAGACATTCATGTTAAAAACAAAAGACTGAATCTCCTGCTTGACTTGGGCATATGACAGCTTGTCATGGCGCACAAAAGGAGCCAGCAGTGTGTCAAAGTTGGAAAAAGCTTGAGCGCCAGCGACTTCGCCCTGAAGAGTATAAATAAAATTTACCATTTGGCCCAAAATAGATCCGAGATGCTTGGCTGGCTTGCAGGCAACCTTGCCCGACACACCGGTAAAACCGCGACGGATCAAATCTTGTAAATCCCAGCCACAGCAATAGGCTGCAATAAGTTGCAAATCATGAATATGAAAATCACCGCCTTCATGCGCCTCGCGGATTTCCTTGGTATAAACCCGATTCATCCAATATTTAGAACTCACGATTGAAGCAATGTAGTTATTAAGTCCCTGCAAAGAATAGGCCATGTTGGCATTTTCCTTAACTTTCCAATCTATTTCCTGAATATATTTGTCCACCAAGCTTACGGCTTCATCCAAAGATTCTTCGGTTTCGCGAATTTTCCTGTGTTGTTCACGATACAGAATGTAGGCTTTGGCGGTTTCTTCAAAATCAAGCACCATCAAAACCCTTTCAATCACATCCTGGACTTGTTCCACGCTGGGGATTTCTCCTTTTTTGTAATTTTTATTCAAAAGCTGCAAAACTTTTTCGGTAACTTTTCCGGCATCTTTTACACTGCCTTCGCCTGTAGCCGCAAAAGCTTTGCTGATGGCGATTAATATTTTCTTTTTATCAAAAGGTGCAACATTGCCGCTGCGTTTTACTATTTTTCGAATTAGGTTCTTAATTTTTTTAGCCTTTGGCTTCTCTTCTTTCGTCTGCGCCTTCTTCTTGCTTATTACCTTCTTTACCCTATTAAATTGCTTCGCACCGACTTTGTCGGATTTAATAGGGTGAATGTTTTTTTGTTTTTTCATATCTTTTTTAATTAACCCCTTTTTCTTTAGTTTGATTATCTTCCTTTCCCCCGAAAATTAAAATTTATTATTTTTTGGTTCTTTAACTGTTTCTTATCACTCTTGAACAGACATTTTTTCCATTTCCTTCCGGAAACTGTCCGCGCTTTTGAATGATTTGTAAACGCTGGCAAAGCGGAGATAGCCTACGTCATCGATTTCTTTAAGTTTTTCCAAAACTATCTTGCCAATATCTTTGCTAGTTATCTCAATCACTTCTTTAGAATGAATTTCGTATTCTATATCCCCGATAAGCTTATTGACTTTTTCTTCGCTAACCGGTCTTTTTTCCAGAGCCTTGTGGATTCCAATTTCAATTTTCTGGCGATCATAGTCTTGTCGGCTGCCATCGCGTTTTATTACTGTAAGTTTCATTATTTCCATTTCTTCATAGGTGCTGAAACGTGCCTGGCATTTTTCACATTCTCTGCGACGACGGATGGCTTTTCCGTCATTGGTATCGCGCGAATCAACAACTTTTGTTTCGTTGTGTCCGCAAAATGGGCAAATCATACAAATAGCTTTTAGCTTTACTAGCTCCTTAGCTTAGTTAGCTTCTGATTATTTTTTATAAGCACTTGACAATATTACAATTTTAATATCCCAAATTTCATTTTTTCAATTAAAACCACTATATATTGTGTATGTATATACTATTATACCACAAGTCAAATATTTGCCAAGAGTCCATTTTTAGGGCACTTTATAAGTTATCCACAGGCCATAAAAATAAAAACAGGGTCTCCCCTGTTTTCATTATTAAAATCAAAATACTAAATTTATTTTTCCATCTTTCTCCGAATAAAAGCCGGGATTTCCAGTTCATCTTCTTTATCATCATCCTTGGAGCTGGAAGAAAAACTGGCTGGACGCGGCTGAATTTTTTCTTCAATAATCATTTTTGGCTCAAAAAGCTTTTTAACCGGAAAAGTTACCCTATCTTCAATTTCGTCTTTCTTTTTATCATCTCTTTCCTTGCCATGATTTTCAAGGCTTTTATTGGCAGCGGAAAACTTATTCAATAAAGAAACTCCTTCTTTGGAAGCTTGTTCGATGTCAAAGCCGGTTGCTACCACAGTTATAACTATTTCTCCTTTTTTAACCTGGTCATCAATCACTGCTCCAAAAATAACTTTTGCATTCGGATCAATGCTTTCCGTGATAATATTGGCGGCTTCATTTATTTCCAACATTCCCAGATCACTGGAACCGGAAATATTAAAGAGAACGCCCTTGGCTCCGTCAATAGAAAGTTCCAGAAGCGGACTATTGATGGCAGTGCGAGCTGCTTCAGAGGCCCGATTGTCGCCGCTGGCAACACCGATTCCCATCAAAGCGCTGCCGGAATCCTGCATAATCGCCCGTACATCGGCAAAGTCAACATTAACAATTCCCGGTTTGGTGATGAGATCGGAAATTCCCTGAACTCCTTGTCTTAGAACATCGTCGACAATGCGGAATGCATTTATGAGTGTTGTTTTTCGATCGATGATTGAAAGAAGCTTATCGTTTGGAATTGTAATCAAGGTGTCAACTCTGTCTTTTAGGTTTTGCAGACCTTCTTCGCCTAACATTCTTCTCTGTGCTCCTTCAAAAGAAAAAGGCTTTGTAACAACAGCCACAGTCAAGGCGCCAAGTTCTTTGGCGGTTTCAGCTACAACCGGAGCAGCTCCGGTTCCTGTTCCGCCACCCAATCCGCAAGTTACAAAAACCATATCAGCGCCCTTAAGGACTTCTTGGATCTCGTCCCTATTTTCTTCCGCAGCTTGTCTTCCAATTTCCGGATTCATGCCGGCGCCCAATCCCTTGGTTAAATTTTTTCCAATGTGAACTTTTTCGGAAGCTTTGGAATGATGCAGGGCTTGTGCATCCGTGTTGATTGCCACAAACTCCACTCCTTTTATTTTAGAATCAATCATGCGGCTGATTGCGTTGTTTCCGGATCCGCCGACACCGACAACTTTGATTCTTGCAAATGTTTCTATTTCGGGCTTGATTTCTGCCATATTTTTTCAGCGACCATTGTTTTTTAAACTATGATCAAATATATAAATTAGTTCTTTCTGAAATTACAACCCTTGTGTTTTTATTTTAGTTTTATATTCAGCACAGGAAAATTTTTTAATTCCTACCTAAATAGTATATTTTTAATTTAAATGCCATGTTTTCCAGTACTTTAATCTATCATAACTTAAGCTTTTGTGTCAACCTGGCAAATTCAGCCTTTGAAATATATGTTTTACGGCAGGAATTTTTTAAGCCAACCACTCATTTTATTTACTGTTTTTCCAGCAGGACGTGCTAAAGATTCAAAAGATTTTAAACCCATAAACCCGTCATTTTGTGAAGAATGTTTTTCTTGTTCCCACAAAACAAGTCCGGCAACAGTGGCAAAGGAAGGATCGTCAAATTTGTCCAGGATTCCCTTGAAGCCTGTCGGAAAACCAATTTGCACCGGCAAGCCCAAAATTTCTTTGGCTATTTCGGCAATATGCACAAGCTTTGCTCCTCCGCCTACTAAAACTGCGCCCGACGGAAGCAAATTAGCCTTGCCAATTTTTTTCAGTTCTTCTTGCACCAAAGAAAATATTTCTTCCAGTCTGGCTTCGATAATTTCTGCCACATGATAGCGGGAAATAATACCTTCTTCTTTGGAGTCTATTTGAGCAAGATCAATTCCATCTTTTTTGTTAACTTCTCTCGAAAGAGCACTTCCATATTCCAATTTTATTTTTTCTGCCACATCAATGGATGTTCTGAGTCCGATAGCAATATCATTTGTCACATGCCCGGCACCAACAGGCAAAATTGCCGTATAAACAAGATCTCCTTCTTCATAGACTGCTATGGATGTCGTTCCCCCGCCAATATTAACCAGAACTACGCCTAGTTCTTTTTGTTTTTTACTTAAAACTGATTTAGCCGCTGCCAAAGGTTCCAAAACCAAATCATCAATTTCCACGTTTGCTTGATACATGCACTTGCTGATATTTTTTATGTTTGTGCTGGAACTTTCAATAAGCAATGTATCCGCTTCCAAACGCACGCCTTTCATTTCTAACGGATCTTTAATATTGTCTTTGTCATCCAATCTGTATTTGCGGGCAACTACATGCACAATTTCCTTATTCATAGGCAAAGGAACATTTTGAGCTTCGGCAATAGCCCTGTTGACATCATCTTCTGTAACTTCTCCATCTGCCCGACCGACAGCCACCACTCCTTTTGAGTCCTGAAAATCAATATCGCCGCCCCCAATATTCAATATTGCGCTTTTAATATTTATTCCTGACATTTTTTCTGCCAACTCCAGTGAATCATTGATTGATTTGGTAACATCTTCCACATCAATAATAACCCCTCGTCTGATTCCAAACGAAGGCGCTGATCCGACACCAATCACGCGTAATTCATTTTCTCCACGAATCTGCTGCGCAACAACAGTGCGCACGCCTGAAGATCCAATATCAATTCCGACAATAATGTCCCCGCTATTTTTTGACATATCCAGAAAAAATTTTAATTTATATTTTAACTTAAGCTTCCCTTTTTATTTTTTTAATCTTAATTTTCATCAACAGACATAAACCCAAACCAAACACATATCGTATGCTGGTTGTTTTTGTCTTTTTTTTGATTTTTATTCTTGATTTTTTGAATATCCTTTCAATTTATTATACAAAAATTTGCCTATAAATGCAAAAACTCAAGAAAATCAAAAAAAGCAGAGAATTATGATGAAATCACGTGCGTATGGATAGAAAATTATGATACCCACCATTATTGCCACCACTGAAGAAATCAAGACAGCTGAAGCCATAAGATCCTTAATTAGTCGCGCATACGGATGAATTCTGGGTTTTAATATGTCGACTATTCTTTCCATAACTGTGTTTATGAGTTCCGCTACCAACACCCACATAATCATCAAAATGAGCAGAATTGCTTCCCAGTTCTTTACTTTAAAGAAGAATATCAGGAAGATGACAAAAATTGCAATCAGCATCTCGATGCGAAAATTTTTTTCATGGGAAATGGCATATTTGATGCCATCCAATGCGTGCTGCAAACTTTTTTTAAAACGGCCTATTTCTTTTTCCATATTTTTATTTTTTTATTTTTTCTATTTTGCAAACATTTTTAAAAAGTGAACTAGGTTTCTGTCTTATTTGCAACTTGATCCTGCAAAAAGAACATTTTTTCACCATGTGAAAATCCCAAGAGATGCAAAAGGCCATGCGAAAAAACTTTGGCCAATTCTTTTTCAAAATTTAAACCCTCCTTTTTAGCATATTCATTGATATCATTATAACACAAAATGAGTTCGCCTAAAAATATTTCCGGCTGATTATTGGCATTGATTTCATTTTCCAAATCTTCCGTTGATTTATATTCCGGAAAAGACAGAATGTCGGTCACACTGTCATATTGCCGATAATTCTTGTTGATTTTCCTGATTTCTGCAGGTGTTACGAATGCTACGCTTACATTTATTTTTTTTTCATTAATTGGCAGGTTTAAAAAATCATAATTTGCCGCTATCAAGGTTTTCTCCGCTATTTCCTCGAAAAATTTTTCTTCAATCGGGCTATGAGTTGTATTGTTGATTTCCAAATTAATTTTCATGATCTGAAATTTTACTATTTATATCAGAAATAAATTTTTCCAATTCTTCAGCAAAATCATTTTTAGCAACGTCTCTAGTCAGAAGCGCCAGAGTAGCCAATGGTTTTTGACCGATAATTTGTTCCATTTCTGCGAAAGCTTTGTCGTCCCCTGATCCGTCCATCGTGCAGAAAAAGGCTGCTTTTTGGAAATTATTTTTCTGTTCGGTTATATATGTTCGAACCGGCGTTGACATATTCCAGCCCCAAATCGGCGTGCCGATGATCACTAAATCAAAATCCGTCGGATTTTTTTCGCTCGGTTCCAAAACAGTCAGCTTTTTCTGCATCGCATCCCGTCCGGAAACAAGATAGCCCTTGATTCCGCTGCGACTCACTGTATCTTTAATTTCTTCAACTTCAGCCCCCAGTTTATTGGCGATTTCCAGCGCCACTTTTTTGGTCGTTCCTGTGCGGGAATAATATGCGATTAATATTTTCATACGATTGCAATATTAATTATAAATCAGACGCTTATTTTCCAAATTTATATTTCTTTTCAATCGGTTCTTTGATTTTCCAGGTGCAATCCAATCCTGGTGGGAAAATTACGAAATCACCGGCACCAAATTCCACTTTTTCTCCGCCGGAAGTTGTGACTTCCGCCTTGCCTTTGAGAATCAGGCAAGTTTCCTGATCTGAATAGCTCCAAGGAAATTCCGAAACCTCCTTGGTCCAGGTCGACCAATTTTCAGCTGTTTTTATTTCTTCTTCTGTCGGTTTTCTGACTTCAATAGACATAGTGATATATTTTTTAATTTTTATTTGTTACGTAGCATGCTACGTAGCATTTAATACAAACGATATCTGAATTTTACGCCGAAATTCAGCTTTGGGCAAACAAAAACGGCAGACTTCTTATTGAAGCAAGTCTGCCGTATTAACTTATATTGCCGCTTAATTATCGTAATGTAGACAAACTTCTTTTGCGGAAAAGCCTTCTGTCGCTCACGACATCCACCATTGGCCAACCCGCTGTTTGTCGAGCATTTATAGCCAATGTTGCAGTATTGGGCGAAAAATCCAGATTTTTCTCTTTCTTTCGTGATTTTTTGCGCTTAGCGGATTTGTTTGCCGGCTTTAGTTTTTTAACTTGCCGTTTCACAACTTTATTATCAGCCCCTCTGATCATTTTTATAGTAATTTTATCGGCAGGTATAATTTTATTGAATCGTCTTTTTACTTTATTGCCAATTAGGCAATAGTTGACCGAAACAAAATTCAAAAAAATAAAACCTTTCATTTTGACCAATTCTGGCCGGCGTAATTTATCAGCAAAGCGCTTTTTTATTTTAAGCATCTTAGCTTGTAATTTTTTTCGATCATTTTCCAATTCTATTTGTTCTTGGCACTTGGATATTTTTTTATCAATAGCCGGCAAAATATTACGCAACTCTGAAAACAAAATTATTTGCATCAATTTCTCAATCATTCTTCTGTTCAACGTTTCTGCTTCATCAAATAATTCTTGCAATGTTTTCTTCATGTTCTTTCTCCTTTATGTTTATTTTATTCATTATTTTAAATTGCTCTTTATCCAAAGCTTTTGATAAAGTTTTTTATCATAACAAACAATTTTCAAAAATGCAAACCGTATATGATTCAGGGGCGACACCATTTGGTGCGCCCCCTTTGTTAACATTTTTCTTTGTGATGATGGATTTATTTGCGTCCATCACGGAGAACTCTGTATTTTAGAGCTTTGGGAAGATAGAAACTATGCTTCACATTGGCAGGAACCAGAACTGCCATTGCTCTTTTTGGATCAAATCTTATCCAATAAGAAACCCCGTTCAAACAAAGATTGCATCGGCCTTTGCCGGGAGGAAGGATAATCCATTCATTCGACTTGTGTATATCTTCGGGAATCATTGTTTTGGCTTCGAAGTCATGATCAACAACAGGATATTCTTTTTCTGTTTCTCTGAGACCTTTTTCTGCCTCATCTACACTTGAATAAAAAATTTTTATTAGTTTAACAGACATTTTTACCTCCATTTAATTTGGCGTTTCCTGAACAGCACTTTTGCCTTTCTTTTTTACTGGTTTATTAAGCCTTCGATTTGCCCTTTCAGGTCTTACGGTTTTGGATTTAATCAGTCGCGGTCTTGGTTCATTCTTTGACATATAAACCTCCTTAGGAATATTTTAGTTTATTTATAATATTAAGAACTTCTTATCCAACATTGTGTGATAAAGTATTTCATCATAACAAAACTAACTAAAAATGCAAACCCCGCACTAACTTTGCACAAGCGCGAAGCGCTAATCGGCAAAGCCAGTGCAAGGTTAGTGCGGGGCAAATACCCTTGTTACGTAGCATGTACGTAGCAAAAAAACACCCTGCACAAGCAGAGTGTTTTTCAAAATTTGTATAAGCTGTATTATTGCAATTCTTCTTCCACGATTTTTTTCACCACATTTCCATCCGCTTGGCCCTTCAGCTTGCCCATGGCCTGGCCCATGACTTTGCCCATTTCCGATTTGGAATTGACACCGGAAACAGAAATTATTTCTTTCACGATTTTTCTGATTTCCTCTTCCGAAAGTTGCGCTGGCATGTAGACTGACAAAATTTCAATTTCAGCTTTTTCGTTTTCAGCCAGTTCCGGACGTCCACCAGCTTCATATTGGGCTACGCTGTCTTTTCTTTGTTTAATTCCGCGCGCAATCACTTCAATAATTTCTTCATCATTGAGTCCTGTTTCTCTTTTTTTCTTCTCGATTTCAGTATTTTTAATGGCACTATCCAAAAGGCGCAGCGTGTCTCTTTTTTTGGCATCACCGGCTTTCATAGCCTCTTTGAGATCGGCAATAATTTTTTCTTTTAAGCTCATTTTTTTATTGATTAAGTTTCAATTTAATTCTGCGAAGAGCTTCTTCATCGAATTTGCCCATTTTTTTAAGTTTGTCGATTTCTTTGCGGATTTTTACTTTATAGAGAGCTTCTTGGCGCTTTTCTGTTTTGCTTTTCTCTTCATTTTTAAAACGAGTCCGGCGGGCACGCACCAAAACACCGCTTTGTTGAATTCGGCGGGAAAATCTGCGCATCAAACTTTCAGTTGTTTCCTTTTCTTTTCTTCTGACTTCAATCATACAATGCCTCCTTTCTAAATAGTATGTGGTATAAAGTATCTGGTATGCGGTATAAATACCGAATACGAAATACAAAATACTAAATACTTATATGTTTATAACCTAACATATTATAACGATAAATTCAAATAAGTCAATCCCGTGCCAATTTGGTGCGGGATCAAGATGATTTCTATGAGCTTTGTTCTTCATGAGACACCACCACATTATTTTTCAGGATTTTTTTGACTGCATTTACCAGTTTTTCATTTGTAACTGTTTCTTGTGTTCCACTGACCATGTCTTTAATAATCACTGTTTCATCCAAGGCTTCTTTTTGGCCGACAATCAAGGTCACTTCCACTCCCAAACGATCAGCCACTCGAAGCTGCGATTTAAGGCTACCTCGTCCGAAACTTTCCGCTGTCAAAATTCCGTTTTTTTGCAGTTCAGCAAAAATATTCAGGCTTTTTTTCTTAGCCAATTCTCCGAGTTGCGCCAAAAATACGCGCGGCTTTGGTTCAATATACATTTTAGCGTGGACTCTTTTCATTTCAGATACCAACCTGTCCATTCCCACGCCAAAACCAATAGCCGGTGTATGCTCGCCGCCCAATTCTTCAATCAAATAATCATAACGTCCGCCGCCGCCCAAAGAATATTTTTTGCCTTCTTCATCATTAGACCATATTTCAAAAACAGTTTTTGTATAATAACTGAGTCCCCTGACTAAGCGTGGATTTATCATATAAGGCAGATCCAGTTCATCCAAATATTCCAAAATATGCTTGAAATGAGTGTGGCATTCAGGACAAAGCCGATCGATTGATTGCGGTGCCGTAGCCGCTACTTGAATGCATTTATCTTCTTTGCAATCTAAAATACGCAGTGGATTTGTTTCCAGACGTTTTTTGCAATTTTGGCAGAGCTTTTGCTTTTTCGATTCAAAATAGGCCACCAAAAGTTCCTGATAGCTTTTGCGGCATTTTGGACAGCCAATAGAATTAACTTGAAATTGGATATTTTTAATTCCCAAGCTTGTTACAACCCGATGCGCCATTTGAATCAGTTGCGCATCCAAAATAGGATCTTGTTCGCCAAAAGCATCGAAGTTGGCCTGGAAATGTTCGCGATATCTGCCTTCTTGCGGACGATCATATCGATAGACAGGACCGGTTGAAAAAAGTTTTACCGGTTTGGAAAGAACGTTCATGCCATGTTGGATATAGGCACGACCAAGACCGGCAGTTAATTCCGGACGCAAAGATACCCGGTCTCCGCCTTTGGTATTGAAAATATACATTTCTTTGTCGACAATATCAGTGCCTTCGCCAATTGAACGGACAAAAAGGTTGGCATATTCCAAAACTGGAGTATCTATGCGGCCAAAACCATATTCCAAAGCAATGCGGGCAATTACACGCCTAATCTGATTCCAATATGGCTGATCTGATGGCAGCAAGTCGCGCATGCCTCGCGGCGGCTGCAAAAGAATTTCTTCTTGCGGTTCTATGTATTTTTCTTTTTTATTCCTAGTTGCTTTTTTTATATTTTTTTTCTTCACGGCCAATTTCTTTTTGATTTTTTTTAGAGGTTTCTTTTTGGAACTTTTTTTACTTTTAGCCATACTCGATAAAGATACAATGACCAAGATACAAACACCAAATAATATTCAATGACCAAATTCCAATAATCAAACCGTTTTGTTATTTTAGTTATTGGTGATTGTGATTTGTTTGGTTATTGTTTCTTGTTTCTTGGTTATTTATATATCTAAAATTTAATTACATACCTTTTTACAATATCTCTGCTTTAGTTATAGGCCAAGCCCTGAGCAAAACTTTGCCGATTATGTCTTTTTGCGGCAAAACTCCCCAGCCGCGGGAATCATAACTGGCATTCCTATTATCTCCTAAAACAAAATATTCATTATTTTTCAGCTTAATATTAACGTTGCCATTGGTAATCACATTTTTTGCAATGTATCCATTTTCATTAAGATTTATTCCCTCCGGATTTTGTTCGTTATAAATTATGACTTTTCCGTTTTCAATTTTCACCTGTTCGTTCGGCAAGCCAATAACTCTTTTAATAAAAAATTGCTGCGGATTTTTTGGATAACGGAAAACAATCGTATCCAGTCTTTGAGGATCTTTAAATGATTTGACGGTAAACAAATGTTTTCCGGCAATAATGATGCTGGTTTGCTTGTATCCAAATTCATTTACGATCAAATAATCTCCATCTTGAAAATTGGGTTCCATGCTGGCTCCCTGGACGAAAAAAGGTTGGAAGAGAAACATGCGGATAGGTACGATGATAACTATCGCCCATAAAAAAACCTTGACAACTTCCCATAAAAATCCGCCTACTCCGAAATAAACTTCCTCATTTTCTTCCGGAATTGATTCATTTTCCAGTTTTTCTTTTGTTTTATCCTCCATTCTTGCTCTGAACAAAAGCTGCCTTTTCTTAGAAAGCAATTTATTGCTTAATTTAAAAAATTAAAAATATTCGTTTCTAAATACTAACATGCAATTTGCCTCTAAGCAATAGCTGAATTTGTGCTTAAAAAAGCCTTTTTTTGACATTTAGGCCCTTTTGGGGTTATTATATAAGAGCAGACATAACAAATAAAAAGAAATTTAACAGGGCAGGGCCCGTAATTCTTCCTTTGTCAGATGGATAGCTTGCGAAAAAGGCGATTTGAAAAACCGCCGGAAAAAAATCAAATATTTCAGCAAAACATTTCCATTCCCCCTGCCCCCCACAGAGAAGAGATTTTTATTTCCTCAAAAGATTCTCAAGCAACGGATACTTATGAAAAAAAATTCCAGCGGGGACGTTTGATGAAAAAAATTATTTTCATTCTAATGATTGCTGCCATTGCCGTTTTTTTGTCCTATGTTTCTTTTCTTTTTTTCAAGACCTATGGCACTTTCAAAAAAATCAGCCTGAAATCTGATTCTGAAGCCAAATCAATAAACCTGACTGAATATGCCCGCGAAGTTGTTTCTCCGATAATTCCCAAAGAAAAACAAATGCTTCGTGGCGAAGAATCGGGCCGGATCAATATATTGCTTCTGGGCGCAGCCGGTGAAAAAAAACCAGGCAACAATTTGACTGACACGATCATGTTGATGAGCGTTGACACAAAAAACAAAAAAGTGTCTCTTCTTTCATTACCCAGAGATCTCTATGTCAACATTCCTGATTCAGAAAGTTATTCTAAATTAAACACTCTTTATCCGATCGGCCTGAAACAAAATAGCGGGATTGATCTTATTAGGTCAGCCGTTTCAGAAATCACTGGCTTAAAAATAAATTACTATTTAGTGATTGATTTTGACAGTTTCGAAAAAATCATCAATGACATTGGCGGAATCAATATCACTAATGAGCGCGATATTTATGACCCAAGATATCCCGGCCCCAACTATAGCTATGAAACATTTTCCCTAAGCAAGGGCTTTCATACTTTGGACGGCGCCACTGCTCTGAAATATGTCCGTGAAAGACACAACGATCCGGATGGCGATTTCGGCCGAGCCAAACGCCAGCAACAAGTCATTCAGGCTGTTAAAAATAAAATATTTTCCGCTAGAACATTTCTGAACGTCATTGCTATCAATGATCTTTTGAATACACTGGGAGACAGCGTGCAAACTGACATACCCCTTGAAGAAATGGATGATTTTCTGAACCTTAGCCAAGAAGTAGATATGCAAAACATTAATAATGTCGTGGTAGATGCCTGGGAGAAAAACAGTTTGCTTAAGGTTTCACATGTGCCGACGGCCAATGCCATGATGTTTATCCTGGTGCCGCGTGTCGGAAATTACAGCGAGATCCAAGATTTGGCAGAAAATATTTTTGATTTGAACATTATTAAAAAACGCCAGGCGGAAATTGCCAATGAAGCTGCACGCATCGCCGTCATCAACCAAAGCGGCAATGCCCAGTTGGTTGATAAAATTAAAAATCTTCTTGAAGATAAATTGGAATTGAAAGATGTTGACATTATCAGTTCGAAAAATAAAAATTCTCTTTCAAAAACAACTATTTTTGACAATTCAAAAGGAGCAAAATTGTTTACATTGGACGAACTTATCAAAAAATTGCCTGCCCGCATTGCTACGCAAAGCGTTGCAGGCGGGCCCGCTTCTCTTTCTGCGCAATTGCCGAATATAGCGGATTTGTCTGATTATGATATAGTAATAACAATCGGCAGCGACCTTGTGGATGTTTATAAATATGAGGAAGATAGCATTGAAGATTTGCGGAATCAGGAAGAAAATCAAGACTCAATAATGACAAATGACTAATTTCAAATGACAAATCAATGTCAAAATCCAAAATTCAAAACATTTGACATTTAATCATTTGGATTTGATTGGAAATTTGTCATTGGTAATTTGTCATTAAAAAATATCATTTACATCACAAAATAGAAAACCATTAATAAAAATTTTTAAAGAATTATGAAAATAATACTAGGTTTAGGCAATCCCGGTGAAAAATATAAAAACACGCGCCACAACGTGGGTTTTGAATTTTTGGACAAATTAAAACAGGAATGGGATTTCCCTGATTTTGAATTAAACAAAAAATTCAATTCTCTTGTTTCAAAAGGATCATACAAAATACAAGATACAAAATACGAAATACTATTAGTGAAGCCTCGGACCTTCATGAACCTTTCGGGTGAAGCTGTCAGAAGTATTTTGGATTTTTATAAACTGTCTCCGGAAGACATTTTGGTCGTGCATGATGACAAAGATATTTTGCTCGGTGAATTTCGCCTCGCCACTGATTCATCTTCTGCCGGCCACAATGGCGTGCAAAACATCATCGACAATCTCAGCACCCAAAAATTCAAAAGGCTTCGCATTGGTGTCGGCGCGGAAACCAATCTCCCCGCCGAAGTTTTCGTCCTGCAAAAATTTTCGGATGAAGAAAAAGAAAAAGTGGAAAAAGTTTTGGAAGAAGTTGGCGAGGAAATTGAAAAAATATTATAAGCTTTACATTTTTCTGCAATTTTAAAGCGGGTGAACCAAGATTGGTCCACCCGCTTTTTTATATAAGGTAAAAATTAAATTATTTTATCAATCAGACCGAAGCGCAAAGCTTCTTTAGCTGTCATATCCCTGTCTTCTGCACACACCTTTTTAATAGTGCTCTTGTCATGTTTGGTGCTTTTACACAAAACATCATAGATGAAATCCTGACTTTCTTCAGTTGCTGCCAGGGTTTCTTTCATCTTTTTTTTGTCACGCATAACATCCAAACTAACTGATCCTCTTGAAATATGATGTATCATTATTTTTGCATGCTTCGCACACAAACGTTTGTCGCAAGCCTGCAAAATAACTGCGGCCATAGAACGGGCAAAACCGACAACTTTTCCTGTTTTTTTCCCGGAATAAAGACGTAACATATCAAAAATATTTAAACCAATATCTACTCTTCCTCCGTTACTTTTTATTTCGATTGTTACATCAGGATTACCTTCTGATTTTAAGGTTCTAAGGCATTCATGGACATAATTCTCCATATTTTCTTCCGTATCCCCAGAGATTTCAATGATACGTTTTTTCAATAAACCAGCATTAACATCATTTAAACTCATTTTATATTCTCCTTTCTTTTTTTATTCAGTTTTTAATATATTTACTGTGAATTATCGCAGTAATAAACTAAACTATGTTAACCGAAAAACATACCAGATTTTTATACTTTTGTCAATAGTTGATATTATTGATATAGTAGAATTGATTTGTATTTTGAATTTTATACATGATACATAATACTTGATACTTTATACTATTATAATGAGATACTTAAATGCTTTAAATAAAATCGACGGATTGGGAGCCAAAAAGCTGAAAATGCTCATGAATTTTTTTGGCACGGCGGAAAAAATTTGGAACGCCCCGCAAACAGAATTAGAAAAATCCGGCATCGGCGAAGCAACAGCACAAAAGGTTGTCGATCAGCGGCCAAACATTAACCCCGACGCAGAATGGGCCAAAGTTAAGAAAGAAAAGGTGAAAATCGTGAGTATTCAAGATAGTGCCTATCCGCTCCTTCTCAAACAAATTCCCGACAGTCCCTATCTATTATATATGAAGGGCAATTTGGAATGCTTGAAGCTTCCGATGGTCGCGGTTGTGGGTTCTCGGAAACTTACCGAATATGGCAGCCAAGTGGCCAGAATTTTTTCCAGAGACATTGCTAAAAACGGAATTTGCGTGGTCAGCGGTTTGGCTTTCGGCATTGATGCCGCGGCTCACAGAGGCGCGCTCGACGCTAAAGGCAAAACCATCGCCGTTGTCGGCAACAGCTTGGATGAAGAAAGCATGTACCCACGTTCCAATTTTCAACTGATGGAAGAAATCTTGGAAAGCGGCGGATTGCTCGTCAGCGAATTCCCGATCAAAACTCAAGCGGCCAATTGGACATTTCCCGCGCGCAATCGCATCATGGCTGGCATGAGTTTGGGCACATTGGTCGTGGAAGCCGCCGAAAAAAGCGGCAGTCTCATCACCGCCAATTTGGCTTTGGATTATAATCGTGAAGTTTTTGCCGTGCCGGGTCCGATTTTTTCTCCGCAGTCTTTTGGCACGCACAAACTCATCAAAGCCGGCGCTAAACTCGCTTCTTGCAGCGCTGATATTTTGGAAGAACTTAAATTGGAAAAAATTTCCGAAGAACCGGTTGAAATCAATGAAGCAGAGCTCTCGGAAGAAGAAAAAAATATTCTCAGTGTCTTGTCGCACGAAAGTGTCTACATTGACAGAATATCCAAACTGGCTAAACTGGAAACTATGATTGTCTCCGCCACACTTTCAATTTTGGAAATAAAAGGATTGGTGAAAAATGTTGGAGGACAGCAATATATAAAAATTTCTAATTAATAATTTCTAATTTCTAAACAATTTCCAACGATTCAATGACTAAATGTTTTTAAGCATTGAAAATTAAAAAATTGAAAATTGTTTGAAAATTGAGAATTGAAAATTGAAAATTATGAAACTTGTTATCGTTGAATCCCCTACTAAAGCTAAGACAATTAAAAAATTTTTAGGCAAGAATTTCACCGTGAAATCTTCCTATGGTCATGTGCGCGACCTGCCGAAAAATGGCATGGGCGTGGATATTGAAAATGATTTTGCGCCACATTATGAAATTCCGGACAAAGCCCGCATGAAAGTGGAAGAACTAAAAAAATATGCCGAGAAAGCTGATGAAATCATTCTCGCATCCGACGAAGACCGCGAAGGAGAAGCGATTTCCTGGCACTTAGCCCAAGTCTTAGACTTGGGAAATTCCAATAACCAAGAAACAAAAACCAAACAAATCACAAAAACCAAATCCAAATCACCAAACAAAAATTACTCTCGTATTGTGTTTCATGAAATTACCAAGAGTGCAATTGAAAAAGCTTTGGAAAATCCGCGCGAGATTGATTTGCATCTGGTGGACGCGCAGCAAGCTCGTCGCGTTTTGGATCGCTTGGTTGGTTATGAACTTTCTCCTTTCCTTTGGAAAAAAATTCGAAGGGGCTTAAGTGCCGGACGTGTGCAATCAGTGGCACTTCGATTTATCGTGGAACGCGAACGTGAAATTCAGAAATTCACGGCCGAAGAATTTTGGACAATTGATGCTAAGTTAAAAAAGAATAGCGAAGAATTTTTGGCTAGTCTTAATGAAAAAAACGGAGAAAAAATTGAAAAAGCCACCACGCTCAAACTTTTTGCCGGCGATTATAAAACCAAGAAAAGCAATATTACCGACAAAAAATCGGCTGACGAAATCGCTCAGGATCTTAAAAAGGCCAAATACGAAGTCAAATCTATCGAAGAAAAAGAAACTCTCAGGAATCCTTCCGCGCCTTTCACCACTTCCACTCTGCAGCAAGCTGCTATCAGCAGCTTGGGAATTTCTGCCAAGCAAACAATGATGGCTGCGCAGAAACTTTACGAGCAAGGATTCATTACCTATATGCGTACTGACAGCGTGAATCTTTCTTTGGAATCGCTCATGAGCGCCCAAAAAGTTATTGAGAAAAAATTTGGAAAAGAATATGCGCTCAAAAGTCCACGTTACTATAAAACGAAATCTAAATCAGCACAGGAAGCGCATGAAGCTATCCGTCCAACCAATCTGGAAAATCTGCCGGATGATCTCATGCCACTTTTGGAACCTACGCAATACAAACTCTATCGTCTTATTTGGAACCGCACTGTTGCCTGCCAGATGCAAAGCGCCAAATTGAATTCCGTGAAAGCCGACATTGAAGCTAAGGCTGGCAAAAACCCGCCTCGCGTCGACGAGCGATCGTCTTCACGAGTCGAGGCGGGTAGTTATCTTCTGCGAGCCACTGGCGCTACGATTATTTTTGACGGATTTTTGAAAGTCTATGAAGGCCGCGCCGCCAAAGCTGAAGCTTTTTTACCAAAACTTCAGAAAGGCGATGCGTTGGAAGCAACTGAAATTTTGCCGACGCAGAAATTCACGTCCGCTCCGCCAAGATATAGCGAAGCCACTCTTGTTAAAGTTTTGGAAGAAAACGGCATCGGCCGACCATCTACCTATGCACCGACAATTTCGACCATCATCGAAAGAAAATATGTCGACAAAAATGAAGAGAAAAGATTATTCCCATTGGAAATCGGTTTCCCGGTCAATGATATTATTGCCGAAAATTTTCCGGACATTGTGGACATTAATTTTACCGCCACCATCGAAGAAAGTTTTGATGAAATTGCGGATGGCAAAAAGAAATGGGTGCCGGTTATCCGTGATTTTTATGAACCCTTTCACAAGCTTCTGGAGAAAAAAACTGAGACGGTCAAAAAAGAAGACTTCGTGGAAAAAGTGGGCAAAAAATGTCCGGAGTGCGGCAGCGATTTGATTATGAAATTCGGACGCTTCGGAAAATTCATTGCTTGTTCCAACTATCCAACTTGCAAATATACGGAAAAAACCGATGAAGAGAAAAAGGAAGATGAACAAAACGCCGGTATCATTTGCGACAAATGCGGCGCGCCGATGGTGGTGAAACGCGGACGCTTTGGCGCCTTCCTGGGTTGCTCAAAATATCCGGAGTGCAAGAACATTATGAAAATCGAGCAGAAGACAGGCCTCAAATGTCCAAAGTGTGGCGTCGGCGATGTGGTTGCCCGAAAATCCAAGAAAGGAAAAATGTTCTATGGCTGCAATAAATATCCCGATTGTGATTTTGTGATGTGGAACAAGCCGACTGGCGAGCTCTGCCCTGATTGCGGCCAACCCTTGGCTTTCGCGGCAAAAGGAAAAATCAAATGCAGCAATAAAGAATGCAAATTTGAAAAAGAAGCGTAACATTGCTATTTTGCCAAAAATATATTATTCTTTGGATAACAATTCAACCTGTTAAATCCGCTGAAGGCGGTCCTGCTTCGCAGGAATTTAACAGGTTAAAATGAGGTTGTGGATTACCAACCCACATTGAAAACCTCCGCTTAAGCAGCTTGCGAACAAGCGCAGAAAGTGTCCTGTCAGTCACGACTGACGGGAAACTTGGGTGGAACCGCGGGAAATAAAAATGCCCCGTCCCAAGAATTTGTTTTTTGAGTTATTAAACTCTAACAAATTTTTGTGACGGGGTTTTGCGTTTTAGATTATTCATTGCTTGAACATCTGATATTTCCACAAAAGCATTGGCCCTTTAATCATTTTGCATTTTCTGCAAGATGCTAATAAATTTAAAGTTGCCGGTCCTTTATCTGACATTTTTTTTGACTCAATTATACCCACACTACAATTGCTCTCTTTGTCTCCAATGGGTTCTCCACAATGTGAACAACATAATGCTATACCATTTGGTAATTCAATGAATGGCCAACTAGCAGCATCATCGACAAGTCCATTTAAATAAATTTTAATACCCATTTTTCCTCCTTCATTAATACAAAATTTTAGTTTAAATTTGTAACTAATTTTATAAAAAATATAATAATATGTCAACCAAAAAAACTACCAACAAAATTGAAATCATCCGCCATTCGGCGGCGCATGTTTTGGCCAATGCAGTTTTAGAAATGTTTCCAGAAGCCAAATTCGGCATTGGACCAGCCATTGAAAACGGATTCTACTATGATTTTGAACTCCCTCGCACTTTGATTCCGGAAGACTTGCCGCTTTTGGAAGAAAAAATGCAAGCAATCATCAAAGCTAATCATCCGTTTGAAAAAGAAGAAATTTCCGTGGAAAATGCCCGCAAACATTTTGAAAAGCTGGGGCAAAAATATAAACTAGAACTTATTACTGATTTGGAAAACGCCGGCGAAAAAACAGTTTCCGTTTATAAATCCGGCAGTTTTGTTGATTTGTGCAGCGGACCTCATCTTGATTCAACTGGCGAAATAAATCCCAAAGCCTTGGCGCTCACCAAAATTTCCGGGGTCTACTGGAAAAGCGATGAAAAAAGAGAACAGCTCCAGAGAATCTACGGCGTGGTTTTTGCAAGTGAAAAAGAATTAAAAGAATATAAAATTCAGCAAGAAGAAGCTTTGAAACGCGATCACCGAAAGCTCGGAAAAGAATTAGACTTATTTTGTTTTTCCGATTTAGTTGGCTCAGGACTTCCGCTTTATACACCTAAAGGGACTATTATCATTGATGAACTTCAAAAACACATTGAATCAGTTTGCAGAAAGTATGGTTTTCAAAAAGTAAAAACTCCTCACCTCGCCAAAAAAATTCTTTTTGAAACTTCCGGACATGCAACAAAGTTTGGCGAAGAACTTTTTTCAGTGACATCTCCCAAAAAACATGAATTTTCCCTAAAACCTGTTCAGTGTCCTCATCAAACACAAATCTATGCTTCAAAAACCAGATCCTACAGAGATTTGCCAATTAGATACATGGAATCAGACAGACAATATCGTGCAGAAAAAAGCGGAGAAGTCGGCGGATTAAATCGAGTTTATGCTATCACAGTTGAAGATGGCCATTCGTTCTGCCGAGTTGATCAAGTAAAAGAAGAAGTGATCAATATGGTAAAAATAATTAAAGATTTTTATAGTGCACTTGGACTCTGGGGTAATCATTGGGTTTCTTTATCTGTAAGAGACTACGAACATCCGGAAAAATATATTGGCACATCTGAAGACTGGGATTTGTGTGAAAAAATGCTTCAGGAAGTTTCGGACGAAATGAAACTTGAAGCAAAAAAATGTGAAGGTGAAGCAGCTCTCTATGGCCCAAAATTAGATTTTATGTTTAAAGATGCTACAGGCAGAGAAATTCAAATACCAACAGTGCAACTTGATTTCGCCACTCCAAAAAGATTTGAGCTGGAATATATAAACGAAAAAGGTGAAAAAACCAGCCCCGTTATGGTGCATAGAGCCGTATTGGGATCATATGAAAGATTTTTAGTTCTATTGATTGAACATTTTGCCGGCGCATTTCCGCTTTGGCTCTCGCCTGTTCAAACAACAATTATTCCTGTTTCGGAAAAATTTGCTGATTATGCCAAAGAAGTCGAGCAAAAATTATTGGAAAAAAATGTGCGCGCGGAAATCAATGATAAAGCTGAATCGCTCGGCAAAAGAATTTCGGAAACCGAAAAGCAAAAAGTTCCCTACATTCTGGTTGTTGGTGAACGCGAAATGAATGAAAAAAGTGTAAATGTCCGCACCCGCGGAGTTAAAGAACAATCTTCTGTTTCTATTGAAAAATTCGTTAAAAAGATTGAGAAAGAAATCGCAGAGAAGAAATAAAGTGTTTTATAAAAAATTAGAGCGGACTCCCATTCGGGTCGTCCGCTCTTTTTGATTTCAGATTTATATTTGACCATTAACCCAAAATCAGCCTTTTGTGTTCTTCACAAAACTTTTCCAGAAGATTTATAAGATCACCTTTTTCATGAAGGAGTCTTATCATTTTAATATCTTTGCCCCTTTTGAATAAAACATCCGACTCCATACTTATTTTTTCTTTGGTTACAAAAATTCCTCCGATTAACATAAAAATTGTTTCGTCATCATTTTCAAAGTCAGGCTTTTTTGTTTCAACTTCACACCCTTGTATTACACTCCAATCTTGAAACAGAATAACGCATTTTACTTTCTTATCTACACAGTAAAAAGACTTTTTGTCCATAATCCGTCTCCTTTATTTTACCATCCAGTTCTTTCATGAATACGAACCCGTTTCTTCGAATTAAATTTCTGCTGAGACTGGTCATTAAATTTCCTCTTTTCCTTTTTTGCTTTTTGCACAAACAAAAACACTTCTGATTCAGATATGGAAATCTTGATGCAATAAACTCTTTCAAGATTTTTATCATTAAGTTCGATTCTTTTCGCTTGCTCAAAATGACACCAGATAATTTTTTCCGTGAAAGTCAGAACGGCTTTGAATTCACTTTTACCCAAAACAATAATCACTGATGTGTCCTTTTGCCCGCATGCTGATCTTATTTTAGCAATATTTAGATCAGCACCTTCCAAGACCAAGTATTCGCTATCAACCATAGCCATAACTTCCCTCCAAAATATTCGTATTTTAAACAACTGCATCCCCCAGAATATCTTTAAAATATTAACCTGTCAAGCTACGAAAAGTTAAAAGGAGTTTGCAAATGTTACCGCAAACTCCTTTTTTATATATTGCTTGATTAATTTTAAATTAAATTTTAATCTCAGCAAACATAAAACCAATCAAAGCAACATCACTATAAGGAAGAGGAGTTCCTCCTTCATTGACATTGCGCACAATGCCATCCTCTTCTTTAACAGAGAGGCAGGCATACCCTGAATAAACTTTCTTGCTCCCCTTAAAACCAAAGATGTTTTTCCCAGTTTTCATAAAGACCTTGGTAAAAGCCTCGTGTCCTTGATGGATTGACCTTTTTTTTATTTCTCTTGCGACTTCCTCTTGGTTGATTCTATCACCCTGCAGCACCAGATCAAATTTCATAATCCCCCCCCTTTTTTTTGGTAGTTTATAAGAGAAAAACAAAATTGTTATAAGAACACAAACAACTGACAAAAAGTATTGCATAAAAATAGCTCCCTGTCAAGCACCAAAAAAATTATATTTAAAATTAAAAAGGATCTATCAATTTTTGATAAATCCCTTTTATTTTTTCTTGCCATTGTAATAAAATGTAATTGCTTCTGTTTTTTCGCTTATTTTAAAATCAAACCAATCAAGACCCATCATTTTGCATCTAATATTACCTTTCTTATTAACACGTAAAAAGGCCCAGATTCCATACTCCTTTCCATAATCATCTCTCATTCTGATGTTAACGCGCTTTGTTTTATTACCGCATGCTTCTTTGATTTTTTCGACTGTTAAATCACAGCCTTTTAAAACTAAACTTTCTGCCATAACAGTCTCCTTTACCTAAAGTATTTTTTGTTCTATTATTAAGCATCGCCTTGGATGCTTTTATTTTAAACAACAATAATAAAATATTACATAAAAAATTACACCTGTCAATGATCTATGAAAAAATATTTCGTTAAAACCTTTGGTTGCGCCATGAATACATCGGACAGCGAGCGGATTGCTTCTTTTTTAGAGAAGCAAGGTTTTGCGCTGGCTGACAAAATAGCCAATGCGGACTTGGTTGCTTTTAACACTTGCGGGGTCAAACAAACAGCCGAAAACCGCGCCTACAGCATGATCCATGTCTTGAGAAAAAACCATAAAAATAAAAAGGTTATTCTCACCGGCTGTTTGGCTAACAGAAAAGATGTCCAAAAACGCCTAGAAAACAAGATTGACTTGTTTTTCCCTATAGATAATTTCGATTTGTTTAAAAATTTTATCATTGAAAATTATTTAAAAATTAAAAATTTAAAATTAAAAATTGAGACACAAAAAAATTTGCCAAATAAAGAAACTATCAATTACTTATCTATTGATCCCAAGCACACAAATCCTTATCAGGCTCTCGTCCCTATCATGACCGGCTGCAACAATTTTTGCTCATATTGTGTTGTGCCCTATGCCCGCGGCCGCGAAATTTCCAGATCCAAAAAGGACATAGTTTTAGAAATAGAAAAATTAGACAAGAAGAAATATAAAGAAATAGTTTTACTTGGACAAAATGTGAATTCCTACTGCGACAAGAAAAACAATTTTCCGAAACTTTTGGATTTTCTGGCTAAAAAATTTCCACAGATAACTTTTAAATTTCTTACCTCGCATCCCAAGGATTTTTCGCAGGATCTAATAGAAGTTATCGCCAAAAACAAAAATATTTCACGCAATATTCATCTGCCTATCCAGTCTGGGAGCAACAAGATTCTGAAAGCCATGAACCGGCCGTATACTCAAAAACATTATCTGGATTTGATAAAAAAAGCCCGAAAAATGATTTCCGGAGTGAGTTTCACAACCGACGTGATAGTCGGCTTTCCCGGAGAAACAGAAAAAGATTTTCAGGACTCAGTAAAAGTTTTTCAGAAAGTTAAATTCAATGAGGCTTATATAAACAAATATTCTCCCCGCCCTGGCACAGCGGCCTATTGCCTTGGCGATCCGATTTCTCAGGAAGAAAAGAAGCGAAGAGAAAATTTTTTAAGAAAAATGATATGAATAAAATTATAGTGATTTTGGGTCCAACTGCCTCCGGCAAATCAGACGTGGCTATTAAGCTGGCTAAAAAATTTGATGGCGAAATTATTTCGGCTGACAGCCGGCAGGTTTATCGCGGAATGGATATCGGCACAGGCAAAGTTACGCCAGCAGAACAGAAAACGGCCGTTCATCATATGCTTGATGTTGCTGATCCGAATGACGAATTTAATGTTTCCCATTTCAAAAAATTGACTGAGAAAAAGATCGGGGATATTTTAAAACGCGGAAAACTACCCATCGTTTGCGGCGGCACTGGATTTTGGATCCAATCGATTGTCGATGATTTGCAACTGCCGGAAGTAAAACCAAACAAAGAATTACGTAATATATTACGTAATAAATCAGCAGAAGAACTTTTTGCCATGCTTGAAAAACTTGATCCGCAGCGAGCTGAAAATATCGATGCTAAAAACAAAGTCAGACTAATTCGAGCCATTGAAATATGTAAAGCAATCGGTAAAGTGCCAAAAACAAAAGTCCAGCATCAAAATGTCAAAAAGCCAAACGCTAAATACGATTTCCTACAAATCGGGATAGAAATAGAAAAAGAAATTTTAAATCAAAAAATAAAAAAACGATTGGACTCTCGTTTTGATGATGGCATGCTTCAGGAAGTGGAAAATTTACACCAAAGCGGAGTTTCTTGGGAACGTTTGGAAAGTTTCGGCTTGGAATATCGGTGGATCGCCAGATATCTTCAAGAAAAAATATCCCTCGATGAGATGGCGGACAAATTATACTTTGATATAATCCACTACGCCAAGCGCCAGATGACTTGGTTCAAGAGAGATAAAAGAATTCTGTGGCTTAAGGATTATGCCGAGATCGAAAAGGCCGTACAAAAATTTCTAAAATAATATAACGATCGTATAAAAAGCATCGAGGGTTGGAAAATTTCCAACCCTTTTGTTTTGTTCTCTTGTTAATCAAGCGCAAACAAAATATTTCGAGGTAAAGATTTCGCTATTAAACACCATGGACACAATCCCTCAGGTAAGTCTCTGGTCATTTTTTCTGTAATAAATATACTGCCACGCCATTCACCGTTAATTTTAACGGTACCGCAAAAAACACACTTTTCTTCAAAAGTTCCCCATTTTTTAGCCATGACGATAACCTCCCCTCTTATTAAAGATAATATGTAAAAGAGCCATAAAAAAAATCGCCATTACTGGCGATTCCTAAACGCTTTATCTAAAATTATTTTCGTTGGACAAATATTGATTTTCTTTTTCATAATTTAGGTATTTTCCCAATTATACCAATATCACAAATTTGCGTCAAACCTCACCTGTGCATAACGAAAAAGGAGCAGATATAAATCATCTGCTCCTTAAAATTTTATTATCTAGGGAAAATACTAAATCCTCCATTAAATTCAGAGACTAAGGCCATTTTTTTAAATATTTTTTTAGTGATTGTGTTCTTAGGAATAAGAAATCTTCTTTGGGAATCAATAGTTGCAGGAATAAAATACCCTTTTCTTGGTTTCTCTAAAAAAACATTAAGTTGCCTGTCATAAAATTGCAAAAAAAGTTTGGTTTTGTTATTTCGGATTTTTAAGTCTTTTTTTATTGAAGAAGGAACTACTATTCTGTTTTTTTCATCAATAATAACATAATAACCAATAATACTTTCTTTAGACATTTTGTCCTCCCCTATATTTTTAATGTTCTGAACAAAAAACTCCTTTTATATTTTACTACCCCAACTTATTTTTAAGTATTTCAATTACCTTCATCGGATGCGCTTTGCCGCCGGTTTCCTTCATTACCTGCCCCATCATAAACTGCAAGGCGTTTTGCTTTCCCGACTTATAATCCTGCACCGATTTTTCGTTATTGTCAATAACTTTTTGCACCACAGCTTCCAATTCTTCAGCATCTTCCATTTGGGCCAAATTTTTATCTTCAATAATTTGGGATGGGTCTCCGCCGGTGTGATACATTTCCTTTAGCACTGTCTGGGCCGCGCTGGAATTAATTTTTCCATCAGCTACGATGCCCACAAATTCCGCGTAATTTTCCGGCGATATTCTGATGTCTCTAATATTGTGATTATTTTCCATGAGATGTTTCCTGAGTTCCGAAACAATGTAGTTAACTGCCAGTTTCACGGTTTTTTCTTCCGAAGATTCAATTTCGTGTGAATTTATTTTTTCTTTAACTTCCCCGATAACCTGTTCAAAATATTCAGCCAAGTCACTTTGCGCTGTCAAAATTAAAACATCCGCCTCGCTCAAGCCATATTCAGAAGCAAATCTTTTTTCTTTGGCACTTGGCAATTCCGGCAATTTCATTTTTAGATTTTCCACATAACCGTCATTAAATTCCATTGGTGGAATGTCAGGCTCCGGGAAATAGCGGTAGTCATGCGCTGATTCTTTTTTTCTTTGTGAAACAGTCACGTTTTTGACGCTGTCCCAGCCGCGCGTTTCCTGCACTACTTTTTCGCCCTTTTCCAAAATTTCCGATTGCCTTTCAATTTCATAGTTGATGGCTTTTTCGACAAATTTGAAAGAGTTGATGTTTTTAACTTCAACTTTTGTCCCACTCAATTTGTCTTCACCTTCTTTATATAATGAAAGATTGACTTCACAGCGCATGTTGCCTTTTTCCATATCCGCATCGGAAATTCCAAGATATCTGCAAATCTGCTGAAATTTTGTGCAGAACAGTCTTGCCTCTTCCCCATTTTCAATATCAGGTTCAGTAACCATTTCCATCAGCGGCACGCCAGCACGATTGAAATCAACCAATGTGTGATCAGCTCCTTTGGGATGAATCAATTTTCCCGTGTCCTCCTCTAAATGTATTCTGGTTATTCCAATTTCCTTGCCATTGATGTTGATGTGGCCTTTGCCACAAAGTGGTTGATCATATTGTGAAATCTGATAGCCTTTTGGCAAATCCGGATAGAAATAATTTTTGCGGTCAAATTTAGATTTGAGATTGAGTTCGCAGTTGAGAGCCAAACCGGCCAATTGCACAAATTCAATCGCCTGTTGATTCGGCACCGGTAATGTTCCTGGCTGGCCACTACAAACCGGACAAATGTGAATATTAGGTTCTTTTTCATGACCCAGCGCATTTTTGCAACTGCAGAACATCTTAGAGTCAGTTTTGAGTTCTACATGAACCTCCATCCCTATTGTAGCTTTATATTTTTCCATAATATTTCAAATTTAGACTTTTAAAATTTCGCTCTAGCGGTTGTCTCCGCTACCTTGAATCTTGCCTCTCTCTAACCGACTATACAATTTTTCTATATTTTTTTCAGCTATTTTATCTAGCGAAAGGTTAAGTTCTGTCGCTAATTGCGACACATACCAAAGAACATCTCCCAATTCTTTTTCAATGAGTTCTTTTGTTTCATCGTCAATAATTCCGTTTTTATCCCGGATAACCTTTTTGATTTTCTCCGCCACTTCTCCGGCCTCGCCTGAAAGACCCAGTGTGGGATAAATAAAATTATTTCCTACATTGGGATAGAGCGCAGTTTTTCTGGATTTTTTTTGATATTCTTCAAAGTTCATACTTATAATAAATTTTTAATTTTTTTAACAATTTCTGCTTGGACTTTTTTTATCGATTGATTAGCATTCACTTTTTCCCAGCCATAACGTTCTGAGAGCAAATAATGAAAGTTTCGGCAAATCGCAATTCTTTCTGCTTCCATTTCGTTACGATGGTCTTTTTCCACCGCCGTCAAAAATCTTTTTCCTTCCATCAAAATCGAAGTGTCTTCTTGGAGCAGTTTTGCATTTATTTTTTCCAAATATTCCAAATCGCCTCCCCAAGTCAGGCCCCAAGCGATGCCAGTGCCGATATAGTCTTCTGCTACAATCCATTCCCCATTTTTAATACGTTTCAGGAGTATTTTTTCGTATCTTTTCCGATTGTCAGCGTATTTTTTCTGGAGATCATGCGTTGAAAGTTCATTCTTTTTCCTGAATTCCGGATTACGCAAATATTTATGAATGAAGGGGCCTTCCGGTTCTAAATCATAAACCGGATATTTCAATCTCGAAGCATTTTTTCCTTTTTTTTTCAAATATTCAACCAGAAGCTCAACCTGCGTTGTCTTGCCAATTCCATTTATTCCATATATCGCAATAAATTTTCCCTTAGCCATATTTTTATTTTTCCACAATGTCCTGTTCCCCTCTTTTAATGTCAAAACGATTCGGTTCTTCATCCAGATGCAAGACTAATCCGTCTTTTTCGAAAAGTTTTTTCATGCTTGCAATCATCTTAAGAATTTGTTCAACCAAAGTCGGATGCACAAATCTGGTTGAACGCAGTTCAACTAGATAAACAAGCGCTTTGAGATCGCCGGAAAAACGGCAAGGCACCAGATAGCCCATGGCGATATAATATTGCTTTTCTTCTTCGCTGATGCTTAATTTATTTATTTTTTCTGCCTGTGATTTCAAAAAATCTTCGGTTTTTTTGCGCAAATCATCCGGCAATGATTTCAGATACCATTCATTGAAACCATGCTTTAGGGTTAGAAGCGGCATTCTTTGCACGATTGCCCGGTGACGTTGCAAGTCTCTAAATGATCCGAAATCCAAAAGAAATTCATAGGCCGCCGTTCCGCATTCAGCAATGGCCATAGGCAATTCCGTTTTCATCGGACGTTTTTCCAAAATTTCCCGATATTCAGCAAGCATTTTCCGATCGACGCTGTCATACAGCAAAGCAAAATCTTCGGCAGAATCATTTTTATAATAATATTTTCCCTGCATCCAATTTTTGTTATATTCTTCCGTATTTGGAAATCTTTGTTGGCAAAAAGAACTTGGATACGCTTCCTTTAAAGCAGCTTCGGTTTTTTCTGCAATATCTTGAATTTCTTTGAGCGGATGATGGCGAAGAAGCATTAGTTCATCGGCAAATTGGCGGAAATTCATGCGCCAGGCCACATTGGTTGTCGCTCCGGCCGGTAAAAATGAACGGGTTATATCAAAAGCCCTGGCCACAATGGCCTTATCGTATATTTTTTGATCTTCATTGGCACTTTTTGGAAACTGTTTTTTCAAATGTTCGCGCACCGGATCTTGAGCATCCAGATAAAACTTCCGCCAATTTTCCAAAATTTCTTCCCCTTCTTTTGTGCCGGAAGGATTTAGAAATTTCTGCTCAGAAAAATCTACGTATCTAGTGGAAGCTTCCTGTCCGGAATATAGTCTCCAGTCCTGAATTGCTTTGGCGGCCAGCATAGAAATTCCTTCCACAAAAACCGTTGCGCTGCCGCAGTCGCCGATTGATTTATGGCCATAGCCGACATAAAACTTTTCCATAAAATTTTCCGCGCCTTTTTCTTCCAATGTTTGAAGGTGCGCCTTGATGCCGCCAGTGGAACGGGAATGCAGAGCCTGAAGCATAGCTTCGGCCTGGCCGTCAATCTTGGCTTCGGTGTTCAAAACCAGAACGAATCCCCCGTTTTTAAAATTCTTTACACAATGTTTTCCCACATTATCCATAAATTTCATCGATTTAAATTATTTTAAATTTTCTTTGAAAATATTTTCTACCTGTTTGTATAAGTTAGGAAAATCTCCGTTATTATCAATAATATAATTGGCGTAATTTTTAAGATCTCTGATTTGCGATTCCGATTCATCTTTGTTTGATTCCTTAAATTCCTCAAATGATTTTTTTGAATCATCAGTATTTTCGCTTCTTTTTATTATTCTCTCATAGCGTTTTTCAATGTCTGCATCAATATATACAAGTTTGAAAAACATAAGATCTCTTAAATAAAAAATGTCTTCCATTCTTCGCACTCCGTCCACCACAACTATGTCATGCTCATCATTATACGTATCATGATATATAGCTTTGGCCAAAATATCTTCCCCGAAATTCTTTCTCATTATGGTTGAAAGGGTCTGTAAATTATCCCGCGACTGTTCCAAATACACCCTGTTTAAAATATCCCGTAAAATTGTGGAAAATCTGTGCGTGCTTCCTTTGTGTTCATTGATGATATGCTTTGCAACTGTTCCCTTGCCACTTCCCATTTCGCCAGCAAGGCCTAAAATTAACTTCGCCATATTTTTTATTGTTTTTCAAAAATTAATTTATTTTTTGGAATATATTGCCTATATTTTATACCCGCTAAATCCAACATTTTATGCGAAGCTATTTTCACATCATCCGTATTGCTTTTATAATCATCGCTCTCATAAATTATTTCTTTTATGCCTGCTTGTATAATAACCTTCGCGCATTCATTGCAGGGAAACATCTTGCAATATAACTTAGCACCGCCCGTTGGCGCGTTAGCATTTAAAATAGCATTCATTTCCGCATGAACAACATAGGCATATTTTGTTTCACATAAGCGACCCTCTCTGCTCCAAGTCAGATCTTCATCTTTGCATCCTCTGGGGAAACCATTATATCCCATTCCGAGAATTATGTTTTTTTCATTAACGATACACGCTCCCGTTTGGGTTTTTGGATCTTTTGAGCGATTTGCAATTACTCGGCACATTTGCATAAAAGTTTCATCCCAATCAAAATAGTCTTGGCGCTTGTCTGTTTTCATATTTTTTGTATAAAAATAATGTTTGCTATTTAATTTTAGCCTTATTTTTAATCCACGTCAAAGCCATATTAAGCCATAAAAAAGACGCCTGCAAGGGCGTCTTTTATATATTTTCTAATAAGTTTATAAGCTAACTTTCACTCCCGGTCCCATGGTTGAGCAGACAGAAACTGAAATAATATATTTGCCCTTAGTTCCAGCCGGCTTGGCTTTGCTGACAGCTTCCATAAAAGCAACGTAATTTTCTTCCAACTTTTTGACGTCAAAAGATTTTTTTCCGATAACCTGATGGATAACTGCGGCTGAATCATTCTTGAAACTAATTTTCCCTTTTTTGAGCATTTCCACAGTTTCTTTGATTTTATCAGTCACTGTTTCCGTTTTCGGGCTTGGCATAAGTCCGCGTGGTCCCAAAATCTTAGCTACTTGAGCCAATTTTGGCATCATTTCAGGACTGGCTACGAAAATATCAATATTATTTACTTTGCTGTTTTTAATTTTTTCTATCAAATCTTCTGCTCCTACAATGTCAGCTCCGGCTTCCTGCGCTTCCTTGGCTTTGGTTGAAGTGACTACGCCGATTTTTTTTGTTTTACCGATTCCGTGTGGCAAAACAACGGCTGCACGAACTTGCTGTTCGCCCTTTTTCGGATCAATTCCCAAGCGTACATGAATTTCAACTGACTCATCGAATTTTGCAACCTTTCCTTCCTTAACAAGACTGAACGCTTCCTCGGCCTTGTATAATTTATTTTTTTCGACTTTTTCGGCAATCGCCTTATACTTTTTTCCTCTTTGCATAATTTTTGTGTGGTAAGTAATGTCCTGTCGCTCGAGAGTGACGGGACTCCCACTTAATTTAATTATTTTATATTATTCAACTTTGATTCCCATGCTTCTCGCTGTTCCGGCGATAATTTTTTTGGCGCCTTCTACATCATTAGCATTTAAATCCACCATTTTAGTCTTAGCAATTTCTTCGAGTTGCGCCTGAGTGATTTTTCCAACCTTGTCTTTGAGCGGATTAGCTGCTCCTTTTTCCGCCTTGGCAGCTTTTTTGAGAAGTTCTGCGGCTGGAGCCGTTTTCAGAATAAAATCAAATGAGCGGTCTTCATAAACAGTCAGTTCGACCGGCACAACTTCACCCATTTTATCTTTGGTTGCGTCATTAAAACGCACGCAAAATTCCTGAAGAGCAATTCCGTGCTGACCTAAAACCGGTCCGATTGGAGGCGCTGGAGTCGCTTTGCCTCCAACAACTTGTAGCTTAATTATAGTTTTTACCTTCTTGGCCATAATTTTATAAAACTCGAAATTCGAATATCGAAACTCGAAACAATATCTAAATAATAAATTCTAAATTCCAAACGGTTTAAATATTTGGATTTGGAATTTTTTGTTTGTTTCGAATTTAGGATTTCGTGTTTCGGATTTAAAACCTAAATAATTATTCTTGTGCTATTTCAAAATCTAACTTAATTTATAACTTGTTGATTTGTAAAAAGTCGAGCTCAACCGGTGTTTCGCGTCCGAAAATAGAAACGAGCACCTTAACTTTTCCCTTGTTTTCGTCAAACTCTTGCACTTTTCCGTCAAAATCTTTAAATGGTCCTTCATTGATTTTTACTGAATCGTTCACCTTGAGGTCAATCTTGTATTTCGGTTCTGCCACGCCCATTCTTTTCTTGAGCATGTCGATTTCATGAGGATCAACCGGTGTTGGGGTCGTGCCGAGTCCGATGAATCCGGTCACATTCGGCGTGTTGCGAACCACATACCAAGATGCATCAGTCACAATCATATTCACCAGAACATAGCCTGGATATATTCTTTCTTCAAATACGGTCCTTTTACCGCCCTTGATTTTAATCTTGTTTTCTTTAGGAACCATCACATCAAAAATGAGATCTTGCATGTCCATGGATTCAATACGCTGCTTGAGATTCCTGGCCACATTGTCTTCATAGCCGGAATATGTGTGGATCACATACCAAGCCCTTCCATGATGTTGTGTCTGCTTCGCCATATGCGCTTCGCTAAATTCAAAATTCAAATTTCAAAATTAAAAATTATTGTGTCGCTTCGCAAAAATTTTTAAATAATCATGAGCGTAGCGAATTCATAAATTTTGATTTTTGACTTTTGATTTTTTAATTACTTTATAATAAATGTCTTCAAAACATAACTAAAAACAAAATCCAATCCGCCTAAAAATGCTGCTACTGCCAAACTGACCGCTACCACCAATCCTGTATATTTTATTGTCTGTTTCTTGGTCGGCCAATTGACTTTGAAAAGCTCTTCTTTGGCTTCCTGAAGAAACGTAATTATTTTGTTCATAATGAAATTTTGGGTTTTTTAAAAAGCCTTTGGGGGCTTTTTCTATGGTTTAAATATACACTGTATTTATTATGTTGTCAAATGGCTATTATATAAAAGAAAAAGCCTCTGCGATACTACACAAAGGCTTCCTTATTGCTGTTTTGTTTAAAAAACTGCTGTTTAACCGTTTACAACGAATCTTATCCTACACCATTCGGCTTGAAGATTCCGCCATTCGGCATAAAGTTGCTTTAGGCGGATACGTTTCTCAGCAGCCTTCTTGACATCTTCATAGCGCCCTTCATCGAGGGCTCTGATTATTTCGGCATCATCAATGTCAAGATGGATTTTTTTAGCAAGCTCGTTGCCCACACGAATATCCCCCATGTCCAGCATTCTGTGAATATCCTTCCGGTCAGGATATTCCGCTTTTACTTTTTCAATGAACTCTTTTGTATACAAAACTTTTTTCCTCCTTTTTTATTATTTTTGCTTCCTATTATTTTTACGCTTCAGCTTTTATTTTTATTCCGAATTGCCACCTTAGCACGACTTTTCTATGCTGTCAATTAACCGGTCTGGCTACTATTATTGAAAACATTTTTATAATAAAAATAAACAACCACTAGCTAAAACGCTAGTGGTTTTTATCTTGCAGGCTAAC
>ERZ795059.111-NODE-111-length-119796-cov-10.543548_pt1 | contig 119796 bp, 86 predicted proteins | sample MGYA00375143_ERZ795059 | MGnify/ENA primary metagenome ERZ795059 (study PRJEB30188, sample SAMN05720168) | activated sludge metagenome | isolation source: Anaerobic digester | place: USA | collected 2015-01-07 ... | reverse complement strand
CTTCCGCCACGCCTTCACCTTCCGCCACGCCTTCACCTTCCGCCACGCCTTCACCCTCGCCTTCCACCATGCCCTCGCCTTCCACCACGCCTTCACCTTCTATTACGCCCTCTGATGTTCCCTCTCCTTCTGTGCCACATTCAAAAAGACTGCCAGAGCCTGGCGCAAAATTATCCTCAGAGCCGCACTCGGTGTGATAACTGCCTGCATTGAAAAATTGGATAATGCGCAGGAGTTCAGAAAGACTAACATGCCAATCTTGCGTCATATAATCGCTGTCGTGCGGGGGGCACGTTTGATCTCCGGATCCCGGCTCATATCCGTCTTCCGTACCCGCTTGGCAGTGATAACCACCCGCATTGTAGAACTGGATCATACGGAGCAACTCGGACAGGCTGATGTGCTGATCCGGAACGGTGTCCGCGGAATGATATTGCGCCGCCGCAACGGGCAATACAAATGCCAGGAACAAGGCAAAAATGACTAAACTGCGAATAGATATGCAGGGGAACATAATAGACTCCCTTCTTCTCGAACCAGCCCGCCAATGTGCGTGACTAGTTCCTGTATGTTTGGGTACTCCATCACTTTTCCTTAAAGTAACGTAGACTCCAGCTTCTGCGAAGAACTAAGAGAAGTTCTCTCCCGGGCTGTTGTAAGTGGCTTCTGCATAAAGCTACCTTCCTTGCGTGAAGCTACCATGTACAAAAGGATTAAGTTTTTGTAATCTTTCGCCCAGATTGCCGAGTGGGTAAACGAGCTTTACGAGGAAAAAACCGGCACAGCCAGTAACAAGGCTGTTACAACCGCCACAGAGCTTGGCATCTCCCGGACGCGGACAATTCAGTTCCTCAATCTGATACGGATTCCTGCCGATTTGCGGACACGGCTTAGGGAGATGCCGGACCTGACAGAGGCGAGGTTGCGGTCAATAGTCTAGATGAGCCCGGCAAGTATCGGGGCCGCAGTCGGTCGGGTTATCGGGAGTTCGGTAGCCATGGCAAATGCCGGGGAAGACGGCTTCAGAGGATGTTCGGCGCTGGTGATGGCGATAGATTGCGTTGAAAAGCCTTTTGCATGGACCCGGTGGTGTAGTATTATTCTTTTGCGACAACCGAAGATTAACATCGTTTACCATGCCCTGTGCGCCGGACCATTCAGTCTTATTCGGAATTGAATGGTCCGCAAAGGGGCCAAATTCAGACCGACATTGGCCGGTCTAAGGTCAAATGGATTTGGCTAGGAAGACATCCGTGAGAAAAAAAGTATGGATTGAGCCGCGTGGAATCGCAAAAATTGCCGGATGGAGACCGTACCGTGAATGACAATATAGCGGCAAGGATTGACTGGCGCGATATCAAGGCAGGGCTGGTGATTGGCCTCCTGTATGCAATCCTACTGGTGCTAAAAATGAAGGCGCCGGAATGGAGGGTGGGCGTATCGGCGGCGAATGTGCCGTTCATTCTCACCGTGGCGTACATTATTTGGCGTGGGCGACGGGAACCAGAGAAATTGGACACGTGGGGGCTGACGACACCCGTCACAGGGATGGCGGTGCTGGTCATGGCGGTGTTCCTGGGAATGACAGCGGCACTCTTGGGAACAACGGGACTCCTGCTCGGCGGGAAACCGGACTTTGAGCCGCAGTATGTGTTCCGCATGGTCGATTATATCATAGGCGCGTTTCCGCAACAGTTCTTCCTGTGTTCGGTCGGACTGGCAAGTCTGGCAACCTTGCCGGTGTTACGCGGGTCATGGCGATTGCCGTTGGCGGTTGGTATGTGCTTTGGTGTCGCGCACTTCTGGACGCCAGTACATTTTCCCGGTTCGGTTCTCCCGTTGCAGGTCGTGGCTACAGCACCCATGGGTTTCTTCGCGGCCTGGTATTTTCTCCGTTTCCGAAACATCCTGCCACTGACCATCTTCCACGCCATCGCCTACGTGCTGTATTCACAATGGGTGGTACACTTGCTGTGAGACGCGGCATCTCGTGAGTAGAATCCCTGTAAACGCCGCTCGATGAACTTCTCAGCAAGAACAGAAATACGGACCTTTGAGAAAGAAGAACATGACGAAATTAACAGAAAACACCGTGGTGTCTATGTCAATTACCGTTGTAGCCGTACTTTTCTTAGGTATGGCGTTTGCAAGCGCGACAGCCCTGCCGGCACCCGATTTTAGTTCAGTTCATCCACCATACAGTACAGGTGTATCCGCTGATACAGTTCCACTGCCCGGGGAAGGGCCGCTATTAACGCTGGTGCATATTGACCCGGAAACAGCCCCCGCTGTAAAGATTGCGGTTCAGGCGTGCGCCGGATTGTGCAATCGAAAACGCGGCGGGTCCGTTTTTACGCACATGGACCACAAGGACCTTCAATGGATAGAAGAACTCGCGTTACAACCGGATAGAACACTAACTGCCGGTGAATTTCTGGATGCCTGTAAGGCGGAGTTTCCCCGGTGGGTAAAGTACTCCTATGACAAGCAGCGGGCGTTACTTCCCAATATCCTCACGGTTGGCGCGGTCCTCGAAGCCATACCGATTGCCGAGGAAATGAATATCCAATGGGGCAAGCTTGTATTCGACGCAACGGCAGAGTTCAGGGAGCGTGACACGCCTTATCTCGCGACAAAGTATGTGTATGAGAACTATGTAAACGACACGACTGGACTCGCCATGCTCAACCCAGGCTATAAGGTAGACGCCAGAAACGTCTGGGATCCGGGTCTTAGCGGGTCCATGAATCCCTCAATGATTGATTTTGTGTTTTCAGAAAAACTATTCGTCATGTTCCTGGTGAACGGTTGCATCACATGCACGCGCGAGCATGATCTTCTGAACGAAATTGTCAGCGTTAACCCCTGGCCCAAACCTATCGGCGTTTATGGGTACGCGAATAATTGGATGGTATTCGGCGGATACCTTTTCGAGGCGCAGACCTTATGTGCTGCATCACGAAACATGGGTGCTATTCCAACCGAAGTCAACAACCTTTCCTTTTTTTCCACACGGCGAGAGCCGATTACCGATCCTGATGAAATACCTCAAAACAAGTTGGAGGTTGTCCACTATGACCCCGCCAAAACCTATGTCGCCCTTATTCTGGGTGATGGGGACAATATCGCTTTTATGATGGGAATGCGCATCGAGTGGTTTCGCCAACGGGCCGCGGCGTGTCGTGCTGGTGATGATTCCTGCCCGCCGCTTACCTGGACCATCTCGCCGCACCTTGCCCGCATCGCACCGGATGTTCTTACATGGTACTACAAAATGAGCCGTGACACTGGAAACGATTACTTCATGCTCCCGCCCAGTGGCCATTTGTATGCGTATCCATCCTCCTTGGAAAGCACAACCATGCAGGACAAGTTCGTCGTTGCCACGGAACAGGATGCCCGCCTGATCGGCTCCAACAGTACTGTTCACTGGGAGTTTTTTCATAATTGGCGATATACGGAAGATGAGTTTCTGCCAAAGTACGCAAAAGAGGGCGGAACCATCAAAGGTGTGTTTCCCGTCAATGTTCCTTATTTGTTGCCAACGGGCACATGGCTGCCCAACCAGTTCTTCAAGGTGATCGCCGGCCAGGACGGAGGAAAGGTTGTGTTGTTCAGACCCAGAGAATGGCGGGGGGTTAACGATAAGGGCGGACTCATGGAAGAGAAATTCTTCCTGAGTCCAGAAAAGATGGCGAAGGAACTGGGTTCCTATCCTCGGGGAACCGTTACGGGTATTTACATGACCAGCGACGGCGGGCTCAACCTCAACAACTCTATCATGGAACTGGTCAAAATACTCCCGGAACACGTTCGCCTTGTCAGCGCCGACACCGCCGTTCACCTTGCTCTTGAAGCGCCGCAAACGCAATACCGGCGGGAATACACTCTGCCTGCACCATTATTCATGCTAATCAATGCGATCATTGCTTTTGTGCCCGCACTGTTCTACTTCAAGCTCCACAGATTTCTCCGGGTGGTCCTGCATCTTCTGATACCGATTCTCATTGGCTGCGTGGCGTATTGTTTTTTGGCCCCGCGAAATTTTGAAGCCTATCCATGGACACTACTGCTTATCCCTTTCTCTTCTGTGCCGGGCGTTACCGGATCCCTGCTGGGGAGTCTGGTGAGTTGGAGCGTACGAATCTGCAAGCATAGATTGGTCCGTTCCTGATGCTTACTGAATCGCCAGCGGGAACCAGGGCCAGACTTAGGGCGTATGGCAAGGGAATTTGATCGAGGTCATGAAAGCTTTGGGTGAACTGGATTGTGTTCGGATTCTGTGTTGTGGATTGATTCCACTGACTGGGCTTGATTGTGCAGGCATAGAGTTCGAACCCCTACCGGATAGCCAGGGAAAATCGTCGTACGTAGTTGAAAATCAAGGGGAGAAAATGGCAGCCCATTATGTACGGTGTTTATAACCCCGTCCACATTTTTGAGTTTCGAGACAAGCCATTGCCAAATAATGTCTTACAATTCAATCCGGTTCAGATTGGGGAATGGTTGACTGACTTGCTGGTCCGGAAAGCGGGTGGAAACAAAACCGAACTGTCACGCTATCTGGGGATGAGCCGGACACGGGTTGTACAGTGCCTGGTGCTGGCAGAATTGCCCGTAAACACTCGCTCCAAACTCAGGCAGAAAGATGGGCTGAATGAGTATCAGGTCCGGGAGGGTGTGACAGTTGCCTCGTAAGCAAGCATGTGAATAGTTACCGTGTTAACTCAGGATTAGGCTGCGGAAACATCTTGATGTTTGGAAATGCCAAACAAATTTAGAACCTTTCCCCGCAGATAACGTTCAACATAACCATTGATAGTGCCATCTGGATACAACACGCGATTTGCCACAAGAACCTCAAAATTCTGTTGCGCTTTCTTTCTGCATCCCGTGATACGGCTGTAAAACCAGTCCTCGGAGTAGACAACATTTTCCCACAACCAACACCAGAGTGCCTGATTGTCAATAGAATTACACGCGGAAAGTTTTTTCTTTCGATTTGTCTTAATTCCCTTCCATGCGACAACGATGCGCGTCAATTCCACACTTCCAGCTACTATCAAAACTGTTTCAGGGCTTTCTTGGCGCTTTATTATCTCAAGCCTTTCCAACCACAAATCCTTCTTCATGTTCATTTCCTTCTTCTTCATGGAACCTTGACCACTTTTATCCCTGCCCGTTTAAGCACTTCGCCCGTAACGCCGTCAATATCGCACGAAGGGCTGCCACCCTTGAGATAGGCCACCCGAGCGCCAACAATCTCAGCTATTTCCCGAGTGTAGTTTGCACCATTAATGTGATAGTCCGTCACATCTCTACACGTTTCCGGCGCGATGATGCGCAATCCCTCATCCAACACCTGCGCTCCTGTACCTCCTTGCAAGGTCTCGCTCGTACGTGGTGTTGGCATCCCCCCCAATTGTTCCGGGCACACCGGTACGAGCACATATTTCTCCTTTAGCCGGTGTAAAAAATCGTCTCTCCGAACCGCCCGTTTCCCATGCCAGCGGCAGGGAATGCCCAAAAAACACGCACTAATGATTGCCGGTTGCTTCCCAGTTAAAAATGGTTCCTGTGGAAATAAAAAATCATCGTCCATCGGGTATGCTCCTAATATCACGGCGCCAAAAGCGATGCTTCCATCCCATACAGAAGGCCAACCGAAGGCACTTCCCGCATTGGGTACATCCCTCAATTTGAAGGATCTTCTTTTTTCTGTCGAAGCGTTTGTACCTGAAACATTCTATCATACAGAAGCCACAGTCAATACAGTTGAGCATTCGTCGTATGACAATATCCGAATCCCGCTGTGCTACATCCCAGAATCGAATTTCGTTGCCTTCACGATGCCATCTTCCTTGCAGAGGCATAAGATGCTTTTCAGAAATAAGCGATTCGTCCTTTATTAAGTAGACTAATGCGCCTGAAGGAAGCTGGTGTCTTAGTGCGGCAACCTCGACCTGTTCCGGAAGTCGTTTCCAGTGGATAAAACCATGTTTGCTCAGCTTTTCTTCTTTAGTTTTAAACTTTTCATCAAGGTGTGCCCTTTCAATCAGTCCGGATTTAAAAAGAAGGTTATCAATTTGCCCATAATATCTTCGACACACGTGAGGGAAATGCCGCTTGCTATACGCTTGCCTCCTGGTATCAGAGGTGTAACAACAGATGCAATAACTCCTGCTCATGTGTTCATAAATGGGATTGATCGGAAGACCATAGCGTTTTTTGCTTATGTCGATGATCTCATCCGTTGAAAACTGAAGCATAGGATTGAAACATGGCATATCAAGATGCTTGTACAACTCCAAACGCCGGTGTAGGGAATGACTAAATTCGCTGCCAGACATACCTCTGAACATTATGGCTTCTCTGGTACTGCCTGCGCCTTCATGCCTCAACCAGTCTGCCAATCCTGTTCCAATCAGCAAAGGAATACACCAGGGTTCTTTTAGCGTTATAAACCCCATTCCTCTGTTCATCAGTTCAAAATACTCCAGGTGGGGTCGAAGGATTTGAATGTTAAAGCCTTTACGGCCTCTCACCAAATGAACATATTCAAGGTTCAACGGAAATTCTAGATCATGATGAACATATAAACAGGGAGGTTGCTCCTCCCCAACCGCCTCATAAAGCATAGCGGCAAGCGCTAAACTATCCTTGCCAGTGGAAAATGCCACGAAACGGTGAAGTGAAGAGCATTTCTGCCATGATTTCCGTAACCATCGCACCGTCTCATGTACTTTATGATTTAGTGTCTTATTCATGGTTCTGCCCATCCGCCTAAAGCAGCAATCAGAACCTCACCCGCCAGGATTGCGTTATCTCTATTCCGGATACCAGATCGTGACGCAAACAATTTAATTGCCTTCTTTATCTTTCCCGCCATTTCCCTTGGCAATTTAACGGGAAGTAGTATGTAAGGTTTATCAACTTCCATGTCATTTTCGCATTTAAACTGTTCCCACGGGAATTCTTTGCCTGGGGCTAGCAGCGCCTCCAGTTGTTGTGGCGAGAAACCGAGTGCGTCTAGATTTTTTGTCGAAGTTTGAAGCCTCTTAAGAATGCGAGTGAGATGTTCCATGTCCCAGTCGGCAATTAGCGCTGTTTGATTGTCTGCTACAGCAAACGCCTCGCATAGTGAGTTATTTATCGCGACCATTACAACAGGCACCTGCTTCATCCCCAGTCTTTGAGCCGCTTTTCGCCGTGTATGACCTGCCAAGATCCTGAGTTTGTTATCGCAGATTATGGGGACATTAAACCCGAAGCTCTGTATACTCTTCCGCACAGCCTCGACTGCACTAGCGTTCTGGCGTGGGTTCTCCTTCCATGGTTTAAGTTTAGCCAATGGAAGCATCTTTAGTTCCATGCGGTATCGTGTTGGCGTTGTTGTTTTTCGTCTTCTCATCATTCTTTCTCCTAGGTTAATTTGCTTTGTGTTCCTAGGAAATTATGATGTCAACGGACTACAAAAGTACTTTGCGATTTCTCTATATTATCTTTGCATTTTCTTGTTTTTTAGAAGGGTTAAGTAAGAATTATGGCAAAGAAAAAGCAAAGAAACACCCGTAATGTGGTTTCAAATTATCTTGGGGTGTAAAAGAGGAATCGTCGCAACTCCTTGAAAATCAAGAGTTGAAAAATGGCAGCCCATTGTGTACGGTGTTTATAATCCCCTCCACATTTTTGAGTTTCGCGATAAGCCATTGACTGACTATGCCATACGATTCAATCCCATCCAAATTGGGGAGTGGTTAAACGATTTATTGACGCAGAAAGTTGGTGGGAAGAAAACAGAGATGTCACGGTACGTGGGAATGAGCCGGACGAGAGTTGGCCAGTTCCTGGCACTGGCTGAATTGCCAGTGGGGACGAGGGCGAAACTCAGGGAAATGCCCGATTTGAATGAGTGTCAAATTCGCCGACATATTGAGGAGCGGGCAACATTAGCCACGCCCCAAAACTGAAGGCAGACCAGCCCAACGGAATTTGTACATATCATGTATGTGTGCCACATATAGAATGTATGGCCCGCGAAAAACCGCTGCGTAACAAGCTGCCTATGTTACAATAAAATCCTAATTAAGCTCTATCAAAGGCTAAACATGGTATTATTGCAGGCCGAGTGCCTTTCGTTTCTTTTTGGTGGGCACTCCGGATACGTCCCAGCCGCGAATACGGTAATACGCTTTTTTCAGTTTCTGTATGGGCACATGGGTGCGGGGATCATTCTCGATTTGGTTTTCTTCCAGGAGACGCTTGGGCAAGGTGTCCGCGTCTCCTGTGAGACCCAGGCGGATGTTGAGCAGGCGCTCCAGGGTATAACCCCGCTCGCCGATTTCTTTCAGCTTGCCCACCGTCATCCGCATGCCGGTAACTGCCGACAGCGCTTTCGTATAAGGAAACATCGGCAGGTGAATGGGCATCATGCTGGCCGGGAGCCGGTCAAGTAGTCCAACCAGACCGCCGGAGAACGGTAAAACGGCGTTCACGATTTTTGCAATAGGATTGTCTTGATGCGAAATTAGCCAACCCGGATAAAAGGAAAACAAGGGAAATAGGCAGCAACCGGAAGCGGAGATGCCTTCCATCAGGTTCTGGTTCAAAATGGTGAGGGCGGCTTTAGCGTGGGTAGTGTAGGGATCCATGCGCAAGCCCAGTCCCTCCATAAGGGCCAAGTATCCCGCATTAAGATGGCAGCCACCGCGATTTGCGACAGCATAGCCCAGGCCTTGTCCCACGGCGCCGCGCGGTTCGTAGGCGGCCAGTTCAAGCCCTTTGACGTTGATAGCGAAGTCTTTTCCGCCAAATTTATCCGACAGTCGACGTGTCCCTTCCGCTAGCAGATCGCCGATGCCGCGCCGATAGGCAATGTCTTCAAAGATCTGGGGGAGCGAGTCGGTCTGGCCAAAGTGTAGTCCGCAATCCCAAAGCCCCTTCTCCTGCAGTTCCATGGCGAAGCCGATGGTGCTGCCGGAACTGATGGTGTCCATGCCGAGTTCGTCCAGCAGAACATTCCACTCAATAATACGTTCCAGGTTGTTATTTTCGAGATTGGGACCGAGGAGTCCGAGGGTCTCTAATTCCGGACCCTTTACGCGCTTGCCCTTCACCTCCACCAGCCGCCCGCAATGGATGGTGCAGGTCACGCAGCCCACATTCTTGATCAGATGCTTTTCCGCGAGAGTCTGGCCGGACAGCATCTCAAAATCTTTAAACGTGCCATGCTTGTAATTCCGGGTCGCCAACAGATTCTGCTTATTCATCAGGCGCAACAAAAAACCTGTGCCATATTTCGGCAGCGCCTCCCCCGTGAGCGGATGATTTTTAAGAAGTTTGACCCAGCCCCGGTAGATTTTCTTCGTCTTTTCCTTATGAACAGGCTCGACTTTATGGTTTCCCGCCGCAGTCACCGCCTTGAGGTTCTTGGACCCCATGACCGCCCCCAGCCCGGCACGTCCGGCCGTCCGATCTTCACTGAAAACACAGGCGTAGCGCACCAGATGCTCGCCCGCCGGACCAATCACGATTTTCCCGCTTTTTCCGCCAAGGGCTTCCTGGGTATCCGAGGTGGTCTTTCCCCACAAGCCCTGCGCGTCGTGAAACTGAACGGATTCTTCCGTAATTTCGACCCAGACCGGCGTTTCGGATTTCCCGGTCACGACCAGGGCGTCATACCCCGCTTTTTTCAGGTTCAGGCCGAAATTTCCTCCGCAATTGGAGGAAGCACACAGCCCGGTCAGCGGCGAAACCGCCGAAATGTTAAATCTACTTGACGAGGGGGCGCCTGTTCCCGAAATGGGGCCGGTGGAGACGACCAAAATATTCTCCGGCGCAAAGCCATCGGTTCCCGGTTGTATGGCGTCGTACAGAATTTTGGCGGCCATGATCTTACCGCCCAGATACCGTGCCCGATCCTCATCCGCCCATGGATACTCACCTGATGTCCGCAGGGTAAGGTCTATCTTCAACACCTTTCCCGCGTATCCGCCGAATTTCGTATCCATCGCCGTTCTCCTTGTTTGTTAACATGAGTAGCCGTGGTGCTTTACGCGCCGCAAACGCCATCCACGAATATATCTTAGCACATTCACCAATTTCCTGACACAAAGCTTAAAAAGTACCGCCTTCCGAGGTGCGCCGCCAACGGACTTTGTTTCACCGTCTGGAATTTGGTAGAATTCACCGTTATGTTTGGAGAAACATAACGCGTACGCGCAGACAGTGAACCACAATGGGAGTGTATGTTGACCCTGGGAAGGGAAATTTCCTTAGAAAGCAGACGTTTTTCAGGCCTAAACATAATTAACAAGAGGAGTCTATATCCCATGAGTACACGTGAAGAGGTGATAGTGGCGATTAACGCGGCTGTGGGCGAGCGCGAAGGCCGCACCACGTTGCGGTGCCCCGATGCCTTTCGGATTGCTGGAGAATTTTCAGTAGGCGTGGGGCTTATTGGAAACCTCTGCAATGAACTCCACATTAAAATCGTTCAATGCCAACTGGGATGCTTTAAGTGAGAGTGCCCAAATCAAAAAAGCCGGGGGAAATTACGCCTGGATTTAAGCTGTGGCTTACTGCTTCCGGCTCGGGTGTGTTCGGTCAGGGGAAATGGAAATTACTGGAGGCGATTCAGCGCGAAGGTTCGCTGCGGGCCGCCGCAGACGCCCTGTCGATCAGTTATCGAAAAGCTTGGGGCGATCTCAAACAAGCCGAGGCGGCCCTTGGCATTGTCTTTCTGGAACGGCATCGCGGCGGGAGTGGCGGCGGGGAGAGTTGCCTAACCGAAGATGGACAGAAATGGATGCGTGAATATGCCCGGTTTCATGCCGAGGTGGTTAAAAAGGTTCAACAAGCATTCAAGCAATGGGAAAAAAGGATGGAAAAATGAACTTCTTACGATACGGTTTTATTGGGGTGATAGTGGGGGTAGTGTGTTTGATCAATCCAATTACACAGGCGGCCGATTTGTCCGGGGATCTGATGATTTTTCACGCAGGCAGCCTGTCGGTGCCGTTGAAAGAAGTGTCAGAGGCGTTTGAAAAGGAACATCCGGGCGTCAAGATCCTCCGCGAAGCGGCCGGGAGCCGGGAATGTGCGCGGAAGATTTCGGATCTGGGGAAGCGTTGTGATGTGCTAGCTTCCGCGGACTATGCCGTGATTGATTCGCTGCTGATTCCGGCGCATGCGGCTTGGAACATCAAGTTCGCCGGGAATGAGATGATCATCGCCTATACGGAGAAATCCAAAGGCGGGGCGGAAATCACCGCCGATAACTGGCCCACACTGTTGATGCGGGAGGATGTTGCCTTTGGCCGTTCCGATCCGAACGCCGACCCCTGTGGATACCGGACCGTCCTGACCGCAAAACTGGCGGAGAAACACTATAAGCTGGCCGGTTTTGCCGATGCGCTTATTAAGAAGGATACCCGGTATATGCGGCCCAAGGAGACGGACCTGTTAGGGTTGCTGGAAGCCCATGCCATTGACTTCCTGTTTATTTACCGGTCTGTGGCGGAGCAGCATGGATTAAAATGGCTGCCGCTGCCCGATGAGGTCAATTTGAAGAAACCCGAATTGGCCGAACTCTACCGTTCGGTTTCCGTGGAGATTTCTGGAACCACACCGGGATCAAAGGTTACCCAAGTGGGTGAGCCAATGGTGTATGGCGTCACCATCCCAAAGAATGCCCCCAATCCCGATGCAGCGCTCGCCTTCGCGGACTTTCTCCTCAATAAAGATAAGGGAATGGCCATTATGGTAAAAAATGGTCAGCCTGGCGTTGTTCCTTCCCCAACGTCCACCTTTGATCAGATTCCCGATCCACTTAAAAAGTACGCAACAAAACAATGAATTCGTTTTCGAAATGCTCCCCCAAAACCGATGCGTTGAGCCTGGTTTTTGCAGCCTTGGGCGGCGTGGTGCTGTTGTTTCTCATTGCGCCGCTTGCCGGAATGGCCTTGGGTAGTCCTTTCCCCGAACTAGTAAAAACAGCGGCGGAGGCCGAGGTTCGCGGCAGCATTTTTCTGACGCTCTGGACCTCCCTGGCGGGAACCCTGCTCTTTAGCGTTGCGGCGGTTCCGCTGGCCTACCTTTTGGCGCGCAAGCAGTTTCCGCTTAAGCAGGTAGTCTCCGCGATCATTGATTTGCCGATAGTGGTACCGCATTCAGCCGCAGGCATCGCCATTCTCGGATTCATCGCCCCGAGCAGCCTGTTGGGCGGCGCGGGAGAGCGCGCGGGCATCCATTTTGTGGGTGGTCCGGCGGGGATCATTGCCGCCATGTCCTTTGTGAGCCTGCCCTTCCTGATCAACGCGGCGCGCGACGGATTTGCAGCCGTGCCTGAACGCTTGGAGAAAGTAGCACTGAGTCTGGGAGCTTCGCCCACCCGCGTCTTCTTCACCATTTCCCTGCCCTTGGCATGGCGGTCTATCGTGTCCGGGCTGGTCATGATGTGGGCGCGCGGTTTGAGCGAGTTCGGCGCCGTGGCCATCGTCGCCTATCATCCCATCGTGACCCCGGTGCTCATCTATGAGCGCTTTGGCGCGTTTGGCTTGAAGTATGCCCGGCCGGTTGCCGTGCTTTTCCTGGGCGTGTGTTTGGTGTTTTTTATTTTCGTCCGATTTTTGTCAAGGCGCCGTAATAATGCTGCAAGTTGAAGGAGCACATATCCGCCTGGGCGGTTTTTCCCTCCGCGATGTATCGTTCACCGTGGACGAGGGCGGCTATTTTGTGCTACTCGGAGCTTCTGGTGTGGGGAAAACCGTGTTATTGGAGGCGCTAATCGGCTTGCTCCCCCTTGACGCCGGGCGAATCCTGTGGAAAGGTGAGGACATCACGCACGAGCGTTTGCAGAAACGCAGGCTGGGGTTGGTCTATCAGGATCAGGCCTTGTTTCCACATATGCCGGTCTGGCGGAACATCGCGTATGGCATGCAGGGCGCGGGCTACGCGCGCAAGGAAACCCGGCGTCAGGTGGAGGCGCTTGCGGACGAGGTGGGTGCGGGCGATTTATTGCAGCGCTACCCCGGCACGTTGTCCGGCGGCGAGGCGCAACGGGTGGCGCTGGCGCGGGCTTTGGCGATGCAGCCGCGATGTCTGTTGTTAGATGAGCCGCTGTCGGCCCTGGACACGCATGCGCGGGGGGAAATGCGGGCGCTTCTGCGAACATTCCATCGAAAAGGGCAGACCGTGGTCCATGTAACGCACGACTATGAAGAAGCGCTGGCACTGGCCTCCCATATTGGCATTATGGAGAACGGGACGGTGGTTCAAACGGGCAGCCCGGAAGAGGTGTTTCATCATCCGAAATCGGAATTTGTAGCCCGGTTTATCGGTATCCGGAATGTGTTTCCGGGAATTCTCGAACGCAACGAGCCGCCAGATCAGGATGTAGCGCCCTTTGTCAGCCACGGCGTTCAGTTCTGGATCATGACAAAGGCAACCCCGGGCAAAGGCATGATGATCGTCCGCAGTGAAGACATTACACTTTCCCGGACCCGTCCGGATTCCAGCGCCCAAAACTGTTTTTCCGGACGCGTGGTGGATGTCGTGCCGGCACGTATTGGCCTGGAAGTATATGTGGATATCGGTGTGATGGCCGCGGCGCTGATTACCGCCGGGTCCGCGGAACGCCTGGAAGTTCGGCCGGGCCAACAGGTGTTTCTCAGCTTCAAGGCGAGCGCCGCACGGTTTATGGAAGAATAACATGCTCTACGCACCCAACATGCTGTTGATAGGCGCGGCGGACCGCAACGCCGGAAAAACGGTCTTTGCCTGCGAAGTGATCCGGCGCTTTCGCGAGGTGCCTGTATTGGGCGCGAAAGTGACCGCCGTGCAGGAGCGGGACGGAAAATGCCCCCGCGGCGGGCAGGGATGCGGTGTGTGTTCCTCCTTGGAAGGAGATTTCTGTTTGACCGAAGAGACAGAGACAAGCGGCGCCAAGGATACCCAACGCTTGTTGGCCAGCGGCGCGCAACGCGTCTTTTGGCTGCGTGTTTTAAAGCAGCATTTGGAGACCGGCACACAGGCGCTCTTGGACGCACTGGGGCCGGATACGCCGGTGATATGCGAATCCAACAGCCTGCGCCATGCCGTAAAGCCGGGATTGTTTCTTATGATTCAACATCGGGAGTCAAATACGTTCAAGGTCTCCGCCCAAGGGGTTCGGCAGTATGCTGACGAAACCCTGTCCACGGACGGTCAACACTTCGACTTCGATTTTAATCGAATCAAACTGGCAAATAAACGATGGGTGTTGGATCCTCCGGCTAATCCCGCGAACAATTCCTTTTGCGAAACAGACAAGAAGGCGAACGTTAAATGATACCGTTTGAACAAGCCTTTGAGATGGTCATGAGCCGAGCGCGGCTTTTGGAATCCGAAACCGTGCCGCTACGGGCCGCGGCGGGCAGAATCCTGGTCCAGGACGTGTTCTGCGACATAGACATGCCGCCCTTCGACAAGTCGGCGATGGATGGTTATGCCTGCCGCCGGGCCGATCTGCCGGGTCCCTTGCAGGTCATCGAGACCATTCAGGCGGGGACTTCACCGATGAAGCATGTCAGTGCCGGTGAATGCGCGAAAATCATGACCGGCGCAATGATACCGCAAGGCGCGGATTGCGTAATCATGGTGGAGTATGTTCAGCTTGACGAAGACGGCCGAATCCGGTTTAATGCAAAAGACACCGCAACCAATATTTGTTCCAAGGGAGAGGACATCCATTCGGGCGACCTAGTGCTTCCCAAAGGCATCCTGTTGAAGCCCCAGGACATAGCCGTGCTGGCCACTGCCGGGTGCGCCACCCCTCATGTCGCGCGCCGGCCCCGCGTTGGCGTGATTGCCACGGGGGATGAACTGGTGGAACCTCAGGAAACGCCCGGACCCTCGAAGATCCGCACCAGCAACAGCTATCAACTTTGCGCGCAGATGGAAGCCGCCGGTGCAGCCGTGGTGTATTACGGCATTGTGGCGGACACGGAGGACGCCTTGGACGCCGTGCTGAAAAAAGCCATGACGGAAAATGATGTGATCCTTTTGTCCGGTGGCGTATCCATGGGCGATTTCGATCTCGTGCCCGGTGTCATGGTCAAAAACGGCCTGGAGATTTTGTTCGATTCCATCGCCATAAAACCGGGCAAGCCCACTACCTTTGCCGTGGGTCCTGATGTGTATTGCTTCGGTCTCCCCGGAAATCCCGTCTCCACGTTCGTGCAGTGCGAAATCCTGGTCAAGCCCTTTCTCTATGCATTAATGGGACACAGCTATCGTCCACCCTGTTTCCGCCTACCCCTGTCTGAAACTTTCCGCCGAAAGCATGCAGACCGTGAAGCCTGGATCCCGGTGGGTATCACGGAAGACGGCTCCGTACAGTTGCATGATTATCATGGGTCCGCGCATATCAATGCCTTGTGCGGTGCGGCAGGGTTTATCGTGATTCCCACTGGCGCGACTATCATCGAGAAAGGAACACCCGTCAGTGTTCGACCGATTTAATCGTCATATCCACTATTTGAGGATCTCCGTAACGGACAAATGCAACCTGCGGTGCGTTTACTGCATGCCCGCCGAGGGGGTGCCGATCATGCGGCATGAAGATGTTTTGTCCTTCGAAGAAATAGAAGCCTTTTCTCGTGTCGCGGTCACTATGGGAATCACCAAGGTTCGCCTTACGGGTGGTGAGCCTCTGGTGCGCCGCAACGTCGTGACCCTCGTCTCCATGCTCGCCGCTATCAACGGCATTCAGGATTTCGCGATGACCAGCAACGGTGTGTGCATGACAGAGTTCGCGGAGGATCTAGCGGCGGCGGGTTTGCACCGGGTGAATATCAGCCTGGACGCCATTGACCCCGAACGCTATGCCGAAATCACGCGCGGCGGCGATGTAAGCAACGTGCTCGCAGGCATTACGGCGGCGCGCAACGCGGGTTTGTCGCCGGTCAAACTAAACTGCGTGGTACAGTACTCTCCGGAAGAACCCGATGCCCGGGCCGTCGCGGAATTTGCCCAAAAGGAAGGTCTCGAAGTGCGTTTTATACGGCGGATGGATTTGTCCAAAGGCCTGTTCTCGGTAGTTATCGGCGGTTCCGGCGGCGACTGCGCCCGCTGCAACCGGTTGCGCCTGTCGTGCAACGGCCTGGTGCGGCCCTGCCTCTTCAATGATCTGGGATTCAGCGTGCGCGAACTGGGCCCCGAAGAAGCCATCCGGCGGGCGGTGGAAGAAAAACCGGTGTGCGGTGACAAAAGCAACGCACTGTTTCATGCCATAGGAGGTTGAATATGTCCTCGTTCTCTCATGTTGATGATAAAGGCCGCGCCCGCATGGTGGATGTGGGCGGCAAGCCGGATCAGCGCCGGGTGGCGCGAGCTTCCGGCAAAATCCTTCTGGCCCCGGAAACCGTGGCATTGATTCAGGAAAACAACCTCAAGAAAGGCGACGTCCTGACCGTGGCGGAGATTGCCGGTATTCAGGCCGCCAAGAAGACTTTTGATTTAATACCGTTATGTCACACCGTGCATATCGGACACGCACAAGTCACTGCGCGGCTGGAAAAAGACGGTGTCGCGGTGACCAGCGAAGTTTCGAGCATTGGTCCCACGGGCGTGGAAATGGAAGCCTTGACCGCCGTCAGCGTTGCGCTGTTGACGGTATATGACATGTGCAAGGCCGTGGATAAAAACATGGTTATAAAGGAAGTCATCCTTTTGGAAAAAACGAAAGAGGACCTCGCGTGAGCGGGGCCAAAACAAGAACGGGAGAAAGATAAAAATGAATCGCATTAACTTGAAAAAGAACGCTGGTTTTACGCTGATAGAACTGCTGGTGGTGATTGCCATCATCGGCATTCTGGCTGCCATGCTATTGCCTGCCCTGGCGCGTGCGCGTGAAGCCGCGCGAAGGTCGTCCTGTCAGAACAATCTCAAGGAAATCGCCCTAGTGTTTAAAATGTATGCGAATGAAAGCCGCGGCGAGATGTTCCCGCCGCAATATCCCGGATACTATTCGGTCTATGACGGCACACCCGTGCCCGGTCATTCCTTTTTCTGGGGACCTGCGGTGTATCCCGAATATTTGTCCGACTACAATGTTCTATTCTGTCCTTCGGACCCAATGGGATCCGAGATTGTCACAGTGTTGCAAGAACTGCAGCAGCTAAATTTTAAAGAGCTTCCCCAGCAGTTCCGGGACTATTCCTACATGTATCTCGGATGGGCGACGCGAACGGATGATGACTGGGGCATATGGAAATCCGCGTCGGGTGACGCGCGCAACAGCGACAAGATCCTTCCCATGGACTTCGTCATGGGGGATATTGATCACGAAGATGGGCAATTGTACCGTCTCCGTGAGGGCATTGAACGCTTTTTTGTGACGGACATTAACAACCCCGCGGCAACCGCCCTGGCACAAAGCGAATTGGTGGTCATGTGGGACATCATTTCCTCCAAACCCGGCGGTTCCGGCAACCAGTTTAATCACGTGCCGGGCGGCATCAACATCCTGTACATGGATGGCCATGCGACGTTCGTTCGCTATCCGGGCGTTTATCCCTGCGATGAATACCTGGCCAAAAAGCTTGGAAAAGGCGGTCCAACGCCCCCAACGGATCCGGCTACTCTCCCCTGACCAGTATTGAGAAAAAGTAAATCAATAAACGAAAAAGGAGCACCATAATGCTGTTTAAGAGAAACATTCAGCGGATTATTTTGTTTGCGGTGGCCGTTTCGGCATGTGCGATGCCAGTTGCCGCTGAACCGGAAAAGGATGCAGAGACATTAACTATAGTGGATAGCGATGGCGCTCAATGCGCACTCTCCGAGGAAGAACTTCGCAAAATGACGCAAGTGACCGAAGCGCAGTGCATCTGTGTGGGAAAAAGCTCGGGGTATATTGGCATCTTTGATTACTCCGGGGTTTTGTTGAGCGAAGTACTGAAAAAAGCGGTCACCACGGCCACCGCCAAAGAATATCTCCAGGAAAATTCTTATGTGGTGTTCAAAGGCACGGACGGTTATCAGGTGCTTGCCTCCTGGAATGAGTTGATGGAGTCCCCCGACGGCCGCCGGGCGCTGGTCGCCCTGAACAAGGACAAATCTCCTTTACCTCCAAAAGAAGGCCGGTTCCGGCTCATCCTGCCGGGTGACAAATACGTTGGCCGGAGCGTAAAATGCCTGGAAAGGATCGAGATTCACAAGGCGGAAGGGTTTAAGGATCTCCCCAAGAAAGAGGAGAATCCTGACAGTCTGGAAAAAGTTGGCGAGGTAAAAAAACTTGATTGATCAAGATACTGTGACGGGTCAGGTGGTGTCGGTAAACTGTTCCACCGAGAAAGGGACCTCTAAAACACCGGTTCCCGAAATTGTGCTGGATGAAATGGGCGTGGTGCAGGATGCTCACGCGGGCGCATGGCACCGGCAGGTGAGCCTGCTATCCACCGAGAGCATCGAGCGCTTTGCCGCGAACGCAGGAAGGACCTTTGGCTTCGGCGATTTCGCCGAGAATATCACCACCCGCGGTGTGGATCTGCCGGCCGTTGCGGTGTTGGACCGCTTTTTGATTGGCCCCGTGGAATTGGAAGTCACCCAATTGGGCAAGAAATGTCATGGCGGCGGATGCGCCATTTTCCGAGAAGTTGGCGCCTGCGCCATGCCCAAGGAGGGGATTTTTTGCCGCGTTGTCACGGGCGGGACTGTCAAGGCGGGAGACCCCATCCGGCATGTTCCGAGACAATGGCGCCTTCGCATCATTACGTTGAGCGACCGCGCATTCCAGGGCGTGTACGAGGATCAGAGCGGCCCGCGCGCCCGCATGCATCTGGAATCCTTCTGCGAACGGAACCGCTGGCGGCCCCAAATTGAATCTATTGTATTACCCGATGACGCGGACCGGCTACGGGCTGAACTTGTCTCCACGCGGGGTCAGGGCGTGGACGTGGTGATCACCACTGGCGGCACCGGCATCGGTCCCAGGGATATTACCCCAGAAGTGGTGATGTCATTGGCGGATAAATTGATCCCAGGCGTCATGGAACACATCCGCCTCCTGTATGGCGCGCAAAAACCGAATGCGCTGCTCAGCCGATCCGTGGCCGCCGTGATGGGGAAAACCCTGGTCTATTCCCTTCCCGGCAGTGTCAAGGCAGTGGATGAATACCTGGGGGAAATCCTGAAAACGATGGCGCATGCCGTGTACATGCTGCATAGTCTAGACGCGCATTAACGAGATCGGCCATCCGGCCACCTGCCACAAGATAACATCCAAAACACGCGATGAATGCTCTGGGGGATGGTGTTCCAGGAGTAACAAATCCATTTATTGCATGGCAATACGAGATAAATGAGAAAAAGCTTGACATGAAAAAATCAATAAACTATTATTTTGCTAATTTTGTGAAAATGCCGGTGGTTTGCAGCTCAGGCGCTTTCCGGCATAGCATAGGAAGTGGGAGAATCCCGGTGATGCGTTGACGCATACATCGGGAATACACATTTTAAGGGAGAATTTTCGTATGACAGAAAACAGCAGTGCTTCTACATCAGTGCCCATCAACCGGTGGCTCATCGCGTTGGCGGGCGTTGTCATGCAACTCGTCCTGGGAACGGTTTACGCTTGGAGTGTGTTCAAGAAGCCGTTCATGGCGCAACACGGCTGGTCAGGAGATCAGGTGGGCCTTGCCTTCACCATTGCAATCCTCTTCATAGGCGTTTCGGCGGCGTTCGGCGGGAGGTTCGTGGACAAGGCCGGCGCGCGGAAGGTGGCCTCGCTAGCAGCGATTTTGTTTGGGCTGGGCACGGTGCTTACTGGTATTGCGGACGCGATGGGCAGCCTTGTATTGCTCTATGTGGGCTATGGCCTGATAGGCGGCATCGGCAATGGCTTGGGGTACATCACGCCAATTGCCGTGCTCGTTCGCTGGTTTCCGGACAAACGCGGCCTAATCACCGGGTTGGCCGTGATGGGCTTCGGCTTCGGCTCGGCCATTATCGGGCAGATTGCCCCCTTCATGATCCCCGAAGTGACCACAGTGGACGGCGCCCTGCAAGTTGGTAATGCGCACCTGGGTTTGGCCACGACGTTCTACCTGTTCGGCGCTGTCTTTTTCATTCTGTTGATTGCCGCCGCCCAGTTCCTGAACAACCCGCCCGCGGGATGGCAAGCCCCGGTGCCGACCGGCCAAGTTAAGGCCTCGGCGCCGGCCGCAGCATCCGTGGATCTTGGCGGCGCGCTGTCGATGTATCAATTCTACATCCTGTGGCTGCTGCTTTTCCTGAATGTGACGGCCGGTATTGCCTTGATCAGCAATCTGTCAGTGATGGCGCAGGATGCCTGTGCAGTGACGGCGGTGATGGCAGGCACGGTGATCTTTGTCAGTTCGCTTTTCAATGGACTGGGCCGCATTTTCTGGGCGAGCCTGTCCGATAAGATCGGCCGCAAAGCGGTGTTCGCTGTTTTATTCGGCACACAAGCGCCGCTGTTTTTCTTGTTGCCCCAAATCAGTAACATCGTCCTGTTTTCGATTGTCGCATGCTACATTCTGGCCTGTTATGGCGGTGGCTTCGCCTCCATGCCCGCGTATGCCGCGGATACGTTCGGCGCAAAGAACATGGGGCAGATTTATGGCAAGATCCTGTTGGCATGGGCAGCAGCGGGTGTCGTGGGGCCAATGCTGATGGAGTACATCAAGAAAAGCTCTGGATCGTTCAAAATAGCCGTTTTCGTTGCGGGCGGCATGCTGATCGTGGGCTTTTTGCTGAACTTGTGCTATAGCAAACCAAAAGCCGCGTAGCATCCGGCTTGGCACGGAACATTGTTCCGGTAACTATTAAAGGGAACCGTGTATGATGCATCTAGTCATTGATGGCCGGCAGGTGACGGCGGAAGAAGGCCAGACTGTGCTGGAAGCAGCCCGGGCCGCTGGCGTTTACATTCCGTCACTATGTTACCATCCGCGCACGGGCCGGGCAGGCCGTTGCCGGGCGTGCGTGGTGCAAATCGAGGGATTCCGGGGTCTTCAGACCTCCTGTACGGTGTCCGTAAAAGAGGGTATGATCGTGGAGACCCAGACGCCCGCCGTGCTCGACGCGCGCCGGATGATTGTGGAGTTGCTCCTGGCAAACGGGAACCATGATTGTCTTTCGTGCGAAGCCAACGGCGTGTGCGAGTTGCAGGACATGGCCTACCATCTGGGGATTGAACGGCCCGCGTTTCTGGTTCCGGGAGAACCACAGCCGCCGGATGACTCATCGGAAGGGATTATCCGCGACCTGAAAAAATGTATTCAGTGCGGACGTTGCGTTGCCGCATGCAACAACAACGTTATGCATGAGGTGCTCGACTTCGGCTATCGGGGGGCGGGTGTGGAGGTCGTATGCGATGATAACAAACCGATGGGCGCGTCATCGTGCGTTCAATGCGGTGAGTGCGTGCAGGTTTGCCCCGTCGGGGCGATGGTGCTTAAGCCTTCCAAAGGCCGCGCCCGCCCCTGGGAGGTTGAGCGTAAAGAGGTTGTTTGTCCTTACTGCGGGGTCGGATGCGTCATAGAAATCGGTGTTAAGGACGGCAAGTACTTATGGGCGCGCGGCGCGGAGACGGACTGGCGCAATCGTCCAAATCAGGGGATGTTGTGCGTGAAGGGGCGTTTCGGTCTCGAGTTCCTGAACAGCCCGGAACGCCTGACAACGCCTTTGGTCCGCCGCAACGGCAGTCTTGAACCCGCCACCTGGGAGGAGGCGCTGGATTTCGCGGCGCAAAAACTGCAAAAGGTCCGCGCGCAATACGGTCCCGACGCCATTGGCTGTCTGAGTTCTGCCAAGGTGACCAACGAAGAAAATTACGCCATGCAGCGGTTCGCCCGGGCCGTCATTGGAACAAATAACGTTGATCACTGCGCGCGCTTGTGCCACGCATCGACTGTGGCGGGCTTGGCAACCACGCTTGGCTCCGGCGCGATGACCAACAGCATGCAGGAAGCTTCAAAGAGCGATGTCATCTTGGTCACCGGCAGTAACACCACCTGGTGTCACCCCGTCTTTGGCGGCATGATCAAAAAGGCCGTGAAGCAGCAAGGGGTGAAACTGATTGTGCTGGACCCGCGTGAGACCGATCTGGCCAAGGTCGCCCATATTCATCTGCGGCAGAATAACGGCACCGACGTTGCCTGGCTGATGGGCATGCAGCATGTCATCATACGTGAAGGCTGGCAGAATCAGGCCTACATTGACGAACGCTGCGAAGGATGGGAAGACTATAAAAAGAGCCTCGAATTTTATACACCGGAAAAGGTCGAGGAACTTACCGGAATTCCCAAAGAGCGCCTCTTCGAGGCCGCAAAACTATATGCCACCGGCGGACGCGCCGCCATCTACTTCAGCATGGGCATCACGCAGAGTTCCCACGGCGTGGACAACGTGAAGGCCTGTGCAAATCTCGCGCTCATCACGGGAAACCTGGGCTTTGAGGGCGGCGGGGTCAATCCTCTGCGCGGGCAATCGAACGTGCAGGGCGCCTGTGACATGGGTGCATTACCCAATGTCTTCAGCGGGTATCAGCCGGTGACCGATGAGGCCGTGCGCCAGAAATTCGCGGCGGCCTGGGGCGTGGACGCCGCCTTCCTGAGCGGGAAGGTCGGCCAGACAGTCACAACTATGATCAACGCCTGCGGTAAGGAAATCCGGGCGCTGTATTTCATGGGCGAGAATCCGATGGTCAGCGATCCAAACCTTAATCACGCGGAAGAGCAACTGAAGAAGCTCGATCTGCTGATTGTGCAGGACATCTTTCTGACCGAAACGGCGAAAATGGCAGACGTGGTGCTGCCGGGGATGGCCTTCGCGGAAAAGACAGGCACTTACACCAATACTGAACGGCGCGCCCAACTGAGCCGTGCGGCAGTCCAACCGCCCGCGGGCGCACGGCAGGATTATGAGATCATCGCAGACATGGCCGGACGCTTGGGACACCCCAATTTCCCGAGGACGCCAGAGACCCTGTTCGCGGAGGTCAAGGCATTGACGCCCTCTTACCATGGCATGACCTTCGAGCGGCTCGAAAAGAATCGCGGCCTGCGCTGGCCCTGCCCGAACGAGGACCATCCCGGCACACCGATCCTCCACATCGGAAAATTCCCCCGAGGGAAAGCATTGCTTTCCGCGTTAGCATACCGCCCGCCCGCTGAAGAGACGGATGCAGAATACCCAATGCGGCTCAGCACAGGCCGTATGTTGCAGCACTACCACACGGGCAGCATGAGCCGTCGAGCGCCGGTGCTTGACCACTTGGTCCCGCATGGCGATGTCGAGATACACCCCGAAGACGCCTTGGAATTGCGGTTGTGCAACGGCGCGATGGTGAAGGTGACTACTCGGCGCGGAGAAGTGGTGACAACAGCGCGGGTAACACCGCGTGTGCCGCCTGGAATGCTGTTCATGGCATTCCATTTCGCGGAGGCTGCGGCCAACCGGCTAACCAATGACGCTCTCGACCCAGTGGCAAAGATACCCGAATACAAGATCTGCGCAGCCCGCATCGAAGCAGCGGAATAACGGCGTGAAGGAACTAACATCATGGAAGCTTCTTTAAGAGAACAAATCGGCGAGATGGCCGCCCGGTACCCCGTCAAGCGGGGGGCGTTGCTGCCAGCACTGTATGCCACGCAAGACGCCAACAGCGGGACCATTTCCGAAGAAGATCTGCGCGATGTGGCTGGTCTGCTCAGCATCAGTCCCTCCCAAGCCTTCGGCGTGGCCTCGTTTTACACAATGTTTCGGAGAACACCCATTGGCAAATATCACCTCCAAGTGGATACGAATTTGCCTGCAACCCTGGCGGGCGCGGAGCAACTCCTACAACACATCCTCCATCGTCTTGGCATTTGTATAGGTCAGACAACCTCCGATGGACTATTCACCGTGTCTTCTGTCGAGGACTTGGGTGCTGGTGGGACATGCCCCGTGATCCAGGTCAACGACCGTTACTATGAGGCGATGACGCCCGAAAAGACAGACCGGCTGATCGAATCCCTCCGGCGGGGAGAATGGCCGGAGTTGTCGACTGCCGGCTACTTCGCGTCGGAGTGCAACATCCTATTGCGCCGCCGCGGTCGGCCCAACTCGGCCGCGCTAAAGGGTTATGTGAAAGATGGAGGATATAACGCGTTGGCCAAGGCGTTATCCATGGAGCCCGGAGCTATTGTCGATGCTGTAAAGACTGCCAGTCTTCGTGGCCGTGGTGGTGCCGGCTTCCCCACAGGGATGAAATGGGGTCTGCTTCCCAAGAACTCGGAGAAACCCATATACCTCGTGTGCAACGCCGATGAGGGCGAGCCCGGAACATTCAAAGATCGCCAAATCATGGAGTTTGATCCACATCTGCTGATCGAGGGAATGGCCATCGCTGGGTACGCCATCGGCGCGAAAGTCGGCTTCATCTACATCCGTGGCGAATTTTCCTGGATCGCCCATATTCTTGAAAAAGCCATCGCCGAGGCGCGTGCAGCGGGAAAACTGGGCCGTGACATTCTCGGAAGCGGCTTCGAGTTCGACATTGCGGTGCATCGGGGCGCAGGCTCCTATATTTGCGGCGAGGAAACCGCCCTAATCGAGTCAATCGAAGGGAAACGAGGCCAACCGCGCGTACGCCCGCCCTTCCCCGCTCAAGCCGGGCTGTGGGGATGCCCCACCATCGTCAACAACGTAGAGACCTTAGCGTGCGTGCCCTATATCATCGAAAATGGCCCGGATGCTTTCCGGAAAATCGGTCCAAACAACAACTTCGGCCCTAAACTCTTTGGCGTTTCAGGTCATGTGAATCGTCCGGGCATCTTCGAATTTCCCATGGGAACTCCGTTGACCAAAATCCTCGATGCCGCGGGCGGTGTGAAAGGCGAGATGAAAGCGGTCATTGTGGGGGGCTTGTCAACGCCCCTGCTGACCCCGGAAGAAGCAAAAGACATTCATCTAGACTATGAATCCTGCCTCAAGGCGGGCACCATGCTCGGCAGTGGTGGAATCATCGTGATGAATCAATCCGTCTCCATTCCGCGCATGGCGTTGCGGCTTATGCAATTCTATGCGCATGAATCGTGCGGCCAATGCACGCCCTGCCGGCAAGGATCCCAAACCATTGTTTATCTGCTGCGGAAGCTTCTCGAAGGCCGTGGAGAACCGCGTGATTTGACAACCATCGAGCGCCTTGCCGCAACCATCAAAGGATTAACCTTATGCCCGGGAGGAGACGCCTTCGCAACCCCGTTGAGCGCAATGCTGAAGAAATTCCATTCGGAGTTCGATGCGTTGTGCGGATGATGGCCCAAAAGTATACGTGCGTTCGTGTGCGCGTCCGTGCGTCACGGGCATATCATACTACCGGAAAGGAGAGTTTATGAATATGGCAAAAGATATTCTGGTGATTGACGACGATCCGGACATTACTACCTATTGCAGCAGCGTCCTTGGAAATCACGGTTACCGCGTCCGTACCGCAACCTCCGCACAAGAAGGCGAAACCGTCCTTCGCGCACAACGGCCTGACCTCGTGATCTTGGACATCATGATGGAATCTCCGGAGGCCGGATTACAACTCGCTAATAGTATCGCCCGCGACTTCCCTGGCCTGCCGGTGATCCTGTTCTCCTCCATCGCCGACGCGTGCATGCAGACATTCGATACCAGCAATCTCCCGGTCGCCGCAATTATCGAAAAACCCATTGAGCCTCAGGACCTGCTGGCCACGGTTGGAAAGATCTTCAAAGAAAATCCTGAAGATACGCCGGCCCGATAGGGGAAAAGCATACCCGCAGCATCACAAAGGCATGTCGAGGGTGAGCGAAAAACAATTGGATAATCCGTCGCAAGCGGACAAGACAGGGAAGGCATCGTCCGCCATGGACACACCATGGGCAAGCGAAGATCATGAGCCCGCCACCGTGATCGTGCTTGCCGGGGGAAAGAGTAGACGCATGGGTTCCGACAAGAGTTTGTTGCTCTTCATGGGTAAGCCCTTGATTCAGCACATCTGTGTACAAGTTGCCCCCCATTTTGACGAACTGCTGATCGCTGGTGGCAAGGAGCGGCAGCTTCATTTTCTGAATGCACGGATAGTCCCCGACGAAATCTCCGGACAGGGGCCGCTCCGGGGGATTGCGTCTGCCTTGGCGGATTCGCATCATGATCTCAATTTCGTCATCGCGTGCGATATCCCATGGGTCAATTTCACCCTTCTCCGGAATCTTTTGCGGGAAGCAAACAACTGTGATTGGGTGATCCCGATTACGGCCGAGGGACACTATGAACCGCTTTTTGCTGTTTATCGAAAGAGTGCATTGCCGGGCATGCGGCAGGCGCTGGAAGAAGGTGAACGGCGTGTTGTGGGCGCACTTCGCCATTGCCGGGTGAAAACCGTGTGCATTCCTTCTTCAGACGGGATCAAAAACATAAACACAAAGGACGATTATCGGAAATTGTTGGCGGGGAGGGATTAGAACCTATACCTCCTTTCCTTTTACCAGCCCCGTTCTTCCTTCATCCAGTAGACCCCACCTCAATCGCATACCCATTCGGCACATCACAAACCAGTTCTCCGGCGGTACCGCGCTGAGCATCCCCCGCAAATCCTGTAGCCTCTGTGAGTACGGCAGGAAGTTCGAATCCCCTATTGGGTATACGAGGGAAATCGTCGTAATTCCTTGAAAATCAAAGGGTGAAAAAATGGCAGCCCCTAGGGGGTTCGAACCCCTGTGATGGGACTGAGAATCCCACATCCTAAACCACTAGATGAAGGGGCCGCACAAGAGCAAAACGCCATTGCGGCGGAAGCTGCCAATGTATTGGTTGCCGGACTAGGACTCGAACCTAGACAAGCCTGATCCAGAGTCAGGTGCCCTACCAATTAGACTATCCGGCAATCAACGATATGATAACGAAAAGAGGCCGGAAGTGTCAAATTTCGGCGGTGAATTGTTGCCATGAAGGGGGGAAATGTGCTTTAGTATGTTTTTCTGTGTACACATAACTGAAATCATAAAACCACGGGAATAAGGCCTATGCTTCCAGTGATGAATGAAAAGAACATTGAAACCGCTTTTTCAAACGCCAAGGAGATCTATGCACTGTATGGCGTGGATGCCGAAAAGGCACTCGATACACTTGCGCAAATCCCTGTCTCCCTCAATTGCTGGCAAGGGGATGATGTGGGTGGATTTGAAAATATCGCCTCAGCGGACGGCGGCGGCATTCAGGCCACCGGAAATTATCCCGGAAAAGCGAAAACGGCGGACCAGTTGCGGCAGGATGCAGAGAAAACCTTTAGTCTGATCCCCGGCCGGCACCGTTTCAATCTTCATGCGATGTACGGGGAAACAGGCGGGAAAAAAGTGGACCGCGATGCACTCCTTCCAGAGCACTTTTCCCGCTGGATTGACTGGGCGAAGTCACTAGGCATCGGCCTGGATTTCAACCCCACCTGTTTCGCGCATCCGTTGGCCGACAGCGGCATGACCCTCTCCCACGCGGATCCCAAAGTGCGCGGGTTCTGGGTGAATCACTGCATCGCCAGCCGTAAAATCGGCGCGGCCATGGGAAAGGCCCTCGGCTCCCCCACCGTAACCAATATCTGGATTCCCGACGGGATGAAGGACATTCCAGTGGATCGTTTGGCGCCGCGCGAGCATCTGCGCCAGTCTCTGGATCAAATCTTGGAAGAACCCCTCAATCCAAAACATAACCTGGACACAGTCGAGTGCAAATTGTTTGGCATCGGGTCGGAGTCGTATGTAGTCGGTTCGCATGAATTCTATATGGGCTACGCCGCGCAGCGCAAAGGCCTCCTGCTCACCCTCGATTCGGGCCATTTCCACCCTACGGAAACTATTGCGGACAAAATTTCTTCCATTCTGCTCTTTGTGGATGAATTGCAACTGCACGTGAGCCGCGGAGTGCGCTGGGACAGCGACCATGTCGTTATCCTTTCTGACGACCTCAAGGCGATCGCCGAAGAATTGGTCCGGCACAATTTCCTGCCCCGCGTGCATATCGGACTCGATTTCTTCGACGCGAGCATCAACCGAATCGCCGCATGGGTCACCGGCACCCGCGCGATGATCAAGGCGCTCTTGCTGGCGTTGCTCGAACCCACGGACCTGCTCCGGAAGGCGGAACAAAGCGGCGATTTCACCGCACGCCTCGGACTCATTGAAGAACTCAAAACCCTGCCTTTGGGCGCAGTATGGGAGTATTACTGCCTGAACCAGGGTGTCCCCGTCGGCGCGGCCTGGCTAAACAAAGTCAAGCAATACGAAAAAGATGTGCTGTTAAAACGTTAGGCACGTCTATAGCATATTATATGCACCTATCAACAAATACTGCACCAGCGCCAGCGAATGCCCTTTCTTCAAGAATGTTCCTGGCGTTGTTGTTTCTCCTGGCATGCTTCACCATCTTTTTCGAGTTGGGACGACAGGAAGTAACGACCGACAATGAAGGCCAGCGCACCACGCCTCCTGCGGAAATGCTGCGGTCTGGCAATTTCATCACCCCCACCCTGAACGGCAAAATCTACCTCGCAAAACCGCCTCTCCTCTATTGGGCGATTGCAGGCGTCTATTCTGTTACCGGTGTCATTTCAGAGTGGACCGCCCGAATCCCTACCGCTGTTTGCGGTGTGATTCTGGTGCTTTGCATGTACCTCTTGGGAAAGCGATTTGTTGGTGAATCGCCCGCACGATGGGCGGCGCTCGCCCTGCTCGCCTCCCCCTATTTCCTCGACCGTACCCGATATACCGAACTCGACGTGCCCCTTACCCTCGTCTCCTTTCTGGTGATAATGAGCGCCTACGCCGCTTGGCGGAGTCAAGGCTCCCGCAAATTGACCTTTTCCATATTGGCGGGAATCGCCCTGGCCGCTGCCACCTTGTTAAAGGGCCCAGTTCCTTATTTGTTCCTCGCCTGCGCCTTTATCGGCTACTGTGCCGTGGAAAGCACCAACCTGCCCCTCATCATGCGCAAAGGCATCCTGTGGACCATTGTAGCTTTCGCGATGGGCTGGGTTCAGTTCCTTGTATCGTATATCTCCGCCAAACTCGGCTATCCCTACAGCATCCCCTTTCCCGCCGGACTCACGCTGCTCTGCGTGGCGTGGGGTATGCTCATCCTGCGTCATGGCGGTCCCGCATTGCGCCGAAGTTGGGCGCCGTTTGTTCTGACACTCCTCATCGGCGTTGCCCTGTCCGCGCCATGGGCCATCGCAGTCATCCATCAAAACGGCTGGGGATTTATCCAAAAACTTATTCATACAGAAGTGCTGGATCGCACGCATACCGCCACCGCCATCAACAGCGGCTCGCCCTTCTACTTTCTGTACGTACTGCCCTTGATGATCGCGCCGTGGGGCTTTCTCCTGCCGTTCCACGCTTCCAAAACCGCATGGAACCGCGCAAATAATGCCTATCGATTCTCCATCGTGAGCGGATGGCTCAGCGTGGCGCTCTTTTCACTCATTGCGGGCAAGGAATACGAATACGTTCTGCCCATCGTTCCCGTGCTTCTCTTTCCCACGGGCGTACACCTCGCCTGGCTTCTCGAAGGCACACTGGAAGGCTGGATGCGAACCTGCGCCATACTCTGGCAAAAAATCCTCTGGTTCCTCGCGCCCCTCGCTCTCCTCGCCATAACGCTCTACTGTACTTTCTTACATCAATATCCCCTCCTGATCACGGAGTTAATTCTAATGACTATGGCAGCCTTTGCCCTTGCCTTTTGGCCCCGCGCGAAAGACAGCCTCCCCCCCCTGATGCGCATCGCTGTTTGCACGATGCTGGTGGTGCTGGCCGCATTGCTCCTGCGCGCATTTCATGAATCCCAGACAAAATCCCCCAAAGAAGTTGCCAAACTCTGCGGACGGCTCATCGAAGCGGGTTATCCCGTCGAAGCCACCAAAGTGTATCCAGCCTTCAGTTTTTATGCCGCACACCCCATTCCGGATATCTATCAGATGCTCTCCACACACTCTGATTTACAACAAGACGCCACCCATACTCCCCTCTACGGCATCAATCAGGACCTCTCCACCGAAGAACAAGGCGAAGCCATCCGCCTCATCAAAGAACGATTCAAAACGGCCAAACCGTACTTTTTCCTGCTCCAGGATCGGTTTCTCCTTGCCTTTGCCGATCTCGAAACACAAGGCGTGAAAGTCGTCGCCGGTCCCGTCACCGACAAGAAACTTGTCCTCCTCGGAAACGCCGATCCCGCGGAATTGCTCAAGTAGCCGTTGACCCTTAACCCCCTTCAAAGCACCCCCTTCAAAGCCCGATACCCGGAACCCGAAAGAAATCAGTTGCGGCTATGTCGCACTGTCTGCGCTAATAAACGGAGACCAAAAATCTCCCAGAAACCGCTGCCCACGCCGCACCAATAACGTAGACGCGGCGTCCACGCCGCGCCAACAATCGAAAGACCCACTCAGATGTCCATATCGTTCATGGTGTCTTTTTTGTCCTTTTTGCCTTTTTCCCCAGTTTCCCCAGTTTTTCCAGTCTTCCCAGTCTTCCCAGTCTTCCTATTCCGCCCAGTCTTCCCATCTCCCCCAACGGCCCATAGTTCATGTGGGTGTTTTTCGGAAGAGGATAATTCCCGCGATGAAAAATGCGGCATTGGCGGACCATGCCGCGGCGATGGGACTGAGTTTATCGAGATGTCCGAGGCCCATGGTCATATAGAAGATAAGGAGGTAAGCGAGCGCGATACCGATACTGACCCCGAATCCCATCATCATGCCGCCGCGGCGGAGCCGGATGGCAAAGGGGATGGCCAGCCACACCATGACGAAGCACAGGGCGGGCCGCGCGAGCTTGGAATAATAATCCACCCATTGCGCATTTACAGGCATGCCCATGGCGCCCGCGTGCAGCAAATCGCGCCGCAAGGCAAGGAGGGATTTCTCCCGGACCGGTTTTTCAAGGGTGAACAATTCCTCAGGCGATTCGGTAAAAGGCGCGGCGATTTGGGTGATGCGATCCACCTTTTGTTCCCACTCCTGATTGGGGTTGAAGGTGAACCAGCGTCCGTCTTCGAGGATCCATTGGTTCTTCGTCTCATCCCAATAGATCCGTTTCGCCCGGATTTCTTTCACGACATCGCGCCCGATGGAATGAATATAGACATCCTGTCCGGTCAGGGCTTCCCGGTTGAATTTCAGGATGTGGCAGGTCCATTCCCCGTTCAGATTGGTCCAACTGATGCCTGGATTATCCGGTTTCCGGAATTGGGAGAAGTATTCGCGATCCATGCGGGCGAGCCATTTCGAGGCATGCACCCCGATCGTATCTTCCACGAAAAAGGCTACAATCGCCACCAAAAGGGCCACCAGCACCGGTGCGCGCACAATGCGCCGCAGGCTGATCCCGCCGGCCAGAGCGGCGGTGATTTCCTGGTCCTGGGCTGCTTTCCCCAACACCATCAGCACGGCCACAAGCACCGCCAGGGCCGCGGTCTGGTACTGAAACAGCACCATGGGGATTTGCGCGAAATAGAACTGCACCACCTTGTAGAAGGGAATATCGTACTTCGCGATATTCGCCTGGCGTGCGGTCAAAAAGTCAATTGCCACATAGACCAGAATCATGGCGGCCATTAATTGCACGAGACTGACGAACATGCGGCGCGCGAGGTATCGGTCAATCAAGGTCATACGCGATCCACCCGCCAAATGAGATAGGAGCCCAACCCGCACAACAACACATTGGGCATTTGCGTAATCAGAATCACTTGCCAGAACGGCAGCAACCCGCGCGGTTCCGTCGCTTTGGTAAGCACAAAGTACACCGTCAAAATGGCCAGTCCAATCGCAAAATTGAAAGAACGCCCGGCCTTCGGGGAACGCGCGCCAATCGGCGCCCCCACAATACACACGGCCAGGCACATCAACGGGAATCCAAAGCGGTGGGCCAATTCCACCCGCAAAGCCCGTAAATCACGCTCCACGGGAATCGCTTTTGTCTCAAAATACTTCTTCTCCGTCTCCCGTTCCGCCGCAAACAACTCCTCCATGGTCATGCCCTTCCGCTCCCCCTGCACCTCGCGCGATTTCAACGGCGGTACCGTGCGCTTGCCCAACTCAAAGGTGGTCCGGGGCACCAAATCCTTCTTCTCCGCCTGGATATAATGCCCACGCTCCATTTCCAGCGACGAGACACCATCCTTTTTCACGAGCCGGGCGCTCTCGGCGTAAAAAGCATTGGCGCGCCCATCCGGCAGAGGTTGAAGCACCACAATATTCTTAAGCGTGCCGTCCCCCTCTTTTTTACCCACATAGATCCGCCAATCCCCATATTCGTGCATGACGCCGGTGGGCAGCATGTCGATAGTCACCCGCAGCGGGAGATCGCTGCGCACCAGCTTTGTGAGTTGTTTGTATGCCCAGGGCTTTCCATAATCCAGGGCCAGGAAACAAATGCCGCTCAGCAGGACCCCCATGAACACCACCGGCAAAATGAGCCGTTTCAACGGGATGCCCGCCGACTTCAAGGCCGTAAATTCATTGTTCTGGGCCATGCGGCTGAAGGTGAGCATAATCGCCATTAGAAACGTTACCGGAAAGAGGAACCCCACCAGCGTAGGCAGGGAATAGAAGGAAATCCACGAAATATCGATCATGGTAATTTGGGCAATGGGCACATCCTTCAGGAGGGCTTTCACCTCATTTTGAATGGCCCCCGCCACCAAAACAAAGCTGATCACCACCAGCGCAATCAGCGCCGGCACCCAGATCTGTTTCATGATATAGCGCGTTACCAAACTCACTGCGTTCACCTTATTTGGACAAGGAAATCCAAGTATAGTGAATTTACCGGACCCGATACCAATTTATGCGGCAATTTTGTGCCGGGTTCCACCCTCATTTGGCGGTCAACACCGGCCTGACAAAGGTGTGCATGAATTCCCGAACCCCGTCCGTGTTGAGATGATCCAAATTGTAATAATAATGGTAATCGGGCATCGCCGTGGTGAAATCATGAAAGGAAAAGCCGAATTGCCGTTGCTGTTCCTTCAGCCATTGAATCACCCGGGGCGCTCCTGGCTCCGGTCCCAGCAAAGTGGGCGGAAAAATCACCGTGAGCGGCACGCCCCGCTGACGGCACTGTTCAACAATCCGCACGAACTCCCGGGCATACCGCTGGAAATAGTCTTCCCGGAGTCCATCGCCATAGAGGGTCTCCATACGATAGGCAATCCGTTCCGGGGTTATAGTGGCCGGATCGAAGGTATAGGTTTGCGCCTCCATTGGCTCCGGCTGTTGGAAAAACCAGGCTTGGGTGAACTTGGACCGGATATAGGTCAACACACTGCGCAAAGGATAGCGGTCGAGCACCAGTTTTTTAAGAAACGATCCCCTTAACGGCTCGGCATAGATGAACTTGTGCGCGTCGTTCGCCCCGGACGAATAGAAGACAAACGGCTCCAGAAAATACACCACCTGCCGCGCTGTATTACCCTGTTCCCAGAAATATTCCAGAAAGAACCGTGCCGGGCGGATGCCACCCCCCGACGGCAGCGCCAGATTCCATGTCTTCATACCCAATTCCCGATCTGCAATTTCCTGATGCTGTTTTAACCGGGAAAAGAGATACGTGTGGGAACTTCCCAGGAATACGGCGCCAAACTCCGCATGGTCCGGCATGGTGAGCAGGAGCGAGTCCGTTTCCCACCGGGCATAGTGGAGCCTGGAATCATGGATCGCCAATACCGCCATCCCGATGAGCGCGTTCAGCATCACCAGCAGCGTTGCTTTCCACAGCAGCCGAATCATGTCATACACATTCTTTTTCCCTTAAAATTGAAAATAATAAAACTCGGTTTGACGCAATGCCCCCAGCAGAAAAATCAGCCAAAGAATGCCGCTATAGAGACTCCAGCGAATCCACCACGGGGCGTGATGCAGCCATTGCCGAATGTTCACCCGGGCCTGGATGGCTTGAACGCCCAGCACTGTCCCAACCAATGCCACCGATAAAAACAACTCCCAGCCCCAAAGATCCAGTCCACCTTTGGGATTGCCCCGCACAAATGCATGCACTGCGTCACCCCACCCCCTGAAAAAGCATCCGATTATGGTCAGGGCTTTTCCAAATGTTTCCGCGCGGAAAAAAATCCACGCGAACCACACCAGGGCAAAGGTTGCCGCCATGCGAATTGCCGTATGGAGTATTTCAGGAATATTCCGCGTAAACCGTTGGCGGGTGGGGGCGGTCCAGCGCCCAAGAACAATGTAAGCGCCATGGAGCAATCCCCATACGACAAAGGTCCAATTTGCGCCATGCCATAGGCCGCATAGGAAAAATACGATAAAAATGTTGAGACTCCAGCGCGGCAAGGCAACGCGGTTGCCCCCCAGAGGGATGTAGAGATAATCCCGGAACCACGTGGACAAGGAGATATGCCAGCGGCGCCAGAAGTCCGCCACGGAAGACGCGAAATACGGCCGCCGGAAATTGTCGAGTACCCGAATCCCCAACACCTGGGCCGCGCCTATGGCAATATCGCTGTATCCCGCGAAATCGCAATAAAGCTGGAATGCGAATAAAATGGAGGCCAGAAATACCATAGGACCTGTGAACCGCAAGGGATCCGAATACACCGTATCCACTATCGACGACAGATGATCCGCCACTACCACTTTTTCAAATAATCCCCACACCATGAGCTTCAGCCCGTCCGTCACCCGGACATACTCGAATCCATGACGTTCCATCCACTGCGGCAACAAACGCTGAGGCCGTTCAATCGGTCCCGACAGCACTGTCGGGAAAAACGCCACATACAGGGCAAAACGGCCCAGATGCCGTTCCGGCGGATAGTGTCCGCGGTACACCTCGATGCTATAGGCCAGCGCCTGAAACGTGTAAAAGGAAATCCCAATTGGCAAGAGCAGCCGGCTATGCGGCAGGATCTCCCCCACTCCCAACGCGCTCAGGCAGGGCCGCAATGTATCACTGAAAAAATTGAAATACTTGAAGACGAACAGCAAACCAAGGTTCACACAAAGACTCACGATTAAATATACGCGGCGGGAACGTTGATTCTGGGCGCGCCCCATAAGAAGCGCCGTGGCATACACCGTGAGCGTGGAACACCACAGCAGTACCACGTACCCGGGTTCCCACACCATATAAAAATAATAACTTGCGGCCAACAGCCACGCCCACCGCCACCGCCACGGTACGGCAAAATACACTGCCGTCACCACTGGAAAAAAGACGGCGAAATGAAGCGAGTTAAACAGCATTCCACTCTCCACACGCTAAATGCAGCGCCATTGTAGCACGGGTTTGTGGGAAAACAGGATTTTGGATTTGATGGAGGAAGTTATGGAATGAATGGGATGAAAAGGAGACTATTGGACCGATAAAACCAATAGGGCTCAATAGGGAAAAGGGAGGTTAGGGGAAGATTAAGTTTTTGGCTTTTCTGGCACATACGTGGAATTGGGGTCTCTATCTCATCTTCCTGATTTCCAAGCCATAGATTTAATTGAAATATTGTAAATTATGTATTATACATCCAGGTAATTGAATTTATTGTAATATGTTGAAATCTTGATTATTTTATGATATAATAGTTTTAATTGATTTGAAGGGATAGAACTGGCGTTTTATACGATGGGCAGGATAGTCTATGCGGTATACATTGGTTATTCTTAGATTAAATAAACACTTCCTCCCATACATTCCGATAGCCACGCTGCTGCCCAGCGTGGCCTTTTTATTTAGTTTTATTTTAAGTTCGTTTCCTGCGGCGGCCAATGAGGGGGTATTCCTTTTCGGGAATGATGTACAGCAACTATCGCGTGCGGGGAGCGGGGTGGCCAGCCCTCGGAGCGCGTATTGGTCGTATTTGAATCCGGCGAGCATAGTGGATTTAAAGAGCCGGGTCGACCTGTCGCTGTACAATGTTTTCCCAAACGTGGAATCGAAGCCTCGGGGATTGATGGGGAACCGGTTGGATGGGACCTTAAAAGCGGGCGGCATGTTTAATATTTTGTCGGGCGGGGGGATTTATAACATGGAGAGGTATGGCACGATAGGGGGCGGGTTATATATCCCGAGCGGGACGGGGGTGGAATATGATCATTCCCGGAATATCCTTACGCGGTTATTTCAAGGGAATAAAGATCGGCGGCTGACCTATCAGCATTTCCGGCTGGTGCTTTCGTATGCGTATGAATTTCCGCATGGATTTGCGCTGGGGGCCAGTTTACACACGTCATTGTCACGGTTCAGAAGCGATCATATTACCCTGAAATTTCGTCCTACGGAGGGGGATAATGAATGGGATAACGCATTGGGGATTGGGTATGGCGTGGGCATCTATAAAACGTGGGAGCGCTTTGCCATCGGGGCGTCCTATATGTCGCGTCATTACACCCAAAAAATGCACAAGTACAAGGATCTTTTGCGGTATTCCCTGGACACCCCGCAGATTATCCAGGTGGGGGTGGCATGGAAAGTGATCCCGCAGGTGGAACTTACCGCGGACTACAAATTTTTGAACTGGAAAGATATACCCACGTATGGGAACAAGCTGTTGAAAGGCGGTTTTAACTGGCATGATCAGTGGGCGGTCAAACTGGGCATTGAATGGACCATCAATGAGCATTGGCGGGTGATGGCGGGCTACGCGCATGCAAGCACGCCGATTGACAAGGATCATGTATTTTTGAGCACGTTGGTGCCGGTAACGTGCGAGGATCACATCACGGCGGGATTCACGTATTCATATAATACGCATCACGAATTCCATTTTGCCTTTATCCTTGGGATTCCGAAGAAAATGGAGGACACCGGCCACGGCGATTTACTTTCGCATCTTGGAAAAGACAGCGAACTTACCTCGAATGGCGAGTCGTTCGCGATTGGATACAGCTACAAGTTCTAATGCCGGGATCGGCCCTTGAGCAGTGTGATTACCTGTTCAAGAAGCCGTTCGGCGTGTTTGGGTTTCAACTCTTTCAGTATTTTGTTTCCGGGGCGAAGTTCTGCCGCAATTCCCTGTTTGCACCGTCCCAGGCACCCGCATTTGGCTATCATCACCTCTTCGGTCAAACCCCATTCTTCCACTAATGCTTCCAGTCTCATGCGCAGTTTCTTGGATTTATGCTCCTTGCACGAATCCCCAGCACAGATATCAATACTTACGTTTTTTTCCTTGGCGCCGCCTGCCACTGCTATTTCCTCCGAAAGATGGGGTGTGACACGCCGGGTTGCATCACCGCCAATCCATAAAACAGAGGGTGCCGATATAAAATTCCAAGTTTCCACATTGGAAGAACATTGTGGATGGACGATATGGACATGTATGGGCGGTATGGACATTATGAATAGAACACGGACAAAAACCGGCGTACACGTTGCGGTGTGGCCAAAGAAAAAACGGGGTCCGGTATCTTGGATTCGAGGGCAGTGATGGGAGAAATGAGGACATAGGCCGATCAGGATGAGTGGGACGAAAGGTCAGGCACCGCCAAAAGAGGCGGTGTCTATCATTTTTCGCAATTCATACGTTTGACTAAATCAAACATTTGAGTTAAAATGAGGGATATAAGAAGCGTTGTTTAAGGGAAACGCCATGGCCGGAGATGTGATTGATACAAAAGGTGCGCTTATAGAGGCGGCTGGAGAGCTGTTTGCGGATCATGGTTTTGCTAAAACCACCATTCGCGATATCGCCCAGAAAGCCGGGGCGAATATAGCCGCCATTCACTATCACTTTGGGGGCAAGGAGAACTTGTACACGGAAGTATTGCGTCACATTCTGTTGCAGAGTGAAGTCTGCACGGCACGCAGGTTATTGGCTGAGGGGGAATGCTTTAAAACGCCGGAAGGGATGGCGGGGGCGGTGTGCAAATTGATCCACGATCATTTTGAGGCCTTTTTCCCCTTGAATGAGCCGGAATGGTGGACGCGTCTGGTGATGCGGAGTTTGTTGGAGCCTACGCCGCAGGTGGAGGCGGTGATGCGTCAGGTGATGCTGCCGGAGCATGCGGCCAAGGTGGAAATACTGCGGCGCTTCAATCCATTGCTGACGGAAAAAGAGGCGCAGATGTGGGCGTTGTCGCTGGACAGCCAGATCGTCATCTACATATTTGGCAAGTACCCGATTTTGCTTGCCCTGGAAATGGAACAATACAGCCGTGAATTTTTAATAGACGCCGAGCGGCATGCCTGCCGGGTCATGCTGGGGGCACTGGGTTTGCCTCTCCCGTGGAAGGAATAATTATGCATTCAAGCGTAAAGTTCGGCGTTTTGTTCCTGCTTATGGCCGTATTGGCGGGTTGTTCCACGGGGAGATGGGATCGCCTCCGCAACAAGCAGGCGGCGGATTTTCAACAAAGCATTGCCGCTATTACGGAGAAAGCGCTTGGGGGACGGAGCACATTGCATCTTCAGGACTGCGTAGACATTGCGCTGGAACATAATCTTGCCGTTAAGCAGGCGGAAATCCGGCGGAAAATGGCGAAACTGGAGCGCCAGGCTGCGTTTGCCAATTTCCTCCCCACGCTCCAGTTCAATCTGAATTACACCGCCCTAGACAAAGCCCCCAAGAGCAAGATGTTCGGGTTGTTGGCCGCACAGGTACAAGATCGCGAAATCCTCACTACTGAATGGAACGCTCAAATGCCTATTTTTGTCCCGGCCACCTGGCTCGTGTATGACATGCGGCGGCGCGGTGCGGAGATTGCGGGTCTTGTCCGGGATTACACGCGTCAACAGATTGTCCTTCAGATAACAGCGGGATATTTTCACTGCACTGTGATCGAACATTCCCGGACCGTTCTGGAGAGTCAATTGGCGGCCTCGGAACAATTATGCAGTGAAATGCATGCGCTGGCGAAGGAGGGCCTGATCATGCCGTGGCAGGCGGATCGGGCGGATCTGCTTGCATTATCGCGCCGGACCGCCCTTGAAAAAACAGAACGGGCGCGGGATCAGGCCGTGTCCGATCTTCTGGTGGCGATGGGGCTTTCGCCTTTGGCGAACGTGACCCCGGCGGTGGAAACGCCTTTGGAAGCCCCACCGGGGAATCTGGAAGAATTGCTTCTTCAGGCTTTGCTGAACCATCCCCAGTTGAAAATTTCCGATAGAATGATAGCCATTCGGAAGGATCAGGTCTTGATGGCGATAGCGGATTTTCTTCCGAGCCTGGCGGGTTTTGCCAGCCGCAGTCACACCTCCAACAGCTTCATGAAATATCCGGATGTGACCGCACTGGGGATCGCAGGCGTGATGACCGTCTTTGACGGGCTTTCCAATGTGCGCGCCTATCAACTGGCGCGGCAGCAGCAGAAAGAGGCCTATGTCCAGCGCGAAGAAGCCTGTTTCTCCCTCATGTTGTCTGTGTTACAGGCGCATCGCAGTTTGCAGGATGCGCAGGCCGATCTCGTTTTGGCGAAGAAAAACCTGGAGGTGGCGTGCGGGCGGTTAACGCAGATCGAAGCCCAATGGCATGAAGGATTGATCCAAGGTTCCGATCGGCTGACGGTTACGTCCGATCGGGATGACGCTGAATTCACGGTATTGGCGGCGCAATTCAGCGAGCAGGTGCGGATTGCGGTATTGCGCGATTTAATCGCGGCGCCCGGTACGGCGGAAACGAAACACCCGGAAACCAACAAACCATAACTTGTTTACACCACACAAACGATCTTACGCGCCGAATGCCTTGAACAGACCGAAAGGCGACAAGGAGGTACGATAGAATGAGCAGACGTCACGGCACTATCCGCATCGGATTTGGTCACTGTTGCATCCTGGTGCTTCTTTTACCGGTCATTCCGGGCCTTGTGTTTCTTTCCGGGTGCATGAAGGGTGATGCGACTACAGGGGGCGGCACACAAGCAGGGGCCAAGACCATCCCGGTTGTATTGACGCCGGTGCAAACGCGAACCTTTGAGCAACGGTTGACGGTGCAGGGCAATGTGGAGGCCAAGAATAAAGCCGTTGTAACTCCGAGGATTGGCGGTCCCATCACGGAATTTTATGTGGATGAAGGGGACACGGTTGAAGCCGGTAAAACGAAACTGTTTCAGATCGATTCGCTCCGGGTGGAAAAGGCCCTGGAGATCAGCAAGCAGGATCTTGCCCTAGCGCAATGCGGTCAACGCGAGGCGCAGGCCAATCTTGAACGCATGCAGGCGGATTTTGACAAGGCGGAGATTGATTTCAAACGTTTTAAGCGTCTGCGGGAACAAAATGCGGTGACGCCGGACGCCATGGAACAACAGGAATCCCGGTATAAACAGACGGCGGCGGGGCTGAAATATGCCAAAACGATGGAGGATGTGGCCAAGGAGCGGGTAACACAGGCGAAGGCCGCGTTGAAGATCGCAGAAAGGAATTTGTCGGATTCTCTTATTTATGCCCCCATTAGCGGCAAAATCAGCCACCGGTTCCAGGAACCGGGCGAGTCGGTGGATCCCAACAAGCCCATGGTTCGGATTGTGGATCTTTCCTTGCTTGAGATATCGGCATTCCTGCCGGCGCAACAATATGACAGCGTGGACGTTTCTGAAACCCAGGCGCGGATTGTGGTCAATGGGACAGACACGGGGATGCACACGATTGTGTATAAGAGTCCCACCATTGAACCCACATTGCGCACGTTTGAAATTAAATGCGAGATCAGCGATCCGCCGGAAGGAGTGGTGCCGGGCGCCATGGCCGATATTTACCTACTGCTCGAAACCCGCCAGGGGCTGGGTGTTCCCACGCCCGCCGTTGTACCGCGTGACGGCAAGCAGGTGGTGTTCATAGTTGAGCACAACACGGCAAAGAAAGTGGAGGTGGAGACAGGGCTTGAATCGGATGGATGGATTGAAGTGCTCAACGGGCTGACGGAAGGCATACCGGTAATCACCATGGGCCAGCACTTGGTGGATGAGGGGACGTCGGTGGTGCAGCAGAAGGAGGGCGCCTAATGTCACTCGCGAGCTTGTCTGTTCGCCGGCCGGTGGCGATGTGCTGCTTAATAATAGGGCTTTCCCTTCTGGGGGGCAATGCGTACCGCAAAATGGGGATGGAGAATTTTCCCAAGATAGATCTGCCCTACGTGACGATTTTGACCGTGTATCCGGGGGGCAGTCCGCAAGAAATCGAAACGGATATTGCGAAACGCATCGAAGATGCGGTATCCACCATCGACGGACTCAAACACGTGATTTCGGCGTGCATGGAGAATGCCTGCCAGACCATTCTGGAATTCCAGCTTGAAGTGGATGTGGACATCGCCGCCAACGATGTCCGTGAAAAAATTGATCTTATTCTTAATGATTTTCCGGAAGGGACGGAAAAGCCGAAAATCCTCAAGTTCAACATCAACAGTGTTCCGATTGCGAACCTAGCCTTGACCGGCGAACTTCCTCTCGACGAGATCTACGACTACGCCGACCAGACGCTTCGCAACCGTTTGACGGTGTTGAAGGGCGTGGCGGATGTCAAGTTGATTGGCGGGGCGAAACGGGAAGTCCATGTGACGCTGGATCGGCAAAAACTCGCGGCGCGGGGTCTTACGAGCCTAGACGTTGTTCAGACGCTCAAGCAGGAGGTAAAGACGATCCCGTCCGGGCGCATTCGTGAAGATGGCACGGAGTATAGCGTCAAATTTGATGCGGAATACAAGAGCATCCCGGAAATTGGAAATCTTGAACTCAAGGGGAAAGACGGTTCGCGGTGCTATATCCGGGACATTGGCCGGGTGGAAATGAGCACGGAAGAACTGCGCCAGATGTCTTATATTGATGGAAAGCCCGCCGTGGCCATTCAAGTGGTGAAGCGTGCGGAAGCCAATGCGGTAAAAGTGGTGGACAGCATCCGGGGGGCCTTGGACAAGTTTCAGGCAGATTTACCGGGCGGGATGCGTCTGGTGTGGGTATCGGACGATGCCGTATTCATACGCTCCTCCGTGGAGAGCACCATAAGCGATATCATTCAAGGCATCTTGCTCACCGCTCTCATTCTATTTCTTTTCCTGTATAACGTCCGTTCCACGTTAATAGTCGCCGTCACCATGCCCACCACCATCCTTATCGGTCTTTTCTTCATCGGGGCAATGGGCTACACGCTTAACATCGCCACCCTGATGTCCACCGGCCTCTCCGTAGGCATCCTTGTTACCAATTCGATTGTCGTATTGGAAAACATTGTCAAACGTTTTGAGGAAAGCGGCGATCCGAAAGCGGCCGCCAATATCGGCGCGTCCGAAGTGCTGGTTGCGGTCGCCGCCAGCGCCATGACCAACCTCGTGGTGTTGTTCCCGGTCGCCTTCATGGGCACCCAAGTTGGCCTTTTCTTTTCTCCATTCGCCTGGACCATGATTATCATGACCGCGGTGTCCCTTTTTATCTCGTTCACCCTGACCCCGATTCTGGCGTCGGTTTTGCTGAAGCCGCGAAAGAAAACATCCCGTTCCCCGTTGATTCTGGCGGATCGAGCCTTCAATTGGATTTTTACAAGGGTTTCGTCCGGATTCGCCAAAAGCCTCCTCTTCTTCGAGCGGCATAAGACCGCCGCGATTCTCATGCTCATACTTTCCGGCGCCCTGTTCTGGCAATCGCTGACCATCGCGAAAAAGGTTGGTTTTGACTTCATGCCGGAATCGGATCAAGCCCAGGTCTTCGTTAAACTCGAATTCCCTACGCGCTATAACCTCAAGCAAACCATCGACCGTGTCCGCCAAGCGGAATCGAAACTGGAAACGCTGCCCGGCCTCGAGCATCTGTTAACCACGGTGGGCCGCGTGGATGGACAAATTGGGCGCGTTTCCGAAGGGGTGTATCTCGCGCAAGTGTTGATCAAATTTGTGGATAAAACGGAGCGCCCGGAAACCATGAAGGAATTGCTTGCTTCAGCGCGGGCGCTTATGCATGATTTTCCGGATTGCACGGTATCGGTCAACCAACCTTCCGTCGTGGGTGGACAAAACATACCCATCGAATTGGAAATAGCCGGTGATGATTTGACGATCCTGGATCGTCTCGCTCTCCGAGTACGGACCCTCACCCAGCAGGTCCGGGGCGTGACGGATCCCGATACAACCGTCCGGCTCGGCAAGCCTGAGTTGCGGGTGCTGCCCAACCGCGCGATATTGGCGGACATGGACCTTCCCGCCACGGGGGTTGGGCTAGCCATGCGCGCGAATCTGGAGGGGATAGACGCCGGGATTTACAAAGAGAAAGGCCGGAACTACGACATCGTGGTCAAGCTGGACGAAGAAGAAGGGAAATCGCAAGTGGAGCAATTTCTCCTGCCCGCGGCGCCCGGCCACCCGATCACGCTCTCCACAATCGGGGCGGTGGAAGAGCATCTTGCGCCGGTCCAGATACTTCGCAAAGATAAACAGCGCATCTCCAAGCTCTATGCCGGTCTGGAACCAGGCACGCCCATGGGCACGGCGGTGAATGAAATCGACACTTCGATCGCCCATAACTGCCCCATGCCCCCCGGCTATTCGTACACCTACTACGGCCAATACGAACTCATGCAGGAAGCCACCACTGCTTTCATGGAAGCTCTAATAATCGCCATCCTGCTCGTCTATCTCGTACTTGCGGCTATGCTTGAATCGTTCAAACAACCCTTCATCATTCTCGTTACGCTTCCCCTCGGATTGGTAGGCGTTCTATGGGCGCTTGCCGCCACCGGCGAATCCATCTCCATGATGGTTCTATTGGGCATGGTCATGCTGATCGGCATCGTGGTGAATAACGCCATCCTGATCATGGACCAACTCAATCAGTATGTCGCCCAAGGTGTTCATAGGCATCAAGCCATGGTGCGGGCCGCTTCCGAAAAATTCCGCGCCGTGGTCATGATCACGCTCGCGGCCATTCTCGGCATGTGGCCACTCGCCACCGCCACGGGCATTGGCAGCGAAACGCGGACCGGTCTCGGCGCCGCTGCGATTGGCGGTATCGGCATCTCCGCAGTTTTGACCCTTGTGATTATTCCCATTCTCTATGACTTGTTTACGCGGCGGCAGCATAAGAGATGATGAGGCGTGAGGCGTGAGGCATGAGGCGTGAATACCGATAGCGATAGCGATGGCGATAGCGATGGGGAAGGGGAAGAATAGGACCCATTGAAGCGCAGGGGGCACGAAACACGCAGTGGGAAAGGGAATTACTCCGTGGCGGCGTCACGTTGTGCACGGAGTTCGGTTATCAGTGCATGGATGCGCGCGGCGTGTTCGGGCGGGGCTTGAATCCAGCCCCAGCCTTCGACTTTCTGAAAAACGCCGTCGTAGGCTGAATTGTAGTTGGACTGGATAATATGCGGGATGTTTTCCTCGGTGAGCAATGCTTCCAAGACATTTGCCTCAACTTCGTTTTCGATGGATGCAATGGGTTGAACGTCCATAAGGTTTATCCCGTAGTGATAGGCAGCACACGCACCAGTTCTTCGAGGGTGGTGATGCCTTTTTTTGCTTTTTTCATAGCGTCGTCCGCCAGGGTTTCCATGCCTTTGGTCATAGCCAATTTATGCAACTGTGCGGTGGTGGGCCGTTCCAGGACATATTCGGAGATGGCCTGTTCCATCATCAGTATTTCGCCGATGGCGGCGCGGCCCCGGTATCCGATACCCTGGCAGAGTTTGCATCCTTTTCCCCGGTAAAACGGTGTTTGGGTGGGCTTAAGATTAAAATGTTCCCAGTAAATGGCGTCAGGGGTGTAAGGTTCTGCGCAATCCGGACAATTCAGGCGGATAAGGCGTTGAGCGAGAACACCGCTAATCGACGAGGCCACGAGGAAAGGCTCGATGCCCATGTCCAGCAGGCGGGTGAAGACGCCGGCGGCGGTTCCGCTGTGAATGGTGCTGATGACGAAGTGCCCGGTGAGGCCGGATTGCACGGCCATTTTCGCGGTTTCCTCGTCGCGGATTTCACCGACCATGATGACCTCAGGGTCCTGCCGGAGGATGGAGCGGAGTGCATTTGCAAACGTGAAGTCCACATGGGGGTTCACCTGCATCTGCGCAACCTTGTCCATGGTGTATTCAACAGGATCTTCGATGGTGACGATGTTGATGGTGTTCTTTTGCTGGGACATCAGCTCTTGGAGGAGGGCATAGATAGTGGTGGTTTTTCCGCTGGAACTCGGTCCGGTAAGAAGCAGCGTGCCTTGGGTGCGGGTGATGATTTCGCGCAGGTCCTTGATGACATGGGGCTGAAAGCCCAGCGTGTCCAAATGATAGAGTTCGGGGGATTCGCCCAACAACCGGATCACGACTTTTTCACCCTTGACGGTAGGGACGGTTGAGATGCGCATGGGGCGCCCGCAGGAGACCTTTTCCATGTCAATGCGTCCGTCCTGCGGCACATCTTTCCGGTAGACGATGAGGTCGGCCAGCACCTTGATTCGCGCGACGATTTTGGATTGGTATTCGGGGGGAATTATGGCAATCTGCTGGAGTATTCCGTCCATTCGGTACCGGAGGGAAAGGCAATCGGCCCATGGTTCGAGATGGATGTCACTCGCAATGTGATAAGCGCCCTGGCTGATCATGATGTCCACAGCGTCCGCCACGCCGGTATCGTCATTGTTTTCCAGTAAATCCACCACATGTTCCTGGATTTTCTTTAATGGAAGGGCGCGTGCCAGATCGTGTTCCGGTTTCCTCAATTTGCGCATGCTGCTACTCCTCGGTACTTTCTCTTGATCTTGCGCTATTGCGGCCAGGAATTCAAAAAACTGTGAAACCCTGGGGGACCATGGTATCGTCTCAAGACCAGCGAGAACCCCAGAGAGGATGATTATGAAAAAGGTGTTGATTGGGTGCGGCGTAGTGGCATTGATCCCGGTATGTCTTGTGGCAGGCTTGTTTATTTTCATGATTATCATGGCGCCGGGCAACAGCCGGGTGGAGGCCCCGACCGATTTCTCGAAAAGCGCCCTTCGGGCCAATCCTCCGGCGCCGCTGCCGCGTCCCGTCACCCTGAAAATCGTCACCTTTAACATTCAAGACACGTGGGTGGTGGGTTTCAACCGGCCAGAACGGATGCGCCGGATTGCCAAGGTGCTCACTCAGTTGGATCCCGATATTGCCGGATTTCAGGAAGCGTTTATTGATGAAGACCGAAAAATCCTTACGGATGGCCTGATCAATTCACGATTGTTGTTTCACCAGTATTTTAAAAGCGCCACGGGGGGGAGCGGGCTCTTGCTGATGAGCGCTTTCCCCATTAAAGAAGCCTATTTTCACCGGTATACGGTTTCCAACGCCTGGTATAAATTTTGGGAAGGAGACTGGTGGGCGGGCAAGGGCGTGGGGCTGGTTCGAATTGAACTTCCTGGGGGCGGGGGCTATATCGATTTCTACGACACGCATTTGCAGGCGAATTACGGGATTGCCCGGTACCGGCATATTCGGGGGGCGCAATTATTGGAAATGGCAGATTTTATCGATGAAACGCGTACGGGAGCATCCCCCGCATTTCTTGTGGGCGATATGAACACACGGATGGACACGGAAGAGATGAATGCGGCATTGGAAAAGGCCAAGCTCAGGCGGGTTATGAATCTGGATTCGAGAATTGACCACATTTATGCGGTTGAGGATCCCCGATACGCTTTTGAAGTATTGGATACCATGATTATCCCTGAGAAATGGAAAGAAGGGGGAAAATCCTTGACGCTCAGCGACCATAACGGGTATATGACCACGGTGCGCGTGACCCCTGTTCAGGGGAAATAATCAGAATGGGGATGTTCTCAACAACCTGGGAATAAAAATACAACAATCCCCTGCCTGGAGATAGGATCTACTACTTACCGAATTCCAGGGAAATACACTTGCTTTGGGGATACTTGATATCATGGTGGCGGCTTATACTGTTGAAACAATCTGGCGTATATACAATAGGACAAATTATCCATGCGAGAAACGGCATTATTCGTTGCATTAGTTTTGGCCCTGCTGGCGATGCATGATGCACAGGCCCAGGTCCCCCTTCCGGAGATTCAGACGAAAGCAACTGCCGGCTGGGCTCAAGTCAATTCCCTGACGGCCAAGACTTCTGTGTGGAGCACTATGCATGTGGGGGATAACCCCCAGGAAATGCGCGCGTCGGGAACCGTGTCATTTCTACGGGATAATGGACAGGAAAAATACCAGCAGCAGATGACCCTGGTCAGTAAACAATATTCGGCCGTTCCCTCCGTGCGAAGCGTATATGACGGGGAACATCTATTTGAATGGGTTGTGACAGCGTATCCCGGAGGCTGCAAACAGGTTGAATGCGATCTTTCAAAAGGGCGGTTCTGGCCCGGGGGAGAATTGCTGTTCAAGCTGTTGAACGAACAGTACACGGTGTCCGCCAAGGCGGACTCCACGTGCGGCAATCGGCCGGTGTATGTGCTGGAAGGCACGCCGAAGCAGCCTCTATCAACGGCTCCCTGGCGCAAAGCGCTTTTTTCAGTGGATCAGGCTTTAGGACTTTTAGTCAGAGTAGAATTGTGTGATGTGAACGGCGTTCCGGTATCCGTCATGGAATTGTCCGATCCACACCTTAACGCGGAAGTGAATAAAGAGCAATTCACGCTTCCCACCGGCGGAAAAATGCACTCCGTAAAACGGTAATCTTCTTGTTTTACATGTCAAAGCAGAAAGGGAGGAAATGACGAGTTGAACTCGTTGAGGGGGAGCGTGTCATACTCACAGTATGCAATCACGAGGCCGAGTACGATTTTTTCTTTCGTTGTTTTACCTGGGCGTGGTATTTCTGGCGGCGGGGTATGTGTATCAACGCATCCAATGGTTTGAGGGGATGATATGCATTGAAAAGGGGAAAACAGAGCATGTGGTTGTCCGTAAATCGAGTGCGGATGCGGGTGTATTCGCGGAAGAGCGCAATTTGCCTCTGGAACTTATTGCCTTTGACAATCCCTCCGTGGCGCGCACCTGTTTCGATGAAAAAGCCGTGTATGATGCGGCAGCGCTGCCGTTTCGGCTGCATTTGGAGGATGTGGTGATTCTGGAAGAGCAGCTTGCGCGGGAAATGCTGGAAGTGACACAACAGGGCCGTAAAACCCACTATCCCGTGAAAGCAGGAGCCCATTTTCCGCTTGGCACTGATTCGGGAACCATTCTTGGCGTACAACGCTGGACGGGGCTTCTCTCCCATCCGTCCGGCCAGCCCATGGTCACGGTTTCCTGTCATCCGCCAAGTGAGGGTTGGGGGGAGCCCTTGTTTCTTGCGCGAGGGGTGTGGCGCATGACGGCAAAGGCCATGGCGCTCTACCTGGATTGGTTTGAGAATGAAGCGCTGGCGAAGGAGAAACTGCCCATGGAATTGCCAGGACTTCAATCGGCGCGGTGGGGCGTGGTGGAAGGGCAGAATACGCATTGGTTCAACACATTTACGCCCGGGGCCGGCATGACACTGACAGACGGCACGGAGGTGGCGCTGTTGCGCTTTGAAGATCAGCATGGGGCGCCGGAGGGCGCGAAGCCCGCGTTGTTGTTTTCGGTGAATAAAAATGGAAAGCGTGAAGAAGGCTGGGTGTATGCAAATAATTCCAGTAAAGATGGATCGATTCGCTTTGATTATCCGGGCCAATGCGAGACGGTTCTGATTCTCCATGGGTGGCAGGATGGCGCTGTGTGGGCAAAGGCCTTCTATAAAGGGCAGGCCTGCGGCGAGATCAAGCTCATGGAAAAACAGCCGTGGATGCCGCCCGGCGGCTTTCCGTATGAAGTGCGCGCCGATCAGATCATGCAGCAGGCCGTGCCCGTGGGGAATGACACGGCGCCGGTCCAGGCGCTGTCTCTGCAATTGCCTTCGGGCATTATTCACTTGCGCGAGGGCGAAACCCATGCCGGAAAAGATTATCGCATTCACTATTTGAAACGGACTCAGGCGCCGGTCGTACGCTATGTCCTGGACGCCGTGAAAGAGGGTAAGAAGCGGCAGTACATGCTGAGTCCCGGCGGAAGTTTCCGGCATGGGTTCTGGCGTTTCCGGCAAGATCCGGAGAACCCTCGTGCGGGCACGATAGCAGTGCTGGACGCGGAACGTACGCTTGGGGGGTATTCCCAATTGTTTGGCTCGTGCTTGTTCGTGGCGGGGGCGTTCGGCTGGGTGGTAATACGGTTTAAGAAAGGCAAAATTGCGCGGTGAGACGCCGTGACTACGCGGGAAAATTGATGCAATTCGCTCCCATGCCTATAATGGCCGTTTAAGCAATATTGAGGAATGGCGCCGTGTCTGAAGAATCCCTTGTTGACCGTCCGGAATCCATGCAGGGACCCGCTGAATCACCCACCCCGGAAAAGGGGCTTATTCGAGGCGATAAAGGGCTGGAAACCGCGCAGGTGATCATCAGCGCGTTTCTGATTGCTGCCGCCGGGTTCATTGCCTATGCCGGCACATGGAATATCCCGTTTCACGGCAGGGACTTGGAATTGTTCATGGACAGCGCGGCGCTCCACCATATGACCACGTTTACGGACGCGCTGAATGATTTCCCCAATGCCCCCATGACGGCGCTGGGATTGGCGAAGCATTATGCGTTCCTGAACGGCAGTCCCGTTGGGCTGCATGCCATCAATCTGCTGCTGCACCTGATGAATGCCGTTCTTTTGTACCTGCTGTGTAGAAGAATCCTGCCCAAAGGCACTCCGGAGCCGGTAGCGATGCTGGCGGGATTGTTTTTTGCCGTGGCGCCCTATCACGCGGATGCAGTAAATTTTCTGATTGGACGTCCCTATCTCCAGACGTTGTTCTTTTCCCTGGTGTCCTTAATTCTGTTTCTGCGGGCATTTGATCGCGATGAACCGAACTATATTTATGCAGCCGTTGCGGCGGTGTTTTATGCGTTCGCCACCGCGAGCCATTTTTCGGCCATCCTGCTTCCCTTGGTGATGATGGGCATCGGATGCCTTCAGCGCTCGCTCAAAAAGCATTTGCCGGCGTATCTGCTTTTTTGTTTTCTGTTTCTGGCAATGCTCGCGGCCATTCTTCTTACCACAGGCCACTACAGGACGCCTTCCGCCGCGGCACTTTACCTGGCCTTGGCCGCCGCCCCGATTCTCCTCTCCCTGGTTTTCAGCGTGGTGCACCACGCCAAAGCCAGGACAGCACTGGGCTTGATTGCAGCGGTAATACTCATCGCGTTGTGTTCAATCACCTATCTTCGGACGGCGCTTTGTCAGGATCCGGTTGCATGGTGGAGTCTTCAGACGGAAAGGGCCCCAGGCGATCCGTCCGCGTGGAAATACCTGGCGCGATATGTGGAGCAGCAGGCTTCCGGCTTGCCGCAGGAAAAACAAGGCCCTCTGCTCCAGCAGTCGGAGCAGGCCTGGCGGCAAGTAGTGTCATTAAGCCCTGGAGATGCCTCCGCCGCGGAACATCTGGGCATCATTCTGCATCGCCGGGGGGAGGCCGATGAATCGCTCGCAATTTTGAAACAGGCGGTGCGAAATGACCCGTTTAATGCGGCGGCCACGGAACATATCGGACGAATTCTGGAGGAGAAAGCCCGGAAAAGCGGTGACATCAATCAGTTGCGGCTTGCCGCGGACTATTTCAAGCGCGCGGAGCAGTTGGGAACCCTTTCACACGAAGGCATGGCGCAATATGCCATGACACTGGCCGGCCTGGGGAACGTGGAAGAGAGTTATGCGCGGTTGCGTCCGCTGGCGGGCAATGATCCCAATTCAGCGCTGGGGCCCGTGCTGAAATCCATGGAATCGGCGGTGAGTCAGATCCGGGAGTTGAACAAAAAAAGCCTGGAGCAGATGAAATCGGGCGCGCCGGACCTTGACGCGATTCTAAACCGGGCTGAGATGCAGTTGTTGAAAGGAGAAACCCTTCCCGCATCTTATTTGCTGGACGCCATGGTCCGGAAACAACCGGAGAATACACGGGCGTGGATGTTGCTTGGGGTTGCACGGGCGCGCATGGGCCAGGCGGAGCCGTTTGTAAAAGAATGGGGCGGGGCGGTCACGGATTCTTCGTTGTGGAATGATTTGGTGAAGCGGTGTCTGGGAGGGGGGCTATGGGACGCCGCAAAAATCTATATAAACAACAGTCCGGTCGCTCCGGACATGGTGACACCGCCTCTGGTTCGTCTTGCGGACATGGCGGTTGAAGTCAAGCAGACGCGCGTGGCCATAAAATTGCTGCAGGAGGCCGCCGAGGCCAGTCCCGGCGATCCACTTCCGTGGCTCAAGTTGTGCGATGTGGCGATAACCGCCAGAGATATGGCGCACGCGCAGCAATATCTTGGGGAAGCGGAAAAGCGCAACGCCCCCGCGGAAGAGATCCAATCCCGGCGCAAACAGACGGGCGGCGCGCCTGCCCCCACAACTGCGCCGGTGAATACCATTATTCGCTAACCAGAACTCAAGCAGGAGGAATCGATTCGTGTGTATTGCTGCTTTGACGATGGTGGGACTGCTTCTTAGCGCCACCGCAAATGAGGGTGTGCCCATGAATTCATCTGAAGATGCCGTATTGATTCAGCAATGCCGGGAATGGGCGGCCCAGGCATTCGGCAAGGGGTTGCCTTCCCTACCGGCGGATCATGTTCAGCTTAAGGTGATCCGCCAGGAACACAGTGTGCTGCAATTTGGAAAATCCTGCATCGATAGTCCTATGAAAATAGGGGATTGTAGTTTCACGCATGGACTAGGCACCCACGCGAACAGCGAGATCGCCGTTTCCATTCCCGTGGGAGCAACGGGATTCAAGGCATTTGCGGGGATTGATGTAAATCCTGACACCCAGGGTATTCGAGGCACGGTGATTTTCATTGTGGAGGTGGATGGCACGGAAGTATTTCACAGCGGGGTGATAAAGGGAGGCGAAGCGCCTTTGCCCGTCGAGATCGCATTTCCTGCGGGGGCAAAACTACTTACCCTAAAAACCGACAGCACGCCGGATGGGGCGAGTCATGATCAGGCGGATTGGGCGGAAGCGCACTTTATTCTGGATGGGGGAAAATCCATATTCCTGGATCAGAACCAAAATACACTACTTCTGTTTAGCGGCCGGCCTCCGTTTTCTTTTCTATATGACGGGAAAAGTTCTCACGAGTTGATCGCGCAATGGCCGCATGAGGTAGAAACCACGGAAAATGAGGCGGCGTGGATCTATCGTTCCATTTGGAAGGATCCGGCCACGCAGCTTTGCGTAACGGCGGAAGCCAAGGCCTTCAAGCATTTCCCGGCAGTGGAGTGGCTGATTTACCTTGAAAATCAGGGTACAAAAGACACGCCCATGATCGAAGACATTCAGGCGCTCGATGTGGATCTGCGCACCGGGTATATTCGCAATCCGGTGATAGTGCATCAATTGGAAGGAGACGCCTGCGCGGAAAATTCTTTTCGTCCCAAGACCACCACCCTCGAAACGGGGAAAAATCTCACGCTGGCGCCTACAGGCGGACGCTCCTCTTCCATCAGCGCGTTCCCATTTTTTAACATTCAATATAACGAGCAGGGGGTGATTACCGCCGTGGGATGGACGGGTCAATGGGCCGCGCGTTTTGATCGCGGCGGGACAGGTCCCACGCGTATGCGCGCGGGATTGGAACTCACGCATCTTACGCTGCATCCCGGTGAGCGCATCCGCACGCCGCGCATGCTGCTCATGCCCTGGAACGGCGATCGCACCGCCGCGCACAACACATGGCGCCGGTTGTTAATCACTCAGTATGTGCCTAAAATCGACGGCGCGCCCGCCCATCCGCCGTTCGCATTGCAGCCGTTCGACCGCTATAACAGCCGCCCGGGCTGGGCCACGGAATCGGGACAACTTACCGCCGTGGATATAGCGCATTCGATTGGATGCGACACCTATTGGCTGGACGCAGCATGGTTTCCGGGGAATTTCCCGAATGGGGTTGGGAACTGGTTTTGCAAGCCAGAGGCTTTTCCGAATGGGCTGAAACCGGTCAGCGATGCCTGTCACCGGTACGACATGAAATTCGTATTATGGTTTGAGCCTGAGCGCATCGCGGCAGGCACGCAAATCGCCAAGGAACATCCCGAATTTGTGTTTGGCGGCGAAAAGGGCGGTTTATTCAAATTGAATGAACCCGAAGCGCGGCGCTGGCTCACCGAACTCTTGTCCACGCGCATCGATGAGTATGGATTGGACTGGTACCGGAATGATTTCAACATGGATCCCCTGGGGGCGTGGCGGAACAACGATGCAGAGGATCGTCAGGGCATGACGGAAATCCGATACATCGAAGGGCTGTATGAAATGTGGGACGAATTGCGCGCGCGGCATCCCGGCCTGCTGATCGACAATTGCTCGAGCGGCGGGCGGCGCATCGACCTGGAAATGATCTCGCGGTCCATCCCGCTGTGGCGCAGCGACACGAACTGCTCTCCGAACCACCCGGAGTGGAACCAAATGCAGACCGTTGCCCTTTGTCCGTATGTTCCGCTTCACACGGCCACACCCTGGGCGCCGGATCCCTATGAGGTGCGCAGCGCCGCGACGGCCGGATTGCTCTGCCAATTCGCCTATCTGGAAGATGGTTTTTCGGTGGAAGAGGCGAAGCGTCTGGTGGCGGAATCGCGCGAGGATGCGCCGTATTGGTATGGCGATTTTTATCCGCTTACGAATTGCTCCATCGATATGGGCGAATTTGTGGCGTATCAATTCCACCGCCCCGATTTGGATGCGGGATTGGTACTGGCGTTTCGCCGCGCGGAGTGCCCCATCAAGGGAATCCTTCTTGGCGTGCAGGGTGTAAACCCGGAGACAAAATACCGGGTCCAATATGTGGCAGAGGATGGAACCGCAACGGAACAGGAAGTATCCGGTGCGGATCTATTGGAAGCGCTGGAATTGAAATTGCAGAAAAAAGGCAGCAGCCTGGTGGTCCGCTACCAGGGTGTCAAATAACCGCTGAACGTTTTGGGATAGTTTTCCGGAACGTGCTCGATACAATACAATGATGACTATGGCTGTAGGCAGAAAGGTTCACTGGATGAGGAAAGGCAGTAAGGTATGAAACGCTTTTTTGTAGGCTTGCTCAGAGTAGTTGGCATCATCACGTTGATTGGTGGCGCGGCGATATTTCTTTTCTTCCTCATCGTTTTTTTACCCAAGATTCACTTTCTATCCAGCGGGTTATACACACCGTATGTCTTCTTCTTTGATCTCATGATTGGCCTGGCCTTTTGTTCCATCGGCACGCTGCTTCTGGGAATTGCCCAGTTCCTGCATGAGCTTTACAAGGGAAACATTGTGGTGATGCTTTCCCCTGACAAAAAACAGGAGGCGGCAGCCAAGGAATCGGTGGAAGAAAGCGTTGAAAAACCGATCATGGCCCTCCCGGAAAGTTCCGAACCCATGGTGGCGCCTGCATTGGACCTGGAGGTGGAACCGGTGACCACGGGCGCATCTGTTGAACCGCACGATACATCGCTTCATGGGATCTGTCAGCAACTAAAACCAAAAGCGAGCACGGATAAAGTATTGCTCGCGATGTATTGGCTTCAGGATGTGGATCGTCAAGACGGCGCGAACCTGGCGGCCATTTCAAAGACCTTGAAAGAAGCACGGATAACAGTGAAGGATGTAAAAGGCGCCGTGGACAAGCTGAAGAACGCTACGCCGCCGCAAATTAAATTCTCTCATCCCAAAGGCCGTAAACAGGGATACCGGTTGACCCCCGCCGGCAAGAAAAATGTTCAAAAGTTAACTTCAAGCATTTTGATGCCCCAATAAGACAATTTCACGGGTGTGTGGATTGTGTAGAGGAGCGATTGCCAGGAAAGTCCCATGCCTCTCTTTTGGTTCACCCGAATCATTATATTTTCGTTCTCGAATTACCTAACATCTACAATAATGACGATGGAGGAGAGATGATGAAATATATATTCCCATTGCTTTTGTTTTTACCTGCGGCGATGTCGTTAGCTGCATTTGCCTGGGGGGCGGAGATTCCGGTGGAGCCATATTCGTCGCGGGCGGCGGACGGCGAGATGGAATTCATCGCACAATGGAAACAGTTTCTCCTTAAGCAAGGGGAAGCGAATGCGGGGCGGTATGTTGCTGATCTCCCGTTTTCGTTTAAATGCGGGGAGCGGAGCAGCCGGGAGTGGGTGAAAATCGAGACGGCGAATATCATTTCGGGGGAGTGGCAAAAGGACAAGACACGCACGCATGTGTTGATCTGGAAAGACGCGCAGACGCCGCTCTATTGCGAAATGACCTTGACGGAGTTTCAGGATTTCCCCGCGTTTCAGTGGGTGGTCCGCGTGCGAAATGACGGCCAGACCGATTCGGCGAAGGTGCATGATTTCTGGGGCATCGATACGTGTTGGAATGCCACTGATGGTTCGATGCCGATCCTGCATCGTTCAGTGGGGTCGCCGGGGCATGAGGATGATTTTCACTTCATGAGCGAGGTCATGCACAATTCGATGTGGGATAAACGCCGCCGGATTGCGATGGATACACCCTCCAACGCCGCTTGGGCGCAGGCCCACTCGTATCTTATCCCTAAGGATAAACGTTCGAGCGCGATATGGCTGCCGTTTTTCAATTATCAGACCGGCGGGGACGGACTGATCACCGGCCTCGGCTGGAGCGGCGCATGGCGCGCCTATTTCGATCATCAGGGGGGAGGAAAATCGACAATTCTGGCCGGGGTCGAAAATTTCGATTCGATCCTTCATCCCGGCGAGACGGTGCGATCGACGTTGAATCTAGCCCTCTATTGGCAGGGAGAACTGCTGCACGGTCAAAACATGTTCCGCAGGTTGGTCCTGGAGCACTATACGCCGCGTGTCGATGGGAAACTGGTGGAGCCGCCGATTTCCGGAGTCGTCTGGGGAGGGATTCCATCGAAGGAGCATCTCGAATATATTGAGAAGATCAAGCAATACCAGATTCCGCTGGACGTCTATTGGTTTGACGCGGGGTGGTATGGAACAGGAACCGTGCCGTCGTATTCGGTGTTCGAAGGCGACTGGGGGCCTATGGCCGGGGACTGGCGGCCGAATCCGAATTGGCACAATGGAACGCTCAAGCCGGTCAGCGATGCCGCGCATGCGCTGGGCATGAAGTTTCTGGTGTGGGTGGAACCGTGCCGCGCGATTCAGGGGCGTCCCATCACGCTCGAACATCCGGAATATTTTCTAACCGGAAATGCGGACGGCAAAATCCGGGATGGGCAGACGCTGCTGCTCGATCTCGGTAAACCGGAATCCTTGAAATGGGCGATTGATGTTGTCGGCGGTTTAGTCAGGGAGTACAACATCGACTGGTACGAAGAGGATTTCAATATCGAGCCAAATCCGTATCTGGAAACGGCCGCGGAGCCTGACCGCTGGGGAATGAACGAGATGCGCTTCATTGAGGGTCATTTTGCGTTTTGGGACGCGCTTCGCAGGGAGTTTCCAAACCTGGCCATTCTCAATTGCGCCAGCGGCGGGCGGCGCATCGACCTGGAATCGATTTCACGGGGGGAGCCGCTCTGGCGCAGCGATTACAACTGCTTTCCCGAAGCGACCGCCGAATCGACACAGGATCATAGCTACGGAATCCAGTATTGGCTCCCGATTCAGGGAAGCATGATTCGGGGCTGGACGGTTTTCGATACGTATGAAGCCCGCTGCGCATTGAGTCCGGGCCAGGAGAACGCTCTTGTTGCGAAAACGGAGGCGGAATGGCTTCAGATCAAGGCGAATGTGGTTCAGGCGAAACGCTGCAAGAAATACTTCTTTGGTGACTATTATCCCCTGACTAACCAACAACGCGATCCGGGCGCATGGACCGCGTATCATCTGTATCTTCCCGCCGAGCGAGAGGGGATGATTCTCGCGTTGCGCCGTGCGAAGAGTGATGTCCCCGCGATGACCTTTGATCTGCTGACGATTGATCCGGCAGTGCAGTGGAAGTTTGAGGATTATGATTCCGGCAAAATCTGGGCTGTCTCCGGCAAGCAACTTCGTGAAGAAGGCTTTAAGGTTGATATCCCGAACCGCCGCGACTCCCGGCTAATCTTCTACTCGGTTGATCGTGCGGACAATCCATGAACATAGAATGGGTGAATGCCACAAAGTGGACAAGGGGCCTGCGTTGGAAAGAGTTGCTGAGGTGGCCGTATTCCCAAAACAGGAAACAGATCTTCTTCCGCCGGCCAATGCGATGATTTCCGGTGATCCCACCAAGCTGGAACAGATGGGCTGGGGGAAGAGGAACCCTGCGCTACCGCGCAACACGCCGAATCAGCCGCGCGCGGTTGACGCCATCATGCAAGGACCGGGCACGGTCTATCTCGATTGGAAGACGCCCATCATCGGCGGCAACAGCGCCGGAATCAGTGTTCCGGGCAACACAGCGGCCGTGGTGTTGTGAATGGGAACGCGGAAGTAGTACGATGGCCGAGAAGAAACGAAAACAAGGAGAATATCGGAGTCGATAAGAGACGGCAGAAATTGCGCAAGCAGCTATCTCGAGATTGAATCGGCGAATTACCAATGAAGTGTTCCTGACCATACAAAATGATCGCGGCCTCATGCAAGAGTATCTTGATGTCAGGAAACCTATACGCTCAAATGGCAGTAGCTTGTAAGGAAAGGAGAGACAGTAATGGACCATATCGCCGTGATTATTTTGGTTGTGCTCGTAATACATGTACTTCAGAATGACATGCGGTTGTGGCAGGTTGTAAAAGAGTTGCGCGCGTTGCGAAAGGCAAACGAACAAAGCAAATAGCGTTTCAATCGTTCATGTTTGCAGTTGACTTGCCAAAGTCGGCCGAGAGAAGGGAATGACAGGCATCCCTTGTGCATTACCGTATGCTGTGGCAAACTGGCCCCACAGGGCGAAACGGAGGCCGGCAATCCTGGCGAGGAACCGGCCAAGGGATAACCCGGCGGAGCTTATTAGACGATAATCGGGGTAAGGATTCGTTTCCTTGCCCGGCTCTAATCAAGGGACGTTGCGGGATGACGATGGTGGTTCGTGATCGTCGCGCCATACTCCATCCGCGCCCGCTTCCGCTTATTCGTTTGGACTCAGTAGGGCTACAGGCGATGATTTTCGCATTACGCCGTGAAAAAAGCGGTGTGCCCTCGATGACTTTTGATCTGTTGACAATTGATCCGCCAGTGCAGTGGAAGTCCGAGGATTATGATTCCGGTAAAACTTGGGTTATCTCCGGCAAGCAGCTTCGCGAAGAGGGGTTCACTATCGACATTCCGAACCGCCGCGACTCCCGGCTCCTTTTCTACTCGGCCGATCATACGGACAAGCCGTAAGAGCGCGCCCGCGCATCGGACGAGAGCACGGCCGCCGCAAAAAGCATTTGTCTTTCCCGAAGATATTTCGATATTGTGGGATTCATTCGAAACCCTTGTGGAGGAAGTTGGATATGTTGCGCGCAAAGAAGATTCTGGCGGTTATATCGGCGTTGGTTTGGGGAGCGGCGGCGGCTTCGTTCGCGCAGGCCCCCGCAAACGACCCTGCTGCGCAGGCATCCAATACGGTGGCATATCCGGCCCCGTCCGGCGAGAAGCTTTCCGAAGATTTTACCGTAATGGTGGCCGGCCAGGCGGTTCCCGTCTATTTGTGCCGCGTGTCCGCGATGCCGTTCAATCAGGTCTGGCCGGGGTATCAACGGCCCATCGACCAGACGGAACTCGCTTCGTTCGTCTACTGGGACATGTCCGCCCCGGTGGATGTCGAGGTAGTCAGCCAGCGCGCCATCGAGTCTGTGGCAATCCGCCCCACCGCCCGGGGGATTCAGCCGCAGCTCGAAGGCAACCGCATTCGGTTCCACTTGGAGACGCCGCAACAACTCACCGTGGAAGTAAATGGGTGGCACAAGGCTTTGCACGTGTTCGCCAATCCACCTGCGGTAACAATCGATCCGAACGCTCCCGGCGTGCGCTATTTTGGCCCCGGCATCCACCGCCCGGGCAGGATGACGCTCCAAAGCGGCGAGACGGTGTATCTCGCGGGTGGCGCCGTGGTCTACGGCTGTATCGAAGCCACCGACGCCGCGAATATCAGGATTCTCGGGCCGGGCATCCTCGATTCCAGCGAACTGGAACGATATTTCGGGCTCACGGACGAGAGCAAGTACCTCGATAATTTCGGCGGGTGTGTTCATCTTGTGCGTTGCACCAACGTGACGATCGACGGCCCGATTCTGCGCGATCCGCCACTGTGGTGCCTGTCGGCGTTCAACTGCTCGGAGATACAGATCGCCCACACCAAACTGATCGGCCTCTGGCGGTACAACGCCGACGGCATCGACCTCTGCAACAGCCGGAATGCGGCCGTGCGTGACTGTTTTGTGCGCTCGTTCGACGACAGCCTCGTGGTCAAGGGGCTCAGTTACTACCGCGACGTGCCGATCAGCAATATCCTGTTTGAGGGGTGCGTCGTGTGGAACGACTGGGGCCGCGCCCTCGAGATAGGCGCCGAGACCGCCACGCCCGAACTCTCGCAGGTCACGTTTCGCGATTGCGATATCGTGCGTACGGCCGAAATCGCCATGGATGTGCAACACGGCGACCACGCAGCCATTCACGGCGTGACGTTTGAACGGATTCGATTCGAAGTCGATGACGTCAACTACGCGCCGCAGATACAGAATGGCCGCGACGCAACGTACACGGGAAAGACGGGCCACTGCCCACACGCGCTCATCTTGGTGATCTTGCGCGGCGCATGGTCGAGTGACCAGGAACGCGGTACGATGCGCGACATCGTCGTGCGCGACTGCTCGGTCACGGGCAATCTGACGCCGTCTTCCGCACTCTCCGGGTTCGACGAAACGCACGACGTCAAGGGCGTCACGATTTCAAACATGCAGTTCAACGGCAAGGCCGCGGCGACCCTCGAAGAAGCCGCGATACACGTGGGCCAGTTTGTCAGCGGCGTGCATATCGAACCGGCCGCCAACGCATCGCCCGGAATAAAAAAGGACAAAATCCTTTTCCTGGGCAACAGCATCACCTTGCACGCGCCCTCGGAATCCATCGGATGGACCGGGAACTGGGGCATGGCCGCCAGCGCCGAAGAAAAGGACTATGTCCATCTCGTGGTACAGGCATTGTCGGAACCGGCCGAAAGCGGCATCCCGGCGCCCAGGTTCCTGGTTCGTAACATTGCCGATTTCGAACGGCAATGCACCACGTATTCTGTCGAGGAAAATCTGAAGGAATGCATCGAATTCAAGCCGGATCTGCTCATTCTCGCCATCGGCGAAAATGTGCCCGGCCTGGCCACCCCGGAAGCCGAAACGCAATTCTACGAAAGCGTGGGCAGACTATTAAAAGCCTTCCAGAAGGACGCGAAACCCGCAATCATTGTGCGAAGCGGCTTCTGGCCTTCCTCGAACAAAGACGCATGTCTCAAGCGCGCGGCCGGCGATGCCGGTGCAACCTTCCTCGATATCAGTGCGCTGGCCAAGGACGAAGACAACTACGCCCGGTCCGAACGCCAGATCGCTCACGCGGGCGTGGCCGGGCATCCCGGCGACAGGGGTATGAAAGCCATCGCCGATGCAATTGTTAATGCGATCAAGAAGGCCCAGACACCCTAAGCAGAAACGGGGTAGACACGAAGGACTATCGGCGGGAAGAGAGGACAAGTTCGATGTTGGAAAACCACCTCCGACCAACCACCATCATGAAAACTCACCAATGTCTTTCCCAGTGTATATCGAACACTCTGCTCGCTTTGATTGCGACCGCCGTCTTGTGTCCGCTGTTTGCCGTGGCGCAAGTGGTGCGTCCGGAGGCGGCGGAGGTGGCTGTTGTCGAGCAAGCCAATGAAACGCTGTCGGCGGGGCAGGCCTTTGAGAATCTCGACGCCAAGGCGGGTGATTGGCGGGTGGAGAAAAACGTACTGGTGCAGGCCGATGCATCCGCGCCGTATGCGCGCACGTTCATCAAGGGGCCGCGCTGGATGGATTGCGTCATCAAGGCGAAGGTGCGGATAGATAGCGTCGGGGCCACTGCGGCTTCGCCGGGTGTCCGGCTAATCGTCCGCGGCGATGAAAAGACGGATACGTTTTACACTGTTGGCCTGTGGGCGGGCAGCCGCGAAGTGCGCATTGAGAAGTCACGCGGGTTGGCCTTCGAGCCCATGAAGAGCGACTATTTGGGCAACATGGCCGTTGCGCCGTTTCCGGTAGAATTGGGCAAGACCTATGACATGACCGTGGTCACCGACCACGCGACGATCTATTGTTACATCGACGGCGTGTTTGCGGTGTTGGCGCAAGAGCAGGATTTCACCACGCAGCCGGTTGGCCGGATAGGGTTCTTCACGAACGCGGCAGCCGGTGCGTTCAGCGATGTTTCCGTCAAGGGGCTTTACGGCGTCACAGCGTCTCCTGTTGTTCCCTATGCGGGGAATCCAGTGAACCTGACGAATTATTCGCCTGCCGTGATCAAAGATGACAAGTTCCGGATGTGGGATTCACTGCTAGGCCGGTATGCCGAATCGGAGGACGGGATAACGTGGACCTGGCCCGCGGGCAAGGAATCTGTCGTTAATCAGGGCAATACTGGCGACTGGCCCACCGGCAACCAGTGCGGCGATCCCGATGTCCTGAAATTCGACGGTCAATACTGGATCACCTTCTGGTCTACCTGTAACCGGCGTAACGGCGCCTTTGACGGCATGGGCATCAAGCGTTCGACGGACGGCATCCACTGGACACCTGAACCAGCGAATCCTGTCTTCTACATGGGGCCGCTTGGCGACTGGGATGAGATGGTGGTGGGCGATCACGCGATGATCAGAGACGGCGACCGCTTCAAGCTGTGGCATGTCGGCATCACGTATGGGCAGCGGGGCTACCGCAATGAATTCGGTTACGCGGAGAGTAAGGACGGCCTCCATTGGCGTAAGTGCCGCCTAAATCCGATTCTGACTCAAGGAAAACCGGGAACATGGGATGGCGGCTGGATTTATGCGGCGGGAATTGTGAAGATCGATGATGAACCGCTCAGCACGCACGTCTATGCAGGCAAGCCCGGAGCGAGTTATCACCTCTTCTACACAGGCCAGCCCAGCAACAATGAAATCATCTGCGGCGTCAAGCGCATCGGGTATGCTTTCTCACTCGACGGCATCCATTGGATCAAATGGAACGATCCAAACACCGCCGAGCCGTTCCAAGACAGCGATCCGGTGGTGACCTGGACGGACTATGGGCAGAAAGGACACACTGGGGTGGGCGCTGCCACGGCCATGCTCCTTGGTGACGAAGTGCGCCTCTACTACTCGATGTATGAGGAGCGGCTGGACGTCGGGCGGCCCCCCGAAGGGCCCGTCGGCACCGCGTTTGCCACAGTGAAGGTGGACACACTGCGGCAAATCGTTGCTGATGCGAAGGTGAAGGGCCTGCTCCAGTGCGCGAGCCACGAAGAGATTGAAGCCACGCTTGATGAACCGTTGCCCCAGTCCATGTGGGACGATTTGCAGGGCCGCGTGCTAGCGGCAGTGCAGGCGAAACAATCCGGCGACGCGGACGCTGCAAAGGCGGCGTTGGCTGATATCGCCGCCACCCGCGCCAAGTTCACCAAAGCCCTCGAACGCTACTATGCAAGCGCCTTTGCTCCACTAAAGAAGGTTGTGGACCAATTGGAAGCCGGAGGTCCCGTGACGGAGAAAGTGCTCCGGACTCTTCCGGCGGATCGCGTGGGGAGCACTGCGCCTCAGATTGAGATTGCCGATTTGAACATTCCCGCAGGGAATCAACCTGTCATGATCGAGATCGAGGCGAAATGCAACCGTTTCGCTATTGCGCGGGTGGCGTGGGCAGCGGGCGATGAATTCAAGGCCGGACAGGAAATGGAGTTCCTTGCTGGCTATCCCGGAGTGGAATCCCCAACCTACCGCGTTACGATTGATCCCGGCGGCCAACCCATCAGTGCGCTTCGTCTCCAGTTCCCCGCCGGAGCCACCGTGGATCTGAAACAAGTCCTCATCCGCGAAATCAGCCTTGCACAATAAAGAGGCGTCTGGTAAAAAACCAATTCTCAAGTTTTTTATGCATCAATGGTGTTGAAAATCTGGAACGCAGGAAATCATGAAGGAGGAATTGCCATACATCCATGCAACGTACTATATTCTTGATTTTCTGAGTTTCAGATTGGTCTAAATTTTACATCTTCTTTATGAAACCCACGGTTGCGATTCCTTATTTTGACAACCATCCGACAGGGATGCGCATGATGCGGGCGCGGTTGAGCCCGCCGATGGTTTTGTCGCCGGCGCAGTAGCCGAGCAGCACGTGGTTGTCTTTTGTAAATTCGACGGCGGTGTAGCAGTACCAGCCGTCCGGATTGGTTTCGATGTTCTTTACGTATTGCCAGGACTGGCCGTTGTCGTTTGATACCGCGACGGAGAGCGGGGTCCTTTTATTCTTCAGGTCTTCAGGGATATTGGCATGGTTGTTCCATACAAGAAGGAGGCCGCCCGTTGACGGGATGCGTTTGAAGGAGGCCGGAGAGACGGGAGAAAAAATATCTGTTCGTTCAACAGGGGACCAGGTATTCCCGCCATCAGCCGAATAGGATCGCAACTGACAACCCACATCGGTGCGGCATAACATCATGATGCGCCCGTCGCTCAATTCGACAATGCCCGGCTCCTGCAATCCTGATTTCGATTCGGGCGGCGCATCGAGCACTGTTTCGCTCTGCCTCCAGCTTTTGCCATCGTCGTCCGATAGATAGCAGAGCGCCTGTGCGCGGCGTCCGAACTTCTCGCCGGGCAGGGAATGGCGCGCGGCGGGAATGACGAGGCGTCCGGTGGAAAGCTGGATCACGCGGTCATTATTGACGACGAAATATCCCACAGGTTCGATACAGAGCTGGGGCTCGCTCCAGGTTTTGGCTTCATCCGTTGAAATCCGCAGGTAGGGGCGGCAATCAGCGTCCGAATTCTTGCGGAGATAGAAGAAGGCGATCGGTCCGCTCTTGAGCCGCAACAGCGACACCGACATCGTGTTCTGCTGGCCTTCGTTGGGGAGAATAAGTTGATCTTCACGAGTCCAGGTGACGCCATTGTCGGAAGAAAAGCGTCCGGCAATGTGTGCCGTGCCTTCGTCGCCCGCGCTTCCCGTGAAATGCGTATAGGCGAAGAGAATCCGTCCGTCATTAAGCTGCACGAAGGCCCCTTCCGAATTCCGGGGATTGCCGTCGCCTGGATCGATATTGAGCACCGTTTCCGGCACACTGACGTTGGTTGCCGGAGTGGCGGCTGCTTGAGCGTTCCCGTCTTGCTGGCTGATGAGCACTCCCAACACAAGCGAAAGATAAGTAACCATGCGCATACGATTAAACCTCCATAATGATGTCATTTTACACGCTTATACCCACTCCAATGCGAACAAATCCGCGGCGCGCATCCGAATATGCAGACGCGCGGTGTCTCCCGGTTGTGCGCGCAGGTTGGGATTGCCTCGCCATGTGACCGTTCGCGCGGCCTCATCCCCCGTGATGATATCGCAGAGATCGATGGCATGGGCATCAAAGCCCACCAGTCCTATCTGCAGCGATCCGCCAGTGTTCACCCGTGCATTCACGCGCAATTCCGTGCCCGTTACCGGTATGCCGAAGGTAAAGAACTCTCCTTCTTCATCGGCTCTAAGTGCACAGATACGGTCCTTGGGCCATGTGGCCCACCCGGCGTTGCCTTTGATTACGCCGGGCCAGCGCGGATATTTGTGCGGATGACTGGCGCCGTTGTACGGAATGGCGACCTTGTCATCTCCCAGCGGCACCAGATTCTTCCCGGCGGTCACAAATTCGCCGTCCCATGCATTCACTCCCCCAGGCTCCAAAATAGGGCCACCCGGCACAGCATCCCAAAGAATCCCATCGAGGCTGCTGTACATTCTGATTTCAGATGATTGCGTGAAACGCCGGTAGAACATCGGAAACAGAAGATGATAGCCGGGAAGACCGGGATACTCGGTGCGTGCGTTCAGATACACATCGTAAGAATAGGGATCTTCCAGCGGCGCACTCAGCATCGGGACAACCGGCGACCAGTTTCGGAAATCATCGGATTCCGCGCGGCCGATCAGGCGGCGATCCAGCCAGCAGAGCCGCGTGTATAGAATGTACTTGCCCAGCCAAGGGTCATAATAGACGGTATTGTCGGTGTCCCCTTGGTGGATTAGCAATGGTTCCGGCAGAAGATTCCAGTTCACTCCGTCCGGCGACGTCATTCCGTACAGGCAATTCATATGCTCGCCGTTGAGGCGGTTGTCCCGGTATCGAGGATGGAATTTCTGGTACTTCACCCACAATTCCTGCACGCCCTCGCGCACGCTGGCATGAAACACGCATTTGTACCGCTCCTCCGCGCTGCCGTTCGGATCAATGAAGAAACCGGCGCCGTCGATACCGGTGATTCCCTTTACGGAGACCGTAGACACGTCACGCTCGGTCCAGGCGTAGCCATCATTGGATTCGGCGGTCCGAACGGTGATGGATTCCGCCAATGCGGAGGAATACGATCCCAAATCCGCTCCGGCATAATTGGTCTTGAGAGACCAGCCCCGGTATACGCCCGCATCGAGGATCACCTGTCCAGGCCGATTTTCTACCGGCCCCTCTTTCGCGGGCTTCTGCGCGACCAGCCGCACGCCCCGCACCACTCTCGATGCGTCGGCCCATACCGGTACAGGCGGTTCCGGCGGTCCCGCAACGGGAATGACGGTTCCATCGGCCGTCCGCCACTGCAAATCGCCCGGATCGATGTGGCGCAGATCAACGAACAATAATTTCTTCTGCGGGCCAGGAATGAAACCGCCCCGGGGATCCGCGTCGAGGGAAGAAAAATCTCCTTCATCCATGCCGTCTTGCGCTATCGCACCCAATGCCACCATCGATCCCATGCCAGCCAGAAACTCACGACGCCTCATCATACGCCCTCCTCGGAGTGATAGTGCTCCTCTTGCTGTTCATTCAGCCCAAAACGCCACGCCCATTTTATCCCAGATTTGAGGCTTGGTGGAAATGTTGGTAACCATCATTCCCGAGAAAGGAGTCTTCCGAAAATTAGTATCGCAGTTATTTCTCCCGCTGGGTAGCGCGGCAAACGCGTAAGAATGTGGACCAGTGCATCGCTTCGTGTTACCGCTCGTACGCCCCGATGTCGTAACCACTGCCTTGTGGCCGCGCTGTTCCCTCTATATCGTCCGCGGGCGCTCCGGCGGCGGAGCCGTTGTCAATCGCCGGCGAACCGGACTGGACATGGAAATCGCTTGCAGCGGCGTTCAGAAACTCCGGACTTCCTTCCTGATAATTCGTCCCGCGTATCTCATTCTCGAATTCACGGAAGCCGTCAATCAGGTTGTGGTCTGTCGTCACCTCGGCGAGCGCCACGGACACCACAAGTTGGAAAGCGTTGTTGTCGCTGAAAATATTGTTGCGGAATACGATGCCTTGCGCATCGGGGTTGTCCATGGCAACGCCCCCGCCCCAACTGGTCCAGCCATTGTAGTAGAAGGTGTTATTGATGACCTGCACGTCGTGGATGGGCCGGCTGTCCGACGGATCGCCGTAATAGCCGAACGTCAGTCCGTTATAGGCGCAGTTATAAGCAATGTTGTTGAACATGCGTATATTTTCGAGCAGCCCGCCGTTCTCGGAGGCCATCGCGAACCCGCTGCCGTTGGATGCCGCGATGTCGTAGACCACGTTGTTGTAGATATCAATACCGAACGTATAGTGTGCCCAGGCATCAAGATAGATGCCCGGATTGTCGATGATGTCATGAACCAGGTTGTTATGAACCGTTCCATTCGAAGCGCCGTCCTTGATGCAGATTCCCTCCCCGCCGATGGTCTCCGCGCTGCCGGTATGAACGTGATTGCCCGCAATTTCAAAATGGCTCGTGCCCGACATCGTGATATTTTCCTGCATGCCCCAATTATTGCAGGCGAGTTCTACTTCGTTTCCGCCAACAACGACATTGCTGCATGCCCAAATTCCGATGCCCGAAGAGGCCGTGTCGTAGGTGTGGTTGTTCTCGATCTTCAGATTGCTGGCGTATTCCGCGCGAAGGCCCGCGCTCAAGTTCGTTGTTCCCACGTTTTGGATGCGCAGACCCTGGATGGAAATGAAGCTGAGGCCGGTCAGATCAATCAGGCCTGTATCCTCCGGCACGTCCACTCCCGTGCCGTCCAGCGTCGCGGTTTCACCCGTATACGAGCTGAACGTGATGTAATGGCCCGCCGTGCCCGAATTTGCCGGGATCAGGCGCTCGTAGTACGTGCCCTCGCGGAGGTAAATCGTGTTCCCGGCGCTGGCCATCTCCGCCGCGTGAGTAACCGTTTTCCACGGATTCGAGAACGTCCCCGCCCAATCGTCATTGCCCGACGGCGCAACATAATACACATTGCTTATAGGTTCGCCCTCGCCTTCACCCTCGCCTTCAATTACGCCTTCTGTTTCACCCTCCTCAACCCCTTCGCCTTCGATCTGACCCTCTTCGGATCCTTCAGTTACGCCTTCGGCCTGACCTTCGGTTTCTCCCTCAGCAATTCCTTCAAGTACACCTTCCTCCTGACCTTCTTCACTACCCTCCCCTTCGATCATGCCTTCCTCCTGGCCTTCTTCGACCCCTTCTCCTTCGATTAGACCTTCTTCCTGACCTTCTTCACCACCCTCCCCCTCGCCTTCACCGCCAACGACATAGGTAGCGGTTATAACCTGTGTTTCATCCGCCACAATCTGAACGTCCTGCGGCTCGGGCGCAGTCCAACCGGCAATATCCTTGAACGTAACCGTGTGCACTCCTTCAGACAGATCGGAAACGGTGGCGCCGCTGGCGTGCCACTCGCTTTCGTCCACGGCCCATTGCGCACCCGCGGACATGGCCTCCGGCGGCAGTAAGTTCACCTGCAACGAACCCACCTTTTTGCAACCCTCAGAGCACAAAAAGGAAAGCGCAAGCATTCCCACAAGGCAAACAATTTTCCACTTCGGCATGGCCCTATCCTCCCATAGAAGTTACCAGACTGGATGGCTCCCTCAGTATAGATACAGGTCGAAAAATTATCAAGACCCTGAGAAATTGTTCCCACAGCGGAGTATGGGTCTCTCTAATATCCAGACTGTATCAACAGATGGCGTAGGCGGCACGTGCGAACATGATTAACCATCTTTATGGAACCATTTTTCGGCATGTTGTGAACTGTTCACTGCCACTGCGATTGAAAGATAAGGACGAATTTTTGTGGACTATAGCGCACCGCCTGCGTGTAATCTTGTGCGATTCGAATCCGGGGAGTATTGGAATTTGTGAAATTTGGGTGTATCGTGAACAGACAGGCGCATGACACCCGACGTTGACAGTAATGTCCAGATGAAATGGAGATGCATGAAAATTTCACGAAGGCTATTTCTGATGGCAACATTGGCCGGGACACCGGGTATCGCTATGGCGCCTATCCTGGCCAAACCGGAGAAGAAAGGGCTGGGCGCCTTGAATCTGGCGTTTATGTGCTGGCGCATAGGGGATATTCTCGATTTTGATGCGCAGGTGCAGTGGGTAAAACAAGCCGGTTTCGAATCTATCGCCTTCCACGCGTCCGCAGGGGATCCCGGAAAATGGCGGGGCATTGATCCTGCCCATGCCGACGCGCAGGAACGCCGCCGACTATGCGATCTGCTCGCGACTTTCCGCCGACGCGAGATCCATGCACCCTTCTCCGCTGAGCTTGCACCGGAAACGCCGCCTGTCGTTCTCGAACAACTGGAAGCAACATTCGCATTTGCCGGTGATGTTGGTGCGAACGCGGTCACGGTCCATGCCAAACCGCCCCCACTCGACGCCCCGGACACGACATCGTGGCACAAAACCCTGGACCGCTTGGATAGAGCCGCCGCCACGGCGGGGATCCGTATGGGAATTGAGTTTATGAAGGGGTTTGAATGGTTACGCGCACCACGACATGAACATATCGGCGCAACGCTTGACGTCGGCCACATGTACTTGAACAATGGCGCGGGGTATCAACCCTATGGGGGCATCCGCGAGCAGATCCGGGTTCTGGGCGACGTACTGTTCCATATCCACATCCATGACTACGACGGTGAGTACGACCATCGTGAAATCGGGAAGGGACGTGTCGACATTGATGCCGTACTACTTGGCCTCGCGGACATTGGCTATCGCGGCGTGCTCTGCCTGGAACTGAACCCGGACCGTGTCACGCCGGAAGGAATTGTGCGGAGCGCCGCGTTTCTCCGGAATCGTGCGCGGGAATTAGATCTCTTGGATTAGTAGATGGGCGTGTCTGCCTGAGTAAGGACGAATTGCCAGCAACGATGGGGGACTTTCTCCTCATGCCGGCAGCACGAGGTCGACATATTGAAGCGTGATTTCCGGACCTCCGTCGAGCGTGACCGCAATGATGTTTCGACCGTGCATGACGAGTGCTGCGGGACAGGTGAAGCAGGCATATTGTTCAGGAGCACCGAGGCCGCCGTCGTAGGGATGGGCGAGTGGCTTCGCCGCGAATTCACGCCGGATTAAGCTTGTCCCATGGTGACGACCCATTATGAACTCTTCCTGGCGGCGTTTAACATTTTCATGAACTGTTTCATAAACGGGGTGTTGTCATGCCAGGTGCGGGCGGTGACAAGATTTCCGTCAACGACGACAGGCTGATCGACATAGGCCGCGCCGCCTTGCTCGCAATCGAGCGCACACTTGGCCACGGTGGTTACAGTGCGGCCTTCGATAACGCGCGCCGCACTGACGATCTCGATGCCATGGCACACCACGGCGACAGGTTTCTTTGCTTCGAAGAAGTGGCGCGTGATGCGCATCAGGTCCTGATCGTACCGCAGATATTCAGGGGCACGGCCTCCCGACACGAACATACCGATATATTCCGCAGGATTTACGTCGCGAAACGCCACCGTGGCCTGGATGTGATATCCTGACCGTTCTTCGGTGATATCCCATGGAACAGTTGAGTTCGGCGGGACTTCGTGAAGGCACATGTGATACAAGCGCGCTTCCGGACCCGCCACAACCACCTCGAAATCATCCTCGGCAATTCGAAAGAAAGGATACAGCGTGTCCATCGCTTCGCTGGCATCGCCAACAGGCATCAGTACTTTTGGCATTTGGATTACTCCTTCTTTTGCGGCGCCGGAAGACGCCGCGTAAACGATAGCAGGCGCCGCCGCTATCAGTTTGCACATTTGCCGTCTTGTAAGAACGTCACCGTTCATGTTTCTTGACCTTGCCGGTTCCAAGCAGTCCGCACATTATGTGTCCGGGCCTCTGTTCATTCATATAACAAAGGATAGGCATTCTTTTTGTCAAGCACGAATCTCAGAAACTACAACGATATTGAGTTTAATGAGTGCATGTATGCTTACTCTGATGATGTATTCAATATTTTGGGAAAGACCGGGCCTAACAGATATGAACGTCATCAATTGCATCGAAGGCGCGGTCAAAATCTTTCCAGACGGGATCATAACCGGCTTTCCGGATGGCGGCCACCACTTCCGCGGGGGGGCGATCATCTTCAATCTCGAATTGTTCCAATACCTCACAGCCTTCGCGGCTATGACCGGTATAACCTTCCCGATGCGTGGCATACCCCCCCGGACGGGTGGAGGAACCCGCACTCATCGAGGTAACCCCCAGCGAAATCAAGCGATCCCGCAACGCCGCCGGCTCCCGCGTGCTGAGATTAAATCCGGCTTCCGGGAGAAAGAGCCGCATGGCCAGCATCATCTGAACCAATTCCGCATCGGATACGGGATGTTCAAGCGCAAACCGGGCGGGCGTATGACGCAGCCGGGGAAACGACAACGCCACCGCGCTTTGCCAGCATTCTTTTTGCAAATGCCGGGCATGCAATCCGAGCCAGACCGCGTCGATGCGCCAATCGAACAACCCCAGAAGCACGCCAATGCTCATGCGGCGCGTTCCCGCGAGGCCGGCGTGTTCCATGGCGTCCAGGCGGAACACATAATCCATTTTTTGACCGCTGAGATGTAATTTCGGGTAGGTCTCGCGGTCATAGGTTTCCATGTAAAGCGTGACGCCTTCCAGGCCGCGCGCACACAACATGCGATAGCCGTCTTCGTCCAATGCATAGATTTCCACGGATACTGATGGAAAAAACGCGCGCGCGATGGATACGGCTTCGGCGATATAGTCCACTGGCACCGCGCGGGGCGCCTCACCAGTAAGCAGGAGAATATTTTGGTATCCCATGGCGGCGAGTGCCTGACACTCCTGCCGGATTTGATCCGGCGTGAGCGTGGTGCGTTTCTCATGGCTGCCGGAATGCGCGGCAAACCCGCAATACACGCAATCCGCCGCGCATAAATTGGAAATGTAAATCGGCGCGTATAGATTGATGGTTCGTCCAAAATGCCACCGCGTGAGCCGTTGCGCCTCCCGCGCCATGGACTCCAGATACGGGATCGCCGCCGGAGACAACAAGGCCGCCAGATCGTGGACCGAGCGCTCCTCACGGGTCAGCGCCGCTTCCACATCGCCGGGAGTTATCTTCTCATACAATGCCTGAACCCGTTCCCGGGGCCATGCATCCATTGTTGGTAAAAAACTCATGCGCGTACGTTCTACTATCCGTCAATTTCAACCATCTTTTCTGAGAATTTCATCCTGCCATTTGCCCCATAGGTTCCATTAGTCCAATAGGTCCTAATTGACTCCAATAGTCTCTGATGCCCTTATTGCTGGAAAAGAAATCCGGTCAAGGGCGAAGAGGCTTCCGCCGTGTCGCGTTGCGGGCCCGGACCCGCGCGCCACGCCATGCGTCCGGCATCCACCGCCATGGCAAATGCGCGCGCCATTGTCTGATGATCCGTGGCATCTGAAAGCGCGGTATTCACAAGAACCGCGTCTGCGCCCATTTCCATGGCTTCCGCCGCATGCGACGGCGCCCCCAAACCCGCATCCACGACCACCGGCACCCGCGCCTGCTCGATAATGATCCGGATCATGTCTTTCGTCCGAATCCCCCGATTGCTGCCAATAGGCGCGCCGAGCGGCATGACGGTCGCCGTGCCGAGTTCTTCAAGCCGTTTGGCGAGAATGGGGTCCGCCTGAATGTACGGAAGCACCGTAAATCCGTCTTTAATCAGGATCTCCGCCGCTTTCAGCGTTTCCACGGGATCGGGCAGTAGATAGCGGGGTTCCGGAGTCAACTCAAGCTTGATCCAGGGAGCAAGACCGGCGGCCCGGGCCAGTCTGGCCAGACGAATAGCCTCATCGGCATTGCGCGCACCGCTCGTATTCGGCAGGAGAAGCACTTTTTCCGGATCAATCGCGGAAAGAATTCCTTCGTCATCCGGATGCGACAAATCCACCCGGCGCAAGGCCACGGTCACGATGGCCGTGCCCGACGCTGCTATCGTGGCCCGCAACGCCGCGGCGGACGGGAATTTTCCCGTCCCGATCAACAGGCGCGATTGGAACGTTCGGCCCGCAATGATTAGGGGATCGTCCATGAAGACTCCGGAAGATGCGGTGGTTCAGGGAAAGGCGTATAAAACGCCTCCTCCGCACTTCCCTACATCATATCAAATATACAGCAACGCCACAAACCCTGTTTCCCAATGGATTGATGGTTTCCACTTGTGGGTAATGAGAAGTGTACAACTTGGCAATGAATTATCGTGAATCGTAGATTTCCCCTAAAATCATAAAAATCGCCCTGGGACCAACAAATTTTCAGAGCAGGGGTAACCGGATTATTTTGTTGCGGGGGCGTCTTTCACACAGCGGAAGCCGGTGTAATATTTTCCGGTGGTGTTGGGGGGGAGGTAGTAGCGGTGGGAGGTGCGGAGCATGGCGCAGTCGTTGAAACTGGCGCCGCCGCGGATCACTTTATACTTTTCACCGTAGGCTTCAGAAGGCACAGCGTTCCCAGGATAGGGCTTGTACCAGTCGGCGGTCCATTCCCAGGCTCCTCCCGCCATATCGATGCATCCGTAGGGGCTTTCGGGGCGTGCGGGTGCGGAGCCGCGTTCATGGGTTTCGTCCCACAGGATGAAACTGGCGTCGTAGGATTCGCCCCAGGGGAAGGTGCGGCCATCGGTGCCGCGCGCAGCCTTCTCCCATTCGGCTTCGGTGGGCAGGCGTTTCCCGGCCCATGCCGCATAGGCAGTTGCCTGTTCCCAGGTGACTTTCGCTGCGTGATTATCCCATCCATGATGGTATGTATACGCTGGGTCGAATTTCTTGAAGTCCGCATTGCTCACTTCAAGTGTATCGATGAAATAGGCGCCGGTCTGCGCGGTATGCTGCGGGCGCTCATCGGGATCGCCCTTCTCGCTCCCCATGATAAATTCCCCGGCGGGCACGTACACCATCCCTTCCGGAGGCGCGGGCGGCGTTTCCGCAACAGCCTGAGCACTGAGGAAAATGGAAAGTATCCCCATTGTTGCAGGGAATAAAAGCAAGGTGTGGAATTTGGATTCGTGTTTTTCACCGTGTACACTTGTCGTCATAGAAAAAAATCCTCGGTAGTCAGCTTTAAAACACGTTCTTTAGCACTGCACGGATACATTATATGACAAATGATTTCAAAGGACGAAGTCCATTCTATCCGACCCAGCCTGTCCCGGTCGAGCTTTTTGTCGGACGGCGCGATCAGATTAATGAGATTATCCGTCGGGGGGCAGTGCAGGTAGAAGCAGGAAAACCCGCGTTTTTTTATCTTCAGGGGGAATATGGTATTGGAAAAAGTTCCCTGGCATGGTATGTGCAGCATCTTGCGGCGCACAGCAATCATTTGATGCCGTTGTATGCCACGCTGGGCGGCGCCGCCTCCATCAATGATGTTGGCGCCGCGATTTTACGCGCGGCTGCATCTTCCGGCTCGCTGGATCCGGGCCGGGTAGACAAAATGCGCGATTGGCTGGTCAAATATGTTGGAGAGCAATCGTTGTTTGGCATTACAATCCGCGCTGACGCCCTGAAACGGGAAGGACCAAGCATTGCTCAGGGGCCATTGCCATTCTTTCATGATCTTTTGTCGCGGGTGAAAGAAGACGGTGTACGCGGGATTTTTCTTGTGCTGGATGAGATAAACGGAATCGCCACACAACCGCAATTCGCCCATTTCCTTAAAGATTTGGTGGATTCCAACGCTTTGTCCAGGAAGCCGGTTCCCTTGTTGCTAATGTTGTGCGGGACAAAAGAGCGGCGATTGGAGATTGTGCGGAATCATGCTCCCGTGGAGCGAATTTTCGATGTTATAAATACAGACCCGCTTTCCAAAGAAGAAATGAAAGAATTTTTTGCCCATGCTTTTGAGACGGTGAACATCAAAGTGGCTAAAGACGCCATGAATCTTATGATTCATTTTTCCGCCGGATTTCCCAGGATCATGCACCTGATCGGTGATTTTGCTTTTTGGCGGGATGAAGATGGCGTGATTTCTTCCGATGACGCTTTTGATGCGGTTATGCATGCGGCGGAAGACCTTGGCGTGAAGCACATTGATGCGCAGGTTTACAGGGCATTGCAGAGCAAGGACTATCAGTCCATTTTACGGAAAATCGCATTGACCGGTTTGCAGATGTCTTTCAGCAAGAAAGAAATTGAAAAAGGCCTTACCGTCAATGAGAAAAGGAAGTTGAATAATTTCCTTCAACGCATGAAGAAGCTGAATGTAATCCGCTCCGGAGAGGTCAGGGGCGAATATGAGTTTATTTCGCGGATGGTGTTGCTCTATATCTGGCTTAAAGAGCGTACTGCATCAGAAGGACCTTCGAATTAGGCATGAGTATAGGAAAAACAATTCGTTTTGCTGGGAAACTTTGTCTCTGCGTTTTATTGTTTTTTGCCCTGGGCGCGGCGGCGGCCCCGAATGGGATGGTGATGCTGTTGACGGATTACGGAACGGATTCCATCTATGTGGGGGTGCTCAAGGGGGCCATTTACACGAAGTTTCCAGCGGCGAAGGTGGATTCCGTCAGTCATTCCATTCCGCCGTTCGATATTGTGGCGGGGGCGTATATGCTGCTGGAATCGAGCAAGGAATTCCCCAAGGGAACGGTTTTTTGCTGCATTGTTGATCCGGGTGTGGGCACGCCGCGCAAGGGGGTCGTTCTGGAGACGGGGGCGGGGCAGTATTTTGTCGCGCCGGATAATGGCCTGCTGAGTCTCGTGGCGGAGCGTGATGGCGTGAAACAACTCCACGAGACCGCCAATAAAGAGTTGTGGCGGAACGGCGTCACGTCCAGCACGTTTCATGGAAGGGATATTTTTGGACCGGTGGCCGCGGCGGTGGCGAGCGGCACGCCCCTGGAGAAGATCGGCCCGGAGATGAAGGAACTGGTAAAGCTTGATATCGCACGAAGCCGGGTGGAAAATGGCGTGGCCCACGGCACCGTCATCCGCGCGGATACCTATGGCAATCTGGTGACGAACATTACGTCAAATGATCTGGAGACCTTGGGAATCAAGCGGGGCGACACTCTGCTTGTCTCCGTGGGAGAAAAGAACTTCACCGCACCTTTCGTTTCCACGTATGGCGATGTGCCCAAGGGGGAAAAGCTGGTGTGTCTGCAAAGTTCGGGCATGATGGAATGCGCCATCAATCTGGGCAGCATGGCCGAAGCATTGGGCGCGGGATTGCACGCCCCTGTCACGGTGCAGCGTCAGCCATGAACAAAACGTTGATGCAGTACTTTGATCGCATGGCGAAGCGGTATGGCCCCACGCACTGGTGGCCGGGCGACTCCCCATTCGAGATCGCCATCGGCGCCATTCTCACGCAAAACACCGCCTGGACCAACGTCGAAAAAGCGATTGTGAACCTGAAACGGGAGAAGTTGTTATCGCCCCGGCGGATGCTGACATGTCCCATAGAGAAGTTGGAGACTGCGCTGCGGCCGTCGGGATATTTCCGGCAGAAGGCCCAGCGGGTGCGCCTGTTCTGTCAGCACCTCATGGATCATTACGGCGGCAGCGTGGCGCGGATGTCCAAACGTCCGCTCAGCGAACTTCGCGAGGAATTACTTTCATTGAACGGGATTGGCCCGGAAACCGCCGATGATATATTGTTGTATGCCTGCGGGAAAACGGTTTTTGTGGTGGACGCCTATACTCGCCGCATTTTCAGCCGTCATGGCCTTATGCCGCCGGATATCGGCTATGAAGATTTGCGCGCCTATTTCGAACAGCATCTCGAACCCGACCTGCATCTCTACAAGGAATACCATGGCTTGATCGTATGGACCGGCAAGGATTTCTGCCGAAAACAACCCAAATGCGATGAATGTCCCCTCGCACCCTTGCTTCATCATAAATAGCTTGTTGGCTGAATACACTTGCAAAGAAAAATCGGTCTGATAGTAGCTCCTATCTCCAGGTAGGAGTATATTCTATATTAAACTACTGCAAAGGTGTCCCACCTGGAGATGTGACCTACTAATGCGACCTGCCAAAAAATTCTTCGCCGGTTGTAGCTCTTATCTCTGGGTAAGAGTTCTTGCAATAGTAATCAAAAAGATCCATTCCCGTTTCGTTCATTTCGTGTATTTCGTGGTAAAAAATTCATTCCACGCAAAATCCATCCTCCCCGATTGTAGCTCCTATCTCCAGGGGGTACCCTCGTTTCCCAAAATCCAACTGCCTTCTAGCCTTAGACCTCACGCCTCCTCCGTGTCCCCGTGCCTCCGGGTGATTTACCCCCTTGTCTTGCCCCCTTACCCCCGGATCCCGCTGGGCGCATTATCGGGGGACGGACTTGATATGCTATGGTGTGTGCGATGGAGAATGGCATGAAACGAATTCTGTGGCTTCTGGCGCTGGGTCTGGCCTGTGTTTGGTCCGCCCATGCGAAAAAAGCAGAAGCGCCCTTGAATAAAATCACGCTTGAAGTGCCGAGCCCGCATGTGGCCTGGGCACGGCCCCTGCAAGGCGGCCCCATCCGTGTTTTATTTATCGCCCCCCGGCGAACCCTCCGCGATGCCGCCGAATTGGCGCAACGCATCGACCTGGCGTTTAAAACCGCCGCCGTTGAAGACCTCGCAACTCCTGAAAAAGGACTGGCTATTGAACAAATCCTGGAAGAGCCTTTTGATGCCATTGTGATCGGCAATGCTGATCTTGCGAAATTGCCGGAAACGCTTCAATCAAGGCTGATTGAACTGGTAACCCGGGGCGCGGGACTAGTCCTTGCGCAGTATCAAGTGAGCGGCCCTTCGCCATTCCAGGATTTTCTGACCCGTTTGGCGGCGAAGGAAGACCCGGGAATTGTGACGCGCGGGGTTGGTGAATGGATGGCGTCTTCCGGTGAAGGCGCGCGCCGGAACGTTCTTGTGGCGGAACATGAAAAGGGCCGTGTGGTGCTCTTGGAATATCCCGGCGACCCGGCCTATGCCCATTTTCTTGTACCGGCGCCCATTGATCCCATGGCGGCGTTTCCCGCATATCTGGAAAATGCGATGGCGCTGGCTGCGCGTGCCGTCCGCTGGGCCGCGCATCGTGAAGGAACCCTATGGATTAGCAGCGTGGCCGACATCGCGCCGCAAGGCCCGCCGGACGAAGAGATCCCGCCTGGGTATCCGCGCGAATTCGTGCAGATGATGCGCGATCCTTCTTTGCGGCAACCGATGCGCCCCTACCGCATTCAACTCAATCAACCCGCGGATCGGGATTACTCCGTGTCGGTGCAACTGCGCCAGCCCGATACGACCGTGCAACTCGCCTATACCTGCGACGTGCCGCTCAAGAAGGGCATGGATTCCTATCCAGTGGATCTATTGGTGGGGCCGGGCGAATATATGGCCGATTTTTGGATTACCGGCAAGAAGGGCGTGGTGGATTGGTTTACGGGCACGGTGAAAGTCCAGGGCTGGCCTGAATTGACCAAGGTCGAATATGCCAAGGATTTTCTCTTCCGTAATGACACTCTGGACATCACCGCCACGGTTCGCGCCAACCTCCGTACGGAAAAAGCGTGCACGATTTACGCCCGCGCGACTGATCCGATCGGCAGCGCTTCCACTCCGGGGGGGAGATTGACCGCGGAGGCGAAGACGCGGCTTACAAAAGAAGGCGGCACGGCGGTGCTCCGGCTGGGTTTCGCTGATCTGCTCGCACCAATGGTTAAAATTGAAGTATTTGCGATTGAAGGCGAAAAACCGGTTTTTTCTTCTTGGGAATTGAATTGCTCCAGCCGCGATTTCCGGTACCTTACCGTGCGCCGCGCCACACAACCTTCCGGACTCCATCTTCTGGTTCGCACCCGGCACGCGGAAGAATATAATGAGCGGTTCTTTCTTGGCTGGCTGCATCATCTTGGCGTGGACGCCGCACTCGTTCCGGGAACGGAATCCGATGTATTTTATTCCGCGAGTCTCGGATTAAACGCCCTTCCGGAATTGGATCCGCTTCAGACCGTATCCGCCGCCCCTGATGCATGTTTACTGGATCCTGGGGTGCGCGCATCCATCCGAAAGTCCCTCGGGGAAACCGCCGCCCGCTATTGGGCCGGCGGTTCCGGGCAATATCTCCTCCAGGCTCCTTCTCCCGATATTGAAGCCTATAGAAAGTCCGCGGTTTATCAGGAAGGCTTCGCCGCCTGGCTTAAGGAGCAGTACGGACACATTGCCGCGCTGGAATCCGCGTGGGGGGCGTCCTGCTCCGCTTGGGAAAGCGCCGTTCCGTTGTCCGCGGGTGACGCCGCCGCCTCGAATCGTTATGCACCGTATATGGATTTTGCCTGCTACCTGGATAAGACCGCTTCAGATTTTATTGCCTTTGTGCGGGAATCTATCCGTGCCGTGGATACGGAGGCAAGCGTTGGAATGATGGTAAAGGAATCAGCAGGCACGCATGGCGCGCCGGCAGTATCCAGTGCAACGGACTTTCTCGTGATTGATCACAACGATCCCCGGATCAATTCGCTGCTGCATACCCCCCGGCTCCCCAATCAGTTTTCAGCCGTTTCGTTTTATCCCCAAAATACAGATATTACCGTCGAAGCCCATTGGCGCCCCTGGAACGCCTTGTTGCATCAAGTTCCCGGCCTTTGGTGCATTTCCAATGATGTTGGAGATACGGTGGACCTTCTTGCCCCGGATGGCCGCCTTACTCCGTATATGCGCGAATTAATGAATACGATGTCTGAACTTAAACAGGGGATTGGGCCCCTATTGCTGGCGGCCACGCCCGAGCCGCCCCGCATCGTCCTTTTGGACAGCCGGGCAAGCCGCCGCCTGAATGAAGTCTATCGCTACGCGGGTGTGGCTTATGGGCAGAATCTGGCGTTGTTCGCACGGATAATGGATCAACTGCATTTTCCGTATGACATTTTGGAAGCTCCGGCATCGGCGGTGAATGCGCAAAAATACCGCGTGCTCATCCTGCCGCTGGCATGTGCGCTAAGCGATGCCGAAGTGGCGGCGATCCGGCAATTTATCCAGCGCGGGGGCACGGTGATTGCCGATGTGGTCCCGGGAATTTTCGATGAACACGGCACGCCCCGGGGAATGCCGCCGCTGGAAGCGCTTTTGGGGATACGCTATCACGGTTTGGGCAACATGATTCATGCGCCGGGGGAAGTCACGGTGGAGGACGAAAAGTACACGCTGGACGCCGTGGATGCCGATGGCGGGGTGGAAGCGGCAGAAGCCACACCTGCCGGACAAGCCGGGGAAGCGCCTCTCTGGCTTAGCCGCGAGGAAAAGGGAATGGCAGTTCTCCTGAATCAACGGATCGCCGGGATGGAATCCGAACCCGCGCTTAAGGCATTTTTTCTATCTGTTCTGGAGCGAGCCGGCTGCGAACCCCTTCCTGCGCCAACACACAAAGGTAAAAACGGTTTTCAAGGAAATATTTTTCATTACCGCTATGGTGCGGCGGAACTCTATGCCCTGCTCACACATGAAGATTCCCCGGGACAACGGCTTCGGATGCCGTTCGAAAAAAAGGACCGTGTGTATGATCTGCGCCGGGGAAAGAAGGTGCGCAAACCGCATTCCGCCGCATATCGGCTCGCGGGCGGGGATGCCTGTGTGTTTGCGAAATTGCCCTACGAGGTTTCCGGACTCACCGTTGCCGCACCTGCCGGCATTGCGGCCGGACGCCGGCTTCCTGTGCATATCAACATTCAAACCCGGCGGGAGTTGCCTGGGGATCATTTGATATGTCTTGATTTAATGCCCGACAAGGGGGAACCGCTGATGCACTACCGCCAATATGTACACTGCGCCAAAGGAGTGGGCGAAACCTTCATCCCCCTGGCGCTGAATGAAATTCCGGGCCGCTATCTGCTTCATGCACGGGATATATTGACGGGAACGGAAAAAATTGCCCGCGTCGGCATTTCCGGTCCTGTACGGTAATATGAATTTATCACCATATTCGCACCCCTTCCTTGCGGACAAAAAATAGTTGTTGACAGGCCTTAGATAAGGGCATATACTGCATACGCGTTGATGAGTAGTAAGGGGCGAAGGTGCTTTTTACTATCCCAAAACGAGGTGTTATGTTGCAATAACCATTATATTCTTAGGAGGAGGCCCGTCATGAAGAATTCACGTATGTGCTTTTTAAGTGTTTTGTTGTTTTCAGGCGCTGTATTTTGTCTTACCCCCCCCCCCCCCCCCCTACGGAGCCGATATTAGTTTGCAAATTCAAGGGGATAGTATTGTGGATGAAAATGCCACGATAACGGGGGAGCTTACAGTAGGCGGTCAAATTACAGCGGGATCAGGGACAAACGTGCTCACGAATGCCGCCGGACTCGTGGATGGGGCCAAGATTCAGACAGGGACGGTGGGTTCTTCACAACTTGCCGCGGGCGCGGCAGGGGAAAGCGCGCTAGCCACGGATGCGGTAACCGGTGACAAAATCTCCGCAAGCGCGGTTAGTTCAGGAAAGCTGGCGGAGGACGCGGTGACCGAGGCCAAGATCGCGAATGGTTCCGTCAGTACGGACAAACTGGCCAATGGCGCGGTGACCGAAGCGAAACTGGCCACTGGGGCCGTAAGCGCGGATAAACTTATGGCGCAAATAATCAATGCGGAGAAATTGGCTACTGGTGCGGTGACCGTAGAGAAAATTGCGGATGGCGCGGTAACCGAGGCAAAAATTGCCGCGGGCGCGGTGACCGCAGGGAAAATCGCGGATAATGCCGTGACCAGTGCGAAGATCAGTGATGGGCAAGTGGCTGCGGCGGATCTTGCCAGTAACGCCGTCACAACAGAAAAAATCACAACCTACGCGGTGACCACGGATAAACTCTATTCGAGCGCGGTAACGGCCGCTAAAATCGCGGATAGCGCCGTGACTAGTGCGAAGATTAGCGATGGTCAGGTGGCCACGGCGGATCTTGCCAATAGCGCAATTACAACCACAAAAATTGCCGATGGCGCCATCACCGGCGCAAAGATCGGCGATGGTCAAGTGTTTACAGCCGATCTTGCCAATGATTCCGTTATTGCCTCAAAGATTTACAATTCTGCCGTTACCCCAGCCAAGCTCAATAGTGACAGCACATACTATGTTGGAAAATTGGGCGTCAACACCACCTCTGTTCCGCTGAACGGCGTGGGGTACTGTAAAATGGCAATCCATGGCGCCACGGATGTTTTAAATTCACCTTTTTCCCAACTTACGACAACGCAAGACGACCATCCCATTATGTTAATCGGCGGCAGCGAACATAACAATATGGGCATTCGCTTTGATTGCTATGTGGGTCCCGCCGGTCAGGGTGTCACGTGGCAACGCAGCGCGTGTGCATCATCCAATGCCATGATGGTGAAGTACGATGACGCACTTTCCTTGTGTTATGCCAGCGGTGTTAATCAGGGCAGCAGCTTCTCTTGGACTACTGGCTTTCAAATGAGTTGCACTAATGGTTTGATCATGATGCCACAAGTTTATAACAATTCACTTCAAGTGCCTATCGGACAACGGCGTCAACTCTGGATTACCGATACCGGTTTACTTGGATATGTCTCCAGTTCGATTCGATACAAGGAAAATGTCCGAGATACTGCTGATTCCGATACTAGGTTCATTTTTGCGTTGCGGCCTGTTATGTTTAATTACAAGGATAACCCCATGGGCGCCAATCAATGCGGCCTGATCGCGGAAGAGGTAAACCAGGTATGCCCGCGCATTGTGTCGTATGAACGGCAGGTCACTTACGAGCAGCCTTCCGATCCCAATGATCGGTCCGATGTGCTCAAACCAGTGGTTACCACCACAAATGTCCCTGAAACGGTGAATTACGAAGAATTAATTGTGCCCATGCTCGCGGAAATGCAGAAACTCAAACAGCGGGTGGACGAACTGGAAGCACGGCTCGCCGAACTCGAACCCCCAAAACTATAATCTATCCATTTGCCCGGTTTTCGTTTGCAGAATTGTTTGGTTAAGCATTACCACACATTATGAGGTTTAAGCCATGAATGTAAAAGCCTTGCTAATAATCACAGTGGGATCACTGGCACTAACTGTAGATTATGCTTTTTCTGACACATCTGAAGAGGAAAAAGCGGCAATAGCTCAAAGTGTTGGTGAACTCATAGATACTATGGAGATGACACCTGAAAGTGAAAACCTGCGTTTAGGTAAAATGTCCAATGGCGCTGTACGTTTTTTAGGCGCCCCGCCGGATGCTCATGCTCAGACAGATGTAACGAAATCTGGTGCGGTAGCGAAAGCCATAGATTTTTTGCAGGAATATGCAATGGCTTTCGGTGTTGGTAGTGCAGAAAAAAGTGTTGGTATATCAGATTTTTGTCTTACCCGGGATCGGGCTGTGGAAGGCAGACATTATATCCGTTTACAGCAATATTATCGGGATGTTCCTGTTTTCTCAGGTGAAGCCATAGTACAAATGGACTCTGTTGATAAAATTGCGGCAGTTGTATCAGGCTTGATGACAGATACCGATAATTTAGACGCTCTAGGCGAAAATGCCGTAATTCCAACCCTTGGAACGGCCGAGGCTGAAGAGGCCGCTATCGATTTTGCTGTTGAAAGCTTCGAATTGGCTGCGCAGGACGCAGGTGTGACCCTTACTGCTGAACAGATTGAATATTACCGAGATAGTCTAGAAATTGCTGAGGGAGCTACGCTTTGTATTTATGATCCTTCATTGCTTCATTCAACAGGTCTGCCTACTTTAGCGTACCAAGTGAGCATTGGCGGTGAAAATAATCCGGACTCTGCTCAACTTATGCTCATAAACGCAGCTACGGGAGATCTTCTATTGAACTATCCTCTTATATACGAAGCGATGGATCGCAGGATACGTGACCAAGAGAATAATTTGTTGTTTTGGCCCTTTGGTTTGTCAATTCGTGATGAAGGTGATGCCTCCGCGGACGAACCAGAGCGGCATCAAGTAAATCTTGCATATGATTATCTCGGATATACATACAATTTTTATTCATACTTTCATGGACGTGATAGTATAGATAATAATGGCCTGCCATTAAAAGCCACTGTCCGTTTTTGCCCAAGTTTCCTTGTTCTAATAGGGAAAGCAACATGTCCATTTGAAAACGCTGCTTGGACCTCAACAATAGGTCTAAACAGAATTTTTGTAGGTGATGGTTTTGTTACGGATGATATTATTGGTCATGAATTTACGCATGGGGTAACAAATATTGAATCCGGCTTGAAACCCTTTGGACAATCTGGTGCTATTTCAGAATCTTTGTCGGATATATGGGGCGAATTCATAGATCAAACAAACGGATATGGAAATGATTCTGATTTGGTAAAATGGTTGATAGGGGAAGATATTAGTATAGGGGAAACAGAAGGGGAAACAGAAGGGGAAATAGAAGGTGAAGGAAGTTCCCTGCCTCCAGGTGTCGGTAGAAGCATGAATAATCCGCCATTATTTTCGCAACCAGCAAGACTTAATAGCATTTATTTCCAACCTCCACCATATTCATCAAATTCAGAAGATAATGGAGGTGTTCATATCAATAATGGCGTTAATAACTTTCTTTGTTATTTACTTACTGATGGCGATACATTTATGGGGCGCACTATATACGGAATGGGAATGAATCCTGTTCTTTCGCTATATTATGAATGCCAATGTAATCTTTTAACTTCCAACACTGATTACTATGCTTTGTACTATGCATTATCACAAGCGGCTATAAATTTGAACTTTTCTGTATCGCAACGCAATAATATTGATGAAGCATGCAGGGCCGTTGAGATTCGCCCAACTACATGTATAAATTTCTTAGATTCTTCTGGTGATCCAGTAATTCAACTCACAAACGCTGGTGACTTAATTATGTGTCGGGGTACAATCCATGAAAATGCAACTATTACACCTAATCCTGCTTTATCACAATATGTTTTAAATGATATAAATGGAAATCCTCTTGCGCTTGTTGACGGTGATACGGGTGACTTATACATCATAGGACAAGTATACGAACAGGAAAATACAGCTATTTATGTTTATTCACCTTCACTAGTGGTATTGGGTCCAGATACATATCCAAATCAACCCGCAGAACCAGTGATAGTGCTAACATCAGAAGGTTATTTGTGCTCACTATTTGGTTGCTTTAGAGATCCTGGAAGTTTAGTTCTAGCGGGCACAGTAATATATCCAGATGATAACGTATAAAAAACGAATGGGAGATCTTTAAAATGACAAAACATTTAACGCCCATAAGCTATCCACGGTTGGCCTTTAATCCTGATGAAGACATTTTTCTGGATATAATCCTGTTTATTCCAGTATTAATTTGGGATGGTTTCCAATGGATTGTCTGGTACTCATGGACACACAAAGTTCAGACTTGAAAATAGCGGAGAAAAAACAAATGAAGCACAATAGATATATTTCGCGCAAGGCTCCCCCAAAGGCATTTCTCCCGGTAGAACCACCTGATTTTCTCGTGCCCCGGATGATTACAGCGATCAGGCTATATTTTCAAGAACTTTTTGGGAAGAGTAATGCTGATGTGTGATGTGGTGGAAGTCTGGCTATTTATGGAAAGGGATTCATGGGAAATGATCCAGTAAGTGTGATTGCTAATTTAACACATCAAAGCTTTATTAATTCCTGGAGATAGATCAATGAAAAATCATCTAAATAGTGTATCACGACAAAAAAAAATTCCTCTGGTCTTAGCTGATACATATAAAGAAATCCATCTAAAAATGTTGATTTCACAGTGGCACCAAAATCTTTGTCATGGGCAATCATATTCAAAGAACTTACAATAGAACTGAACCTGTTGCTTACTTAGCATATGGGAGGTGATCCGGATAGGTTATCAAGCCATGGATATGGGCCATGAATATAAGTTTGTACTTTTATAGAGATACTATGATCGTAAAAATGTGCTTATATAAAGGATGAAAAATGAAACACTTGAATACTGTTTCAAAACCACCACGAAATATTATGCCTGTAGCGCACGCATCTACGGAAAGACGCAATCTCAAGACTTGTGTTTCTCACTGGTATCAGGTTTTATTTTTCGATGAGCCTATATCAAAAATTTCACGATAAGTGTGTCGTTACAATAAGTCGAATTGATTTCAATAGGTGATTGACTATCATAGGAGATAGTTGAAATGAAAACACATTTGAAAATTGTGTCATGGCCAAAGACGGCAAATGCTTGGATATCGACTGGAAACTGCTTATGGAATTATTTCTTTATATTCCGGCATTAATTTGCGTTGAAATTGATCAGATTGTTTCTGGTATTTCAACGGGCAAAACTGAAGCTTAAAGAGACACACATTTGCCCGCTTACGAGATCCTGGAAGTTTTATTCTCACGGGTACGGAAATATAAGGTGATCAAAAAATAACATGCGACAACATTTAAAAGAAATATCAACAGACAGAGAACTTCCTGCAAAAGCAGATACGTTTACAAATCCGAAAGCCACATATATTGCATATATTTTTTCAAATCCTGAGCAGATTATTCTTCATCATTGCAGCGCGATACAAACGCTGAAGTCATTTTCATCGGTAGAAATGCCGCTATACGAGTGGTAAACATAAGACGTTTAGAACATGAAGGTAGAAATATGAAGCATATATTGTCCCTAAGTAAAGCTGAAAGCATCCTAAAAGTCGATATAAAAATGGTTCCCCAATGGAAGATGGCTCCAATTTACTTATTCGATCAAATTTATTGCCAGATTTCATACAAATGTGCATAGCGGTTTGTTTTTAATTTCCATATCTATAGCCGGGGCAATTAATCCTCCAACCTTCCACGGCATTTGGTCCAAAAAATATCACTATGGGTATCGATAGCAGTACGCTTTTGAAAGATGCGTCTTACCAAGTATACTTAGGCGAGGAGTGATAACGAGCAAGGAGCATTTTAATGATTGATGTACACGTAATATTCGCAGTACTGCTTTTAGCCATCTTTTTAATCCTTCCCGCGTTGACTGGCGCATGGGCGGCGGAGAAATCCTCTGATCGGGAGTACAATGGTCCGTATACGGGCGAGTATCTGAATCGCGTGGCGTTCCCGCTGGGCGGCCTCGGCGCGGGCATGATTTGCCTGGAAGGCACGGGCGCGATCTCCCATGTATCCGTCCGCAATAAAATGGACGTATTCAACGCCCCCTGCATTTTTTCGGCTATATGCGTCAAGGGTGAAAAAGGGAACATTGCACGGGTTCTGGAAGGGCCGATCCCAGATTGGAAATATTTTGGCATGCCCGGCACGGGCAACGGTGCCTCCGGCGCCAGCTTTGGCCTGCCGCGCTTCGATGAGGCCGTTTTCCTCGCGCGGTTCCCCTTCGCCACGATCACGCTTAAGGACAATGACATCCCCCTGGAAACAGAGATCACCGGGTGGAGTCCCTTCATCCCCGGCGACGCGGATAATTCCAGCCTGCCCGTAGCCGGTCTCGAATACCATTTCAAAAATCCTTCCTCACAACGGATCGAGAGCATTTTTTCCTTCAACACGAAGAATTTCATGGCCGAGGGGAAAGGTCACAACACCATAACGTCCATGGACGATGGTTTTGTCTTGTGGCAGGACGGGGACGATGCACATCCGGAAAAAGAAGGCGGTTTTGCCGCGTGTGTGTTGGGGGACAAAACCGTGGTGGACCATTGCTGGTTCAAGGGCGGGTGGTGGGATTCCCTGACGCTCGCGTGGCGGAACGTGCAGGAAGGCATTTTGCGCGACAATCCACCGGTGGAAGGCGAGTGCCCCGGCGCCTCGCTGTTTGTCCCCTTCGCCCTGAAGCCGGGCGAGAGCAAAACCATTCGCCTGTTGTTCACCTGGTATGTGCCCAAGACCGACCTTCATATCGGCAAGGATCCCAAATGCGATTCCAAAGATCCCAATTGCTGTCCGAAACAGTATCATGTTCCCTGGTATGCCGGACGTTTTAAGAATCTGAAAAAGGCCGCCCATTACTGGCGGGAACACTATGGGGACCTGCGCGAGAAAAGCGCCTTGTTCCGCGACGCGTTTTATGATTCCACGCTGCCCCCGGAAGTGATCGAGGCGGTTGCAGCGAATCTCACCATCCTGAAATCGCCCACGGTGCAGCGCCAAGCCGACGGACGGCTCTGGTGTTTTGAAGGCTGTTGCGACAACAGCGGCTGTTGTCATGGCTCCTGCACACATGTGTGGAATTATGCCCAAGCCATTGCGCACTTGTTCCCCGATCTGGAGCGAAGTCTCCGTGAAACGGAATTCACCGTGAGTCAGGATGAACGCGGTCATCAAATGTTCCGGTCCAACCTGCCGATTCGCCCCGTCGAACATGATTTTCATGCCGCGGCGGACGGGCAGCTCGGCGGGATTATGAAGATCTACCGGGAATGGCGCATCTCCGGCGACACGGAATGGATGACCAGCCTCTGGCCCAAGGTAAAACAAAGCCTGGAGTATTGCATTGCCACATGGGACCCGCGCGGAAAGGGAGTCCTCGAGGAACCTCATCATAATACATATGACATTGAATATTGGGGGCCGGAAGGCCATTGCACCAGCTTTTACCTGGGCGCGCTGACCGCCGCCATTAAAATGGGCGAGGCCGTTGGCGAAAATGTCGATACCTTTAAGGATCTTTTACAGAAAGGCCGCACATTCTTGGAAACCGAGCTTTACAATGGCGAATATTTCTATCAAAAAATACAGACCGACGGATTGAACGCGAAATTTACCCCCATTGATGCATCGTCCAACGGAAAAGGCTATGGAGACATTGTCAAGTTGCTGAACCAGCAGGGACCCAAGTATCAATACGGCACCGGCTGTCTGTCGGACGGCGTACTGGGATTCTGGATTGCGCGCGTTTGCGGCCTGCAGGATCCCATTGCCGATCCCGTTAAAGTGAAGAGCCATCTGGCCTCTGTCTATACGTACAACCTCCGCCGGGATTTATCGAGCCATGCCAATCCCCAGCGGCCTTCCTATGCCATGGGCGATGAAGGCGGACTCTTGCTGTGTTCCTGGCCCAAGGGCGGCGCCCTCGCCATTCCATTTGTCTATAGTGATGAGGTCTGGACCGGTATTGAATACCAAGTGGCCTCTCACTTAATCCTGGAAGGCATGACCGATAAGGGTTTAGAGGTGGTCCGGCTGTGCCGCGACCGTTACAACGGCATTCGCCGCAACCCATTCAACGAGTATGAATGTGGCCATTGGTATGGGCGGGCATTGTCCAGTTTTGGGCTGCTTCAGGCGCTCACCGGGGCATATTACGATGCCGTGGACAAGACCCTCTACGTGGATTCACGCCTGGGTGCGGATTTCCGGAGCTTTCTCGCTACCGCCACAGGCTTCGGGATCGTGGGAATGAAGGATGGCGAACCGTTTGTTGACGTGAAGAGTGGATGCATTAAGGTTAAGCGGATATGCAAGCGCGGGGGTTGAAATTAGTAAGGATTCCTATTACTAAAATGCGATATTTAAATGCAACATAGTCATGGAAAAACCGGCAAAAAAGTGTTATGATATGGATATACGTTTGGGGTGTATGAAGTCGAGGCTGAAGTAAGCGTATCGGCTGCTTTGGGGCTAATGGGCGAACAGTCAATGAGGAAGAATAATGCCCATTATTTTTGGGTGAGAAGGAGTGTGGAGAACATGCATGCAAAATCTCGTTTGATGGCAGTTGGTGTGGTACTGGTTTTAGGGGCGTTTCTGTTGAGCTTTGTGTCTCTTGATGCTTTGGCTGCGCCGAAGGCGCCGAAACCGCCGAAGCCCACCCCGCCGAGTCATACGGCGCGGCAGGATCGTCCGATTCAATTGGGAGTATCCGGCGGCATCGCCTTGGATCTTGCCAATGGGTATTGCTGTGGCGGCACATTAGGTTCTCTCGTAAAAGATGCGAGCGGCGTCCAGTATATTCTGAGTAACACCCACGTGTTTGCCGGGGATATCGACGACACCGACGGCATTGTTTCCACGCCGGGTGATCCGGTGGATCAACCGGGTTTAATCGATGTGGGATGCAGCAATATTCCAGCCGACTATGTGGCCAATCTGTCGAATTGGGCAGTGATTGTTCCCGATGGAATCAGTGTAGTGGATGCCGCCATTGCCCAAGTTATCCCGGGCATGGTAGATCCACAGGGCAAGATTCTTGAGATTGGAACGATTTCTGCAACACCCCTTGCGGCCGCGCTGAATCAGGCGGTGAAAAAGAGCGGGCGCACCTCTGGCCTTACGACAGGCAAAGTAGTGGGCCTGAATGCCACCATATCGGTTCTTTATTCGACGGAATGTGCAGGGACGGATTATGTTTCTACATTAAATGGCCAGATTCTCATATCCCCTGGTAAATTCCTGAAAGCGGGGGATTCCGGTTCCTTGATGGTGGAGAATGTGGCGACAAATCCACGTGCCATTGGGTTGTTGTATGCGGGAAGCTCCAAAGTGGCCATTGCTAATCCTATTCAGGACGTGTTGAACTATTTTGGCGTCAGCATGGTTGGAGTGGCTACGGCGGCTTCGAATGCTGCTGCGGCAAGCGATACGGTAAAAGCCTCTAAAGCCAAGGAAAACAACAAAGGCAAATTGATGGCAGTGCCCGGTGCTGTAGGCCATGCGGTAGGCTTGGCAACTAATGGGAAGGCGGTTGTCAAGGTGCTTGTTGAAAAGATTACCCCTGAAGCCAGGGCGGCAGCCCCGCTAGCGGTGGACAATGTTCCGGTGGAATTGATGGAAGTGGGTAAAGTGGTTGCCTTTTAATTAAGTTGCAGATTTATCTATGGCCCGCCTCCTGTGTACGAGGCGGGCTGTTATTTTTCATGGGGGCGCCTGTCAAAAAAAAGAAGCTTGTTAGACGGCGGTTTGTTTCGTATAATACCTTTTTTGTGATTGTTTGTGCTCAACCGCGTGCGGGAGAGTGGGGATAGCTTGGTATGGATAAGATTTTGACGGTTACGGATGTCGCGGAAGTGTTGAAAGTAAAAGAAATCACCGTCCGGGAAATGTTCCGGGAAAAACGGTTGCGCGCGTTCAAGATGGGGAAAGCGTGGCGAACGACCGAGGTGATGCTGCAGGAAGATATTGCGGCACTGGCGCGTGGCGAGATGCCTGCAGCGGCGCCGGATCCTGCGTCCAAGAATGATCCGCCGAAGGCCTTGCCCGCCAAACGGGGGCGCAAGCCGCGTGTGGAAAAACTGGAGGTGGATCCCGACACGATCACTTCCCCGCCGAAAAAAGAAAAGGTGGATGATCTGCAGCAGCTCCTGTTTTAACATGGCTCTCTCACAAGCATAAATGAAGGACGTGTTCACGCGATCATGGGCCGGCACGGCGGCGGGAATCCTGGCGATTCTTTTCTGGGGCACCAATATTGCCTTTTCACGCAGTGTGATGGAGCAGTTGGGCACGTTTACCGCAGGGGCATTGTCCATGTTAATTGCGGGGGTGGCGTCGATGGTGTATTTAGCATCACAACGGGGCGCCTTCCGTAAAACCATACAGTTGCCGAAGCGGTACTTGTTCATCTGCGGAGGGATTTTTGTGGCGGAGATGATGGTGATTGTGGCGGCCATCGGGTTCGCTTCGGATCATCAACAGTTAATCGAGGTCACCATCATCAATTATCTCTGGCCAAGCCTAACCCTGGCGTTTGCAATGCCCATCCTTGGACGGCGAGGTTCGATGCCGTTGTTGGCGCTGGGAGTAATCCTTGCCTTCGGGGGGATCGTTCTTGCGCTGAGCGGCGGCACGGTTTCATTTAGGAGCTTTTGGACCCATCCCGCGCCGCATCTGTTGGCACTGGCCGCGGCGATCTTGTGGGCGTTGTACAGTAATTTGAGCCACTTGTGGACCAATGAGACCGAAGGCTGGGCCACTCCATTCTTTTTCCTTGCAGCCGCGGCGGGATTGTTTGTCTTGCTTCCCTTTGCACCCACTTCTCCGCAGTGGAGCATCCGATCAGTAGTAGAGTTATTTTATCTTGGGCTGGCGCCAACGATGCTGGGGTACATTTTATGGGATGTGGCTTTACGCCGCGGGCGCATCATCCTGGTCGTGACGTTGTCGTATTTTATTCCGATTCTCTCCACCTTGATCAGTAGTCTATATTTGAGTATACCTATCGGGGAAGCTGCATGGCTGGGTTGCATTATGGTGGTGGCGGGCGCATTACTGTGCCATCGCTCCCTGCCATGAATGATATTCAAGTTTTTCCGGCCGCCTATGCCTCGAATGCATGGAATAAGGTTAAATTTTAGTCTTACTGGAAAATATGCGCTATTTTTCATAGAATTACAGTGCAAATGAAACGATGTGGAGGGTTTTGGGTCGTGAACACTACAACCATGCAACGGCTAATACTGGGAATGTTCCTGACAACCGCTATTATTCTGATGGGATGGGGGATGACCCAAATACCGGCGTTATCGCACCCCACACGCACGCTGGCATCGGCAACCCCTGCTTCACAAGCATTTCCGGACTTGAACCCAGCACCGGTTACACCGGACATGCCGCAGCCTTCCACACCCAATATGCAGGCCGCCTCCGTCAAACGGAAGGCTTCGGATATTCCGGCTAAAGCGGATGCTTTGCCGGATAGCGACTGGTCCCGTTCGATCCAGGACAATATCCGAAAATCGGAATACAACATTACCCGGCAGGATCGTTGTGTGATTGACGGTGAACCCGGCGGACTCCAGGCGCCCAACCGTGCACAGAATCTCCGCACCTATTTCCGTAAAGACGGCGTTCAAATAACCGGGCGGGAATCCGCCCACCCCGAATGGAACCTCAAACTTCGCCTCTCCGAATGGGGCCGTGAAGACCAGCTTCAGACCATCAGCCCCGTGGAACCCACCCTGGACAAAGCAGAGAAAAACTCCCCCTCCAACCGGGTCGTATATGACCATGGCACCCTAACGGAATCCTATACAAACACAGAAAATGGCCTGGAACAAAAATTCACACTCAAAGAAGCCCCGGAAGGCGATGGACCAGTCCTCATTCAGTTGAACCTGACTGGAGAAAATGTGGAGACCATTCTTGGGGAACAGGCTAATGAGAAAGAAAACGCATCAACACGAATCTCCTTTAAATCCGCTGGCAATACCATGTTCCAATGCGCCCAGATCAAGGCCACTGATGCCAATGGAAAAGATGTCCCGGCACACTTCGAAAAATCCAATACGGGTCATGCAGTGGATCTCCTGGTGGACACTGGCAACATCGAAGTTGTTTATCCCATTACACTGTCCATGTTGTATGCATCCGAAAGCAAATGGTTATTACCAACTTCCAGCGGCCTCAATCTAACTTTTAATTCCCTCGTTGAATCTAACCAAACAAATGGGCAACTAGGCGCAGTCGCTTGTGCGGGTGATGTAAATGGCGATGGTTATGACGACGTCATTGTTGGAGCACACTGGTATGATAATGGCCAAATAGACGAAGGTGCCGCATTTCTATTTTTTGGTTCCCCGTCCGGGCTTGTAGGTAAAGACCCCAGCACGTGTGCTGCCATATTGGAATCTAATCAGGATGACACGGAATTTGGCTGTAGCGTATCTGGGGCAGGGGATGTGAACGGAGATGGTTACTCTGACGTTATTATCGGAGCGGATCATTATGATAATGGCGAGATAAACGAGGGGGCAGCGTTCCTATTCTTGGGATCACCATCTGGATTGATAGGCAGAGATCCGTCTGACTGTGCGGTCTTATTAGAATCCAATCAGGAAAGTTCATATTTTGGCTGCAGCATCTCTGAAGCAGACGATGTGAATGGGGATGGGTATGCGGATGTTATTGTAGGCGCGTATTATTATGATAACGGAGAAACAGATGAGGGAGCTGCTTTCGTTTTCCTAGGTTCTCCATCGGGCTTGCTTGGTAGAGATCCGTCCACCTGTTCGGCTATTCTTGAATCAAATCAAGCAGTTGCTTCTTTTGGTGAAAGTGTCTCTGAGGCGGGCGATGTGAATGGGGATGGCTATGCGGATATTATTGTCGGCACATCGGGATACGACCATGGAGAATTGGGGGAGGGATCAGCGTTCTTGTTCATGGGTTCAGTACAGGGTATTGTAGGCCGAGATCCCTCTTCTTGTGCTGCCTTACTGGAATCTAACCAAAATTACGTAAGTGGTGGTTGGGATTCTCCCCCTAGGTTTGGTAACAACGTATCAGGAGCGGGGGATGTAAACGGGGATGGGTATGCGGATGTTATTATCGGTGCACCTGGATACGACAACGGAGGGGTAGATGAAGGAGCTGTTTTTTTATTTTTGGGTTCAGCCATGGGCTTGATAGGGCAAGATCCCTCCACATGTGCAACTATATTACACTCTAACCAAAGTTCCGCCAGGTTTGGATTGCACATATCTGATGCCGGGGATGTCAACGGGGATGGCTATGCGGATATTTCCGTGGCTGCCAATTATTACAACAATGGAAACACGATGAATGAGGGGGTGGCATTCTTATTCCTAGGTTCTGCATCAGGAATTATTGGACATGACCCAGATTCATGTGCTCTGATCCTTGAGTCCAACCAGCAAAGTGCTATTTTTAATTCTGTCTCTAGCGCCGGAGACGTGAATGGGGATGGATATTCGGATGTTATTGTTAGTGCATCATTATACGAGAATGGCCAGCAAAGTGAGGGGGTTGCATTCCTATTCCTGGGCTCGGCTTCAGGATTGAAAGGCAAGGATCCAAGTACGTGTGCCGCCCTGCTGGAATCTAATCAAGAGTTTTCAGGTATTAATAGTGTATCCGGAGTAGGCGATGTAAATGGTGATGGCTATGCCGATGTAATCATTGGGTCTGAGGATTACGATAATGGTCAATCAGATGAAGGTGCCGCGTTTTTGTTCTTAGGTTCGGCAACAGGTTTGGTTGGGCGAGATCCTTCCTCATGTGCGGCTATAATAGAATCTAACAAAAGCAATACAAGCTTTACTAGTGATGTTTCCGGTGCCGGTGATGTAAACGGTGATGATTATGCAGATGTCATCATAGGGTCATCCAGTTACAATAATGGGGAGCTAGGAGAGGGAGCGGCCTTCCTGTTCTTAGGGTCACCATCAGGCTTATTAGGGAGAGATCCTTCAACCTGTGCAGCAGTAATGGAATCCAACCAAGCAAGTGCATATTTCGGCTCTAGCGTCGCCAGTGCAGGGGATGTGAATGGGGATGGATATACTGACGTGATTATCGGCGCATACAATTATAGTCATGAACAGGAAAAAGAGGGCGCTACATTCTTGTTTCTTGGATCCGCAACAGGTTTAGTGGGAACCAACCCCGACACCTGTGCGGCCTTACTGGAATCCGATCAAGTAAGATCACTTTTTGGCAACAATGTATCCGGAGCAGGTGATATTAATGGGGATGGATATGCTGATGTGATTATTGGTGCAGAATGGTACGATAATGGCCAGGAAAGTGAGGGTGCTGCCTTCCTGTTCCTGGGTTCGGATTCAGGTTTAATAGGCCATAACCCTGCCACCTGTGCAGCAGTACTGGAATCCAACCAGGCAAGTGCATATTTCGGTTCAAGCGTCGCTAACGCAGGGGATGTGAATGGGGATGGTTTTGCAGATATAATTATTGGTGCAAGTGCGTACACAGATTATCAAAATATTGTTGGTGGAGCAGCATTTCTGTTTTTGGGTTCAGTTGACGGTTTAATAGGAAGAGATCCCTTAACCTGTTCAGCCGTCGTCACTTCAAACCAACTAGGTTCCATGTTTGGATCCCATGTATCTGGAGATGGCGATGTAAACGGAGATGGTTATTCCGACATCATTGTTGGAGCACCAGATTTCAAAACTAGTGCGGATTCATATGGAGCGGTATTCTTGTTTCTAGGTTCTGCCTCTGGATTGGTTGGAAAAGATCCTGCCACCTGTGCTTCCATACTTTCTTCTGATTCAACATCTGGAGAATTTGGATCAAGTGTATCTGGTGCTGGAGATGTAAATGGAGACAATTTTGCAGATGTAATAGTCGGCGCATATCAATACGATCATGGCCAGGGGTTTGAGGGTTCCGCATTTCTCTTCTGTGGAAATACAGATAGCCTGTGTGTTAGGCCACAACTAATGAAAGAAGAATTACCAATTGTAACCCCTGGCATAAATCTTGGAAGTGGCGATGTGCGCCTGAGTTTGTTTGCTCATTCCTCCGGTGGCCCGCATGCAGTTCGTCTGGAATGGGAAATCAAACCCTACGGTGTGCCGTTTAATGGGCAGGAAACAGGTGTCTCGGAGTGGTATGACTCCGGGTTACTTGGGTATCAATTTGATGAACAGGCAACAGCGATAGGGGAAGCCAATGGATTTCATTGGCGGATGCGCACGCAGTATGCCCCGTTGACTTTATTTGATGCGGGAACACCATTGTCCTTAAAACCAGGCCTTGCCCTGCCACCTAATCCCGCCCACGGCCGTTGGTATCAACCGCAATGGGCTACTGTTGGTCCATCAGACTTTCGCACCTCCGCCTACCTACCGCCAACAGATCCAGACGGGGTGGAAGTATCTTCCGGACCCTTAACAACCGCGGATAATATTGTGTGCACTGTAAGTGAACAAAGCACTTCCCCGGCAATCCCACCCCAGCAAACGATTCAATACGAGTATCGCTGGTCCAACGGAAGCAGGACGATCATCCACGGACTGACAGCAGACCTGACAGACACTCTCGCTGCCTCGGAAACGTTAAAACACGAAACTTGGACCTGTTCAGTATATGCTTGGGATGGACTCTACTATTCCCATTCAGGCCTTTATGATTCCACCCCGGAAATACAAAACGCCCCCCCCGAAGCGCCCGTATTGTCTCTCCCGTTAGTGCGGCCGGATGCTGCCGATCTGGTCTGCCAGATTACGGCTTCCAGTGAAGACCCGGATGTCGACGAATTGACCGATTTCCTGCGGTACAAGTTCGACTGGTATGTAAAACGGTCTGGAGACGCCGATTTCGCACTGTTCCGGGATGGTGCTCCAACGCCTGCCATCTTCAGCCAAATCAATGACAACGATACCCATCCGGGGGATCAGTGGTATTGCCTGGTCACCCCCTTTGACCAGGAAGGGCCAGGCACGCCCGCCACTTCCACTACGGCGCGCATCAATCAAGGTCCTTCCACACCGGAAATTGACGTCACACCAGACTCCGCGCCGGATACCGCCCCCTTGACCTGCACCGTGATCGTCCCTGCCGTCGACCCGGATGAAGATCCCGTCACCTATATTTATTCCTGGTATAAACTGCCGGATACCACCACGCCGGTGCGTGTGAATGTCACGCCAGCGCTTTCTGATCTGTTGAATCCCACCCTGACCATCCCCGGCGAGACCTGGCGGTGTATGGTCCTCGCATCCGATGGATGTGAAGTCAGCCCGCCCGCCCAGGACACGGTCACTATCCTGGGCATGTCCACCATTACCTGTTCGGTGCAGCCGCTTTCCCTGACCTTGGGAGATCCCGCTACGGTATCGGGCATAATCAGCGCCTCCGACGGCTCGGGCACGATTGTCTCTTTCCTCTCCGCCTCCCCGTCAGACGTTTTAGATCCAAACTTCCCCACCGCCGTGGCCACCGGTACAAGGAATTTCAGCCGGATGTTCTATCCGAGGGAAGCCTCCGAAGGGCGGTCCCCGTGGCGCATCCGGGCCATGTGGCCGGGCGACAGCCAATATGCGGAGGCACAGAGCGACCCCGTGCCCTTTGAGGTGCAGAAAGCCCAGCCCGCGCTGTCCCTGTCCTTATCGCACACCTCGGCACTGCTGAATCTCGCCGGCGCAGAGGATTTCCAGATAACCGCAAGCTTGGAGGCTGCCGGGTTTCCTCCGGAACTCCTTACGCTGCTTTCAGGCCGCACCATCCGCCTTTCTGTTGCCGATCCGCAAAACCAGACCCTCCAGAATCCCCTCGAAGCCACCACCTCGGAAGAAGGCGCCGCCATCTTCGATAAAGAGGCCTTTACCACGGCGGGAATCTTGTTTGACCAGACCGGGCGCTGGAAATTCAAAGCGGAATTCCCAGGCGACGATAATTTCAAACTAACGGCCACCCCCGATTTCGATGCCCTGACATCGTGTCTCACCATCAAGGAAGGATCAGGCTACGCCATCCTTGTGCTGGGCCGCCTCGATGAAGCCGCGGAAGGCCATGCCGCGCACGCCATAACCACGGAGTACGCCTATGACACGCTCATTGCCCGCAATTTTGATCCCGAAGACATCTACTACCTCCGGGAGTACTTGCCCGGCGAAGAAGATCGTGGCATCGCCGACGCCGCCGCGACCAAGGAAAATTTCCAATACGCCATCGAGACCTGGGCGAAAAATGCCATGCTGGCATCCCCCGCGCCCTTGTACATCATCATGGCAGGCCATGGAAGTGTGAATAAATTTCATTTGGACATCGGCGGCACCCCTGAACAGGAATACCTCTCGGCGGCGGAACTCGGCGATTCCCTCAACCTGCTCCAAATCAGCCTTTCCGGAAAAGAGGTTTCCGCCAGTGACCAGGAAATCGTGGTGCTCTATGGCGCATGTCATTCCGGCAGCTTCATCCCCGCACTGACCGGAGAGAATCGGGTGATCATCACCAGTTGCACCGGGGAGGAAGTCTCCTTCCGGGGCGTGGACACCACCCCGGAGGACGAATCCGCCGTCCGCGACGGGGAATTCTTCTTGATGGAATTCATGCGAAACGCCGGTGCGGGGCAGACACTGGCCCAGGCGTTTGAAGCCGCCAGTGAATCAACCTTCGATTACACGGCGCCTGCGTCCGGAGGAGAACCCGCCCAGCATCCACTGCTGGAAGACAATGCGGACGGTATCGGCTCCACCAGTCCATTGTCCGCGGGTTCTGGCGAGGATGGATACATTGCTCAATACCTCGACCTGGGTTCAGGTTCGAATGCCGGCAATTCCATAAGCTGGTTTACCGTTTCGCCGCCATTATTCCTCTCTGTGGGCGGGCAGATAGGCAGCCTGATCGCCGAAACCACGGGCCGCGCAGTGGAGGAAACGGATAAGGCATGGATCGAAATCAAAACACCCACGTATTCCGACGAACCTGCCGCGCCGGGCTATGAAGCCTACCAACTCGCCGCCGTCATGGCCGGGCCAATCCTCCCCTCCGGCTCCGAGATCATCGGCGAAGACAAATACCGCTTCTCCTGGGACCAGGCCGCCCTCGAAGCCACACCCTCTTTCCCTGGCTTCACAATTCCCGGCACCTACCGGGTCTATTATTTCTTGAAGGATGGGAATACCGGCCAAGTCAGCGCGTACCTGGTCACCAACATCTATGTTTCGAAAGAAGAAGGACAGAACAATCCACCCGCCCCCGTGACGCTGCTGTTTCCAGAGAATGGCGTCACCACAAACACCGCAACGGCGTTCCATTGGTCCCCCAGTTCCGATCCGGATGGCGATAGCGTCACCTACCGCATCGAACTGGCCACCGACGCCGGCTTCACAGAAGACCTCATCATAAAAGACGCCATCGCCGAAACCTTTTCTCAAGTGGAAGGCCTGGTGGATGGATGGACCTACTTCTGGCGCGTCATTCCCGTGGATCCCTACGGCGCAAGCCCCACGGAGAATCCGGTGCACATCGTCACCTTCGATAATACCAATTCCCCCCTTACCGCCTCGCTGTTTTGCAAAGTAATTGACGCCGGGGCCAGCGGTCATCCCGTGATTACGAACGCCTCTATTTCTCTCTCCCCCTCCGGCCTCACCGTCAGCCAGAATTACAGTGGCGTTTATGCCTTCCCCTCCGTGCCCGGCGGTCCCTGCACCATCTCGGCCACCGCGCCGGGGTATGAAGAGTATTCCGTAAACGCCACGCTTATAAACGGACAAATGCTCAACCTCGAACTCCCCATGCAGCCCTTGGGGGGAGAAGACGAAGGAGAGGGAGAAGGCTCCGGAGAAGGAGAACCCGAAGGCGGTGCCGCCGAAGGAGAAACGGGCAGCTACACCGCAGACCAGGACCACAACGGCCAAATCAGCCTCTCCGAACTCCTCCGCGTTATCCAGTTCTACAACGCCGATGCAATCCATTGCGATGCCGCCAGTGAAGATGGCTACGCCCCCTATCCCGGCGATACGACGTGCGATCCCTACGACACCGATTACAACCCGCAAGACTGGACCTTAAGCCTCTCCGAACTCCTCCGCGTCATCCAATTCTACAACGCCGGCGCCTACCATCCCTGCGAAGGAAGCGAAGACGGCTTCTGCCTTGGCTAAATCCAATCAAAATACAAAAACAGGGACACTACATCTTGCCCCTAAACTCACACCCTTGCTGCAATCCGTGTTTATCCCATGAGTTGCTCTTGCGGGGTCAGTCTCTTTTTTAGTTGTGCAGATCAGTTTTCTTTGGGGATGTGGAGTTGTGCGTCGAGCGACCACTTCATAACCGGTTCGGTGGCGAGGTTGAGCACGATATAGCCAGAGCCGTTGCCGCGGGTCAGTGGTGCGTCGGCGGTGGAGATGGCCTGACGCTTGGCGAAGAGGTAATTGACTTGCACTGTGATTAACACAGATGACCGGGGCAATTGCGCCAGCACCTCCGGGGGGATCGTATAGGAACCGTCATCCACCGCTTTACACACGATCGCGCCAACGCGCACAGGCGTGGTTGTCGTTTCGATGACCAGGGTTTCGAGCATAAGCGTGAGATAGGCGCCTTGCCCTTCGGTATCCCAGGTGATCGTCAGGCCATTCTGCAGCGTGTCCTCGTCGAAAATAGTGGCCAGTGATGCGGGGGCGGTCAGCGTGAGCCTGCCGGGGAGTATGCCGGAGGCTGTAAATGCACCGATATCAAGACCGCCAGGCCAGGAATACGTGACGGTGTCGCCGTTATCGAAGCCGGAGGCGACAAACCCTTCCTCGAAAAAGAAGCCGCCCATCCAGGCTTCGAGGGCGTTATACCCAAGATCTTGAAGGGAACCAGTGCCCGAAAAATCAAAGTAATAATCGAGGGGGCGTTTCATGGCCACCGTGACAATGGAATTTGTGAGGGAACCGGGCGACCCGGCGTCCAGCGCGCCAATCTTATCGAAGGCGGGGGCTTCGCCGTCCTGGAGCTTGAACATCGCGTTGACGTTGAAATTGAGGCCGAACAGCGTATTCACCGCGGTGTCATCGGTCCATGCGCCGGGTTGTGTTCCGCCGGTTTGATAGGAGGCGGTATAAATCCTGCAGGTATCCAAAGGAGCATCGGCGTCAAAGGGATCAAAGGCATCGCCTTTAAATCCGGAATAGAAGAGCGCCATGGAGGTCATATCCTTTCTTAATCCAACGAAAGGAATTTCCCTGGTGCGCAAGGTGCCGAAAACGAATCCGAGTCGGTCTCCATCCGCGGGATAGTAGACGGAGATATTCGCCACCGCGCCATTCCCCGATGCGCAATCAGCGGTTTCCGGTGTGAGCGCTACCACAGCCGGACGGCCCAAAACGTAGACCGCGACATACGTGGAACTGGGTGCGGGGATGCAGAAATAACCTTCATCATCCGTCACATCCGAACCACCAGTGGATGAATATACACGGACATCCTCGATTGGGGTAGTTCCGTTTTCTTCAGTGACCTTGCCCTGGATGCAGGAGGTGAACGATGCACTCAGGTCCTGGTTCGATGTGGTTTCACCGGGATTTCCCGAAGCGGCGTTTTTCCAGGCGCAGATGTAATAAGCGCCGGGCAGAACGAGTTCCAGGCGGACCTGCGCATTGGGTTTGACCCACACGGAGTAGGCGCCATCATTATCACTGATCCCCAGGGTTACCGCATGATAATTCTGTCCCACGGCAAAAATCAGAGCCTGGGCGGCGGGTTGGCCGTTAGCATCGTAAACGTGTCCTTTGATCACATGGGGATTGGGGATTGTAATGGCCACACTCCACCAGCCGAGGTATGATACGGTGGCTTCTACATACAATGCACCCCCTTCTTCAACAACCGTTCCGGTTCCCACTTGGACCCAGGTTCCGGAGGCAACGTTAAAATGCCACAGCGGCACGGTGTCCCCCGCTTCCAAAGGCGTTCCCGCAGGCAGTTTTATCGTAATCGTCACGGTGGCATCGGCGGTCAATTGCAAGGTTTCGCCATTTTGTGTGATTTCGAAGTTCGCGGCCGCATAAAGGTCCAATGATCCCGTGCCGCCGCCGGGAAATGATGCCAATTCATCCCCCATGTTGAGCGCGGTGATATGAATGTCTACCGTGCCCGTAATAGCCTTTTGATCGGCGGATTTCAGGGCATTAGGCGGCAAGGTGATGGCGTTTCCTTCATTTTCCACGGCGCCTCCGTTCGCCGCATTGGCCAATGCCTTGGCGGCATCCATCCGTTTCAACGTAACACTCATCGTGGCGGTGGTTCCGGGGGAAACCTGGATCACTTGCGTGTTGGAGGCATAGCCCGTCAACGCAAAGGAGACAGGGATGTTTTCCTTCGTGGTAATGGGGTCAAAGGAAAACAATCCGCCGCCATCCGTGTGGGTGGTAACGCCGTTCGCAGCCACTTCGACGAAGGGCAGCGCCGCTCCCTCCGTATCACTGACCCAGCCGATCAGTTTTCCCTGCTTGTCCTTGGGCGGGCATCCGCACAGCGAAACCGCCAGCAGCAACAGCATCCCGGATAAAATAACCTGTTGGAACTTGATCGTATTCATCGGACCGCTCCTTGTATCACGCGCACCGCGAGTCTATAGTTTCCCTTATTAAGATAATACCATGAAACAAGAATGTTACAGCATATTTTTACAGGCAATTGCGAAATAGCCTTTTTTCTCATAAGCACACCGTATACAGGGCAAATTACCAGCATTTCACGCTAAAAACGGCTCCTTTTCAACCAACCCGAAAAGAAAAAGGGCTATTTCGCAAATGCCTCTTCTTCTTTAAATGAGAAAATGAGCGGTCTTTTTTGCTATCCTTCGGTTTTACCGGACAGGAGAGGAGAACCGTGCGTTTAGGAAAGCAAATGCTGCCATTGCTGGGCGCAGTAGTGGGGCTGTTGTTGTTATTTCGATTGTGGGTGCCGAATTTGCTGGCCCCGGAGAATTTGCTGGATCTTACCCAGCAAATCTCGGTGAATGCGATTATCGCCTTCGGCATGACGCTGGTGATTCTCATTGGTGGAATTGATTTGTCGGTGGGGGCGTTGCTGGCTCTGGTGGGAACCTGCACGGCCTACGTGCTTACGGTGAGCCTGCCTGTGGCGCAGTCCGGTTGGTGGACGTTGGTGGCCGTGCTGGCGGGATTGTCCGTGATGGCGTTGTTTGGGGCATTCAACGGTTTTTGCGCCGCAAAGAGCAAGATTCCCCCTTTTATCATTACGCTGGCAACCATGCTGGTGGCCCGTGGCGCGGCCTTGGGGTTTAATGAAGGCCGCCCAATGGCCATACCAGAGACCAATACCCTGTTTCTGTCTCTTGGAAACGGGCGGGTGATGGGCTGGCTGCCAATCCCGGTGCTGATAATGCTGCTGGTATTTGCCGTAACCTCGATTCTGCTGCACTTCACCTTATTCGGACGGCATCTCTACGGCATCGGCGGCAATTTTGAGTCCGCGCGCCTGTCCGGCATTCCCATGGTGCGCAACACCATCATTGTGTACATTATTTGCGCGGTGCTGGCAGGGATTGCGGGGCTGATAAACACCGCGCAGTTGTATTCCGCAGAACCCGCCTCCGGAATTGGATTTGAGTTGAACGCCATCGCAGCGGTGGTGGTGGGCGGCACAAGCTTTTCAGGGGGTATCGGCGCGATGCCGGGCACATTAATCGGAGCGGTTATTATTGGAATTCTTGATAAGGGATTGAACCAGGCGGGTGTGCATTTTTCATTGCAGTATGTGGTAAAAGGGCTGGTGATTTTAGGCGCGGTGTATATGGACGTGATTCGCCGCAAACGATAAAGGAGAACAGTATGAGGAAATTGGGAGGCTTGTGGCTGGCGGGAGTTTTGATTTCATTCGGCGTGATGGGGGAGACTCGGGATGCGGTGATGAAAAAAGCACTTGCCCATTGGACGCTTGGCGATGGCGGAAAGAGTGCTGCGGCCCCACTTGCGGCAACCGGGAAAATTGAATTTGGCGTGCCCGCGGAAGGCGGGGGAGCAAGAGCGGGGGCCACCGTGGCCCGCATGACCGACGCCTATTTCGATGCGGGAAAAGATCTGAACGTGCCAGGGCAGGGCATTACGGTGTATCTGCGCGCCCGCGATCCGCGCGGCTCATGGAACTATGCACTGCTCAACAAGCGCGGCACGCATGATATCCTGAATTTTAACCTTTTCGGAACGGAGTTGGGCGGGGCGCACGGCACGGAAATCGGTTTCGAGATCCACACGGACCAGGGATTTGTGATGATCAATTTCAACGTCGAGCAAATTGATCCCAAAGCCTGGCATGATTTCGCAGGCCGGTATGATGGCAAGGCGATAGAGCTGATTTGTGACGGCAAGGTGATGGTGAAACGGTCCTGGCACGGCGGCAACCTGACTCAGAATTCCGAACCGTTGTTGATTGGCGCCGAGATGGATCATGGTAAGGTTGTGCGGCCCTTTACGGGTGAGATGGAGGAAGCCGCGGTGTGGAATTGTGTGTTGAGCGATGACGAACTCGCGCAAATCATGCGGCAGGAGAAGATCATGCCGGATGAGAACTATGCAGAACCGTATTTTTCCCCCATTCATTACCGGCCGGTTGAGGGCCGGCTCGCCGATACGATCCCCTTCTTCTGGAATGGCGAATACCACATTTTCTATCTGCGTGCGATTAGCAAGGTGCCCTGGGAGCATTTAGTGTCTACGGATCTCATGTATTGGAAGGAATTGCCGGCCGCATTGCGCTCCGATGGTGCCGCGGACGGCCCCGACGGCCTGCACATGTTCACGGGTTCAGTCACGGAGCATGATGGAACCTTCCACATTTTCTATACAGGATGGAATCCGGCGAATAAGGAAGGGCGCGAGAAAGTGATGCATGCCACCAGTTCCGACCTGATTGCCTGGACAAAACATCCGGAACACGGATTCTTCGGGGATGGCATACATTATCAAAACAGCGATTTCCGAGATCCCTATGTGTTCTGGAATGAGGCGGCGGGAAAATTCTGGATGATTCTGTGCGCGCGCGATGCGAAAACCGGCAAGCCGGTGCAGGGCGTGGCGCAATCCGGCGATCTTATTCAATGGGAGCAGCTTGATCCATTGATTCTGGACCCGCCGTTGGGCGAGGGCACGCCGGAATGCCCGGATGTATTCAAGATTGGCGATACATGGTATTTGATCCATTCTCCCAGCGCGGGCACAACCGATATGCGGTATGCCAGTGATTTGCGCGGCCCGTATCGCATCCCGGAATCCCCCACCATCGACACGCCGATCCTCTATGCCGCGAAACGAATGTTTGATGGCCAACGCCATATTATTACCGGCTGGATCCGGGATTTAAGCGGGGAACGCGATGGCGGTAATTTTGAATGGGGCGGGGATCAGAGCGTGCCGCGCGAAGTATATCCCGGCCACAGCGGCATGCTGTATTTCCGGCCAGTCCCGGAAGCATTGCGGCAATTTACAAAGATGGAGAAAATGGTGGCGGGGGTTCCAACAAAGACCATTCAGGCATTTGCCATGCCGGACAATTACTTGCTGCACTGCCGGTTGAAAATAGATCCCGAAGAGGAAGTATGCATTACAATGCGGGAGCAGAAAGCGCCAGATTCCGGATACCGGCTGATTCTGCGGCCTAAAAAACAAGAGGTGGAAATTGCCGGGAAAACATTCAGTTACCCAAGGAAAGTGCGGTTAGATGCCTCGCAGCCGGTGAACATCACGGCATTTGCGCAGGGATCGATTATCGAGTGCTTTATCAATGACGCCTACCCGTTCAGTTGCCGCGCCTACGAATACCGGAAGGGCGGATTAAGCATCCTGCCCTGCGGCGGCGAGGTGGAAATTCTCGAAATGAGCGTGAAAACCCTTGAAACAGGAGATACCGGAAAATGAGAGCATGGGTAAGTGTATTACTGATTGTGCCTATTGCGTGCAGCGCGGCCCCGGATATCGTCATAGCGGATTTCGAAGGGCCGGACTATAGCGGATGGACCGCAACCGGCGACGCCTTTGGACAAGGCCCTGCAAAGGGCACGCTGCCAAATCAGATGGCGGTATCCGGTTTCGAGGGCGGGGGATTGGTGAATAGCTATCTCAACGGCGACGGCACACAAGGCACATTGACGTCGCCTGAATTCAAGATCCAGCGGAAATACATCAATTTTCTTATGGGCGGGGGAAATCTGCCCGATGCCGTCTATATGAATTTGCTGGTGGATGGCAAGAAGGTCTATTCGGCAACAGGGGGGAATGAGGAGCGGTTGACATGGCGCAGTTGGGATGTGCGGAAATGGAAAGGAAAAAAAGCCCGGCTGGAAATTGTAGACAAAGCCACCGGAGGGTGGGGGCATATCAACGTCGATCAAATCATACAGAGCAAACAATCGAAGCAGGAGCAAATCATGGCCACCAAATTATATGATGAGATGTATCGCCCGCAGTTTCACTTTTCCCCCAAGAAAAACTGGACCAACGACCCGAATGGCCTGGTGTATTACCAGGGTGAATACCACCTTTTCTTTCAGCACAATCCCCTTGGCATCAATTGGGGCAATATGCATTGGGGCCATGCCGTAAGCAAGGACTTGGTGCATTGGGAAGAACTGTCCATCGCACTGGCGCCGGATGAACACGGCACCTGTTTTTCCGGGAGCGCCGTGGTGGATTGGAACAACACGTCGGGGCTTCAGACGGGCGCGGAAAAAGTGTTGATCGCTTTGTATACCGGCGCTCCAGTGCCCGAAGTGGAAGGCGGACCCAAGTTTTCGCAGTGTCTCGCCTACAGCAATGATCGCGGGCGCACCTGGACCACCTATGATAAAAATCCGGTGCTCGCGCATATCGTGGGGGGGAATCGCGACCCAAAAGTGTTCTGGCACACGCCCACGGGGAAATGGGTGATGGCACTGTATCTGGATGGAAACGAGTTCGGATTTTTCGGCTCCCCCAACCTGAAGGAGTGGTCCCTGCTTAGCAAAATCACTGTGGCAGGCTCCAGCGAATGCCCCGATCTATTTGAATTGCCCATAGACGGCAATCCAGCTTCCACGAAATGGATCTTTCTGGGGGGCGATGGCAATTATTTGATTGGAACCTTCGACGGCGTCACGTTTACTCCGGAGTCCGAAAAGCTGGAGGCGGATTGGGGCGCGCAATATTATGCCACACAATCGTATAGTGATATTCCCAAGGAAGACGGACGCAGGATACAGATTGCCTGGATGAACGGCGGTCAATATCCCCGCATGCCCTTCAACCAGCAAATGAATTTCCCCTGTGAACTGACCCTTCGCACATTTCCAGAAGGGTTGCGCGTACGCCGTTTGCCCGTGCGTGAAATCACGTCCCTCTACGATAAAAAGCTCTCCTGGGCGGATGTGACCGTCAATCCCGGCGAGAATATATTAAAAGGCGTCAAGGAAGAGTTGGTGGATGTTTCTCTGGAAGTGGAACTTGCCGGGGCGGAGGCATTTAGCCTGAAACTCCATGGGGAGAGTGTTCAGTATTCCGTTAAGGATAAAACCTTAACCTGCCTTGGGAAAACCGCTCCTGTTGAAGCTGTTGACGGACGCATTAAACTGCGGGCGCTCGTGGACCGGGCATCCATTGAGGTTTTCGCCAACGATGGGAAAGTGGTGATGTCGTCCTGTTTCCTTCCTGAACCCAAAAACAAATCCCTGGAATTTTTTACCGTGGGCGGTCCGGTTAAAATTGTTGTTATGGATGTGAACTCGCTCAAATCATCCTGGAAAAAATAACGTGGGATCTTCAAGAATAATATATGTCCTCCTTTTCTTGTGTGTGACAGTGATCGCCGCCGCGTACCGGCTGCCGCATCTTTCCGATCGCCCCATGCATGGAGACGAGGCCAATCAAGCGGTAAAAGCGGGCATGCTATTCGATAAAGGCATCTACCACTACGATCCCTATGAGCATCACGGCCCTACTCTGTATTATTTTACGCTGCCATCCCTCTGGCTCAGCGGCGCGAAACAATTCAAAGACACCAACGAGTGGAGTTACCGGATTGTGCCGGTCGTCTTCGCGCTGGGGTTGCTGCTATTGTTTTGGCCGTTACGGAGCGCCCTGGGGAATGGCTCCGTCTTATGGGCGGCGTTGTTGTATGCGGTATCAAACGCCATGGTTTTTTACAGCCGCTACTACATCCAGGAAACACTCCTGGTCTTCTTCACCGCCGTAGTCCTGCTATCGGGTTGGCGCTATGCCGCAACGCGAAAGGCCGGTTGGGCCATTGTAATAGGGATAGGCCTGGGGATGATGCATGCGACGAAAGAGACCAGTATCATCCTGATCGCCTGCATGGGCATGGCATGTATACTCGCCTGGTTCATGGCACACCTATGGGACAAAAAGCCACTCTTTCCCGAAGAAATCCCTGCATGGCATTTACTCTGCACCGTGTTCGCCGCCATACTTGTCTCGGTGGTGCTTTTCTCATCGTTTTTCACACATGCACGCGGTCCTTTTGATTCCGTTCTTGCCTATGCCAACTATTTCTATCGCGCGGAGGGGGCGGGCAGCACCGCCACCCATGAAAAGCCCTGGTATTACTATCTGCTTCTGCTGATGTACACTTACCGCACCGCCGGGCCAAGATGGAGCGAAGCGATCATCCCGGGTTTGGCCCTGGTGGGCGCCATTCCGATCCTCTTTCACAAAAAAGTCTCGGAAAACTCAGACGACACCCCAGCCACCCGCATGGCACTTTCTTTTCAGCGGTTCATCTTGTTCTATGCCATGCTGATAATCCTGGCCTATTCCCTGGTTCCCTATAAGACCCCATGGAACGTATTGGACCTGCTGTTCCCCATGTTTCTGCTGGCGGGTATCGGGGCCGCGTGGCTCGTGCGCGTAGCGCGGTTTTGGCCGGTGCGGACGATTGTGCTCATCCTCTTGCTGGGAGGCATAGCCCAATTGGCCGATCAGACATGCCTGGGTAATTTCCGGTATCCCGCCGATCCGCGCAACCCGTATGTCTACGCACATACCAGTACCGCCCTGATGCGGCTGGTTCACCGCGTCGAAGACATCGCAAAGGTTAACCCAGATGGGAAAAGTATGTACATCAGCGTCATTCGTCCTGATGCGGATTATTGGCCGCTCCCCTGGTATCTCCGGCAATACGATCGCGTGGGCTATTGGCCCGGCATCCCGGAGCCTTCTGACGCGCCGATTATCATTGCCGACCCCCACCTGGAAGATGCCCTGACGAAACTCCTTAAGGCTCATTACCAGGTAGAAATACATGGCTTGCGGCCCGGCGTATTTTTGTTGGCCTATATCCGCCAAGACCTATGGGATGCTTTTATGGCCGCCCGTAAGTGAGGGCAAACCGTTTCCTCCAGTCCAGTTTGATACCGGCATACAAGTTCTCCCAGAATAGGTGGATGCATATCATGAATCCCAATGCAACCATGCGAAGCCGATGGAGAAAAATATTCCCCTTTTCCGGGATGGCGGCGTGCCTGGTACTTGCAGCATGGTTGCGCATCAAGGGGCTGTCTCTGGAATCCGCGTGGTGCGATGAAGCCCTCACTCTACTGCATTTCCCGGCAACGAGTTTATCCGATTTTCTGCACAGCGCGTTCGAAGAGGATACACGGCTGATCGTGTCGCCGGTGTATTACGTGCTGGAATACGGGTGGTTTGCCATGTTTGGGACCTCGCTCGTGGCCATTCGGATGCTATCCGTCACCTTGGGACTGATGAGTATCGTATTGATTTTTTTAGTGGCGCGGCGGTTGTATAACGCAACGGCGGGCATCCTGGCCGCCTTTCTGCTCGCTACATCGCTGGTGAACGTATATTATTCCCAGGAGGTGCGGTTTTATGCGCTGATGGGGGTTTTCGCACTGCTTTCCATGTATGCGCTGATCCGCTTGCTGGAATCGGGCGGATTCAGATGGTGGGTGCTGCATGGAATCTGCAATGCGTTTATGCTGTGGACCCATGCGTTCGCCCCGGTGTTCTTTCTCGCGCAGGGCGTGTTTTTGATGGCGGCGCACTATCGAACACCCCGGCGCATTGTCATGTGGGGCTTGATGCATGGCCTGATCCTGATCCTGTTCGCGGGTTGGATGAAGTTTCTGCAGTATGATTTCGGAACGCACAGCCAAGCCTACAGCGACGCCGCCCCTACTTTCCACACCTTGGCAAACGTGATGATCGTGTTTGCCGGAGGACGCTTTTCCAATATTAATCCCCGGCCCTATATGCCATGGGGGATTTCTCTGGACATGGTGATGGCAGGGATGTGTGCGGCCGCCGTGGCCGTGGCGCTCGTACTCCCGTGGAAAAGAAGAGCATCGGCGCCAACGCGCGGGGCGTGCCTCCTGGCACTGTGCTGGTGGCTTGTTCCCATACTGGCGCTGTATCTCATTGCCTTGTTGTGGCGGCCCTGTTTCTTCGACCGGTATGTATTGTATGCCGCGCTGGGATTGTACATACTGGTGGCGGGCGCTGTTTCCAGTCTTCCTTCAAAAAGCCTCCGATACATGGTCATGGCGCTGTTCGCCGCGGTATATTTGTACCAGAGTTTTGCACTACCGCGTCCGTTCCGCCCGGATTACCAGAGCGCCGCACGCGCTATCGCGTCAGATCCCAATCCGCACGTTGCCGTCCATGTTTTAAAACTATTTAATGCGCTCGGTGTACGTTACAGCAAACCCATTTCTGAAGATCGCATTGTTACGTTTGAGGGATATCCGGAGTTATGCGTGGAGACATGCCGCCTGGCGGAATCGGGAACGTGCGTGTGGGTTGTGTTTTACCGATGGGACCGTCTCCGGGAGTTTGAGCAGCAGATGCACCAGGCGCGCTTCTCATGTGAGTGCCGAGAATTCGGGGGTATGCCCCCGCTCAGTGCCTGCCGGGTGACACGTTCGCCGAGACCTTAAATTTCCCGGTAGATATCCATTTCTTCCATAGCTTCCTCGGGCCGCCTCGGAATCATGACCCGCTCCGTCGACAACACCGTGGGCCGCTTTAACAATACCGTTTTCAAATGCGGCAAGGTATCCACCGCCTGGCGGGTCTGCGCATACTTACTGATCAGGTGGAGGGTAAGCAGGAGCCGGGCGACACGGTACTGATGCGGGTCGTTGTAGTATACGCCAAAACCGCGTTCGCAGGCATAGGCGATTTTATCCGCGCACGCATCGGGGCGGTTGGCATTTAATTCTGACCAGGAGAACAAATCGAGGTCATCGGGTTGCCGGACATAGGTCTTGGAATCAAAATCCACGTCAAGGCGTTCATACAATTCCACTACTTTGTCCAGCCAGTAGAAAATGGAACGGTACCCTTCCTCCATCAGATCCAGTTCGATGCGGGCGCTATCCACGGTATCCAAGGTTTGTTTGCGCAGATAGGCTTCACGATCCTCGTTTTCGTCGGGCACCATGCGAACCCGCATTTTCTCCGCGGGGTCGCCATAATTAAAACTCTCCAGAATGGTGGCGATGGTAAACTTTCCATCGGATAGCAGGGCGCACTCGCGGAGCAAAGGCGCAGTGATCGTATCGTTGAATAAGGCCTGATCCAGTTCCGGTGCGGCTTCAAACAGATCAATTTGCCAGTCGAACCACATGTCGTGGAACAGATTCACCAAAGCGCGCCCGCATCCTTCCGGGGAAGGGCCTGCCGCCTTGTCCACCAGTTCCATAAATCGCTGTTGCAGCCGCCATTTCGTGCGCCGCAGGATGTCATGATCGAAAAGAAAGCGGATCACTATGAGGCGGTCCAGTGCAAGGCTGGCCTTTTCCTCCGGGATACGTCCGCGCACGGCAAGGTGGTCAATCCAGTGCTGGCACCATTCGCGCAATTGCCGGGCCACCATGCTGCGGGGCTGCCGCCGGATCTCCTCCAGGGAGCCACGCTCCACATTCGCCTTTTTCAGCACGGGGAGAAACTCGCGGTTGAATGTTTTGGGATCATCCGCGAAGAGCAACAATTCGTCTGTCCGTGCGTCGTATAAATACGAACGGTATAAATCGCTGATCAACACATAATTCACATTGACCGTCCGCGCTTCGTGGACAAGTGCACGGGTCGCCCCGCAAAAATCCAGACCCCGTTCCACGACTGCCGCCGGCGGCTCCAGCGTTCCCGGCATGACAAAGAACGTCACCACGGCGGTCTGTCCGCCCGCGCGCAGCAGATACGGAGCGGCCGACATCGCCGCCGCGGCGCCCTTGGCCGAAAACGGGATGGGCTGATCCCAACCCATCAGACGCAGCAATTCTTCCGCATACCGGTGTTGCTCCAGTTTTGTTGAATCGGCCAACCGTCCCCACCAGGATTCACATAATCGAGAAATTTCCACGGATGCATCTCTCATGGAACACCTTCTCCCTTCTGAACGTTATAGCCCGCCGCTTCAATATGACGCCAAAGAACGTCCTCGCGGCGGCCCAAGAGATCCAACCCACGCACTAAAAACGGATCGAGTTGTTCCTTGCGTTCTCCCAACGCTCGAAGGAACTCCTCGTTTGACATCACTTCTAAGGCCAACGGACCTTTCGAGGGCAACGTCACTCGCCGGCCCGAACGGATCACCGCCAGCACACGATCCCGCGTATCCGCCAAAAACAGCAACTGCACGGCATCTTCCAGCGCCAGTGTGCCGCGTAACGCATCCACATCGTCCGAGGCCTTTAAAATCATCCCGCGCAGTTCCGGGAAAAGCGGAAAATTCATGTCTACCTGGTAATACGTGCGGTTGCCTTCTGCACGCCGGTAGATCAATCCCACGGAACTCAACCGCTCCAGTTCCCGCTGTATCGCGCGAATCGGCAGACCCGTCGCCATCTCTATTTGGCGTTGGTAATAGCTCCGGAGCGGGTCGAGCAGGAAGACACGGAGGACGGTTACCCGTGCTGAAGAGGTAAGCAAGGCGAACAGCGCTTTCATGCGCATCTTTTGACTATAATCTATAGTCGCCACTGCCTGCATGGAATATATTATTCTCTTTTATATAGTCAATATTTACAAAAAATAAAATTAAACACCTTTTAAATATGTCATTAATATATACAAATTGAAGTCGAAATGTCAATGCTTTTCGTCAATAATGGTATTTTGAGGTGTGAATTAAGATAGACTACGTCTCCAGAGAGGTAGAGCAAACGCTAATAGGATCCGGCCTATTTTCCGGAAATGCCCATGGCTTTGCCGATGAAACTAAGCCCGGGAATGTCCCACCCCATGAGCGCGGCGCCCACAGCGGCAAATAAAATGATAAGGATAACCGCGACGATAGCGGCGGTTACTTCACGTGTTTTATTCCAACTCATGGCGTATCTCCCTCCGACTAGTTTAAAGTCCGGTAAACTACCATTATCTTTCAATGGATGACAGACTAGGCGTTGAGCGCTTCCACGATCCGCTTGAGACGCCGTCCGTATTCCACATAGCTCTGGTAAAGGTTTTCCTCGTTGTCGGCTTTCTGCCCGGTGTGAATGATCGCAGCCAAGTGCGGTTCTATCGAGAATCCGCCGTCATACCCTTTCTTCAGTAAGTCCGCGACAATTTCTTTCACGTATCCATCGCCCTCGCCGCAATACGTATACACTTCCTTGCCATCGATAATTTTCGCGTCCTTGATGTGAACATACACAATGCTGTCGAAGACGGCCTGATAATACTCCCAGGCATCCTGACGATACGTGACGGGATTACCGGTGTCAAAGACGACTTTCAGCGCGGGGCTGTTGACTTCCCCCAGCAAGATATTGCTGTTTTCCGACGAAAGGCCGCCCCAGCCGCTGCAATTCTCGTGAGCAAGGATAATGCCGGCGTCCTCGGCAATCCGCGCCATTTCCTTCATGCGGCGGATGGCCTCTTTGCGCCATTCGGGCTCAGGGATGGGGCTCTTGGGATCATTCGGATAACTCATGACCCGGATAAACGGCGTGCCGAACTTTTTCATGCGCGGGATCGCGCCCCTCAGATCATCCAAATCAATGTTCGGGTCGCAGGTGATGGGCCGCGCCCAGTTCGCGATCGCGCTTCCGAAACACGACACGTTCATCCCTGCCTCGGTGACCTTTCGGTACACCTCATCGAAGACGTCTTCGGGAACCTGCGTCAGGTTCGTGCCATTCACCAGGCGAAGCTCCAGATGTGTCCATCCTAATTCCTTATGGGCTTTTATTTGCGTCTCGATCGCCTGTCCGGCCTCATCGCTGATACCCGAAAAAAACATCGTTTATCCTCCAATCCATGTCGTTTCAATCATTTTACACCATCTCCCCAAACGGATGCGATAGGAAATATGCAGCAAATACCGCTTGCGCTGGCACACGTGCGTTTTTCAATATTGATCCGCCGGAGGATCGGCCATTAGTATGGCGTACAACCGTGATGGAAGAAGAAACCGCTGACTTCACGGCGTTTCCCGTATCCCTGGTGCACATTAAACAAGAAATGGAAACCGGTACGATGAAAAAACTCATGAGCATTGCTCTCCCGCTGATGATGAGCACCCTGGCCATGACGAGTGGTGCAACAACAAATGCCCGGGTGGACGATGCGTATGCCCGGATAGAAGAGGATGAACAACACTGGAGCATTGGAACGGACGCCGTGCAGATGCAATTTGGGATTGAAAACGGTCAGTTGCAATGGACTCATTTTAAGAATTTATGTATGCAACCCGCCCATGAGTATGTGATACACGGCGCGCCTTTTGCCCTGGAGCCCCTGCCCAATGCCGGAACCTATTCCTTTGGTTCCGTATGGTCAAAATCCCTTGCCCCGGAGGGGTCAGCCAATCTCACGGCGGATGCACTGCCTATTCCCGTCAAACAAGGTGACTTAATCGGATTTGGCGCGGTCACCTTTGCCGACACCGGCGTCGCAGAGGTGCATTGGATAAACACGGTCGAGTATGAAGACGGTTCCGTCTTTTCATCCACGGATGACCCGGAATTAACGCAAGGCCCGGTCTGGTATTTCTACTCACACGCCATGGGAACGGGCTATATGGATTTACTGGATGAGATTCTTTCGCCTGCGGAGCCGGACAAACCCAAACGGCGCGTGCCCGCCGGATATCGCGCGCCGGGGGAATGTTCCAGAGTAGACGGGGTTCAGTTTAAATTGATGAACGCGTATGAGCTTCTCCGGGTATGGAAAGCGCCCAAGGATGGTGCAGTAACCCTTCGCGGCACGGCCAAGTGTACAAAGGGCAACACACCGGCAACTCTCAATATATATCGAATCCAAGAAGCCTCCCCCTCCGTTAGTGAAAGCAAACCGTGGATAGTGCGTTCTTGCGCGGCGAATTACGTGACCGTAGGCGGACGTTCTGTTGTTCAACTCGATCTTGTGTTGACCCGGGAAGCCTTGCAGGTCTCCTATTATCTCCAAGCATATCCGGGAACTTCCGTGCTGCGGCAGTTGGTAAAAATGAAGAATACCGGGGAAGCGCCAATCACGTTAGAAACTGCCGCACCGTTCGCGCTATGCATGAAAGAAGAAAATCTTGCTTCATTAACGCACTACTGGATGTATGGAGGAACCAGCCGGCCGAACCAGGGCGTATTGGACCATGCGGAATTGAAGGAAGGCTATCATCGCGCATTGCTGGGAGAAAAGAGCGACAACTATGTGCCATGGCTGGCGCTGCAACGAACGAATGAACCTGCGGATGGTCTGTTCGCCGCATTGGATTATCTAGGTACGTGGACCATGAGCGTAGATTGTGGAGAAGACAGCGCGATGGTCTCCGCAACGATCCCTTCCTTTGCGGGATATACGCTGGCGGCAGGAGAAACGCTGTTGCTGCCAATGGCTACTTTCGGCGTGTTTCAGAAGAATCTGGACGACATGGGCCGCCGTCTCTACGACTGGCAGTATGAATACCTCTGGGATTACACCAACGAGGATTTCTTTGCCCGGACCAAATGGGTGACACCCTGGTTTTTCTGTTCCCGGAATCTTCAGGAACAATTCGCCGCGCGTCTGGCCAATCTCGATATGGGCGCTGACCTGATGCGCACCATGGGCATGGAAACCCTCTGGGACGACGCCGGGTGGTCGAAGTATCCGGGCTGGCCGATTCCCGACTCCTATTCGGTTGTGTTTTCACCGTCGAATGAAGGCCCGGATTATGGCGAAACATTGCGATATCTTGATAAAATGGGCATGAACTGGCTGGTGTGGATGGCGGGCCGAACACCCGAAGGCGTGATGGACACTAAGGTGGGTTCCTGGGGCAATTTTCAATGGCGCACCGACGGCTTTGGCAAATTCACCCACAAGGACGATGCCGCCATCCGTGTACAACTGGAACACTTCCTTACGGCCAATCCGCGATGTTCTTTTCATACCTGCGACGGCGGTAGCCGCTACGCGCATCAATTCGAGATACAACGATTCGCCGATGTGAATTATCTCTCGGATTTAGGGCGCGGCCCGGAGACTAATCATTACTTCTCCTACCTGGAGGTTCCGGATAAATGGCTGGATATTCTGGACGCCATTCTCCAACCGGGCAGCGCGTATAATCCCGCCACGACACCCGCCATGCTGACCATGGCGCCGGGATGGTATGCCCACGCAGCGGAAGCGGATCAGGAATCGTTTCGCCGCCTAATGGAAATCTACCGCTATCTGCGGCGGGAAGGCGTGGCAGGGCGCTGGTCCTACATGATGCATCCTGTCGTGAAAGGCGATACGGACTATTTTTATGACCAGCGGATAAATTACCAACATGACAAGTCGTGTATCATCGGGAAACATCCCGCCCCGGAGGGCACGGTGCTATATCCACAGGGCCTGTTGCCGGAACGCCGCTATAACGTTGCTCTTTTCTCGCAAAAAGAATCGTCCGAGCGCAGCGGAGCCGATCTGATGGAAAATGGCATTGCCCTCAGCAATCACAGTTCGGCGGAGTTGATTTTTCTTGGGCTCCCAAACCGGCCCGGCTCCGGAAACGATACGGAGCCGCCAAAAGCGCCTGGAAATGCACATATTCGGTTTGAAACGAATTTGGGACATAGCGGTATCGCCGTATATTGGGCCTCGGCCTTTGATAATCAATGGATCAGCTATTACGAGGTGCAACGTGACGACCAGATCATCGGCAAGGCAAGCGTAGGCGCGTATTATTTTGATCATAGCGCCGGTTGGAACGCCAAAAGCCGTTATGCGGTGCGCAGTGTGGACGGCGATGGCAATGTCAGTGATTGGACTCCGGTGCAGCCTCTCCCTGAAACCCAAAACGCTTATGCGGCATTGGGTGGCCACTTTTCGGAGGCCGGACGCGACGGATGGCAGGCAGAATCCACCACAGACGGCCAAACCTTCTCCGGCATGACCTGGGTTCCCCCCGCAAAGAATCCCGCGGGCGATTTCGGCGGAACCCCGAACCAACCCGGTGGCGTGGAAGGGTATTGGGAAGGTCCCGGTGGCGCGCGCGTGGGCCGGGGCTGGCAACAAACTTCCACGGAAACCATGTGCGTGCGCGCATGGACCGCGCCCGCCGATGGCGTTGTGCGGATTCTGGGCCGCGCCATGAAGGAATGCTATCACCAAGCCATGGGCGAACCTCTGCGCGTTCACATTCTTACGGGAACCCAAAAGATCTGGCCGGAGACGGATTGGGCGGAAGTGCCGCCTAATAATCTGTTGGGCGTTATGCATGATCTTTCAATCGATGTCACTGCGGGCAATATTCTTCGTTTTGTACTCGACCGGGGGACATCACCAGAGAACGACCTCCTCGCTTGGATGCCGAGAATAGAATATAAATTGCCGCAATCCAATGAGGAGGGCAGTGTGGTGCGCATTCAGTGCGGCGCGGAAGCGCCTTACACCGATCACACCGGCAATACATGGGAGCGTGATCAATATTTTAATGGGGGCGTCCCGTATAGCACATCCGTTTTCATAAACAATGCACAACCCACTACGGACGATCAGGCGCTGTACCAATTTTCCCGTTTGGGCAATGATTTCACCTACGAAATCCCCGTGACGCCCGGCTTGTATAGCGTCCGGCTGAAATGGGCGGAGACCGCCTATAAACAGGCGTTTGAAGGTCCCATGAATGTGGAAATCAATGATCGGCTGATGCTCCAAAACTTCGATGTCTGCCATGCCGCGCGCGGTCCGCAACAGGCCTATGACCATGTATTCCGGCATATTGTGCCGAATGCCGAGGGCAAGCTGAAACTCCGTTTCACGGGCGGCTTCGAGCCGAAACAAAAAACCTATCAGGCCATGGTGCAGGCCATCGAAGTGCTTCCTGAGGCGAAGTCCCTCGTGCGGATTGATGCGGGTTCCGAAACCGAATTCATCGATTGGAACGGCCATGTCTGGAGCACGGACGCCTTTTTTGACGGCGGCACGATCCTCCGCGCGGAAGTTCCCGTGAGCCACGCCTCGCCTACCCTGTACGATCAGGCCTTGTATCACACCGCGCGCAACGGACCATCGCTCTTGTACCAAATCCCCGTGCGGCCCGGCATCTATGGGGTTCATCTCAAATTCGCGGAGCTTTGGCTGAAAGAGCTGGGGCAGCGTCCCATGAATATCACTATCAATGGACGCCGCATTCGGGAGAACTGGGATCCGGCCACCGCCGCCGGACAGCTCAACATGGCCGCCGATATCCGCGCGGAAGACGTCACCCCCGGCAGCAACGGCATGATCACCCTCCAGATCCAAGCCACCGGCAACAATGACGCCATCTTGCAGGGCATCGAGATCGAATAGTCCACGTCCGTCGGCGGCAGTTCGTGATAGCGCCGTCCGTCCCTATCCGTCCATCCTGTTCATTTCGTCCATCTTGTTCATTTTCCCCTGCTCTGAAAATTCCCCGTACCCTCCACCCATTTTCATGGTTTCAGTGGGAATCTACGATTCATGTTTTTGCCTTTTTGCCCTTTTCGTCTTCAAAACACGGCACCTCCTGTTCCGTGTTCAGCATTGGGCGCCCTCCCTCCAAAAACCATTGCGTTTTCCGCTTTAATATGACATACTGAATGTAAGGCACAACTAGTTAGGAGACGGGGTATGTTTACCGTGCGTTGGGGTCATTTAACAGATTTTTCTTTTCATCCTTTGCGGTTATCCTCTTCGATACCCATCTCATTCATTCAAGTCTTACACCCTAAACCCCAAATCCTGTTTTCCCGCTCCGCAATCCTAACGCCGAAGTCGGCAATCCGTTCCTTTCTTCTTCCCTGTCTTTTCCTGTTGTTTTCCGGCGCCGCCCTCGCCGCACCCATCTCCATCACTTCCATCGAAGACCTCCAAAAAATAGGTAACGATCCCGCCTATCCCCTCGATGGCGGCTATATCCTCACCCAGGACGTCGATGCCGCTGAGACTGCAGGATGGAATGGCGGGGCGGGATTTAATCCGATAGGTAAAGATACGCTTCCCTTTACCGGTACTTTCAACGGTCAGGCTCACATTATCTACAACCTAATGATTGATTTGAGGGGCAAAATAGACGTCGGTCTGTTTAGTTATGTATCTTCGGAAGGCCGTGTAGAAAACCTTGGACTAGTCAACGGATCAATAGTAGGCTCTTCTGATGTAGGCGGGTTGGTGGGTGAAAACAATGGCAGTATTGAACGCTGTTTTACATCGTGCACAGTTTTCGGTAGTTTTCGTGCCGGTGGGTTAATAGGTATGAACAGTGGCAATGTAGAACAATGCTATGCCACAAGTGCAGTTTCCGGGCATTCCGACCTCGGCGGATTGATGGGATGGAACGGCGGCAATGTTCAGCAATGTTATGCAACGGGTGCGGTAACGGGAAACATCTCGGCTTGTTACGTTGGGGGATTGATAGCTCAGAACACAGGTACGGTAATGCAATGCTTTGCCACGGGGAGGACATATGGGGGGGATACTTTAGGAGGGTTGGTTGGAACAAACTATGCTTCCGGTTCCGTGACACAATGCTACGCGAGGGGTGCTGTTTTAGGAAGCATACATCTTGGAGGACTAGTTGCTTATGCAGAGAATGACCAAGTATATGCCTCATTCTGGGATACCCAAACATCGGAGCAAGCCCTATCGGATGGAGGTATTGGGATTACTACAGATCAAATGCTGCAATCTACCACTTTTACCGAAGCAGAATGGGATTATTCTCAAGTCTGGACGCAGACAGATGGAGAAACTATCCCCTATTTTTTGTTTTCTTCCGCCCCTGCA
>ERZ795059.110-NODE-110-length-119893-cov-39.978321_pt1 | contig 119893 bp, 114 predicted proteins | sample MGYA00375143_ERZ795059 | MGnify/ENA primary metagenome ERZ795059 (study PRJEB30188, sample SAMN05720168) | activated sludge metagenome | isolation source: Anaerobic digester | place: USA | collected 2015-01-07 ... | reverse complement strand
CGCTCTCTGTCGGTAAGCTCAGCAAGTCGCGACAAGGCTTCTAGATGCTGAGAGTTTTCCGATAACACCCGTTCAGACTTTTGTATTGCCGCTTTTACTGAGGCTAAAAGCTTTTCGCGTGTTACAGGTTTGGTAAGAAAGTCTACTGCGCCTGCTTTCATGGCCTGCACGCTCATTGGAATGTCGCCATGGCCGGTGAGGAAAATGACCGGTAATAATATGTGGCGTGCCAACATCGCTTTATGCAAATCCAGACCACTCATGCCAGGCATGCGAATATCAATTATGGCGCAGCCGCGGCACTCTGGCTGATAATGGGTTAAAAATGCTTCAGCGCTCTCATAAGTTTGTACAGCAACGTTGTCCAAATCAATCATCAGAGACAGCGCGTCACGAATAGCGGGGTCATCATCCACAATAAAAATCGTCGTGCTGTTGGCGTTCATAGGATTGTATTTTCCGAGTGTTTTAAAAGTTAATGAACCGATATTGCATATTTTATGGTGCAAAAGGTAATGTAAAGTGAAAAATAGCGCCTGATTCTACGTTAGGTTCCAGCCATAGCTGCCCACCGTTCGATTCGACTAAAGCACGGCTAATGGCAAGTCCCATTCCGATTCCTGTAGGCTTGGTGGTAAAAAAAGGCTCGAATATTCGCTTCACCGCTTCTGCGGGTATGCCTGGCCCACTATCCTGCACTGATACATGCCCCATATTAAGGTTTTTATTCGTGCGTACCGTTACGGTAATGGTTGAGTTGTTGGTGCCAATGCTACGCATGGCTTCCACGGCATTACGAATTAAATTAACCAGTACTTTTTGTATTTGTATACGATTTGCTAATACCTGAGGCAAATTTTGCTCGAGTTCCAGTGCCGGTTGAAATTCTTTATAACCGTCAGATCTGGCAATATTCAGTGCATCTTTCACAAGCATATTTAAATCAAAGGGTGCAACCACAATGTTGCCAGCTTGCAAAAAGGCAAGTAATTCATGCAAACTGGTTCCTGCACGTTGCGCTTGGGCAACACAACCCTCAAGTGCACGCTTTAGTTTATCCGTGTTGAAATTAGCATCACTCAGTGCATGGAGGGCAACTTCACTGTAAGCTGAAATGGCAGCTAAGGGTTGATTTAGCTCGTGTGCAATCGCAGAGGCCGTTCTTGCTGCGACTTGTTGTTTAAATATAGATTCTGTTTCTGAACGTTGTTCTTGTAATTTAGTTTCAAGCTTTTTACGTTCAGTAATGTCTTGTGCAATACCCACCAGTCTCGTGGCATGATTGTCCTCAAAGTGCATGCGCCCTGTCGTGGCAATCCAATGTTCTGTGCCATCTTTTGCATTAATGATGCGAAATTCAGCATTATATTCCCCTGTGCCATCGGGGTCGGTGGCTAAAATTAAGGCGGCTTGTCTGGTTTCACGGTCTTGAGGATGAATCGCTTCAATAAATTTTTCGTATGAAATTGTGCTGTCTGAATCTCCACCCCACAATTCGCGCATGCGCTCGTCCCAATGCACGATATTCTGCTTGGCATCAAAATCAAAAACCCCTAATCCAGCAGAACGCCTCGCCAGTTGTAAACGCTCTTCACTGATTCTTAACGCGTCTTCAGCTTCACGGCGATGACCAGCCACATAAAAAGTAGTGAGTACGTAAACTTGGTCTTTAATAGTGACGGGACTCAAACTTATATCCACGGCAATTTTTTTGCCAGAACCCGTTAAAGCGAAAAGCGCTTTATCTTTGCCCATCGCGCGCTTTTCGGGCTTGTTAAAATAAGATTGGCGCTGATGTTGGTGATGATTGCGATAGCTGACAGGAATAAGTGCCTCAACTGCAAGGCCGCACATCGCTTCGGCAGAGTACTCAAGTAGCGATAGCGCCGAGGCATTGGCTTGAAGAATAATGCCCGCATTGTTTACCAATAACATGGCATCTGCAGCGGCTTCAAAAATCGCTTCAAAACCCAGGTGTTTGATTAAATCTTTCAATGGATTTACAGCCTAATCATTTGGTTTATCGTGTTGGAATCTAGCAACGCAGTCTAGTAAAAAAGTTAAATGATGTCCAATCATTACAGATGCATTCTCCAGTTTTTGATATAAGGGCTTGCCCTTACGTGCTAGCCCGAATTTACGTAGAGGGTTTAGTCCAGTACATTGCAAGTGTCGATGGTGCTTAACTTGCAACGGCTAGTTGCACTAATCCCCCTAGATGAGTGCCGTCGACATTTTTTGGTGCAAGCGAGGAGAAATGTGATGCAACTTTCAAAAGTTACACAGCTTAACGCAAATAACCCAATTCCTGTGTATGGGGTTGAAGCCAAAGAAAAAAAACAAGTTAAAGCCAAGGCTGAAAGTAAGAAAACAGAAGTGGCGGTGGACGGTCAAGAGATGAGTTGTCGTGTTGCGATGTGCGCTTACTTTAAAGCGGAGGCGCGAGGTTTTGAGCCCGGCTATGAGTTAGAAGATTGGCTAGCGGCAGAGGCTGAGGTGGGGAAATGAGGTCCGCGCAAGTGGTGCAGTTGCAAGGTCAAGTTAGGCGGCGTGGTAGTTTTGTGGCTGTAAGTGCTGAACATGCGAGCTTATGCCCAAGTGAGAAGGTGACAGCCGTACTCACGCTGGATGAAAATGGCACCATTTTTGACTGTAACCAAGCGGCGGCAAAGTTGATTGATTGTGTACCGAGCAGGCTTAAATGGAAGCATATCTCCAAAGTGATTCCAGAGTTTGCGGAAACGGCTTTGGTGCAGGGCGGTATTATTAACCCAAATCTGCGATTTTTATCGCATATCGGTTATCAATTTGAATTGGTGGGTTTAAACGGTGTACATATTGCTTGTGCGCTATTTTTTAATGAAGTTGAAGATTTTGGTCGGCATTGTTTAAGAATGATTATTCGACCAGTAACAGAAGAAAATCAACTTGTATTTGAGTGAAGTTGCAAAAAGGAAAAAATGGTTCATTTGATTAAAAAGCGTTTTATTGTTACAGCAGCCGTGCTGTGTGGTTTTGTGTTACCTCAGTATGGTAGTGCGTCGGCCTTAATGCCGACGCAAGCGCAAAATGAAAGTGGCGTGACCTATATCACTGGCGGTATTGCTGAAGAAGCTGAGATGATGCGGAGTGTCGCTAAAAACTACACATTAGAAATGGCGTTTGTACAAAAGCTTAAACAACAAGAAGAATTTATCTCTGAAGTAACCGTTAAGCTCATCAACGCCAAAAAAGACGTTGTGCTGGACACCATTACCAAAGGGCCTTATTTATATGTGAATGTGCCGTCTGGGCGTTACACAATTGTTGCCGAGTTTAATGGGGTAGAAAAACACCAGCAGGTCGTGGTCAATGCTAAAAAACATCAAAAAGTAGTATTTTGGTGGCCTATTACTGAGTTGCCGCAGCCGGAAGATCGTTCAGAGCCCATTGAATAAAAGTAGTTGAACTATAACGAGATTGAATAAAAGAAAACTAACAAAAGGAGAATAAAAATGGATTTGTCTAACAAAAATGCAAGTAAAGACCAATTGGTGAGTGATTTTAAAGTGGTGGTGGCTGATGCCGAAGCGCTGTTGAAAGCTACCGCGAGCCAAGGGGGTGAAAAAGTGGCGGAAGTGCGTGCAAAAGCAGAAAAATCACTCCATGCCGCAAAAATTGCCCTAGCTGAAGCGCAATCTGTGGTGGTTGAAAAATCAAAAGAAGCGGCAAAAGCTACTGATGTTTATGTGCATGACCATCCTTGGAAATCAATTGGTTTTGCTGCCAGCGTGGGCTTGGTGGTTGGCTTGCTTATTGGTCGTAAATAGTTTATTTGCTGACGAGGCGATTAAATGGCTGAGGACAGCAGGGGGTTGTTTGACTCGCTGACCGCGTTTGCAAGTACTTTAGTCAGTATTGCGCATACGCGGTTGGCGTTGTTATCGAATGATTTAGAAGAAGATCGCGCCCGTTTATTTTCGTTGGTTTTGCTCTATGTTGCCGCAATGTTTTTTCTGATTGTTGGCGTGGTGCTCGCCATTATTTTAGTGGTCTACATCTTGTGGGAAAGTCATCGATTGTTGGCGCTTTCTTCTTTAGCAGGCCTATTTTTGCTGTTAGGCGTTGGCCTTTGCATCACTGCATTGCGAAAATCCAAAACAAAACCTAAATTGTTTTCATCAAGTTTGTCTGAGTTGGTTAAAGATAAAGATAGGCTAGATGCGCATGAATAAGAAACTCAAAGTATTGGCTGATAGGCGTGAGCGATTACTTCGTGATTCTGATTTGCAGCGCGAGCAACTCTCCGGCGCTGTCAATGGATTACGCGCACCGCTTGCGTTGGTAGACCAAGGGGTGGCGTTGGTTGGTTTTTTTAAGAAGCACCCAGTATTACTTGCAAGCAGCAGTGCGCTGATGTTTAAAGTATTGCGGCCAAGTCGGCTGGGAAAATGGCTAAGTCGCGGATTATTTGCTTGGCAGATGGTGCGTAAGCTACATTCTAAGTTTTTGGCTTAGGGGCAAAGCGTTGGATATTGCGCCGGCTGGTCATCGCACTTGCTTATATCAAAGTGAGCAATTGGAGGCCGTATTAGATCAAATGGCTTGGCAAGCGGCAGGGTATTTGGCAGGAAAACAGCGCGTCATGATTGTTGGAATTTTACGACGCGGCGCGCCTTTAGCGCAAATGCTGCATAACAGGCTGGTGCGTAAGTTTGATTTGGCGCATGTTGAATTGATGCACTTGCAAATTAAGCGCTATGCAGATGATTTAACTTTACTTCACCCAGAAACCCAGCTGACTGAAAACCCGATGCAGGCAACATTGAATCTCGCACATACTTCGGTGCTGGTGGTGGATGATGTGATGTATCACGGGCATTCCATGCTGCGTGCAGTGGAATATTTAGCCAGAAAGCAGGCGTTGGAAATTAGAACTGCGGTGCTGGTTGACCGCGGTGCGAATAAACTGCCTGTGCGGGTGGATATTACAGGCGTGAGACTGGATGTGGCACCGTCAGACATCATTGAGTGCAATGTGCCGCCTTACGAAGCAAGTTTTAAAATTGACTTGCTGAAGCCTAGTATCAAATAGGTATCTGAGTAATGTTTTATGACCGTGAAGATGCAGCCCGCCAGTTAGCTAAAAAACTAGAGCATTTGCGTGGCAAAAATCCGCTCGTGTTGGCGATTCCCCGAGGTGCTGTCAACATGGCGAAAATCATCGCCGACAAACTAAGTGGTGATTACGATGTTGTGCTGGTGCGTAAGTTACGCGCGCCCTATCAGCCGGAATTAGCCATTGGCTCAGTGGACGAAAGTGGTTGGACCTATATTGCAGATTATGCTGCTTCCGTTGGCGCTGATAATGCCTATATAGAGAATGAAAAAAATTTTCAACTGCGTACAATTCAACAACGCCGCGCTATTTATACACCAATACGTGCGCCACTGGCGGTGGAAGGACGTGTGGTTGTGGTAGTGGATGATGGGTTGGCCACGGGCGCCAGTATGATTGCAGCATTGCATAGTTTGAAAATCAAACATACAGCGCGACTGATTTGTGCTGTTCCTGTGTCGCCACCGAGCACTTTAAATAAAATCGCCCAATATGCAGATGAAGTCGTTTGTTTGGCGTCACCCGATGATTTTCAGGCGGTAGGCCAGTTTTACCTGAGTTTTCCGCAAGTGGATGACGATGAAGTGATGGAGATTTTAAAAGCGCCTGTAGAATAGGGTTGTTGGATTTTATAGATAGAATAGTTGAAAAAGTTGAATGATGAAAATTAAATTATTAACAGCAGCAATGTTGTTTTCGGCATTGTTTAGTACGGCACATGCGGCCGACGTGGGCGTTTCGGTCAGTATTGGTCAACCTGGGTTTTACGGGCGAATTGATATTGGCGATTATCCTTACCCGCCTCCGCGCGTTATTTATCGCCAGCCTAGAATTGTTGAGCGCGTGTACATTGAACGCGAGCCTATTTATTTGCGCGTTCCGCCGGGCCACGCCAAAAATTGGCCCAAGTTTTGCGGCCGATATCATGCGTGCGGTGAACCTGTCTATTTTGTTCAGGATAACTGGTATAACAATGATTATGCACCGCGTTACCGTGAATATCATCATGATGACAGGCATGAAGCCTATGACGACTCAAAACATGACAAGCATGAATATAAACGTCAAAACAAAGGTAAATCAAAAGGGAAAAGTCACAAGCATTAAAGCGATGAGAGGCATCGTCATCTTTAAGGCTATGCTTTAGCGTTATGAATTTAACTTACAATCGCTCAACAAACCAAACATGAAATTTAAAGATTATTACGAAATTCTTGGTGTATCGCGGACGGCAACAAGTGATGAGATTAAAAAAGCTTATCGAAAACTGGCGCACCAGTATCACCCAGATATATCAAAAGACCCTGCGGGAGAAGAAAAATTTAAAGAAATCGGTGAAGCGTATGCCACATTAAAAGACAGCGAAAAACGTGCAGCTTATGACGCGTTAGGCAGTCACCCATCCGGCCAGGAATTCAGGCCGCCGCCAAATTGGTCAGGCAGTCAGGGCGGCCAGAGTTATTCATTTGACGACGTCGATTTATCTGATTTATTTGCAAATTTTACTGGCAGGCGGCAGGGTGAGCAGCACCACGGCGGGCATAGGCCAATACAAGGTCAGGATTATGAACTTGCCATACAGATTTCACTGGAAGACGCCTATCACGGCACGATGGTTGATTTGAATTTCACCGTACCTGAATATGACAATCAAGGTCAACTCAAACGCGTTGCACATACTTTTAAAGCAAGGATTCCTAAGGGCGTGAGCCATGGCCAAAAGTTGCTACTCCGAGGTAAAGGTGGCAAAGGCGCAAATGGCGGTAAAAATGGCAACTTATATTTAAATATCGGCTTCATTGCGCATCCATTATTTCGTGTGGCTGAGCATGATCTGTTGATTGATTTGCCGGTTACCGTTTGGGAAGCCACTTTAGGCGCAACTGTAAAAGTGCCCACTTTAGATGGGCCAGTAAATCTTAAAATACCAGCTGGTATGAATAGCGGCAAAAAATTGCGCATCAAAGACCGTGGCTTGCCCAAGCAAAATCAAGCACATGGTGATCTTTTTGCCGTGGTACAAATTGTTGTTTCGCCCAACCCGTCTGAACAAGAAATTGCATTGATGAAACAGGTGGCAGAAATTTCAAGTTTTAATCCACGCGTGCATTTTGGATTGGATACTACAAATGAAAAATGATGACGCAGAATTGTTATGGCTAGATGAGCAGCATGAAGTCACAGCAAGCGAACTCTTAGAGCTTTCTGGCTTATCTGCAGAAGAGCTGGAATGGCTGGTAGAAGCCGGTGCCCTTAAACCTATTCGACGTGTCCCGGCAGCGGTGACGCAGCAAAGTAATGCGTGGTGCTTTAGTGGTGAATGCCTTATTGCCGTCAGAATGGTGTCAAGACTGAAGGGAGATTTTGATTTGGCACCCGATGCGTTGAGTTTGACCTTGGTGCTTCTAGAGCGCATTCGAATGCTCGAACAACAGTTACAGCAAAAAAACTCGCAAGCATAAAGTACTTGGGCATAGCATTTTTAATCTTTATTTAATAAAAAATACTTCTTTAAAATCCTTTAATCTAAACACAACCTTTTTCGATGCCCTGCAAGCCTTATAAATAAAGGCTCGCAGGGCATTATTTTTTTCTCGGACGATTTTCGTCTATTTTTTCATGTTTTTTTCGCATTCAAAAAAAACATTTTTTAAATTAAGGTTATGTTAAGAATCGCGTTCTAAAATGCATTCACCTTTAAATAAAAAGGAGTGCAAAAATGCAAACATTCACGTATCAGCGCCAAAAAATTTATGACCCAATATTACGTTTGATTCACCTTTGGAATGGGCTGGCGATTGTTTTTTTAATGGCAACAATTTGGTTGTCAGAGCTGTTTGAAAAAGGCGCAGGTGAAGACACTTTATGGCAGTTACATGTTTATATTGGCTACGCCTTAGTGGTGGGTGTGGTCGCGCGCTTGATGTGGGGCTTTGTGGGGCCGCGCCATGCGAGGTTTTCAGATATGTGGCACCCAGCCGCGTGGTGGGGTGCGGTACGCCATGTTAACTTTAAAGCCACACCGCGCTTTGGGCATAACACGCTCGCCAGTGGTGCTTATTTGCTCGTGTATGGCTTGCTTGTCATCATGGCTGTGACTGGTTTAGGGCTTGCCGCCATTGAGCATAGTGCTGGGCCGTTCAATGCTTGGTTGGGTGACGCGGCTTGGTTAGAAGACTTTTTTGAAGAGCCACACGAAATTATTTACTACTTTTTAATGGGCTTTGTCGTCATCCATATCGCCGCGCTTATCTGGCATGAAACACAAGACAAAACGCCACTGGCGCAAGCGATGGTGACAGGCTATCAATATGAAATTGAAGCCAATCCATCAACAATGACTGAAGTCAGTCATTACATTCAAGGAGAACATCATGCGTAAGTCAATGTTAATTATCGGACTTTTGTTAAGTTTTAAAACATTTGCCGCTACACCTCAAGAACTACTAAAGCAGTATGAAGCGCAAGCCAAACAAGAACATTCGGCATTTGCAGGGTTTTCTGCAGAAAAAGGCGCTACTTTCTTTAAAACAGAACGCTTACATAGCGATGGCAAAAAGGTGAGTTGCGCCACTTGCCACACGGCTGACCCGCGCAACCAAGGCAAAACACGCGCGAATAAAGTCATTGAGCCGATGGCGCCAATTGTTAACCCGAAACGCTTTACCGATAGAGCAAAAGTGGAAAAATGGTTTGGCCGCAATTGTAGGGATGTGCTGGAGCGCGCATGTACCGCGCAAGAAAAAGGCGATTACGTTGCCTACATGTTAAGCATTCAATAAAGGAGAATCATCATGAAAAACTGGATGCAATTACTGTTACTTTTCACGAGTATCAGCGCAACAAGCGCCTTACTCGCCAGTGGCGGAATGGAAGAAGGCGGTGGAGCAATGCCTGTGGTGAGCAATGCAAAATGGGCGGCAGAGTGCAGCAGTTGCCATATGTTATACCATCCGGGCTTATTGCCAGAGCGGTCTTGGCGCAAAATGATGCTGGGCCTAGATAAACATTTTGGTGAAAACGCAAGTCTAGATGCAGCAACGCAAAAAGAGATTACCGCTTTTCTTGCTTTGAATAGTGCCGATAAACAAGATAACCGACGCGCTAAGCGCATTAATCAGTCGATTCCAGCCAATTCAACGCCATTACGCATTACTGAAACACGCTACTTTACTGATAAGCATGATGAAGTTTCTGCCAACACGTTTAAGCGTAAAAGCATCGGCAGTGCATCAAATTGCGCGGCGTGTCATAAAAATGCAGAAAAAGGTAATTTTTCAGAGTCGCAGATTAAGATTCCGCGCTAATATAAAGCCATGCGAATACTGTTAGTTGAAGATGATGCCCTGTTGGGCGATGGTGTGCGGGCAGGTTTAAAGCAGGCCGGCTTTGCGGTGGATTGGTCGCAAGATGGCCAAGCGGCAAAGTTGGCACTAGAAACTGAAGAATATGCGGTGGTAGTGCTTGATTTAGGCCTGCCAAAATTAAGCGGTACAGATTTGCTTAAATGGTTGCGTGCAACGCTTTCTAAAGTGCCGGTGTTAGTGCTTACTGCGCGTGATACTGTTGCTGATCGTGTGTCTGGCTTAAATGCGGGTGCCGATGATTACTTAATTAAACCGTTTGATTTAGACGAGCTGATTGCCCGTATCAATGCGCTGTTACGCCGCAGTGCAGGCCAAGTCACGCAAAACTTACAGCATGGCAACATTATTCTGACGCCCGCTACGCATCAAGTGACGCAGCAAGGTAAAAGTGTCGAGCTATCAGCGCGAGAATTCACTTTGCTGCACGAACTTCTGTTGCACGCGGGTCGCGTGCAATCGCGCGAGCAATTAGAGCAACATTTGTACGGCTGGGGTGAAGAAGTCGAAAGCAACTCGATTGAAGTGCATATTCACCACTTACGAAAAAAACTCGGCAGTGATTTGATTCGCACCTTACGTGGCGTCGGATATGTGATTGATCAGGATGCGTCCGAAAAATGAATTCACTACGGTTACGCTTGGTTTTATTGTTGTCCGCAGGCCTTGGCCTTGTGTGGTTGGTTGCCGCATGGTTTACGCATTTGGAATCGCGCGAAGAAATTGACCGCTTATTTGATGCACAGCTCGCGCAATCTGCCCAAGTGCTATTAGGCACTACGCGGCATGAAATACACGAGCGCATTGAGCATGGTGAAGAAGAAATTGCCATCAAACACGAGTATGAGCAAAAGTTGGCTTTTCAGATTTGGGATGAGCATGATTTATTGATGCGCTCAACTTCTGCACCCACCACGGTGATGGGCAGCAATCGGGAAGGCTTTAGCGAAGCCATCATTGATGACGCTGCTTGGCGGGTGCTCACGCGTTGGGATTCGCACCATGAATTTATGATACAAGTGGCTGAGCCTTTATCTGGTCGCGAGGCGTTGGCGCGGCATATTACGCTGAAGATGTTCATGCCTACATTTTTTGCGTTGCCCGTGCTGGCATTGCTCATTTGGTTTGGTGTGGGCGCAGGCTTAAAACCATTAAATACGCTTAAACAAGAAGTCAAACAAAGAACCGCAAATCGCCTTGAACCAGTGGCAATGACGGACGTGCCTGAAGAAGTGGCGCCTCTGGTTCAGTCGTTAAATGATTTATTTGCCCGATTAGCAGAAGCCTTTGATGGCGAGCGCCGTTTTACGGCAGATGCCGCACATGAATTACGCACGCCGCTCGCAGCGCTCAAAATTCAAGCTCAAGTTGCCCTGCGTGCAAAAGATGATGCAGAACGCCAAAAGGCACTAGAAAATGTATTACACGGTGTAGACCGTGCAACTCGGCTGGTTGAGCAATTGTTAACCTTGGCTAGAGTGGACCCAGAAACTGCACTTACGCACTATCATCCGCTCGATTTGCGTGCGTTGGCGAGTGCAGTCTTGGCTAATATGGCGCCGCTCGCGCAGGCAAAAAAAATTGAGCTGCAATTGGCCGAGGGTGGCGTATGTCAGGTGGTCGGCGATGAAGATCAACTCGGGTTGTTGCTACGCAATTTATTGGACAATGCCATTCGCTACACACCAGATGGCGGCCAAGTAAGCGTGAAAGTTTATGAAGGCCATGTGGCTGAAACTACGGTGTATGAAAGCCAAACGCCCAAAAATACTGGCACGGTACTTGAAATTACAGATACTGGGCCAGGTATTTCACCGGCAGAGCGCGAACAGGTACAAAAGCGTTTTTATCGAATTGCCGGCAGTGGCGAAGAAGGCAGCGGTTTAGGGCTGTCAATTGTGCAACGCATTGCCACGTTGCATGGCGCGACGCTGGAACTTCAAGATAGGCCGCAAGGCCATGGCTTGCTGGTCAAAGTCATTTGGCCTTCAAAGTAAGGTTTTTTTCACTTTTTTCATACCAACCTTTTTTGATGCTCTGTGAGCCTTATAAATAAAGGCTTGCAGAGCAGTAAAATTTTCTCGGCAGTTTTGCTATCTTCAGCAATGTGAAATTTTAGAGACCTTTGCACAACTCAAAATATGTTGAAATTTTATCTGAAAATTGTCTAAATCTGTCATTTCCGCGTAGGCGGGAATCTAGGCTTGGTAAATGGTTAAAGCATTTAATTACAATCAGTAATCTTGAAAATTAACTGGATTCCCGCCTACGCGGGAATGACGAGATTGTGATTTTTTCAGCTTAAATCTGCCTCGTGCAAAGGTTTCCTTTCAAGGATTTTTGCAACAAAACTCATGCGTAGCTGCGTTAGATTTTCTTGAGTACACTTAAACTATTCTGCATTGATATGTGTTAATGTTGGGTAAAGTACCTATGTTATGCTCACCAGCAAATTACTCAGTGGTAAAATATCGACATGTTAACGCCAGCATTACCTCAAGCCCAACCTACATCCACGTCGCTGGAATCAGACCAGCGCGCATGGATTGCGCTGGATGACCCGGCTGAGTGGTCCGGTTTTAGTCAAGCCCTTGATAACGAACAGCAAGACTGGGAATCGCGCTTAGCCATTGAGGGCATGCATTGTGCGGCTTGTGCATTTAATGTTGAAAGAGCACTCAAGGCAGTGCAGGGCGTCAGCAGTGTTGAAGTGAATGCCACCAGTGGCCGCGCACGCATTGTGTGGTCGGCAGCGCTCACCAAACCTTCCGACTGGCTAAGTGCAGTCAGCAAAGCGGGCTATCGCGCTTTGCCTGCGGCTGATGCTTTTGCACAAGATACGCGCCGTAAAAATCAACGTTTAATGCTGTGGCGCTGGTTAGTGGCAGGTTTTTGCATGATGCAAGTCATGATGTATGCCTACCCAGCCTATGTTGCCAATGCCGGCGAAATGACACCTGATATGTTAAATTTGTTGCGTTGGGCCTCTTGGGTACTGACGCTTCCGGTATTGCTGTTTTCTTCAGGGCCGTTTTTTAGTAACGCACTCAATGATTTAAAAATGCGGCAAATCAGCATGGATATGCCCGTGGCGTTGGGCATATTGATTACGTTTATTGTGAGCACGGCAGCCACATTTGAGCCGAATGGTTGGTGGGGTGAAGAAGTGTATTTTGATTCGCTCACCATGTTTGTGTTTTTCTTGCTCACAGGTCGATGGATAGAATTACGCATGCGTGATCGCACTGCGGGCGCGCTCGATGCACTCATGCTCAGGCTGCCTGCAAGTGTGGAGCGACAAAAAGCCGATGGCAGTTTTGAGCGCGTGGCCGTACGTCAACTGGCGTTAGGCGATGTCGTGCGCGTGTTGCCCGGCGAAACATTTCCGGCAGATGGCACGATTACGCTTGGCAGTACCAGCGCGGATGAAGCTTTATTAACAGGGGAGTCGCGCGCGGTGCCTAAAGGGTTAGGCACTGAGGTGATTGCGGGGAGTTATAACTTATCGGCTGCCGTGCAGGTGCGCATTGATAAGATTGGTCAAACCACACGCTATGCGCAGATTGTGGCGTTGATGGAACGTGTTTCTGCAGAAAAGCCTCGTTTAGCCATACTGGCGGACCGCATCGCCCGACCATTCCTGATTACCGTGCTGTTTGCCGCCGCCGCTTCGGCCGCTTTTTGGTGGCAAGAAGATCATGGCCGTGCGCTCATGGCCGCAGTGGCAGTGCTGATTGTCACTTGCCCATGCGCACTTTCTTTAGCAACACCTGCGGCGATGTTGACAGTTTCTGGTGCGCTTGCAAAAAGTGGTGTGCTGGTCAGAAAAATGCAGGCACTAGAAGCGCTGACGACTATTGATACAGTGGTATTTGATAAAACAGGCACGCTCACGCATGACCGCATGGAAATCGGTAAAATTTCTACAGCCCCGCATATCAGCCAGTCAGCAGCGCTGGCGGTTGCTTCCAAAATGGCGCAACATTCGTTGCATCCAGTGTCGCGCGCACTGGTGCAGGCAAGCCAAACCCAGTTAGCGGATGAGGCGCAAATTGCGGTGAGTAACGTACAAGAGATTTCAGGCTTTGGCTTAGTTGCAGATGCCAGTTTAGGTAAGCTTAAATTAGGTTCTGCAAAGTTTTGCGAGATCACAGACGAGGTATTGCAAAGTCTACAAAAGCCAGTTGAAAGCGAACAGAGCTCTGTGGTGTACTTGGTGGCTAACCAAGTTTGGCTGGCAACTTTTGAAGTAATAGAAGCCGTTAAAGAGGATGCCGCCAATGCAGTCAGTGCTTTGCAATCTTTGGGCTTAGGAGTTGAGGTGTTGTCTGGGGATAAATTACAGTCAGTCGCACGTATAGCAAATTTGGTTGGAATTTCTCAGGTGAACGGCGGATGTACACCACAAGAAAAACTGCAACGGCTGCAGTTTTTACAGCAGCAAGGTCGTCAGGTTGCGATGGTGGGCGACGGCTTAAATGATGGGCCAGTGCTGGCCGCAGCCCATGTGTCGATTGCGATGGGACAAGCGGTTCCATTAGCCCAATCGCAATCAGATTTTGTTATAATGAGCGGAGAATTAAATATGGTGCCGCATTTAATTCATCAGGCAAAGCGCACCATGCGCATTGTGAAGCAAAACTTGATATGGGCCGCTGTTTATAACGCAACCTGTGTTCCATTGGCGGTGGCGGGCATGTTGCCCGCATGGCTTGCTGGCTTAGGAATGGCCTTGAGTTCGTTACTGGTAGTACTTAATGCGGCACGGTTGGCGAACGCGACTAAACCCATAACGCACCCATAGCCATCGTTAATTTTATAAGGAATATCAATATCATGGACATTCTATTTTTGCTTATTCCGTTATCGGTAGTATTGGTGTTTGCGGTATTGGGTGGACTTTGGTGGGCAATATACACAGGCCAGTTTGAAGAGGTAGAAGCGGAAGGCGAGCGCATTCTGCACGAAGATTGATTTGAATCAAATGAATTTAAAGTCTTGAGCGGCAAAATGCCGCATGTGACTCATTAAAGATGTAAAATGTTAACTGGTACAAAAGTAGTGAAAAGCACAAAAACGGGAGAATTAAATGCAAGACTTAAATTTACAATCAAATACGTATAGCGATGGGGTTATACGGCAATTTTCAATCATGGCCGTGGTTTGGGGTGTGGTTGGCATGTTGGTGGGCGTAATTATCGCCGCACAGCTTGTCTGGCCAGAGCTTAATCTAGGCTTACCATGGACCAGTTTTGGTCGCTTACGACCACTGCATACCAATGCGGTGATTTTTGCATTTGGCGGCTGTGCTTTGTTTGCTACCTCATATTATATTGTGCAGCGCACCTGCCAAACGCGGCTCTTTATGCCTAAGCTTGCCGCGTTTACCTTTTGGGGTTGGCAGTTGGTCATAGTTTCGGCGGCCATCTCTTTGCCATTAGGGTTCACACAATCTAAAGAGTATGCAGAATTAGAGTGGCCAATTGATTTGCTGATTGCAGTGGTATGGGTGTCTTATGCAATCGTCTTCTTTGGTACTATCGCCAAACGTAACATTAAACATATTTACGTTGCAAACTGGTTTTTAGGCGGATTTATTCTGACTGTTGCTTTATTACATATCGTTAACAGTGCGGCAATGCCAGCCAGTTTCTGGAAGTCTTATTCAGCTTACGCGGGTGTACAAGATGCAATGGTGCAATGGTGGTATGGTCATAACGCAGTTGGCTTCTTTTTAACTGCGGGCTTCTTGGGCATGATGTACTACTTTGTGCCAAAACAAGCAGAACGTCCTGTGTACTCTTACAGCTTGTCTATTATTCACTTTTGGGCATTGATTTTTACGTACATGTGGGCGGGTCCTCACCACCTTCATTACACCGCATTGCCAGACTGGACACAATCGCTAGGCATGGTGTTTTCACTCGTGTTATTGGCACCAAGCTGGGGTGGTATGATTAACGGTATCATGACGATGTCTGGTGCATGGCATAAACTGCGTACAGACCCAATCTTACGTTTTTTAATTGTTTCACTCTCTTTCTACGGCATGAGTACTTTTGAAGGTCCGATGATGGCCATTAAAACGGTGAACTCACTCTCTCACTATACTGACTGGACAGTCGGTCACGTGCACTCTGGTGCTTTGGGTTGGGTAGGCATGGTTTCAATGGGTTCTCTGTACTTTATGGTACCAAGATTGTTTGGTCAAAAACAAATGCACAGCGTAAAGGCGATTGAGTTGCATTTTTGGTTGGCGACCATCGGTATTGTGCTCTATATTTCAGCGCTTTGGATTTCAGGTGTGATGGAAGGTTTAATGTGGCGTGCAATTAATGCAGATGGCACATTAACTTACACGTTTATTGAATCTGTAAAAGCGAAAACTCCTTATTACATCATTCGGTTATTGGGTGGCTTGCTCTACCTGAGTGGTATGACGATTATGTTGTGGAATGTGATTAAAACAGCGACAAGTGGTAAAGCTGTGACAGTTGCTGTTCCTCCAGTTCATGCACACGCTTAAGGAAAACAATTATGTCAAATCATAAAGAAAAAATCGGCAATAACCACGAAAAAGTAGAAACCAATAACTTTTTGATGATCGTTTTGACTTTGCTCACAGTTTCTCTTGGTGGATTGGTGGAAATTGTGCCACTGTTCTTCCAAAAATCAACGACTGAGCCAATTAAGGGGTTGATGCCTTATACGTCGTTACAATTAGCAGGGCGTGATATATACCAAAAAGAGGGTTGTCATAACTGCCATACACAAATGATTCGTCCGTTCCGTGCAGAAACATTACGCTATGGTCATTACTCTGTTGCGGGTGAGTCCGTTTACGATCATCCATTCCAATGGGGTAGTAAACGGACAGGTCCAGATTTGGCCCGCGTTGGCGGTCGTTACAGCGATGACTGGCATCGTATTCACTTGATTCAACCACGCGATTTGGTGCCTGATTCCATCATGCCTGCATATCCGTGGTTAGAAGAAAATCTAGTGAACGCAGAGGCAATGCCTTCACACATGAAAGCGCTTCGTGCAGTGGGTGTGCCATATACCGATGCTGATATCGCAGGGGCTGTGGATGAGGTAAAAGGCAAAACCGAGATGGATGCGCTGATTGCCTACCTGCAAGTGCTTGGTATTCACTTAAAGTAGGGAGCAGTCAACATGGACATCAATACACTTCGCATAGTAGCAACGATTTTAAGCTTCATCGTGTTCATAGGTATTGCTGTATGGGTTTGGCGCCATCGAAAGTCTAGCGACTTTAAAGAAGCGGCCAACCTGCCTTTTAAAGAAGATTAAGGTGAATAAACTCTAGTAAATAAGCAAGCATGCTTACGACTATAGTAAAAGCTAAAGGAAAATAAAATGAGCGATTTTACAAGTAATTTCTGGCCAGTGTTTATCACGGTCATCGCCGTTGGCGGCATTGTTGCCTGCGGTCTCGGGCTCTGGCTAACCAGCAGAATTAAAGTGGCGAGTAAGCCAGGGGATAATACCAGTGGCCACATTTGGGATGAAGATATTCGTGAAATGAATAACCCGTTACCACGCTGGTGGGTGGGTATGTTTATTTTAACGATTGTTTTTTCTCTGTTCTATTTGGTTGCATACCCAGGTGCAGGCAGTTATGTAGGTAAATTAGGCTGGACTTCTGCAAATCAGTATGACAAAGAAGTGGCTGAAGCCAATAAAGCCTTGGAGCCTTTATATGCTAAATTTGCGGCGTTAAGTCCTGAAGATTTGTCAAAAAACCCTGAAGCAAAAGCGATTGGCGAGCGTCTGTTCATGAATAACTGTGCTCAATGCCACGGGTCAGATGCAAAAGGTAGCCGCGGTTTTCCAAACTTGACGGATAATGATTGGCTGTGGGGTGGTAGTCATGAGAAAATTCATGAAACTTTAGTTGGCGGTCGTGTGGGCATGATGCCGCCAATGGCTGCAGCGGTCGGTAATGAGGACGATGTTAAAAACGTAGCCAATTATGTACTCAGTCTTTCTGGCAGTATGCATGATTCTGCCCGTGCAGGTTTAGGCAAAGAAAAATTTGCAACTTGTGCCGCATGCCATGGCGCTGAAGGTAAAGGTAATCCAGATATTGGTGCGCCAAATCTGACCGATAGCGTTTGGTTGCATGGTGCAGGAGAAGCTGCAATTATCAAACGTATTAATGAAGGTAAAATGAACCAAATGCCAGCGTGGGAATCGAAATTCACGCCTGCGCAAATTCAAGTGCTAGCAGCTTACGTTTGGGGTTTGTCAAACAACAAGTAGTTGCTGTTGTTATTCAGGCCCCCATCAATGGTGTTAGTATTGAAGGGGCTTTTCAATTTTGTAAGACATACAAGGTAGTTAAATGAGCGAACCTTCCAGTAATGCTAATTCGGCAAAAGCAAAAGAAGCCAAAATCCCCCTAGAGGATGTCATGGTATCGCTCTATGCATCGCAGGATAAAATTTATCCGCGCAGTGTGTCTGGCTTTTTTACTAGTTGGCGTTGGGTCATGATATGGGCCACGCAGATTTTTTTCTATGGTGTGCCTTGGCTCAACTGGGGTAGCCGCCAAGCGCTACTTTTTGATTTAGAGGCTAAACGTTTTTATATTTTTAATTTAGTCTTTTATCCGCAAGACTTAATTTACCTTACCGCTATCCTCATTATTTCTGCTTTATCGCTGTTTCTCTTTACCGCTATTGCAGGCCGTTTATGGTGTGGCTACGCCTGCCCGCAAACGGTATATACCGAAATATTTATATGGATGGAACGTAAAATAGAGGGGGACCGCGCAGCGCGGATGAAATTAGATGCTGCGCCGATGTCTGCCAATAAGGCTTTTAGAAAAACAGCAAAACAAGTTGCTTGGATTGTATTCGCACTTTGGACAGGTTTTACCTTTGTGGGTTATTTCACCCCGATTCGTGAACTCGCAACCGAAGTGATGACCTACAGTTTAGGTCCTTGGGAGACTTTTTGGATATTGTTTTACGGCTTTGCCACTTATGGCAACGCGGGCTACATGCGTGAGCAAGTATGTAAATATATGTGCCCGTACGCACGTTTTCAAAGTGCGATGTTTGATGATGATACTTTGATTGTCACGTACGATGAAGCGCGTGGCGAGCCGCGCGGCAGCCGTTCTCGCAAAGCGGAGGTTAATCAGGCTAAAGGCACGGATAAGCAGTTAGGCGCTTGTATTGACTGCACTTTGTGTGTGCAAGTGTGCCCAACAGGTATTGATATACGTGACGGATTGCAATACGAGTGCATTGGCTGTGGTGCTTGTGCTGATGTGTGCGATACCGTGATGGATAAAATGGGTTACGAACGCGGGTTAGTGAAATACTCTACACAAAACGCGGTAACCAAACACTGGTCGCATCAGCAAATGATACAACGCATCTTCCGTCCGCGCGTACTCATTTATTCAGCAGTGTTGCTTGCGCTCATTGTGGCCGTGGTTGCAAGTTTATGGCTACGAACACCTTTTAGAGTGAATGTAATGCGTGATGGCGTGATGGCAAGATTAAGCGATGATGGAAAAATTGAAAATGTGTACCGCCTGCAAATTATGAACGGCACTGAAACCACGCAGCACTACGTGTTAAATGTGACGGGCCTTGAAGATGTAGAAATTGAGACAGAAGCGACAAAAGATGTTGAAGGCGATGATGAACATCATCTTAAATCAATTGAAGTGAAGCCTGCAGAATCACGCTCAGTGATTGTTGATTTAAAAATACCTGATGGAACCCTGGACTCTGGCTCACACAAGATTAAGTTTGAAATTCAGTCACTAGAAGGTCAACAAACAGTTACTGAAAAATCAGTCTTTTTAGTGCCACGATAATTTAACCAGTTGTTTGTAAGCAACTTTGCACTACAAATTAAAAAGGAAATAGCATGGAAAAACTAGATACCAAACCTTGGTGGCGTTACGGCTATGTTTGGTTTTTAATGGCGGGGCCATTTATTGTGATTATTGCAGGCTTTATTACCGCGTATCTGGCCATTAGTCGACCTGATCCTGTCATTGATGATAATTACTACCGTAACGGTATTGAGATCAACAAAACGCTGAATGAAAAGCGCGACAGTTTAGCGCCAGCGGGACAGGCTAGAAACCATGCGGCAACAGGAATAAAACCAACTGAAAACGCACCTGTGCAACCCTAGAAAATCACTAAAATTTGCACCGAGAAAAAAATAATGCTCTGTGAGCCTTTATTTATAAGGCTCACAGAGCATCGAAAAAGGTTGTAGTGATATTTAGGGATATTTAGCGAAAAATCCGCCTCACAAAACTGTATGGTTAAGCGGATTAGCATTCTGCAATAATGTAAACCCAATTTTTGTTTTTATACTGAAAGTGGTGGCGATGACAACTCACGTGGATATTGCAATTATTGGTGCTGGGCCCGCGGGCTTATGTTTTGCCAAATCGCTTGCTGAAACAGGTCTGAAAGTGATGCTAATTGAGCGGCAAAGTGAAGCAGCCATTGCAGACCCAGCTTTTGACGGCCGTGAAATTGCTGTGACGCGTCATTCTGCCAAACTCATGCAGGCGTTGGGCTTGTGGGAACACATTGATGCACAAGCTATTTCGCCTCTACGGGACGCGCGCGTGTTGAATGGCGCTTCGTTATTCGCGCTCAATTTTAGCCACAGCGAAACCAAACAGACTGAGTTGGGTTACCTCATTTCTAATCACCATATTCGCAAAGCCGCTTATGAGGCAGTGAAAGGCTGCCCCGCAATCAAGTTGCACACAGATGCGCAAGTGACGAGTATTCAAGCCGTTGATGACAGTATTAGTGTGACGCTAGCTGATGGTGAAATGATACAGGCGAAATTATTAGTGGGTGCAGATAGCCGTTTTTCTGAAACGCGCCGTGCGATGGGCATTGCCGCAGACATGCACGATTTTGGCAAAACCATGATGGTATGCGTGATGGAGCACACTGTTCCGCACGAACATACGGCCTGGGAATGGTTTGATTATGGACAAACGCTCGCGTTATTGCCGATGAACGGCTTGCGCTCTTCGGTTGTAGTCACCTTGCCTCCCAGTGAAATTGCACGTTTAATGCACGCACCGACGGATGTTTTCAACCAAGACATGGCGACTCGCTTTCAACATCGATTGGGCGCCATGCAACTTGTTTCAACTCGGCACGCTTATCCGCTGGTGACCGCTTACGCAAAAAGAATGGTCGGCCAGCGGTTTGCGCTGGTAGGCGATGCCGCGGTTGGCATGCACCCAGTGACTGCGCATGGCTTTAATTTTGGTTTAAAAGGCATTGTGACTTTATCTTCTGAAATTAAATTGGCCGTTGCTCAAGGGCGCGATATTGGCAACAACAGCCTGTTAATGCGTTTTGAAAGCGCGCATCGGCGTAACACGCGCCCACTTTTTATGGCAACGCATGCCATTGCAAAGTTATATACCAGTGAAATTTTACCTGCCAGAATATTACGAGCAGGCGCGTTACGCTTAGGCAGTCGCGTCAAGCCATTCAAGCACGCGGTCGGTGCAATGCTGGCAGATGCGCGCTAGGGGTTGACGTAAACCTTAAGGCCAAGTTCACGTATGCGGCTTGCAACGTTCTCAAGCCAATCTTCAGAAAGGCGGCTTAACCTTGGTGCCTCAACTTGGTAAGATGGACGGGCCAAGCCATAAAGATGCACACCCGCAACCACCTCTTTAACCTCACTGATTAACGCTAAGTAATCCAAAATAGCCTGCTCAGTTGGCGGTTGCCCATCAATGGCAAACATACACGTTTGAATATAGGTCGGGCAGGCTGCTGCACATTTTTTCAGGCGTTCAAGATGGCTTTGTGGGTTAAGATTCACATCATTAATGCGTGCGATGCCCTCTTTTGTTCCCGCGTCCAGTTTAAACCAAACCTCACCATTACATTCAGCAAGATGACGCATACTCGTTAAAATGTCGGCCTTGTCCATCAGGCTGCCATTGGTGATGAGCCTCACTTTAATGTTGCCAAGCAAATTAAAGTCGCGCAGTATATTTTCTACTAGTTTTAGTACGGCTGGAAACTCTTTAGCACTCGTTGGCTCACCGTTGCCAGAGAAAGCAATGTCCATTAATGTTCGATCAGCTTCGGCCACGTGGGTTTGCATAAAATCGCCATGCATCACATCGTTTAGAAATGTGCGAAGTTCATTTTCAAGCACATGCATCTCAATCGGCGGTGGTGTGCCACGGCTGAGGTTTGGCACGCTGCAATAAATACAGCGCCAGTTACAGGCATTGTTTGTGTTGAGGTTGATGCCAATAGATACGCCACCAGCGCGGCGCGAAACAACGGGGTAAACGTACTTCATTCCGCTGACATCGCGGTTGTGGTCAACGACAGTAAGAAATTTATTTTTGGGCATCATCGAATAAAAAACGATTCGCCTGAATGTTTAAGCGCAAGTTTGAGCGTTAAATATTTTTTTCAGTGCGTCAGGGTTGAGGATTTTCACATAGCGCTGTTTCACTTCAATAATACCTTCATCGCTAAACTTTGAAAATGTACGGCTAACGGTTTCTAATTTCATACCCAAGTAACTACCAATTTCTTCACGCGTCATTCTTAGGGTGAGTTCAGATTGGGAAAAACCGCGCGCATGTAAGCGCTGCACCAAATTTAATAGAAATGCGGCCAAACGTTCTTCAGCCCGCATATTGCCTAGCAGCATCATCACGCCGTTTTCACGCACAATTTCACGACTCATGATTTTATGCACATGCCGTTGCAACACTGGAAACTCGCGTGATAAATCTTCAACATCGGCAAAAGGCATCACGCAGACTTCGGCATCTTCAAGTGCGATGGCGCTACAGTTGTGATGGTCACTGACAATGCCATCTAAGCCCATAATTTCGCCCGCCATTTGGAAGCCGGTGACTTGCTCGCGGCCATCTTCGGTTGAAACGCAGGTTTTAAAAAATCCCGTACGAATGGCATAAAGTGATTTAAACACGTCACCAGTACCAAATAGTTTTTCGCCTTGCTTAATTTTTCGACGCTTTTCAACCACTTCATCTAACCGGTGCAAATCTTCAGGATTAAAACCAATTGGCATACAAAGCTCACGAAGGTTGCAATTGGAACACGCTACTTTAATGGTAGGAAGTGCCTTAGCGGGCGCTGCTAAATCCTGCGGTGTGTCTGAAGAAATGTCTAGGTTCATGGTTTTGCGATACACGGGCTAATGACAAAGTCGTCAACTGTATAAGCATAACGCGTAAGTAGCTTTGATGCTAGCCATATACATGGTTAATTGATGAAAATGAAAAGGATTACAATCGTAATGAAACCATTGGTTAAGCAGAAGATTTGCTAGTGAATCACCATGACGCATAGCAAAATAAAGATATAGGCTAGGCTAATGTGCTAAAACCAAAAGTGGAAATAGTTAAATTCAATATCACTATTATGCGACAAAATTACACGTGAAAAAATTACTGCCCTGCGAGCCTTATAAATAAAGGTCTTGCAGACCGGTATAAAAGGGGATGTAAATTCATTTGATATGCATCAAAGCTTTTTATTTAGAAAGCTGGCATATTGGCACGCTAGATTTGGAGTGGTATCGAGATGAAAAATAATGCATTAAACGCAAATAAAACAAGTGCGGCTGGATTCACTTCAGCCGCTACCGCTTTGCCCTGTGTTACGGCGGAAATGTTGCAAAAATATGATGTCTCAGGCCCTCGTTATACCTCATACCCAACGGCAGATCGTTTTGTAGAAGCTTTTACTGAAGAGGCGTATCAGTTAGCACTTGCACAGCGACGCTTAAGTGGTGCTTCATTGCCATTGTCCATTTATGTGCATATTCCATTTTGCGAGTCCCTGTGTTTTTTCTGCGCCTGTAATAAAATCGTAACCAAGCACCATGAGCGTAGCGCTGAATACTTAAGCTATCTTAGCCGTGAAATTGATTTGCATGTTGCACATTTAGGTGCTGGCCAAACCATCTCGCAATTACACTTAGGCGGCGGTTCCCCCACATTTTTCTCAGATGATGAATTGGCTGAACTCATGGCGCTACTGAAGCGTAGCTTTGTGTTTGCACCAGGCGGTGAATACTCGATTGAGGTTGACCCGCGTACCGTAGATGAAAAACGCCTGGCGCATTTAGCGTCACTGGGGTTTAATCGCTTGAGTTTTGGCGTACAGGATTTTGACGCAGAAGTCCAAAAAGCCGTGCATCGTATTCAACCCGCAGAACAAGTGTTTGATTTGGTTGAGGCCGCACGCAGTTTGGGTTTTGATTCCGTGAATGTGGATTTGATTTACGGTTTACCCAAGCAAACGCCGGCATCGTTTGCACGCACGCTGGAACAAATTGTTGAATTAAAACCCGATAGAATTGCGTTGTATGCGTATGCGCATTTACCAGAGCGTTTTAAGCCGCAGCGCCGTATAGATGCTTACGAATTGCCAGCCGCAGCTGATAAAATCGCCATGCTTGCAAATGCGCTATCAGCCTTTATGCGCGCCGGTTATGTGTATGTGGGGATGGATCACTTTGCCTTACCTGATGATGACTTGGCCGTGGCCAAACGCCAGGGCAGATTGCACCGTAATTTTCAGGGCTATAGCACGCAACCAGATTGCGATTTAATTAGCTTGGGCGTTTCAGCCATTGGCCGCGTGGGGAACACTTATAGCCAAAACGCAAAAACGCTTGAAGAATATTACGATGCAATCAATTTAGGCCACTTGCCGATTGTGCGAGGTTTAGCATTATCGCGCGATGATTTGGTGCGCCGCGCTGTGATTATGGCGATTATGTGCCAAGGTGAACTGCAGTACGAGGCCATTGAACTCGCCTATATGATTGATTTTAAGAGCTACTTCGCCAATGAGCTTGAACTGCTGGCAGAGCAAGAAAACACCGGCATGGTGGTGCTTGAAGAAAACGGTTTGCAAGTAACTGACATGGGTTGGTTTTTTGTGCGGGCAATTGCCATGTTGTTTGACCGCTATTTGCAAACAGACCGTAACCGCGCGCGTTTTAGTAAAATTATTTAACTAGGTCTATCCGTTCGCCCTGAGTCTTTCGATAGGCGCAGGGCGAACGCTAAATTATGGCGGGCAGTCGCTTCAGTATTGGCCGCTATCATGTAAGATAGCAGCATCATGCAATCACCATTGATTCTCACTACATTATTCATGGGCCTAGCAGGCGGCCCGCATTGCATCGCCATGTGCGGTGCGGCCTGTGCGAGCCTGCAACATGGGCAAACGAATAGCCTACAAATTTGGAAGTTTCATGCAGGTAGATTACTCGGCTACGCCACGCTGGGTGCGGTGGCGGCAGGTTCAGTGAAAAGTTTGGCTTGGTTTTCTGGCCAAACACAATCGCTGCATCCATTATGGACATTTTTTCATGTGCTGGTACTGGCATGGGGTTTGGTGTTGCTAATTTACGCCCGCCAACCCATATGGGTAGAGCATTTTGGGCGCAATATTTGGGCGCGTGTTCGTCAGCTATCTCACTTACCGGGCGGTGTTTTTTTAACGGGCATATTGTGGGCGCTGATGCCTTGCGGACTATTATATTCAGCCTTATTGGTGGCCTCACTCAATGCCAACCCTCTAAACGGCGCACTTAGCATGGCCAGCTTTGCACTAGGCACCAGCGTTTCATTATTTGTGGGCCCGTGGTTATGGCTAAAACTTAAAAACGGTAGCCAGTGGGTCACAGAAAATACCAGTATGCGCTTGGCTGGCTTGTTATTAAGTGCCGCAGCCGGCTGGGCAATTTGGATGGATGTGATGCACAATACCAAAGTGTGGTGTAATTAGTCCGTGCTGTTACAGGAGCGCAATTCATTGCGCGAATTTAATACATGGAAGCATCTTATTCATTTTCAGCATACCCGCTAGATGTTGTGCTTTATATATAGCGGTTTCGCGCAATGAATTGCGCTCCTACGAAAAACATTTCACCAAGCAATAGGGGTAGCGCAAAAAAAGCCCCTGTAAAATATCACAGGGGCGAAGGTGGACTTCTTGATTGGGTTCATATCAGAACCCAAAACTTTATGTGCTAGCGGTTGATATTAGAATTTTTTACCGATACCAACACTCACTACCAATGGGTCGATGTCTAAGCTGTCAATTTTCTTGTAACCAGCTGCCAACTCAGGCACTTTAATTTTAACGTCTGTATCAAACCAGATTTTTTTGATATCAAAGTTTACCAACCAGCCGTCTTGCAAATTCACATCAAAACCTGCCTGAATCGCTGGACCCCAGCTGTTACGGTCAATACGGATTGGTTTTCTACCTAAAATTGTGTCCGCTGTTAAGCCGTTATCCATTGCACGAACATAGCTCAGACCTGCGCCTACATAAGGATCAAATGTTGTGTCAGGCATAAAGTGCCATTGTGCAGTTAATGTAGGTGGTAATAAATTAACTTCGCCTAGTCCTTTTTTGTTTAATCCTGCACCTTTGCTTGATGTGCTTACATCATGTTTTGTACCAAGCGCTAAAATTAACTCTAACGCAATGTTTTTAGTAACATAGTATGAAAGGTCTAGCTCAGGAATGGTGTTGCTATCTACTTGAAGGTTTGCATTAGCGCTACCGTACAACAATTCTGCAGTACCAGCACCATAGGCCTTGTTTGTTTGTTGACCTAATTTACTATCTTCTGATGGGTTGATATTGGTTGCACGTAAACGCACGACAATGTCGCCTGCTTCAGCGTAGGCTAAAGCTGGTGCAAAAGTGGCTGCTAATGCTAAAACTAATAATGACTTTTTCATTTTTAAACTTCCTTTGATTGAAATAAACAAATATAAATTTGATAGACGAATGTTACTGAGGGTGATACTTGGGTGATTTGATACATATCAAACAACAGCCAGCTAAACGGGTATGTATGACGAATGTTGTGTTTTTGCAACACATATTAAATAGTCAAAAATTCACATGAAGTTCAGGCCGAAATATAAAATATTACGCCGAATTTTACAAGTGAAAATAAAGCGATTTTTGCCAACAAATAGCCCGCAACCTTTTTGACTGCCCTGCGAGCCTTATAAATAAAGGCTCGCAGGGCATCTTTTTTCTCTCGGAGCTTTTTTGCGCTTTTTTAACTAAAAAAAACGAGGCAAAAATTGCCCCGCTTTGCTGATTAAAATGGATGCGCGGCTAGTAGTTTGAGCGCCTAAAAATTTCGCCTTCAGGTTTTAAGTCAAATGCGATACAAATGCGTTCTTCATTGCCTGTAAATGGAATGGTGCGGTGAAACAAAGAGGAAGGAAACATGACAACGTCCCCTACTTTTGGCCTTGCAATGCCGGTAGGAAAGTTTTCATGTTGCAACGGATAGTTGTCGCCATGCAAACCGTATTCAAAGCAGCCTTCATCGGGGTCTTTTTTGTCTTTGGGTAGCACTAAATAGACCGCGCCGCTAATCCAGCCCACTTCGTGAATGTGCCTATCTACAAAGCCGCCACGCCGCAAGCGCACATACCAAGAGCTGGTAAATTCTAATTCGTTGGGAAATGATTGAATCAGTTCGCAATCTGACCCGGCAAATTTATTTTTATAATTTAAAAATTCTTGTTTGATGATTTCGCCCAGTTTTCTAAAAGAGGCTTCAGGACGCTTAAATAAATTGCCCGCTGACTGCTTGCCGTTGATAATCATGGCTTGTGCGCGCACTTCAATGGCGGTGTTGTCAATGTCGCGCAGTAAATCTTTTAAAAATTGGCTGTCAGGCTCGGCAAGTTCGGGAATGCTTTTTTGATAAACAAAATTAAAGCCGTTTTTGCAAAAATTGTACGTGTCTTCTACCCCAAAGTTGGTGGCGTAGTGCGTTGATAGCGTTTGTAGAAAAGGTGCATTGTGTTTAGCGCCAGTTTGCACAATATTTTCAAGCTTGGTTTTAAAGGCGTCAAAATGTTCAGCCTTGTAGGTGCAATACAGCGCGCGCTCTTGCCAATCGTCTAATTTTGAGCGCTCTAAATAACCCACGGCCTCATCATAGCGCCCCGCCAGATATAAAAATTCGCCCATATTGTAGTTGGCGCCGGGGTGGTTTTTGTTAAGTGCGAGCGTGTCGAAGTATTTTTTAACCGCATCTTCCATATTGCCTTGGTCGCGGTAGCATTCGCCCAAGTAATTATGTGCGTCGGCATAATTTGGAAACATCGCAATGGCTTGCTTGAAATGCGTAATGGCTTCATCGAGTTTGCCTTCGTCGCGCAGCGCCGTTCCTAAATTAAAATGCCCGCGCGGGTCTTCATGAATGCTAAGTGCGTGTTGATAATTTTTAATGGCTTCTTCTAATTTACCTTGTTTTTGCAAGATTGTGCCTAAGTTGGCATAGGCTTCAAAAAAGGTGGGGCGTAGCTTAATGGCCTGCGCATAGCTTTTAGCAGCTTCTTCTTGCCGCCCAACGTTGGTGAGCGCAATGCCTAAGTTAAAGTGCAGGTCGGGCGTGTTGGGTTGCAAGGCCAGCGCTTTTTGATAGCTATCAACGGCTTCGTCAAATTTATTTAAGCCGTCCTGTGCGAGACCTAGTACCTGATACAGAATAAAGGTTTCGGGGTATTGGCTGATTAGCTTTTTTGCGGCCACTTCAGCTTCAGCGAGCTTGCCTGAGTTATATAAGCCTAAAACGGGTTGTACTTCAAACTGTGCGGGTTGTTTTGCCATTATTCATTATCACTTTGTTGAGCGGTTACATCATTTTAGAATAAAACTATTTAACTTGCATGGTCTGTTAACTTGCATGGCCTGCGTTGAGCGTTTGCAGGCGCGTGGCCATTTGGCGCAAAAACAGCATTGCTACTTTTGGCTCTTCTAATAATAAGGTTTCAATACTGTCAGGGTAAATCACCACCACATCTGCAGTTGTTGATGTGACAATTGCGTCAGCCGTAGTGGGGGAATTTGACAGCAACGCCATTTCGCCAAAGTAATCGCCCGATGATAATGTGCGAATTGCTTTGCCATCACGCACAATTGCCACCTGCCCGTTCACTAAATAATGCAGGTTGCGTGCAATATCGCCTTGTTTAAAAATCACTTCATCCTTTGCAAACGTTTTACCAAAACGCTGCATCAATTTTGCCAAATAGTTAGATTGTGATTCAGCGTTATTTTTCTCAGGGACTACAAAAAGATTTTTTAACATCAATACATCTTTTTTTCGCAAGATGGCTATCAGTTCTGTGCCTAGTAAAAACACAATAAAATTCATGTAAAGCCAGGTAATAGAAATAAAAAGGTTTTTCATGCTACCAAAAACCGAGCCGTAAGATGCATTTAGCGTTAAAAATAGCGTAAACGCTGGGCGCATTAATAACCACAACACAGCAGTGAACAATGCGCCAATCAAAATATGCTTTAAATATAACCGCACAGGAAAAAATGCAAAATAAAAGGCGGCAATGAGTAAGGTGGTAAGCAATAATGAGGCGATTGTGGTCACAAATTCATGGCGAAATAGTTGATTATTGGCCGCTAAAAACGCAATCACTTTTTCGAGCATGAGGCCAACAAAGGTGAATAGAAAAAATAACAGCAACATGCCAACAACGGCAATTAAGTCTTTTAATTTGCGACGAATAAATGAAGGCGACTCTACCATCGTGGCAATGGTGTAAAAAGTTGAGCGCATGGCACTGGCGAGCGGCGTGACGGCCCACAATAAAACAAACAGGCCGGCTGCACCCCAAACGGCCTTATGTTGTGCAGCATTGTAGACTTCCACCATGATGGTGCTGCTAAAATTGGGGGCTAAAGTCCCCATGATGATGGCAAGCTTCACTACGGCATAATCTGAACTGAATACTAAATGACTGATGGTGAAAAACATCAGTAACACCATTGGAATAAGTGCCAGCATCGCGTAAAAAGACAGAGAGGCCGATAAGCCAAACGTATTATGCCGCCGAAACGCGTTTAACATTTCATGGATAACAAATAAAGGTGTGCTGTAACGCTGCCTGGCATACGCGTTCAGCGGTTTGCGAAACGCTTGTTGCAGGCTGGCGCTAAATTTAGGTTTATTGTTGGGTTCTTGAATCGTCAATTCTACCTTCTGTAAATCTCAAAGTGCTTTAAACTTTTCTGTAGCGGCTACCAAGGCTGAGGTCAGGCTGGCATCCATCGCAGAGTGCCCTGCATCTTCTATCAGTTGAAATTCCGCATGTGGCATGGCTTGTGAAAGCTCCCAAGCCGTTATCGGCGGGCACACCATATCATACCGTCCTTGAAGAATTTGTGTGGGAATGTGCGCAAGCTTTTGTTGGGCCTCGGCCAGTAAATCGTGGTCACCCACAAAGCAATGATGTTGAATATAGTGAATTTGTATTCTAGCGCGCGCCAATTCAATATCGCCGTCAATGGCATCATTGTTTGTTGTGGCTGCCCTTGGTAACAGCGTCATAATATTTCCTTCAAACGCATTCCAGCGAATCGCAGCGGGGATACTTATATTAATGTCATCTGAAAATATCAACTGCTCATAGGCCATGATTGGATTATGACGCATATTTTCAGGCAAGTAATCACATAAGGTTTGCCATTGTTCAGGAAAAAAAGCTTTAACCTCGCCCAAAAACCAGTGCAACTCGGTTGGTCGGCTTAAAAATATACCTCGTAAAATCAAACCTGTTACGCGGTCGGTATGGGCAATGGCGTAAGCGAGTGCTAGCGTGCTTCCCCATGAGCCACCAAAAACCAACCACTTTTCAATATTTAGAGATTGCCGAACCGCTTCAATATCGTTCACTAAATCAAGCGTGGTATTGTGGTTGGTTGAACCTAATGGCTTGCTTCTGCCGCAACCGCGCTGGTCAATTAGAATAATTTTATAAAATTGGGGGTCAAAAAACCGACGCTGGGTCGGGTTGCAGCCGCTTCCTGGTCCACCATGTAAAAAAACAACAGGTGACCCATTTGGGCTACCACAAACTTCATAATAAATTTCGTGAGAATCGTCTACTTTTAACCAGTTTTTAGTAAAAGGCTCAATGGCCGGATACAAATTGTAAGTCGTTTTTGTCATGTGCAGTAAAATACCTTACTTATTGATTATAAATAATAATTAATAACATGATAGCACTTTAATTTGCTAGTAAAACAAGGTATTTATAAGGCGTGAAAATATTTTTTGAACTAAATGTAAGTAAATGTAACAAAACCATTGCAATTCGTACAATTGTGGAATATAGTTCTGTACGCACATGAAAATGTGATACGAAACAGGCGATATTTAGTTGTTAAAAATTTGAGATAACATCAAAAATAACAAATAAAAAGACCTGTTTTACCAACCCTTAGTAGTTCAACTTTGGAGATTAATATGCAAATTAACAAAATTAAATTAGCATTAGGTTTAGTTGCAGGTGCAGCATTGGCATTGCCAATGGTAGCTTCAGCAGCGGCAGACCAAGAAGCAGCAATGAAAGATTCAAACAACTGGGCTCACCCACGTGGTCAGCACAATAACCAAGGTTACAGTGCTTTAGCACAAGTTAACAAAGGTAACGTTAAAAACCTTAAAGCAGCATGGACATTCGCTACTGGTGTAAACCGTGGCCATGAAGGTTCACCTGTTGTTGTGGGTAACATGATGTATGTCCATACAGCATTCCCAAACAACGTATACGCACTTGACTTAAACGACAACCAAAAAATTGTTTGGTCATATTTCCCAAAACAAGACCCATCAGTACAAGCCGTATTATGCTGCGATAACGTATCACGTGGCCTAGGTTTCGGTGATGGCAAAATCTACCTTCAACAAAATGATGGTAACTTAGTTGCTTTGGACGCTAAAACAGGCGCTAAAGTATGGTCAACATTAGTGAATGATCCAAAAGTTGGTGCAACCAATACAAACGCACCTCACGTGATCAAAGACAAAGTGTTAACTGGTTGTTCAGGTGCTGAGTTCGGCGTACGTTGCTTCTTAGCAGCATACAACATTAAAGACGGTTCATTAGCATGGAAAGCTTACTCAACAGGCCCAGATGCTGAAGTGTTAATCGGCGAAGGCTTCAACAAAGATACCCCTGAGTACAGTGCATTATCAGTTTACCAAGACGTCAACGGTGGTAACAAACAAGGCGGTTCTTTCAAAAAATTACCTAACGACCAATTGAAAATTGGTGAAAAAGATCTAGGCACACGTACATGGTTGAAACCACAAGCTGTTAAAGACGGTTGGCAACATGGCGGCGGCTCTACATGGGGCTGGTGGCCGTATGATGCACGTACAAACTTGGTTTACTACGGAACAGGTAACCCTTCTGTTTGGAACCCAGATGTACGTCCAGGCGACAACAAATGGTCTATGACTGTATTTGCACGTGATGTTGATACAGGTATGGCACGTTGGGGTATGCAAATGACACCTCATGACGAGTGGGACTACGACGGTATTAACGAAGTAATCTTGTTCGACAAAGGTGGCAAAACATACGCTTGGCACCATGACCGTAACGGCTTTGCATACACATGGCAAGCTGGTAACGGTAAATTAGTGGCTGCTGAAAAAGTGCACCCATTCGTTAACTGGGCAACTGGTGTTGATTTGAAAACTGGCGTGCCAGACAAATTGGCTTCAGCTTCAACTCACCAAGACTACAATGCTAAAGGCGTTTGCCCAGCTGCATTGGGTACAAAAGACCAACAACCAGCTGCATACTCACCAAAAACAGGTTTGATCTATTCACCATTGAACCACGTTTGTATGACATATGAGCCAGTTGAGTCTAAATACGTTGCTGGTCAACCATGGGTTGGTGCTACATTGACCATGTTCCCAGGTCCTGACGGCGTAATGGGTGGCTTTGCTGCTTATGACCCAATGACCAACAAAAAAGTATGGTACAACAAAGAGAAATTCTCTGCTTGGGGTGGTGCTTTAACAACTGCTTCAAACTTAGTGTTCTTCGGTACTTTAGATCGTTGGTTCAAGGCTGTTGATGCACAATCAGGTAAAGAACTTTGGAAATTCCAAGTAGGTTCTGGCGTGATTGGTAATGCATTCACATATGGTCATAAAGGTAAACAACACGTTGGCGTGCTATCAGGTATCGGTGGCTGGGCTGGCGTTGCGATGAACCTTGGCTTAGCAACTCCAACAGACGCTTTAGGTGCTGCTGGTGGTTATGCTGAACTCGTTAAATACAACGCGGCTCCTGGCGGCGGTGCATTAACAGTATTCAGCCTATAATTTAGTCGCAAGATTAAGTTGTAGCTTAATACAACGTAGTTCATAAAACACCTCGCTTCGGCGAGGTGTTTTTTTATGTGTACGTAGCAGTAAACTAAAACAAGTAGGGTTATTTACTAATTAATATTTCTTATAAAGCAACTAATTAGCTACAATAGCGAGTTAGTTTAAATGAAATTATCTGTACTACCATTTACGTAGAACTTTTAACTAAGTGACGACTCTATAGGCAAGAGCGACTTTGCGATAAGGTCGTATATTTGACGATAAGGAACAAAAATGTTGAAAAAATTGAACGCGAAGTTAGGTTTGGTTGCATTGCTTGCAATGTCGGCCAGTGTTAGTCAAGCCGCAGATGTGGATATTCCATCACTGAACCCAGACGAGGGGCGTATGGGTGAAGTGCGACGTGTCGCGGACGACTCCGAATTTAAAGTGTGCGCAGACCCTGAAAACATGCCTTACTCAAATAATAAGCAAGAAGGTTTTGAAGATAAAATTGCTGAAGTACTCGCAAAAGACTTAGGTAAAAAACTTGCATTTACTTACGCTTATAGTCGTCAAGGGTTTTATAGAAATACATTAGGCGCAAATAGATGTGATGTGGTGATGGGCACTAACTCTGATAGCGATTTAATGCGTACATCAAAACCTTATTATCGCGCAGGCCATGTATACGTCTGGCGCAAAGAGAGCAATTTTAATATTACTGACTGGAGTTCGCCAGATTTACGCAAAGGCTTTATAGGCGTTGTTGACCACAGCCCTGCAACTATACCAATGGATGATAATGGATTGATTGCAAATGCTCGTCCTTATCGAATTCAACGCGATTTAAATTTACCATCAAGTTATATGATTGATGATTTGGAAAAAGGCGATATTGATATTGCAATTGCCTGGGGACCAATCGGTGGTTATTTTGCAAAACAATCAAAGATTCCAATGGTAGTAGTTCCAACACCAGAATATGAAACACAAAATGCCAAAGGTAAAAATTATTGGAATATCTCAATAGGCGTACGTAAAAAAGATAAAGAACGTATGGCGATGATTCAAGGTGCGCTAGATAGAAACCAAGATAAAATTAATAAAATTTTAGATGACTATGGTATTCCGCATGTGCCAGTGGTGGAAGGTGACAGCTTGCTTAAGGCGTATCAAAAATATGGCGCAGGCGATAAAGCACCTGTAAATAAGTAAATTTTACATTTAAACGTTCTTTGATGTTTAAGCCAGCCTGAAATACGTGTAAAATTGTAAGTATTATTTTGGTTAAAGCGTCAACCGATTAAATAATAGAATCGTTTAAGGGTCGTACGGCGAAGAATGCGGGAGTGTTTACCAGTCGTAACTCAATTTAGTGATATAGATTAGGAGATAGCATGTTAAGCAATAAAACTTTAAAGTCTGCATTGTTCGCTAGTTTGTTAGCTTTTGCAGGTTTGGTTTCAATGAATGCAAGCGCAGCTGATATTTCGCTTGTTGCAACTCAGGATGGCTCACCGTTAAACATTAAAAAAGAGTTGTTTGACACACCTCAAGCGAAAGAGTTTTTAGCAACAGGTAAAAACCCGTATGTTGGTAATGAAGAAGGCATCAAGGGCGGCAAAAAGAAATATAACCTTTACTCATGCGTTGCTTGTCATGGTGGTCATGGTGAAGGTGCAGTTGCACCTGGGTTAATTGGCCCTGGCTTTAAATATGCAAAAAACGCAACAAACAAGGGTATGTTTGAAACTATCTGGCATGGCACAAACGGTGGTATGGGTGCCAAAGGCTTAGGTTTGATGTTACCTGAAGACCCTGCTGAAGGTTTGAAACCAGATGACGTTTTAAAAGTAATTGCTTTTATTCGTAGCAATTCAAAAATCACTGGTAATGAGTAATACAAAAGCCTGATTATTGGGCGATTAGGATATTTTAAAAGGCTACTTCGGTAGCCTTTTTTATTGAGTAATTTTTACTTATGGATAAACCTAGGTTGCTGTTGCTGTGATTTTCTGGAACAGTAACAAATTGTTACGGATATTGTATAATGCGTTGATAATTATTTCTAAAGTGTTGTTTAGTTTATAGGAGCGTAAGAATGAAGCAGTTGAAAATTAGTGTGTTGCTATTCGTATTCATTGGTCTAGCAGCCTGTGGTAAATCAGAGTCAGAGGCAACTTCTGGCACGCCTGAAGCGGCGACAGCAGCTTCATCTGCAGCGCCAGCTGGCAACGCTATCGCGTTTGTAGATACGCAAGAGGGTAAACCGTTAGTGATTGATGCTGCATTATTTGATACACCTCAGGCAAAAGAATTTTTAGCGACAGGCAAAAACCCATATGTAGGCAATGAAGAAGCAATCGCAAAAGGTAAAAAAGTATTTCAGCTTTATTCATGTGTTGCTTGTCATGGTGGCAATGCTGAAGGCGCAGTAGGGCCGGGTTTGATTGGACCAAACTTTAAATATGCCAAAAATGCGACTAACAAGGGTATGTTCGAAACCGTGTGGCATGGTACCAATGGTGGCATGGGGGCAAAAGGCATTGGCTTGATGGACCCAAGTGATCCAAAAAATGGGGTTACTCCAGATGAATTGTTAAAAATTATTGCTTGGATTCGTAGTGTTAGTACGGGTATTACAGGAAACGAGTAATTTTTAAAATGTTTATATTGCGCGCTTACTGTGATGGTAAGCGCGTTTTTGTTTTATAAGGCTTTAAAAGAAGCTAGGCGGATAATTCAGTGAGAGATAATCAACAGCAAGATTTGCATCATGTCGTGATTGTAGGCGGTGGCGCTGGCGGCCTTGAACTGGCCACTAAGCTCGGTGATTCATTAGGCCGCAAAGGTAAGGCAACGATTACGCTTATTGACCATTCTAAAACCCATGTGTGGAAGCCATTGTTGCATGAAATTGCGGCAGGGAGTATGAATCCTGAAAAGCATGAGTTGGTCTACCTTGCGCAAGCACATTGGCATCATTTCAAGTTTCGTTTAGGCAAAATGGATGCGCTTAACCGAGCAAAGCAGGAAATTTCGATTGCGCCAAACTACGATGAAGATGGGAATGAGGTGATTCCACGGCGCACTTTTAAATATGATACGTTAGTGATTGCGGTGGGCAGTACCACCAATGATTTTGGCATCAAGGGCGCGCGTGAGCATTCAATCGCATTGGACACGCAAGAGCAAGCCGAGCGCTTTCACCGGCGTCTACACAATGCCTTGTTGCGTGCGCAAACGCAAACAACGCCTGTGCAACCTGGCCAGTTAGAGGTGGTGATTGTTGGTGCTGGCGCTACAGGTGTGGAACTCTCTGCTGAATTGCACAATACAACACGTGAGCTAGCCGCATACGGGCTTGATAAGATTGATGCTGATCGGGATGTGAAAATTTCACTGATTGAAGCCAGTGAGCGCGTGTTGCCTGCGCTTCCGCCCAAGCTCTCGCATTCGGTTGAGCTGGAACTCAAAAAACTAAATGTACATTTATACACAGGTGAGCGTGTGACGGAAGTCACCAGTGAAGGCATTCATACCCATAGCGGAAAATTTATTCCATCATCATTGGTGGTGTGGGCCGCAGGCATCAAGGCACCAGACTTTTTACATGAGATTGATGGCTTAGAAACCAATCGTATCAATCAGCTTGTGGTGAATAGAACACTGCAGACCACCTTGGATGCAAATATCTTTGCATTTGGTGATTGTGCGGCTTGCCCTGTAGTGAGCAGTAAAGCCGATGAGAACGTGCCGCCGCGCGCGCAGGCCGCGCATCAGCAAGCTTCGATGCTCTATAAAACCATTAAAAATCGCGTGGCAGGTAAATCGCATTTACCTGAATATACTTACCGAGATTACGGCTCTTTGGTGAACCTCGGCCGCTATACAACGGTAGGTAATTTAATGGGTTCTATTTCAGGGGGCAGTTTATTTATTGAGGGGCTGATTGCGCGATTGATGTATCAATCGCTCTACCAAATGCACTTGATGGCATTGCATGGCTTTTGGAGTACTGCCTTACAAGCGCTGGCACGCACCATTTCAAGACGTACTGAATCGCAAGTTAAACTGCACTAATTTGATACATAATGACGTTGAATAAAAGTAACAAAATTGACTTATTTTCTCCGAGCAAAAAACAATGCCCTGCAAGCCTTGTAAATAAAGGCTTGCAGGGCATGTCAAAAGGTTTGTTGCTAAAAGTTGCTTAAATTACGCTGCGTTAGCACGCGTATGTTTGAGGTAAAGCTGGTAAATAACGGCCATGCTGACGCTGACGAAAATACCGAAAATAATGATGATGAAGTTGATGGGCAGGTTTTGATGCACCATGAACGTGTAAATGCCCAACAACAATAAAATACCAATATTTTCATTAAAATTTTGCACTGCGATGGAGTGGCCTGCACCTAATAAAATATGGCCTCTGTGCTGCAGTAATGAATTTAATGGCACTAAAAAGTAGCCTGCAAGCACGCCGATACAGAACAGTACAACCGCAGCGACTTCACGCGTTTCAACAAAAATCATGCTTACCACTAAAAAGCCCATCAAAATACCTGAAGGTAGCACTTTTACCGCTTCTTCTAATTTAACGAACATTGAAGCGCCCACAGAGCCTACAGCGATGCCAATCGCCAAGATGGCAATCAGCACGGTAGCGGCTTGCTGGTCCATGCCAAGCACTTCTTTTGCCCATTGTAAAATCACAAACTGCAATGTTGCACCTGCGCCCCAAAATAACGTGGTGACGGCTAAAGCTACCTGACCTTGCGTATCTTTCCAAAGCGTTGTGAATGCGTGCCAAAAATCTCGTATTAGAAAGATCAAACTACGTTGCGCGACTTTGTGGTCTATAGGTACTTTGGGAATAAAGTGGTTGAAAAAAGCCGCTAATAAATAAACAACTGCAATAATGGCAATGCCAAAATAGGGATTATCTGCAGCAATTGTTGAACCCAATACCGGCCCTAAAATGATGGCGCTAACGGTAGTTCCTTCAACCCAGGCATTTGCTTTGATCAGTTGGTTGCTAGGTAGCATTTCAGTCAATATGCCATATTTGGCCGGTGAATATGCGGCAGCGCCAATACCGACAATGGCATAGGCAAACAACGGCGGTACGCCAAGTAACGCCAGCACGCAGCCAAAAAATTTAATGCCATTGCTGATAAACATCACTCTGCCTTTTGGCAGGGCATCAGCAAAAGAACCTACAAACGGCGCGAGGATAATATAGGAAACAACAAAGGTTTCTTTTAAAAATGGCACATGCCACTCAGGCGCATTAAGGGTTGAGAGTAAGGCAATACAGGCAAATAGCAGTGCGTTATCTGCAATAGCGGATAAAAATTGTGCAATTAAAAAGGTGTAAAAGCCCTTAGCCATCGCTATAGGGCTTCTGCAGCAAAGTCAGCCAAGCGTGAGCGTTCGCCACGCATTAAAGTGATGTGGCCATTATGCGACCAGCCTTTAAAGCGGTCTACCACGTAAGTAAGGCCTGAACTGCCTTCAGTTAAGTAAGGCGTATCAATTTGCGCAATATTGCCTAAACAAACCACTTTGGTGCCAGGGCCGGCGCGCGTGATAAGCGTTTTCATTTGTTTGGGGGTAAGATTTTGCGCTTCATCAATAATTAAAAATTTATTTAAAAAAGTACGGCCACGCATAAAATTTAGCGACTTCACTTTAATGCGGCTACGAATTAAATCTTGAGTTGCCGCACGTCCCCATTCGCCTGCGTCAGAATCACTTTTATTTAATACATCTAAGTTGTCATCTAATGCGCCCATCCACGGCCCCATTTTTTCTTCTTCAGTGCCTGGTAAAAAGCCAATATCTTCACCCACGGATACCGTGACACGGGTCATGATGATTTCTGAATAACGTTTTGAGTCTAAAACCTGCGTAAGTGCGGCGGCGAGTGTGAGTAACGTTTTGCCAGTACCCGCTTGGCCCAATAAACTCACAAAATCGATGTCAGGATCCAGCAATAAATTTAATGCAAAATTTTGTTCACGATTACGTGCGTTGATGCCCCAAACATTGTGTTTTGGCAATTGATGGTCTTTTACAATTTCAAGCACGGCAGTGTTGTTTTCAATGCTGCGTACAATGGCATGAAATGGCTTATCAAATTCGTAATAGACAAATTCATTAAGCAGAAATGTTTTGCATAGCGGGCCATTGATGCGGTAAAACATGCGGCCAGCATCTTGCCAGGACTCCATCGCTTTACTGTGTTTTTCCCAAAAGTCGGCAGGTAACTCTTTGACGCCGCTATACAGAAGATCCGTATCTTCCAGCACCTTATCATTGAAATAGTCTTCAGCCGGTACGCCCATGGCGCGCGCTTTAATGCGAATGTTGATGTCTTTACTGACTAAAATAACTTGGCGGTCAGGCTGCTTTTTCTTGAGATCGAGCACAACCGCAAGAATTTGGTTGTCTGCTTTAAAGCCTGCTAGTCCTGGAAGTTCAGCAGAGACTTGCATGGTTTGTAAAAACAAACGACCAGTGAGGTGCTTATTGCCGCTGACACCGAGAGGACAGCCGAGCTCAAGATTAACTAAATCGGTTCCGACAATCTCTTCCAAATTACGACTAGCCTGGCGAGCGTTTCGCGCAACTTCGGTCAACCCCTTCTTGTTGTTATCGAGTTCTTCTAGCGTCACCATTGGCAAAAATATGTCATGCTCTTCAAAGCGAAATAGGGAAGAGGGGTCATGAATTAGAACATTGGTATCCAGCACAAAGAGTTTGTTGTTGCTTGATGTTTTTTTAGCCATGATGATGTTTTCTAGTTGAGCGTTTGAATAAAGTTGAGCACTTCATTGACATGCCTATCCACTTTGACGCCGCGCCACTCTTTTACCAACTTGCCATTTTTATCTATGATAAAGGTGCTACGCTCAATGCCTCTCACTTGTTTGCCATACATATTTTTCATTTTGATCACGCCAAATAATTGGCAAGCAAGCTCTTCCGTATCTGCAAGAAGCTCAAATGGAAAACTGAACTTGGCTTTGAAGTTTTCATGAGATTTTAGACTGTCACGCGATATGCCAAAAATTTCAGTGTGATGTGCTTTAAACTGGTCGTAAGCGTCTCTAAATTGAATGCCTTGCGTTGTACAGCCGGGGGTTGAGTCTTTAGGGTAAAAATAAAGAATTAAATTTTTACCAATAAAATTAGATAATTTGAAAGTTTTGCCACTCGTGGCCGGGAGTTCGAAGTCAGAAACAGATGTATTGAGCATGGTGTTATTTTTTTAAAAGAGGTTCTTACGTCATTGTTGATAAAAAGTCATGTTAAGGCAATAGCTGAATAGATAAATTTATGAAATGAATACGCTAATTTAGCTCAGCCTGTTCGTTTGGGTAGAAGTCATTTGCTTTGGTAGTGTAATCGTGACGATGGTTCCGCCATCAACGCGAGGTTCAAAATTTAATTCTCCACCCAAGGCATCACATACTTTAAAAGCAAATGGAATTCCTAGACCAGTACCAAAACGTTTGGTGGTTGGTGCGCTAATCGCACTAGGATCTGGCGTAAAAGGCATTCCGCTACCACGGTCAGCAATACGCAAATAAATTGTTTGAGCAGAATTAGTATAGGAGATGTCAAGCGTAGCGGAGGCTTTGGAGGCATCTGCAGCATTTAACAGCAGGTTATAAATGACTTGTTCTAATAAATGCTGATCAGTATAAATGGCGGTGCTGTTATCCCATGCGGGTAAATTTAACTGAATCGATTTCTCTTTAATTTTTTGTTGCAGCGGGCCGAGCGCGCCTTCAACAATAGTTTGTATGCTTGTATGCGTGGGTTGCGGCTTTAGTGGCAGCAAGTAAGCCAGTAGTGCGCCAGTCCAGCGCTCCAGCCTATCTACGGTATTAATAATTCCTAATAATGATTCTCTGGTTTCTGTGTCATGCGTCGGGTCATCCATCACCTGCGCCGTGGCGCGTATACTTGCTAAGGGGTTGCGAATGTTGTGCGCGAGCATCGGCACTAATAAGCCTTGAGCTGCTTGTTTCTCGGTACGCACTAATGCTTCTTGGCTAGAAGCTAATTGACCAGCCATTTCATTGATGGCTTTTGAGACTTCAGCGAGTTCCGCAACGCCTTCTTCAGGTGCTTTATGCGCGAGATTTCCTGAACTGATTTCTGACGTAGCTTTTAGTACGCCAGAAATTGGCTGAACAATTGCACGTTTAAGAAATATTCTAGAAAAAATGAGCAACAGCACGGCAAGAAGTAATGGGATGATCAGTAACTGGGAAGTGATGCGCTTAGTTCTTGTTAATTGATGGTCAAGTTGCATCTGTTTTTGATTGAGCAATTGTTCTGTGCGAGAAAGAATATCTTCAAAGCGTTTAAATAAGCCTGTTTCAATGTCGGTGTTTAGCGCGCGCTTTAGGTCTTCTGTGTTGGCGTTCTGAAACGCATCAAAGAGAATAGGTGTTTCAATGACAAATTGCTTGTAGTTGGCATAGAGGTCATCTATTGCCTCCTTTTCATCGGCACCGACAGCCAAAGTGTCAAGTAAAGTGAAGTGTTTTTCTACGGACTTCGTAAATTCATTGTATTCATCTTTTGCGGTAATATCTTCTAAAAAATAGGCGTCAAAGAGTTCTTTCATTTGACGGTAAAGGTCACCGCGCGTTTGTTGAACTTCATTGATCAATGCGCTAATTCTACTAGCTTCCTGGCTCGACTTTTCCCATAGGTGGATGCCGTAGGTGCCTGCGGCGCCAGCAAAAAAAATGAGAAGAATAAAGGCAAGCTCGTGGATGAGTAGCAGGTCTTTAAGAGATTTATTTTTTTTACTCATATTCACGGAGGTCTTATTTAATTAAGTGGTTAAACACAATGAACCTCACACTAAACCGTCCAGCAACTGTACTTGAACGGTGGCCCCAGCTTCCAGATTGCCCGTTGACTCATCTAAGACAATAAAACAGTTTGCCTGACTCATGCTGCTCAAAATTGCAGAGCCTTGTGCGCCAGTGGGTTTTACTTTCCAAATGCCATCGACATCAAATAATAAGCCCCGCTGAAACTCAGTTCGCCCGGTTGCTTTTTTTATTGGTTCAGTACATTCAACCTTGAATAACGGTAGCGGCTGAAATGTGGCGCCCATCAAGGTAATAATGGCTTCACGCACAAACTGGTAAAATGTGACCATAGTAGCGACGGGGTTGCCAGGCAAGCCAAAATAATGCGCATTGCCTATTTTCCCATATGCTAACGGGCGGCCAGGTTTCATATTGATCTTCCAAAATAACACTTGCCCATGCTGTGCTAGCAGGGTTTTCATGTGGTCTGCCTCACCAACAGAAACGCCACCGCTGGTGATGACGACATCATTTTCACTTGCCGCTTTAAGTAGCGTTGTTTCCAATAGATTGGGGTCATCTGGAACGGCGCCAAGATCATGAACATCCACTTCTAGCCTGCTTAACATGCCAAATAAAGTATAGCGGTTGCTGTCGTAAATTTGACCTTCCGCTAATGGATTTCCTAAACTTATTAATTCATCCCCTGTGCTAAAAAAAGCCACTTTAATTTTTTTGTAGGCGCTTACTTCGCCTATGCCTAAAGAAGCTACAAGACCCAAATCGGCCGAACGCATTAAATGGCCACGCCCTAACACTGTTTGGCCTTTGCGTAAATCTTCCCCTGCCAAGCGCACATTTGCCCCTGGCTTGATATTGCTTAACAAAGAGATGTTTTCACTTTTAACCACTACGTGTTCTTGCATCACCACCGTATCAGCACCGGCTGGTATCATTGCGCCCGTCATGATTTTGACGCATTCACCTGCTTTGAGCTCGTCAGTAAAAGGTCTACCGGCAAAAGCAGTGCCTATAACTTTGATGATTTTTACACCTTCAGAAAATCTAAAAGCAAAGCCATCCATGGCGCTATTGTTGTAATTGGGCACATTGTTTGGAGAGATGACGTTGGCAGACAACACGCGCCCTAAACTCTCACGAATCGGCAACGTCTCCGTAGCAGAAATCGGGCTCAAAAATTGTTGAATAAATTGCCGCGCTTGGCTAACAGACATCGCGTTAGGGTCGTAATCTTCCATGCTGTTTGGGTTGTTTGCTAGATTTGAAAGTGTGGTTATATTGGACATTAATGTTAAAACTTCCTTATTATTTATTCCCGTGTGGGCGGGAATCTAGTCAAGCTTCAAATTGAGCGAATGCTTGTTTATTGTACCAATATTAAGCGAGGTCTAGCCTAGATTCACGTCTGCGGGTAATGGCGATTTTTTAGTTCTAGGGCTTCCAAATCTTCCAGCGTGTTTAAGTTAATAAAAGCCTCTTCACAATCACTAAAATCCACTTCAATATAACGTTGGCTTTTCTGCCAAGCACTCACGCGGCGTTCGCCTTTTGCTAAATAAGCGTCTAAAGATGGCAAAACATTTTTTTTGCATAAACTAAACACGGGGTGCACATGGCCTTGGCTACTTGCAACCGCAATATCCGCGTTGTTTTCTAACAAGTTTGTCATCAAGCGTTGCGCTAAGTCTATTGGTATTAAAGGCGAATCACAGGGAACGGTGAGCAGGTAATCATACTTAGCATGCGCTAAACCTAAACTAAAGCCGGCAAGTGGGCCGATAAAGTTCTCATGTTCATCTTGAAGCACCCGTAACCCCAATTTTTTATAAGCAGCAATTTCACGATTTGCATTGATGATGAGTTCATCCACTTGTGGTAATAAGCGTTCCACAACGTGTTGAATGAGCGGTCTATTTTGCAGCACTACTAGACCTTTATCTACGCCACCCATGCGGACTGCGCGACCGCCGGATAATATAATGGCAGAAACTGGCAACTCAACCACCTGTATGTGACATAAACCTGACGATGGCAGGCTCTATTCTCTGGTGGTCAAAATCATGCCCTTTTGGCTTGATAGACATGCTCTTTAGAATTGCCTCAACTAAAGGTTCATCGCTATTGGGGTTGGCACGTAAAATGGGCATTAAATCCACCTTATCTTCTTGCCCTAAACATAAATATAACTCACCTTTACATGTAATTCTGACGCGGTTGCAACTTTCACAAAAGTTGTGTGAATGGGGCGAAATGAAGCCTATTTTAGTTTGAGTTCCTGCAACAAGCCAATATCTTGCCGGACCTCTGGTAGTCTCAGTGCTTGCTAGTAGTGAATACTTACTCGACAGTAGTTTTAGAGTGTCAGCGTTGCTGACAAATGTACTTTCTCGAGCATGGTTAACTTTACCTAATGGCATTTCTTCAATAAAGCTGATATCAATTTTATTGTTGATGGCAAACTGTACCAAATCAGCAGTTTCATCATCGTTGATACCGCGCATTAGTACCGTGTTTAATTTAATGCCGCTAAAGCCCGCTTTGATGCTGGCTTGCAGGCCGGCCAACACTTGCTTCAGATTTCCAGTGCGAGTAATTTTTTTAAATACTTCTGGTTTAAGGCTATCCAGAGAAATGTTGATGCGCTTGACACCAGATTTTTTGAGGGCAGCAGTGTGTTTTTCTAATTGGCTGCCGTTCGTTGTGAGTACCAATTCATTTAAGTGTTCTAACTTGCCAATTTCATCAAAGAGCCATAGTGCGTTTTTACGTACCAATGGTTCACCACCCGTGATGCGCACTTTTGTTACACCGAGGCGAACAAAAACTTTCACAATCCGCAGGCATTCTTCTAGACTTAACACTTCATTTCGAGGTAAAAATGTCATGTCTTCAGACATGCAATAGGTACAACGAAAATCGCAACGGTCTGTAATGGAGAGCCGAATGTAATCCACTGTACGTCCAAACTGGTCGATAAGTCTTGGGGTATTAAGTTTTATGTCCATAGGTTGAATTATGCAATAAAAATACAGTCGAATTAAAACGATTTATTATGCCTTATTCAGCTTTAACTGGGGTTAATTAAGGTATATCATACGAAAAATCGTACATAGATGGGGTGTTTTTGTGACGGCAGTGTTATCTACAGAAGAAATAACTAGAATTAACGCGCATATTGATCGTTATCAACATGTGCAAGGGTCGCTGTTGCCTTTGTTACACGCCATACAGGACGATATTGGCTATGTGCCAGAATCAGCTTATTTGCCCATATCAAAGGCATTGACGCTATCAGTGGCCGAAGTGCATGGCGTTGTCACGTTCTATCACCATTTTCGCCGCCACCCAGCGGGCAAGCATATTTTGCAGGTATGTCGTGCGGAATCATGCCAAGCCATGGGTTCGGAAAAGTTAGAGGCGCATATTAAATCAACGCTGGGCATTGATTATCACCAAACCACATCAGATAGGGCGATAACATTGGAGCCTGTGTATTGTTTAGGCAACTGCGCTTGTTCGCCAGCCGTGATGATGGATGATGAAGTTTACGGGCGTATGAGTGCAGAAAAAATATCAGAACTAATCAAAGAAGCAAGGAGCGCATAATGGCGATTAAAGTATATGTGCCGTGTGACTCTACCGCGCTTTCATTAGGGGCTAATAAAACTGCGGAAGCCATTGTCGCTGAAGCCAAAAAACGCGGCTTAGAAATTGAGCTGGTTCGTAATGGTTCACGTGGCCTATTTTGGCTAGAACCGATGGTAGAAGTGGCCACTAACGAAGGGCGCGTAGCTTATGCACCGGTGTTTCCAAAAGATGTGCCTAGCTTGTTTGAGGCAAACTTTTTAACAGGTGGCGCACACGCGCTTAATTTGGGCTTAACAGAGGAGCTTGCTTGGCTTAAAAAACAGCAACGCCTCACTTTTGCCCGCGTAGGTATTACCAACCCCATTTCACTTGATGATTATTTAGCGCACGATGGCTACAAAGGCCTTAAAAACGCGCTACAAATGACAGGTGCAGAAGTTGTTAAAACCGTGACAGATTCTGGTTTACGTGGCAGAGGCGGTGCGGCTTTTCCTACGGGTATTAAGTGGAATACAGTTTTAGGCTGTCAGGCCGACCAAAAATATATTGTCTGCAATGCCGATGAGGGTGACTCAGGCACTTATTCGGACCGCATGGTGATGGAAGATGACCCGTACGTGCTGATTGAAGGCATGACCATTGCGGGCATCGCAGTGGGCGCAACGCAAGGCTACATTTATTTGCGAAGTGAATATCCGCATGCCTTAAAAGCTTTAAACGAAGCCATTTCACGTGCTGAAAAGGCTGGTTATTTGGGCGCAAACATTTGTGGTAGCCAACATACATTTAATTTAGAAGTACGCCGCGCAGCGGGTGCTTATGTGTGTGGTGAAGAAACATCATTACTTGAAAGTTTAGAAGGCAAGCGCGGTTTAGTACGCTTTAAACCGCCACTGCCCGCCATTGAGGGCTTATTTGGCAAGCCAACCGTGGTGAATAATGTGATTTCACTCGCAACTGTGCCGATTATTTTAGATAAAGGCGCGCAGTATTATGCTGATTACGGTATGGGGCGTTCGCGCGGCACTTTGCCAATTCAATTGGCAGGTAATCTTAAACAAACAGGTTTAGTAGAGTTGGCTTTTGGTTCAACATTACGTGAGTTGCTATATGATTTTGGCGGCGGCTCTGCATCAGGCAGACCAATTCGGGCTGTGCAAGTGGGCGGCCCATTAGGAGCATATTTACCTGAAAGCCAATTTGATACACCCCTTGATTACGAAGAATTTACAAAAATTTGGGCGGTACTTGGACATGGCGGTATTGTGGCGTTTGACGATACTGTAGATATGGCAAAAATGGCGCGTTATGCTTTTGAGTTTTGCGCGATAGAAAGTTGCGGTAAATGCACGCCTTGCCGCATTGGCTCTACACGTGGGGTTGAGGTGATAGATAAAATCACCTCAGGTAAAGATCACGCAAAAAACATCACGCTAGTGCGGGATTTAAGCGACACCATGCTGAATGGCTCATTATGTGCTTTGGGTGGCATGACACCTTATCCAGTACTGAGTGCATTAAACCACTTTGGTGAAGATTTTGGTTTGCCTGCAAATATAAAAGCAGGATAGGAGTCAATTATGGACGATATTAAGTACGACAAAAACATTGATTACGGCACGCCGACAAGCAAATCAACAAAACAGGTTACTTTGACAGTAGATGATAGGCAAGTAACCGTGCCTGATGGTGTATCGATTATGCATGCTGCTGCATTAGCTGGTGTGATGGTGCCTAAGCTTTGTGCTACTGATAGCCTTGAGCCATTTGGCTCATGCAGACTTTGTTTGGTTGAAATTGAAGGTCGTCGTGGTTACCCTGCCTCATGTACCACCCCAGTGGCAGAAGGCTTGAAAGTCCACACGCAAACACCAAAACTTGCGGATATACGTCGTGGCACAATGGAATTGTACATTTCAGACCATCCACTTGATTGCCTCACTTGCGCGACCAATGGCGATTGCGAATTGCAAGATATGGCAGGTGCTGTGGGTTTGCGCGAAGTGCGTTATGGCTATGAGGGTGAAAATCATCTAAGTGCTATAAAAGACGAAAGTAATCCTTACTTCACTTTTGACCCAAGCAAATGTATTGTGTGTTCGCGCTGTGTGCGTGCGTGTGAAGAAACGCAAGGTACGTTTGCACTTACTATCTCTGGCCGTGGCTTTGACAGTAAAGTTTCTGCTGGGATCACAGACTTTATGGATTCAGAGTGCGTATCTTGCGGTGCCTGTGTGCAGGCTTGCCCAACGGCTACCTTGATTGAAAAAACAGTCATTGCGGCAGGTACGCCAGAACATTCCGTGACTACCACTTGCGCATACTGTGGCGTAGGTTGTAGCTTTGATGCTGAAATGAAAGGCGAGGAAGTGGTGCGGATGACGCCAAGTAAACATGGGGGTGCCAACCATGGACATTCATGTGTGAAAGGCCGTTTTGCATGGGGTTATGCGACACATAAAGACCGTATCACCACGCCAATGATTCGTAAAAACATTAAAGACCCTTGGCAACAGGTAACTTGGGATGAGGCAATAAGCTATGCGGCCAGTGAGCTAATTCGGATTAATCAACAATATGGCAAAGATGCCATTGGCGGTATTACTTCTTCACGTTGCACCAACGAAGAAGTCTATGTCACGCAAAAATTAATTCGCGCCGTGTTTGGTGTGAATAACGTGGATACCTGCGCGCGTGTTTGTCACAGCCCAACGGGCTATGGCTTAAAACAAACGTTGGGTGAATCTGCTGGAACACAAACCTTTGACTCGGTGATGGAGTCGGATGTTATTTTTGTGATGGGTGCTAACCCCACGGATGGTCACCCTGTATTTGCTTCACAAATGAAGCGCCGTTTGCGTGAAGGGGCAAAACTGATTATTGCAGACCCGCGTGAGATTGATTTGGTGGCTAATTCCCCGCATATTCGCGCTGATTATCATCTTAAATTAAGGCCGGGCACCAATGTGGCGCTCATTTCAGCACTTTCACATGTGATTGTGACAGAAGGCTTGGTCAAAGAGGATTTTGTGAAAGCGCGCTGTGAATGGGATTCGTTCGTTGAATGGCGTGATTTCGTGGCTAAACCAGAAAATTCTCCCGAAAGCCTAGCAAATGATTTGGGGATTAATCCTGAACTTATTCGTGCCGCAGCAAGGCTTTATGCGACGGGTGGGAATGCCGCCATTTATTACGGCTTAGGTGTAACAGAGCATAGTCAAGGTTCAACCACGGTGATGGGCATTGCTAACTTGGCGATGGCTACTGGCAATGTGGGGCGCGAAGGGGTTGGTGTCAACCCATTGCGCGGGCAAAATAATGTACAAGGTTCATGTGATATGGGTTCTATGCCACATGAGTTTCCAGGATATCGCCATGTGTCAGATGACGCAACGCGTGCCTTATTTGAGGCAGCTTGGGGTAAGCCGCTCAGTAAAGAGCCAGGTTTGCGTATCCCGAACATGCTTGACCAAGCCAGTGAAGGCAGTTTTAAAGCATTGTACTGCGTGGGTGAAGATATTGTGCAGTCAGACCCCAATACGCAACACGTAACCCACGCATTAGAGCAAATGGAATGTGTGATTGTGCAGGACCTCTTTTTGAATGAAACCGCCATGTTTGCGCATGTGTTTTTTCCCGGGGCATCTTTCTTAGAGAAAAACGGTACATTTACCAATGCTGAACGCCGCATTTCACCGGTGCGCCGGGTGATGGCGCCTAAAAATAGCGGTTTAGACGCTAACGGTAAAAAAGAGGACGGCATGGAAGACTGGCAAGTCACTGCAAGACTATCAGCAGCTTTAGGTTATCCGATGGAATACAACCACGCCTCAGAAATTATGGATGAAATTGCAGCGTTAACGCCTACATTTAAAGGGGTGAGCTTCAAAAAGCTGGATGAATTGGGCAGTATTCAATGGCCATGTGATGATGAAAACCCGGCAGGTACGCCTATTATGCACATTGATGAATTTGTTCGTGGTAAGGGTAAGTTTTTTATTACGCAATATGTGCCTACCACTGAAAAAGTCAACGCTAAGTTCCCGTTGATTTTAACAACAGGGCGCATTTTGTCGCAGTACAACGTTGGCGCACAAACGCGCCGTACACAAAATACTGCGTGGCATCCAGAAGATACATTGGAAATTCACCCACATGATGCAGAAGAACGCGGCATTAAAGAAGGGGATTGGGTGGGCATTGCGAGCCGTGCGGGTGAAACTGTTTTACGCGCCAAAATTACGCCGCGTGTTCAGGTGGGCGTGGTTTATACGACATTCCACCACCCAGAATCTGGTGCCAATGTGATTACAACGGAAAATTCTGATTGGGCCACCAATTGCCCAGAGTATAAGGTAACGGCTGTACAGGTATCTCGCGTAAGTCAGTTATCGGATTGGCAAAAGCATTACAAGACCTTTAGTGAAGCACAAATTGCTTATGCTCAAAGGGCAACACGTGCAAATGAATCGACTAAAGTTGCATAATGGAGTCACGCAGATAGAACTTGAAAGTAAGCCATTTAGCCTGCTACAGATCGAACAGTGGCATGACGGTCTTTCAGAAGAAAAACAGGATTGTTTAGCAGAAGAAACGCCGGTTGCGATTGTTTATAATGGAGTTTCGCATGCGGTTATGCTGGCAACTGCTGAAGATTTAGAGGATTTTGCGTTAGGTTTCTCGCTATCTGAAGAGATTTTAAGTGATGCGAATGAGCTATACGGGGTTGAGGTCAATATACGGCACAATGGCATAGAACTGCATTGTGAAATTGCCAGTGAACGTTTTGCACAATTGAAAGAGCGCCGCCGTACGCTGGCAGGCAAAACAGGTTGCGGGCTGTGCGGTGCGGAAAATTTAGCACAAGCAATGCGATATCCGAAACCAATCTCGGTAAACCATACATTTGCATCAAAGCGTATTTTGCTAGGGTTGCAAGCCATTAAAACACAACAGGCCTTGCAGCAAAATACAGGTGCTACGCACGCCAGTGCTTATGTGTTAGCGGATGGAACCATCGCCCTATTGCGCGAAGACGTAGGGCGGCATAACGCACTTGATAAATTGGTTGGCGCACTTGCCAAATCGACGCTAGATAAGACGGGGTTTATTCTTACCACAAGCCGCGCCAGTTTTGAAATGGTGCAAAAAACAGCCACTGCGGGTGTTGGTATGTTGGTCGCTGTGTCCGCACCCACAGGGTTGGCGGTGCGCGTTGCAAAAGCAGGTGGATTAGCGCTGGTAGGTTTTGCCCGTGAAAATCGGTACGTGGTTTATAGTCACCCAGAACTGATACAACACAAATCAATAAAAACTTGACTAGGCTTACAGGAATACAATTATGGATATACAGCGTTTAATTTCAATGGCAAATCAAATTGGCGATTTTTATGAGTCTTATCCCGATAAAAGTCATGCCGAGCAAGATATTGCCGGGCATTTAAACAAGTTTTGGGCATTGCCAATGCGCCAGCAAATTGCGAAACATGTTCAAACACAAAATGGTGAAGGTTTACACGTACAAGTAAAGCGTGCAATTCAAGCACACTTGCAACTTTAATAAAAATTCACCTACGGTGAGCTAGCAGTTATTCTTGCCATCTGACGGATTGCTTGGCGCTAAATTAACAGGGTCTAAAAGACTATTTTTAAAGGCAATTTAACATTCAACCTTTTTTGATGCTCTGCGAGCCTTATAAACAAAGGCTTCCAGGGCGTAAATTTTTTCTCGTAGAATTTCGACTATTATTCAGCTTCAATCAGGTGGTGTTTTAGTACTCATTTGCCTGTTAATTGATGCGCCGAAATAGCCTGAATCCTTCTTTTCTTTCGGCGATTCTTCTGCCACTCCAAATCATTTCCCACTCTTGACCGGGCTGCATTTTGCCCATGCCTTTGGTGTCTTGCAGCAAATACAAATCACAACTGAGTTCTTGCGTATCTTCAAACGGGCGCAGTTTGATGTTGGTGTGATAGTGCATTAACAGGCGCTGTGACTGGCCTACATTCAGGCTATTGATGCAATGATACTGAGTTGGTAAGGCGTGAAACAAACTGGAGAAAACAGGTTGATAGCTTTTAGCCGAATCAAGGAGCGGTAGCCAAAGGGTCATTAGCAATGTCCAGCTAAAAGTCATGCCAACGGCCCAGTTGGTGACGGTGGATTTATTGGTTTGTTTGGCGCGAATACACACAAACGCCCAGATTACAGTGATGCAGATGGCTGCTAACAAGGATAGCCAGTTTAAGCTAATCTCGCTGAGTCCAGATAAAAATTGCAGGCGTTCTTTAATTTTGGCCGGCACATTGGTCATCATGGCAACCCAGCCTAGCCAAATGAGCGCGCCTATGATGCCAAATAGTAATACGCCAAACCAGTTTAGCGCGGCTGCAAACCCTCTTTTAAGGTGTTCAACACTGCCAGCCGCCAGCGCCACAAGTGGCAGCAGCAGGGGAAGTGCATAAATGTCTTTAGAATCCGCACCTATGCCAAGAAATACCAGGCTACAGATAAAAAACACCAGTATCAGTTGAAATTTCGACTGCGTGAGCAATTGTTTGCGATAGCGCCATAATCCTAGTAGCGCCAAAGGCAGAGCTGGCCATGCAAACCACAGCAAAATTCGCGCAAAATAGAAATGGTTTGATTCGCCAAAGTGCGTGACGTTTGATTGCCACCACTGGTTGAATAACGCAGCATGAAAGTGCTGAAAAGTAAGTAACCAGCCAACGATAGGCAAGCTTGCCAGTAAAATGGCGGCGAGAAGAAATTTAAAAAAACTGCTACTTCGCCAAGTATTGAATAACAACGGCATAATGAAGGCCGAACTGAGTAAAATCAATAATGGCATCAGCCCGTAAGCCAGAAAGCCAACACTTAAGGCGGCCGCAAACAGCACACTTGCACGCCAGGGGCGCCTTTTTGCCAGTGCGAGCGCATAAAAGCCTGTGGCAAGGCTGGTCAGGTGCGCAACTTCATTATTTAAACTGTGCGCACTCATGACCAGCCCGATGGTGCCGATCATAATAAATGTCGCATGGCGGCCCACTCCGCGCGACCATAATTCTCGACCTGTCATTCCCACCATCAGTAACGTGATGGAGAGCCAAACGGCATTGATGAGCCTTGCGCCGTCATGTAGCGCTAACCATGGGGAGAATAGCTTGGCGCTAACAGCTGCGGATAAATAATAAAGTGGTGGAGATTCAAGGTTGGCGGCATCTACTGCCAACGGTGCCACAAAGCTGCCTGTGTCTAGAATGTTTTTGACGATGCTGATGCTGGTTGATTCTATTGGTTTCCAGGGTGCATGGCCAATTAAACCAAATAGTATCCAAATGGCGCACAAAATTAGCAATAACTGCGTTTTCACCCCTTCCCCCACGCGCGCGCGGGGAGATGCCATGTTGCCTTGCCAGTCGTGATCTAATTGAAAGCGCATGAATAAAGCTTAATTGATGAAAGAGTAATTAATAGTTGATTTTAACTGATTGCAGACTGAAGCCATAGCCAGATATGGGAATCGCAATTGTAAAAATAAAAAAAGGCAGCGTAAGCTGCCTTAATATTGCAACCATTGTTGCAAGTTAGATTACATACCGTATTTTTTACGGAATTTATCCACACGACCAGCCGTGTCAAGAATCATTTGTTTGCCAGTATAGAAAGGGTGTGATTTTGATGAAACTTCAATTTTCACGAGTGGATATTCTTTACCGTCAGTCCATTTAATCGTGTCTTTTGCCGCAATGGTTGAGCGTGTTATAAAGCTAAAATCAGCGCCGATGTCTTGAAAAACAACTTCGCGATAATTTGGGTGAATTCCATCTTTCATTTTGTAAGCCTCTATGTTTGCCGAACGATACGGCACGTTTAAATAAATTAGCCGCGTATTATATTGATTTTTAAGTAATGAAGCAAGGTTAAGCGAATAATTAAGTCGCTTTAGCCGCGACGCATGCTGTCAAAGAAATCCGCATTGTTTTTGGTGGCCTTGATTTTGTCCAACAAGAATTCCATTGCCTCGATATCGTCCATTGGGTAGAGCAGTTTGCGAAGTACCCAAATTTTCTGCAGCACATCTTTCTCAATGAGTAATTCTTCGCGACGCGTGCCTGATTTATTGACGTTAATTGCAGGATATTGACGTTTTTCTGCCATTTTACGGTCAAGATGGATTTCCATATTGCCCGTCCCTTTAAACTCCTCATAGATGACGTCATCCATGCGTGAGCCCGTATCAACTAAGGCCGTAGCAATAATCGTTAGTGAGCCGCCTTCTTCTACGTTACGTGCGGCACCAAAAAAGCGTTTTGGGCGCTGCAGCGCGTTAGCATCTACGCCGCCTGTAAGCACTTTGCCTGAGGAAGGAATCACCGTATTGTAAGCACGCGCTAGACGCGTAATGGAGTCTAGTAAAATTACCACGTCTTTTTTATGTTCGACCAAACGCTTGGCCTTTTCAAGTACCATTTCAGCGACTTGCACGTGGCGTGTTGCGGGTTCGTCAAACGTTGAAGCAACGACCTCGCCTTTGACTGAACGTGTCATTTCCGTTACTTCTTCAGGGCGTTCATCAATCAACAGCACAATTAAAATCACGTCTGGATGATTGGCGGTAATCGCATGCGCGATATTTTGCATCATCACGGTTTTGCCGCTTTTGGGGCTGGCGACTAACAGTCCGCGCTGCCCACGGCCAATTGGCGCAATCATGTCAATCACACGGCTGGTGATGTTTTCCACACCTTTGATGTCGCGCTCCAACGTGAGTGGAATGGTAGGAAAAAGCGGAGTTAAATTCTCAAACAGAATTTTATGCTTGGTATTTTCTGGCGCTTCACCATTCACTAAATCTACTTTGACCAGTGCGAAATAACGTTCGCCATCTTTGGGAATACGAATTTCACCTTGGATGCTGTCGCCTGTATGCAGATTAAAACGTCGAATTTGTGAAGGTGAAACGTAAATATCGTCAGGCCCTGCCAAATATGAGGTATCTGGGGAGCGCAAAAAACCAAAGCCATCTTGCAACACTTCTAGCGTGCCATCGCCAAAAATACTTTCGCCTTTTTTAGCCTTGTTTTTTAAAATGGCAAAAATCAAATCTTGCTTGCGCATACGGCTCGCATTGTCGATTTCGCTGGCGATGGCCATTTCTACTAATTCGGTGACAGGTAGGTGTTTAAGGTCTGATAAGTGCATGAAGGCTCACTAAAGCAAGAGTGGTGTGGGATGTTAGAAGTTACTGATTAAAATAAAGGTGGGTACTAAGGTGCTTGGTTTAATTCACTAATTGCAAGTAAAAGACAACCAAGCACTGAAAATATATGCGTAGCGTAATGCGTTTAGATGTTACTGTCAATAAAAGCGGTTAATTGAGACTTTGATAACGCGCCTACTTTTGTGGCTTCCACATTGCCATTTTTAAATAACATTAAGGTTGGAATGCCACGAATGCCGTATTTAGATGGCGTGACTTGGTTGTCATCAATGTTGAGTTTGCCCACTTTTAGACGGCCTGCATATTCTTTAGAAATGTCATCTAAAATTGGTGCAATCATTTTGCATGGGCCGCACCATTCTGCCCAGTAATCTACTAAAACAGGAATCTGTGATTGCAGAACGTCTTGCTCAAATCCTGCGTCATTTAGGTGTGTAATATGCTCGCTCATGGTAAACCCCGAAAATTAAATAATGCTTTTATAGTAAAGATGTATCGTAACGAAAAAACCAGCTTTAGTGAAGCGTTAAATCTTTATTTTTTTTAATTGGTATTTATTGATAATAACGGCATTTTGCAGGGCTAGCGTTCAATAAAGACAGTTTCAATGTTATTCAATCACGCTGTATTGCACTTGTTCAAAATGCTGTGTTCGGTCAATTAATTTTGTTAATAGCGCATATTGAATTTCATTTTTGTGTTTTAAGGTCAGTTGGCGTGCCGTTGCGTAAGTGCCCCTAGGCACAATGATGCTCGCCGTTTGTTTGGTTGCAGTATTTTCTGGTACCAATAAAACGGTTTCGTTACGGCCTTGTTGATCAGCAGTTGGGGCTGCAATGCTCGCGGTGGCGCAATCAGTTTGCGGTGCGATGAGTTCAAGGCCAATGTCTAATTTGTCGCGACTTTTGCAATTGGCCCAACGTACTACCGCAAGTGACCATTGCGCTTCATTTTTAGTTTTAATGCCGACCAGGCTGCCGATTCTGATGTTTTTTTCTGCAGTTGGATGGCGGCGAATCGACATGCCGCTGGCGCTGATGTTTAAGATTTGCCAGCGAGAAGGCAAAATCGGTTTGATTTGTTTGCCCTCTGGCTGGTTGATGGCCATGTTGGGGTTAGATACCTGTTGTATATCGGCAATGCCAGTCACTAATTCTAAATCACCATTTTTTGGCAAACGCCTGAACAGACGTTTGGGGGTGATTCCCCAGTGCATAATCAGGTAGGTGAGCAAATCAATTTCATTTTCACGGGTGGCGCTCACCAATTGATTGTTTTGCAAATTGCTTAGTTGCAAGTGCAATGCGCGAACCAAATCAATTGTCAGCAATAAGATGTCGGTTGCGGGGTCGGGGAACGTTTGCCGCTTACTGAAGGCCACTGGCGGCTGATTTGATTTCAAATCAATGACAAACGCGCCGGCAGTAGATTCTAGCGGGGCAACTGCAGAGATGTGGGCATCCTTTAAGTGGTTGGCTAGAAAAGTTGCCGCAAGCCTGATGTTTTGCTGTGACAGGTGCTGTGTATCGGCAAGCGACATCAGCAAAGCATGTACATAGGTATTTTCAATAGTGGTTTGTTGGTCAATATCTAGTAGGGTTTGGTTTTGCACCCCAAGCTGAACTGCGCAAAAATAAAGCTGGTGCAAGTCGCCCCAAAGGTGGCTGGGCGGGGTGACATATGTTTGGTAATACACCAGCGCCTGTTCAGCAATGGCGTGCATGGCGTGCTGAATACAATGCGCTGTATTGTTGCCAATTTTAAAGAGCTGATTTTGCAAATCGACTAATGCCAGTTTATAGCCGTAACCCAACTCTAGCCATAATGACTCAGCAGCTGACGCAGCGGCTTTTTCTTGGCTATGTAGTGGTAGCGCAGCGTCACTATAATGCTCGGCTAGCGCGTGGCAGGTGTTGATAAGCATTGGACGATAAGTGTCTAATGCCTGAATTCGATTGGTTGGCGAAACCTTTTGCCGATTCAATGTGCTGAGTTCACTTAGCAAATAAGAAGCCAATTCCTGCGGATTTTGCGCGCGTAAACTTGTCAGATAAAGACTTATTTTTTGCGGACGTGTTTCCGCAACAATCACAGGGTTTTCTTTAAGAATCGGTAGATTAAGAATTAACGCCATTTTTATGGATTCACACAAAAGCAATGCCATGATTGTATGATAATGTTGATATTTAGACTAGTTGATATTGATAAACGCCTGAGCAAATGTTTGATTGAGAACCGAGAGAAAGTAAATATGCAAAAATTATTCATCCCAGCATTGCTAGGGTTCATGCTGTATGTCAGCGCATTTGCGCCGTCTATGGCGGTGGCGAATCATCAATTTGTCATGAAAGACCTCGCAGGCAAGCAGCACAAACTCTCTGACTATCGGGGAAAATGGGTGCTGGTGAATTATTGGGCCACATGGTGCCCGCCATGTTTGGAAGAAGTGCCTGATTTGGTGAGCCTCTACCATCAGCAAAAGAAAGACGTGATGGTGTTCGGCGTGGTGTTTGATTATGAAACCGTGGCGTCGGTGAAGAGTTTTGTGGATGATCTGCGCATGACATACCCAGTTGTGCTGGGGGATGATGAAGTTGCGGCGCAAATCGGCAGTGCTGACTCGTTGCCAACCACTTATTTTTATAATCCAAAAGGCGAACTGGTAAAAATTAAGCGCGGCTTAATTACCAAGGAATATATTGAAAATATCATCAAATCAGGCAAGTGATTTTTTAAGATATTTTGCTTTATTTTTGATGCAACCTTTTTCGATGCCCTGCGAGCCTTATAAATAAAGGCTCGCAGGGCAATGTTTTTCGCTCGGCGTTTTTTCAGGGTGAAAATTGTTTATATTCCCGTTAATTTCAGTAAAAAATTAAGGGCGCAAATAGCGCCCTTGTTTGAACAAAACCTAAACTTAAACTGAAACCTTAATGCGGCACGTCGATGACAGCACCCGCTTCATCCAACACATTCAGTTGGTTTTCATCAGCAAAGTGCATGAGCTGCGCAAAGCCTTCAGGGTTGACGGTTTTTAATTTTAAATCAACAGCCAAGCAACGCACGCCATTGCGTACTTTTGGTTTTAAATAAGGCGAATATTTTAATTTGCGGTCCTCACCAAAGGTGGCGTAGCTGCTGCACATACGATCCACCCAGTCACTTGGGCGAAACTGTTTGCCCGCGCGCGTGATGCTTTCAATAATAATTTCATTTTGTGTGACTAATTCGTTTTCCATGACAGGTTTACCCATGAAGTTGATGTGTGTGTTAATAATTACGGCAGATATTCAAAAACTTTAACCACGCGTGTGACGCCATCCACATTGCTGGCTATTTCCGCAGCCGCATCGCCTTCTTCTTTGGTGACAATGCCTAGTAAATAAACCACGCTGTTCTCAGTGACCACTTTGACATAATTCGCAGGGAATTTATTTTCGGTGACAAATTTGGTTTTTACTTTTGAGGTGATAAAGGTGTCGTTGCTACGTGAACTAAGGGTGGACTTTGGCCCTATGGCAATTTCGTTAGTAATATTGCGGACGTTTTCGATTTCTTTGATTAAGGTTTCTGCTTTGGATTTTGATTCATCAGCAGGCACTTCACCTGTGAGTAGCACGTTGCGGTTATAGCTGGTCACGCTAACATGTGCTTCTTCATCAAGATTGGTTTCAACCTTCTTAAGGGCTTTAAGCTCAACATTTTGGTCTTCTACATAAATGCCGGAAGTGCGTCTATCGGCAGCCATTGCACCGCCGGCGGCTGCGCCACCGACAATCACTGGCGCACACGCAACCAACTGGCTTAATAATGCGGTGGATAAAATTAGTTTGGTGATGTTATGCATCTAAAACTCCTTTAAGTGGATGTTGTATTGCCAAAATCTTAGGGGCTATTGAACCATTAAATTGTTAATAAAATATAACAATTTGTCATTTTGTGCGCATCATACGCCAATTAGGCGCCAAAAGCATTGCGAATCCATTCAATCTGCTGGGCATCTGCGTTTCGCATGACAATCGCATCAAATCGGCAGGCGCACTCGCCATGTTGTTGTAGATAATGTTGTGCGGTAAGAATGAGTTTTTGTTGTTTTTGCGGGGTAATACTGGCCGCAGCGCCGCCAAATTGGCTGTTTGAACGTTGTCTTACTTCAACAAATACAAGGGTTTTTGCCTCTTGCATAATCAAGTCGATTTCGCCATATTTGCAATGATAGTTTTGTACCACAAGCTTGAGGCCTTGTTTTGCTAAAAAAGTTGCAGCTAACTTTTCAGCTTCTAAGCCCGCGTTGTTTTTGTTTAATTTCATAGGCGAGAGTTTACCTAAAGCGGTAAACTTATAAAATGATTCAATTTAAATTAAATAGCGGGTGCTTTTGATGGCGGGCATTTTATATGTGGTTGCAACGCCCATTGGCAACTTAGGCGATATAACCTTACGCGCCATTGAAACGCTTAAAACGGTAGATGCAATTGCCGCAGAAGACACGCGCCACACGTCTGGCTTGTTATCGCATTTTGGCATCAGCAAAAAACTGATTGCTGTGCATGAGCATAACGAGCATCAATTGGCTGAAAAACTATTATTGCAACTGCAAGCCGGTGAAAATATTGCATTGGTGACCGATGCCGGTACGCCTGGCATTAGTGACCCGGGTGCCGTGGTGGTGGATGCCGTGCGCAAAGCGGGAGTTAAGGTAGTGCCCATTCCGGGTGTGAGTGCGGTGATTACTGCGTTGTCAGCATCCGGCATTGTGCAAAATGGCTTTTTATTTCATGGGTTTTTACCGGCCAGCGGCGCAGCGCGGCGTAAAGTGCTTGAAGCACTCACATCTCAAACGGTTACATTGGTGTTTTATGAAGCCCCGCATCGTATTGTTGAGAGCATTGTTGACATGGCCAACGTGCTGGGTGCTACGCGACACATCACCATTGCGCGTGAGCTCACCAAAACGTTTGAAACTATTCACCATTGCATGCTTGGCGAAGCGCAACAGTGGTTAGCAAGTGATGCTAATCAGCAGCGTGGTGAATTTGTGTTACTGGTTGAAGCGGCTGCCATAACAGAAGCTGAAGCGCTGTCTGAAGATGCTATGAGAGTTTTAAAATTATTGCTAGCAGAACTGCCATTAAAACAAGCCGTCAAGTTGGCGACTGATATTACTAAAGAAAAGAAAAATGATTTATATGAACAAGCGCTTGCCCTCAAGCAAGCCAATTAAAAAGCCAATAAGATGACAAAACTACTTACCATTACCCGCCCAGATGACTGGCACTTACACTTGCGTGACGGCGCGGCGCTTAAAGCCGTGTTGCCTGACACCGCCAGGCAATTCGCCCGCGCCATTGTGATGCCGAATTTGCGCCCGCCAGTCACCACCACAGAATTAGCCGTTGCTTATCGCCAACGAATTTTAGATGCATTACCGGAAGGCGCTAATTTTGAGCCGCTCATGACCTTGTATCTCACCGATAACACCACGGCTGAAGAAATCGCAACAGCTAAGGCGAGCGGCATTATTCACGGGGTAAAACTCTACCCTGCAGGCGCCACAACCAATAGCGATTCAGGGGTCACCAGTCTAGATAAATGCGCAACGGCACTCGCCGCGATGGAAAAACTAGGTGTGCCGTTATTGGTACATGCAGAAGTGACAGATCATGATGTGGATGTGTTTGACCGCGAGCGCGTATTTATTGAGCGCAATATGGTGCCGTTATTGAAAAAATACCCTACGCTCAAAATTGTTTTTGAGCATATCACCACCAAAGATGCGGCAGCGTTTGTCACCAGCGCGCCCAGCAATGTGGCCGCAACCATAACCGCCCATCATTTATTGATGAACCGTAACGACATGTTTAAAGGCGGCATTCAGCCGCATCATTATTGTTTGCCAATTTTAAAGCGCGAAGAACATCGCTTGGCCTTGGTACAAGCCGCAACCTCGGGCAATGCTAAATTTTTCTTAGGCACAGACAGCGCGCCGCATGCCAAACACACCAAAGAGGCCGCTTGTGGTTGTGCGGGCATGTATACAGCACATACGGCAATTGAGCTCTATGCAGAAGCATTTGAGGCGGCAAACGCATTAGATAAGCTAGAAGGGTTTGCCAGTGTTTATGGGGCAGATTTTTATGCATTACCGCGCAATTCCGCGCAAATCACGCTGGCAAAAGAAACTTGGATAGTGCCTGCCAATTTACCTTTTGACCAAGACGTCATCGTGCCGTTACGTGCAGGGCAAGCGGTGCATTGGAAATTAAAATAATCTTCAAATCAGTGCATATTTTGCACATCACAATTTCTGTGTTTAAAGCTGGTTTTTAGATACAACCTTTTACGCTGCCCTGCGAGCCTTTATTTATAAGGCTCACAGGGCAGCGCTTTTCTCTCGGGAGGTTTTAAGCGTATAAAAAGCACCAAAAGCAGTTGCCGTAATTGTGAATTGCACCGCTATAAAGTCACACTAATGTTAGAGCGTCCAAATGAAATGCATTGAAAGAACGTAAGCATGCTAAAGTGGTTGCCAGAGTACTGATTTTAGGAGGATTTTAGGCGCATTATTTTTAGGCGCACTTATACACTAAAAGTAGTTTTGCGTTGGTTTTTAAATGGCGTATTGTTTATTTTTACGGAGGTGACTAGATGCAAATTTTTAAAACAAAACGGGCGGTTACAAGCGTTACAGGAACAAGCATGTTAGGCGTAAGTTTTCAACGAAGTTTAGTTTCGGCGATTGTGCTAGGGTTTATGAGCATGACGGCGTTGGCCATTACGCCAGACCCGGCAGACCAAAGCGGCTACAAACGCGAGTTTACATTACTCGATGTTGATGGCAACGGTAAGCTTAGTGCGTCAGAAATTCAAAAAGATGCGCTTTTTGATGGCGGCGGATTTGGCAAGGCAGACAAAAACGGCAATAAAAGTTTAAGTGAAAATGAATACGCAACTTATAAATCAGCCGTGCAGCAAAAAGAAACCAAGCGCGTGGCAAAAGACAGCGCGATTACTTCAAAAGTAAAATCAAAATACCTGCTTGAAAAAAACTTTAAAAGCTTTGATGTCAGTGTAGAAACCAAAGAAGGCGTTGTTTTACTTAGCGGATTTGTTGATAACGAATCCACTAAAGCGCGCGCCGGCCAAATTGCAGCTGGAGTGAAGGGCGTGAAAGCAGTAAAAAACGGAATTGTGGTTAAGCCCTAACTAAATGCATTAACCCGTGAATACAAAGTTATCTATTTTGAAAGATTAATTTTTTAACGCTAAAAACTTTGTCAGGCGATGAGTGACTAAGTAAAAAGTTTAAGAGTTGTGCAAGCATAAAAAAACAAACCCCACACATCGGTGGGGTTTGTTTGCGCTGTGCTAGCAATTAATGATAAAACTTAAGCCTGCGTTTTACGACGACGTGCTGAAAAACCAATTAAGCCAAGGCCGGCAAGCATCATGGCATAAGTTTCTGGTTCAGGCACGGCAGCAACAGTAATGCCACCAGTATAGGTTCCACCTGTAAGGCTTGTAACTTTAGGACCGTAATTGAAATTTACCGTGTATTTACCTGCCGCTAAAGGTATATAGTCAGAGTAGATATTTGGATAATAATAGCTGTAACTACCGTCTGCTGCAGGATTTAGGGCGGCATGATCATGATTTTTCAAAATATAATTGCCTAAAGAGTCTTTAAGGTCAATCACTGGCACTGTATCTAAAGGATTAACATCAAATGCAAAACCTGATGATAGATTTTTTGCAAAGACTATAATGCTTGAAGGTGAGGTTAGTACGAATTCGATAAAGTCTGAGTAATGGGTAGTAGGTTCAGGAGTGCCATAAACAAGCGCGTCAGGGCCGCCTAGTGTAGCGCCAAAACCAAAGTTTTGTTCGTACGTATTGCCTGCTGTAGCTGCAAGAATTTCGAGTGTTGCTGCGCTTGCATTGATGCTTGATACGCCAGTTGCAATTACAGCAGCTAACGCTAATTGTTTAATATTGTTATTCATTTTTAAGTTTTCCCTAAAGTTTTGTTAAGTTGGTTACCTAGGCGTATATGCTTTGTAGATAATCCAAATATTATCTAAGTCGCTCGATGATATTTGTTGTTTAAAGATGTGGCAATTACCCGAACGGGCTATTGGGTGGGTGAGTTTTAATTGATTTCTCTGCCAAACAAGAAAAAGCCCACAATTACGTGGGCTTTTAAGACTTGCTTTGAAAGCAACAAATTTATCTAAACTAATTTATTTTATCTAGGCTTGTGTTTTGCGACGGCGGGCTGAGAAACCAATCAAACCAAGTCCAGCAAGCATTAATGCGTAGGTTTCTGGTTCAGGAACAGCAGTCACTGAAACGTTGTCAAGCAGTGCGCCGACATTGTCGTTACTGTTGGTGGTGAATCCAAAACTATATCTATTGGTTTCTGTTGGGGTGAAAATCAAGCTAAATGTATTGAACGGGTCAAGGTAACTTGTTAAGTTAAACGTTTGGTTAACACCACCAAAATGCACGTTGACTGACTCCGTACCTTGATTTAACCGCTGATTCCCAGCTAACCAAAATGATAGCGTGTATTGGGTGCCTGCAATTAAATCCACAAAGTTTCTTAAGACTCCTGAAGAACCCGTAGATCCATCTAAGTCAACATAGCGGCCATTGCCTAGTAACAGGTCAAAGTCACCTCCTTGACCGATTAGGTCGACCGTGTCGTTGGCTGTAGGGCCAACTACCCATCCATTTGCACCAGCTGGATTCCAATTTAATTGATCAGCTGTAAAGCCATTAAAGTTTTCAGTAAACACGGCTGCTTGTGATAGTGTTGAACCTAAGCTAAGGAGTAGTGCTGCGGTAAGTTTTGCGATTTTCATAATTGCCACCTATCTTAAGAATGTACTAATTCTTTGTAAATTACCAACACAACATGTTGATGTACTCATGCTAGTTAATGACTACATCTGGTGCAATAGCCCATTCGGGTGAATGGAATTGAAAAATATCGTTTATTTACTTAAGTTTACAGTTTGGATTAAATAATTTGCATGAATATGAGTTTCATATTAACTGAACTCTTGATTTTAAGTGAAAATTTTGCAAAAGGCTTAAGGATTTGTTTAGCTGTCCAGTGTGTTAAAATGCACTTGAAGCTGGCCAGACGGTCGCCGCCTAGCAATAGGGGGAGGAAAGTCCGGGCTGCATAGAGCGGGATGACGGCTAGCGGCCGTACATTGAAATGTTTGCTGGCGAAAGCTGGCAGATTATAAGATGCGGAATAGGGCCACAGAGACGAGTCGGTTCGACCTGCGAGTAACGAAAGTTACGAGCTTGCGTCGAAACGGGTGAAACGCGGTAACCTCCATCTGCAGCAAGACCAAATAGGCTGGCATTGACGTGGCTCGCGTTGCCAGCGGGTAGGTTGCTTGAGCGCATGAGTAATTATGCGCCTAGATGAATGACTGTCAGCCTTAGTAATAAGGTCTACAAAACCCGGCTTATCGGCCAGCTTCGTTTTCTCTCTTTACTTGCCGCTTTGGTGGCTTAAGCGCATAGCGAGTACCTTTGTGGTCTTAAAGTCAAACTCAGAAAGATTTTCTGGTATAAAAAGGCCGCCAATATATTTTCATTCTCACCCTATAAATCTCGCTAATTACAATTCAATCGCTTTCAACACTATCCTAATAATCTACATTCACTTAATTTTGTATGTCCTTAATTTATAACGATATTATTTTTACGAGAAAAATGCGCTAAGTCATTGAGATATAAAGAAAATTTACACAAAAAGAGCTTGCATTGCTCTTTTTTTTTATCTATAGTTCAATTTAGTGGGAAAAAGTGGGTTTTTGTGGGAAATATCTAACTGATGCTAAGGGTGGTTAGGTATTTCTCACCTTTTAATATTGGTATATCCATATTGGTTTTGTTAGTAATTATTTTAGGTTAATTCATCAATCATGTTTCGCGGGGCTACACATTTAAGTTTGGATGCTAAAGGCAGAATCGCTGTGCCGACCAAGCATAGAGAGGCGCTACAGCTTCAGTGTGCTGGTGATTTGGTGTTGACCGCGCATCCGCATCGTTGCTTGTTGTTGTATCCACAACCCGCGTGGGAGCCAATTCAAGCCAAGATGATGGCTTTGTCTTCATTTGACAAGCAGTCCAGTGCGTTACAGCGTTTATTGGTGGGTTTTGCAGAAGATGTTGCGCTGGATAGTGCTGGCCGCATGTTGGTGTCACCCGTGTTGCGAGATTTTGCCGGGTTAGATAAAGAGGTGATGTTGGTCGGGCAAGGCAGTCATTTCGAATTGTGGAACATGGAGGCATGGCGTGCTCAACTTGCACAGGTGTTGCAAGATGAAGGATTTAATATGCCGGCAGAATTAGAGGGCTTTTCACTGTGATTAAGGGCGTGCACAACGCGCCCACGCAAGCATCGTTGTCTCTAAAAAAAGCATCAGTAACACCCGTTGGTTCGCTGGTTGAGAATAAAGAAAAAAGTCTACAAGCAACAAACTCCCATATTACTGTTTTGCTAGATGAGGCCGTCGAGGCGCTGGCTGTAAAGCCCGATGGGGTTTATGTGGATGGTACGTTTGGGCGTGGCGGACATTCAAAAAAAATATTAGCACAGTTGGGTAGCAGTGGTCGGTTGGTTGCGTTTGATCGTGACTTGAGTGCGATTGAATCTGGCAAGGCTATACAAGATTCGCGTTTTACCATGGTGCATAGCCATTTTTCTGCGATGCAAGTCAAGCTGACTGAATTGGGCATTAGTAAAGTTGATGGAATTTTGCTGGACTTGGGAATTTCATCTCCACAGATTGATGAGGCGAGTCGTGGGTTTAGTTTTAGGTTTGATGCGCCGCTGGATATGCGTATGGATCAAAGTCGTGGACAAACGGTGGCAGATTATCTTGCCGCTACAACAGAGCAACATTTAGGGGAGGTTATAAAGAATTATGGTGAAGAACGGTTTGCTAAGCAGATTGCAAGGACGATTATTGCGCAGCGCAATGACGGGCACGCAATCACCACTACAGGGCAACTTGCCAAGATCGTGGCAGGGGCAGTCACGCGGTTTGAGCCAGGGCAGAACCCTGCAACGCGCACCTTTCAAGCTCTACGGATTTTCATCAATCAAGAGCTTGAGGAGTTATCGCTAACCATGCCCCAATGTTTGGCATTGCTGGCACCGCAGGGGCGTTTAGCTGTGATTAGCTTTCATTCGCTTGAAGATCGTATGGTGAAGCAGTTTATTCGCAATCAGGAAAATACCGACCATTTACCTGCGAATTTTCCAGTGAGGGCTGCTGACTTGCCGCTACCAAAACTTAAGAGCGTGGGCAAGGCCATCAAGCCCAGTTTGGCAGAAATAAAAGCCAACCCCCGCTCACGCAGTGCGGTGCTGCGTGTGGCAGAAAGAACGCTGGCAACATGACGCGCTTAAATATCATATTATTTATAGCGCTGATTTTATCGGGTTTAGGGTTGGTGAATGCGCAACATAAAGCACGCAATCTCTATTTTGGGCTTGAACAGCTAAATCAAGCTGCCAAGCAATATGAGCAAGAGTACGGACTTTTGCAATTAGAGCAGAGCACGTGGGCGATGCATTCGCGTATAGAGGAGGTTGCAACGCAAGAATTGCGGATGCAAGTACCGGATGCAAAGCGTGTGCAAGTGGTCACCTTGGAAAAGCCCATTACATCGGCAGCAACTCATCTGAATGAGCTATTGAAGGGGGCACCATAATGGCTTTGCGCACAGCACCGGTTGTTGTGAAATTGCCAGCATGGCGACGCAGATTGTTGTTGATCGCTGTGTTGCTGGGCTTTGTAGTGTTGTTAGGCCGAGGATTGTATTTGCAGAGTTTTCATAAGAAGTTTCTGCAAGCAAAAGGAGATGCACGTTATAGCCGCACGCTGGTTTTGCCTGCGCATCGTGGAAAAATCACTGATAGGAATGGCGAGTTGCTGGCGATAAGTTCGCCTGTAGAGTCTGTTTGGGCAAGTCCGCCAGATGTTGAAATTACTTCTGCACAAGTGCAACAGGTGGCAGCACTTTTGGGCATGAAATCATCAGAGCTGAGTAAAAAGCTAGTGAATACTGAGCGTGGGTTCGTATACTTAAAACGTAGATTGTCGCCAGAGTTGGCTGCAAAAGTCATGAAGGTTGGTGTTCCTGGCATATACCTGCAGCGCGAGTACAAACGTTTTTACCCTGCAGGAGAGGTGACGGCGCATCTGGTTGGTTTCACAGGAGTTGATGATACTGGGCAGGAAGGCTTTGAGTTGGCAATGAATGCCTCTTTATCAGGCAAGGCTGGAAGCCGTCGCGTGATTAAAGATAGGTCTGGTCATATTGTTGAGGACTTAGAGGCTGTCAATGTTCCGCAGGATGGGCGCGATTTAGTGTTGTCGATTGATCGTAGAATTCAGTATCTTGTTCATCGTGAGCTAGCTAAGGCGGTGGAGTTACGCAAGGCAAAAGCAGGCGCCGCCATCATATTAGATGCCAAATCCGGCGAGGTGCTGGCGATGGTCAACCTTCCGACTTACAACCCCAATAACCCCGTTAACATCAAAGGTAAAACGCGTAATCGCGCGATTACTGATATGTTTGAGCCAGGCTCTACATTGAAGTCGGTGGCCGTAGCAGCAGGTCTAGAATCAGGTCAGTATCAGCCCGATACAAAGATTCAGACAGCTCCTGGTCATATGAGTATAGGGCCAGCCACAATACATGACTCGCATCCGCACGGGATTTTATCGGTAGCAGAAGTAATTCAAAAATCTTCAAACGTTGGCGCATCAAAAATTGCACTATCTTTGGACCGTTTATATCTGTGGAATATATTTAACCAACTTGGCTTTGGCGTGAAAACGAATATTGGCTTTCCTGGGGAAGCGACTGGTAGGGTGCGCGACTATAAAACTTGGCGGCCTATTGAACAGGCAACCATGTCATATGGCCATGGAATTAGTGTCACGTTATTGCAGCTCGCAAGAGCTTATACAGTATTTGCCAACGATGGTGAGTTAAAGCCAGTTTCATTATTAAAGCTAAATGAGTCGCCTGTAGGTATTCAGGTATTTAGCCCAAAAACAGCAAATCAAATGAAAGATATGCTTGAAATGGTAGTCCAGCCAGGCGGGACGGCGCTAAAGGCGCAAGTAGTGGGTTATCGTGTGGCAGGAAAAACAGGTACGACACATAAATTGGGTGATAAAGGCTATGAAAAAAATAAATATGTAGGATCATTCGTAGGAATTGCACCCGCTTCTAATCCTCGCTTAATCATGGCGGTTATGATTGATGAGCCGAGTATAGAAAATAAGCAATATTATGGCGGCACTGTGGCGGCCCCAGTATTTAGTGCTGTGATGGCAGACGCGCTAAGAATGCTGGCAGTGCCACAAGATTCTCCCAACACAAATATCGTAATTGAAGAAGATGTTACTGAAAACGTCGATGACGTAAGTGAGAGTATATGAGCATCCTCTTACAGTTAGATTTTCCGCAGCAAAAATACACATCGATCACTAGCGACAGTCGAATGGTGCAAAAGGGATCATTGTTTTTGGCTTACCCTGGTACGCAAAGTGATGGCAGAAAATACATTGCACAAGCCATTGAAGCGGGTGCTGGTGCGATTGTATGGGAGAGAAAGAAAACAGAAACTGTGGATTTCTCTTGGGATTCAGCTTGGCGAGTAAAAAACGTACCGTGTGATGATTTAAAGCTTCATGCGGGAGAGATTGCAGCTGAATTTTATGATTATCCCTCTAAGAAAGTGACGATGATTGGTGTGACAGGTACGAACGGTAAAACCTCTGTTAGTCAGTGGGTTGCGCAGTGCTTGACGGAATTAGACAAGAAAACAGCAGTGATTGGCACCGTTGGTAATGGCTTTTACAAGCATCAAACGGAGGCGGCTAATACCACACCAGATGCGGTTTTGTTGCAAGCCATGTTAGCTAAATATGTCGAATGTAAGGCTGAGATGGTGGTGATGGAAGTTTCATCACACGGGCTTGAGCAAGGGCGAGTTAATGCTGTGGAGTTTGACTACGCGGTGTTTACCAACTTGAGTCGAGATCATTTAGATTACCACATCACAATGGAAGCATATACCAAAGCCAAACAAAAGCTTTTTGAAAAGCGCGGCTTGAAGGCATCCGTTATCAATATAGACGATATCGTCGGGCGGGAAATCGTCGAAAGTCTTCAGGCGCAAGGTAGGCGATGTGTCACTTATGGATTTATGAAAGCTGATATTCAAGCAACATACTTAGTATTACATCCAGACGGATTGCAGATGAACGTTACTGTTGGTAGCAAAGATTATTTGCTAAGTGCGGCCGTCTTAGGGCGCTTTAATGCGTATAACTTGCTTGCAGTGTTGGCAGTTCTCATAGAGCTTAAGGTGAATGTGCAGGATGCGATAGCCGCCATTGCGTCGATTAAGTCGGTACAAGGGCGTATGCAGCAAATTGGCGGGGGTAATTTACCTTTAGTAGTTATCGATTATGCACACACGCCAGATGCATTGGAAAAGGTATTAAGTACCCTCAAAGAGCATGCAAACTCAAAATTGATTTGTGTTTTTGGTTGCGGCGGTAATCGAGACAAAGGAAAGCGTCCGCTTATGGGGAAAGTAGTAAGTAACCTTGCGGATATCGTGTTAATTACCAACGACAATCCACGTAATGAAGACCCGGCAACAATCATTCGTGAAATCACTGCGAATATGCATGGCGAATATCAGGTTGAAATGGATCGCGCAATTGCCATCGAAAAGGCAATTCATCTCTCAGGCCGTGGTGATGTCGTGCTGGTGGCTGGAAAAGGGCATGAAAATTACCAAGAAATTGCAGGTGTGAAGTACCCATTTGACGATGCGGAAGTGGCGCTGATGGCCTTGTCAAAATATCAGGCTTCAAATATGGAGAAGTCTGCATGATGATGCTTTCAGAAGCCGCGGCTGCTTTAGGCGCAAGCTTGATTGGTGCTGATGTGCCATTTACAAGTGTGGGTACTGATAGCCGTTACATCACACGTGGACAGCTATTCGTGGCGTTAAAAGGGGACCGTTTTGACGGCCATGATTATGTGGAGCAGGCTATGAGTCTAGGCGCTTCAGCAGTTTTGGTCAGTGACAATAAGGGTGTCGGCCCAGCGATATTTGTAAATGATACTTGCCAGGCATTAGGTGAGTTAGCTAAGTATTGGCGAAAAAAATTTAAGATTCCAGTGATGGCGATTACTGGCAGTAACGGTAAAACGACGATTAAAGAAATGATGATTGCCATATTGGCTTGCCATGGAGGTGGTGTTGAAAAAATACATGCCACGGTCGGAAATTTGAATAATCATATCGGGCTCCCGCTCACTTTACTAAAACTACGTGCTACTCATCAATACTCAGTGCTGGAAATGGGGATGAGTCACTTGGGCGAAATAGCGTACTTAACAGACATTGCAACACCTGATGTGGCGGTGATTAGCAACGCAGGAACTGCGCATATTGGTGAGGTTGGCTCTCGTCACAATATTGCAAAAGCTAAAGGTGAAATTTTTTCTGGGTTAGCAAGTAACGGTGTGGCAGTCATTAATGTGGATGATGACTACGCTGAGTATTGGAAGTCGCTTAATGCAAGTAGAAAAATAGTAACTTTTGGGCTCAATGCTGATGCAGATGTTTCTGCAACCTTTGAAGAAAAGTCTGGTGTTTGCCATGTTCAGCTCAAAACAAAAAGGGGTGATGCGGATTTTATTTTAAATACGCTCGGTATACACAATGTTCGAAATGCGCTTGCGGCCTGTGCGGCGGCTATTGCCTTGGAAATCCCAATAAAAGAGATTGCGGTCGGGTTAAGTCAGTTTCATGCAGTCAAAGGCAGGTTGCAGCGTAAGGTTGGTGTGAATAATGCGGTTGTTATTGATGATACCTATAACGCTAACCCAGACTCAATGAAGGCGGCGATTAATGTGCTGGAAAGTTTATCGGGTAAGAAGATTTTAGTATTGGGAGATATGGGAGAGTTAGGAATAGACGCCTCACAAATGCATGCTGAAATAGGCGCATATGCTAGGGCTGCCAATATTGATACGCTTTATTGCTTGGGTGAATTAAGCAAAGAGGCGGTTAATAGTTTCGGTGTAGGGGCAAAGCATTTTACCCATGTCGATTTACTTATTAATGCCTTGTTGCAAGAGATTAAACCGGGCGACTCTGTGTTGGTGAAAGGATCGCGCTTTATGAAAATGGAGCGCATTGTGAATGCGATAGTGCTTGATGCTGACAATAAAAATCTGACGAAGGAAGAGGTGCACTAAATGTTATTAGATCTGGCGCAATGGTTGGCAAAAGTACAGCACATAAGAGGGTTTTCGGTATTTGATTACATTACATTACGTGCGGTTTTAGCCACACTCACGTCATTGGCGATATCACTGATGGTTGGCCCCAGCATGATACGAAAGCTAACGGAATATAAAGTGGGTCAGGCCGTTCGGGATGATGGACCTCAGACGCATTTAATTAAATCTGGCACACCTACAATGGGTGGGGCGCTTATCTTAGTTGCTATTGCAATTTCAACCCTGCTTTGGGGTGATTTAAGTAACCGCTTTATCTGGGTCGTGTTGTTTACAACGCTAGGATTTGGTGCTGTTGGTTGGGTCGATGATTATCGTAAGGTGGTTTACAAAAATCCTAAAGGGCTATCTGCAAAAGCTAAGTATTTCTGGCAAAGCTTGATAGGTGTTGCAGTGGCTGTATTTCTATATAAAACAGCAAAAACGCCAGTGGAAACCACATTGATTGTGCCATTTTTTAAACATTGGGTGATTCCACTCAGTGCATTGAGTTTTATGGTTCTGACTTATTTGGTGGTAGTGGGTAGCAGCAATGCGGTGAATCTAACAGATGGTTTAGATGGTTTAGCCATTATGCCTACAGTCATGGTGTCAAGTGCGTTGGGGATATTTGCTTACCTGGCGGGACATCTATACTTTTCAAAATATTTAGGCATTCCTTACGTAGCAGGCGCCGGCGAGTTGTTGGTATTTTGTGCGGCGATGGCGGGAGCCGGTTTAGGTTTTCTATGGTTTAACGCCTATCCTGCGGAAGTTTTTATGGGGGATGTAGGTGCGTTGGCACTGGGTGCTGCGCTTGGCGTGATTGCCGTTATTGTTCGTCAGGAAATCGTCCTGTTTATTATGGGTGGCGTGTTTGTGATGGAAACCTTTTCAGTTGCAGCACAAGTGCTCTACTTTAAATATACCAAGAAAAAATATGGAGTTGGGCGGCGAATATTTTTAATGGCACCACTTCATCATCACTATGAGCAAAAAGGCTGGAAAGAAACGCAAGTTGTGGTGCGTTTTTGGATTATCAGCATGGTACTGGTATTAATTGGGCTGGCTAGCTTAAAAATTAGATAAATTATGATGGTACTTAAAGACAAAAACGTGTTGGTGGTAGGCTTGGGTGATACAGGCCTGTCGGCATTGCGCTGGTTAGAGTGCCAGGGTGCACGTTTGTCTGTTGCTGATTCACGTGAGAATCCACCAAATTTAGATAAGGTAAAAGCAGAGTTTCCTGCACTAAAAGTGTTTACCGGTACCTTTACAGCCGCATTGTTGCGTAGTGTAGATTTGATTGTATTAAGCCCAGGTGTATCGCTTAACGAGCCTGAAATTAAAGCAGCGATTGCGTGCGGAGTAAGCGTGGTTGGTGACGTAGAGCTATTTGCGCAGTATCGAAATAGAAACGCCAAAGTCATTGCAATTACCGGCGCCAACGGCAAAACAACTGTTACGACCTTAGTGGGTGAAGTGTGCAGAGCCGCAGGTCTGAAAACAATCGTTGCCGGCAACATTGGATTGCCTGTATTAGACGCCTTAATGATGGATGTGCCAGATGTTTATGTGTTGGAGCTATCTAGTTTTCAGCTTGAAACAACCGATACGCTATACCTAGATGCAGCCACGATGCTCAATTTATCTGAAGATCATATGGATAGATACGCGGCCATGTCTGACTACGCGATTGCCAAGGCACGTATTTTTTACAATGCAAAATTGCAAGTGCTAAACCGTGATGATGCGTGGAGTATGCTCATGGCGCGTCCAAAGCTGGCACAAGTGACATTTGGACTAAGTGAGCCAGATGAGGGTGAGTATGGGCTGCGACTAACCAATGGCGAGACATGGCTCTGCTTTGGTGAAAAAGAATTGATTAATATGCGAGACCTTAAATTATTTGGCTTACACAACGCGGCTAATGCGCTTGCTGCTGTTGCGTTGTGTCGTGGTATTGGTATTGATTTCGCTCCGATTATCCAAACTCTTTATAACTTTAAAGGATTGCCACATCGTGTTGAGTGGATTGCGAACATCGATGATGTTGATTATTACGACGATTCTAAAGGTACTAATGTTGGAGCAACTTGTGCTGCGTTAGGTGGATTACCACAAAAAGTAGTGTTAATCGCAGGTGGTGATGGTAAGGGGCAAGATTTTAGCCCTCTTAAAGATGCAGTGCAAAGCAATGCCCGTGCAGTGGTGTTAATCGGTCGTGATGCTCAATTGATTGAGGCGGTTTTGCATTCAACAGGCGTGCCGATATACCGCGCAATGAGTTTGCCAGAGGCGGTCCATATGTCGAAAAAACTAGCACAGCCTAGTGATGCAGTGCTTCTCTCACCTGCTTGTGCCAGTTTTGATATGTTTAAAAATTACGTCCATCGTGCTGAAGTATATGTAAGCACTGTCAATACTCTTGCTGAGAATAGCGAGGCATTGTCATGATTACCGCGATGCTTAACCGTGACCGTCTGAACGCGCCAAGCTACGACCAGACCTTGTTATGGGTCGTGTTGTGCTTGCTTGGAATAAGTTTGGTGATGGTGTATTCAGCTTCCATTGCCATTGCGGAAGCTGATAAAGGGGTTGGGCATAACAGCAGTTATTATCTTACGCATCAGGCGGCATTTATTTTTGTGGCCATGACAGCTGCTTTTGTGGCTTTTAACATACCCATCGCTTGGTGGCAAAAAATGGCGCCATATTTATTCTTAATAGGGTTAGCGTTACTTGTCTTGGTCCTCATCCCAGGAATTGGAATTAAGGCTGGCGGGAGTCGTCGCTGGTTAAGGTTGTTTGTCATCAATCCGCAGCCATCAGAATTTATGAAGCTCTTTGCAGCTATGTACGTAGCAGACTATACCGTACGCAAGGCGGCGGTCATGGATAGCTTCACGAAAGGTTTTATGCCAATGCTAGTCGTGATGCTACTGGTGGGAGGCTTGCTGTTACGTGAGCCAGATTTTGGTGCGTTTGCTGTCATTGCAGCCATTTCAATATCAATACTTTGGTTAGGTGGGATTAATGGCCGAATATTTGCAGGCTTGTTAGTGTTGCTTGTCGTTGGGTTTATTTTTCTAATCTGGAGCTCGCCATACCGTTTAGAGCGTGTCATTGGATTTATGGATCCCTGGGCAGATCCATACGGAAAAGGGTACCAGCTATCTCATGCGTTAATTGCATTTGGCCGCGGTGAGTGGTTTGGCGTGGGATTGGGAGCAAGTGTAGAAAAACTATTGTATTTACCAGAGGCGCATACAGACTTTTTGTTGGCAGTTATTGCGGAGGAAATTGGCTTTATTGGCGTATTGGCAGTGATTGGCATGTTTGTTTGGATCGTGATACGCGCATTTGGCATCGCCAAAGAGGCGATAGAAAACGAGCGATATTTTGCAGCCCTTTTATCGCAGGGGATTGGTGTTTGGATTGGTGTGCAAGCAATTATCAATATTGGCGTCAATATGGGCTTGCTACCAACCAAAGGTCTGACATTGCCACTTTTATCATTTGGCGGCAGTAGCATGCTTGCTAACTGTGTTGCGATGGCGATTATGCTCAGAATTGACTATGAAAACAGACGGTTGCAGAAAGGGTTGCCAGCATGACCAAAACCATCATGATTATGGCGGGTGGCACTGGTGGCCATGTGTATCCAGCAATGGCTGTGGCTGATTATTTAAAGTCGCTAGGCTGGAAAGTGGTTTGGCTTTGCACAGAAGGGGGCATGGAAAATCGTCTAATTGCGCATAAAAATTATGATAAGGCGACAATTACTATGCAAGGAGTGCGTGGTAAAGGGTTGTTGGGCTGGATGAGGTTGCCAATTACGCTACTGCGGGCGTTTAGCCAAAGCATTAAAGCACTAAAGCAACATCAACCAAACGTTGTATTAGGAATGGGAGGCTTCGCAGCATTTCCAGGCGGGCTAATGGCAAAGGTTTTAGGTCACCCCGTCGTGATACACGAACAGAATTCAGTCGCAGGCTTAACAAATAAAGTATTAGCAAAAATAGCTACCAGAGTGCTGGTGGCATTTCCATCGGTACTAGGTAAAAAGGCAATTTTGATTGGTAATCCATTACGAGACGAAATTACTTCACTAGCACCACCAGAAGAGCGATTTGCTAAACATGAAGGCGATTTGCGTTTACTAGTTGTAGGTGGCAGTTTAGGTGCTCAAGCGCTCAACGATGTTATTCCGCAGGCACTTGCGAAAATGCCCCAACAGATGCGCCCAATCGTGATTCATCAAGCAGGGGTCAAACAAATAGAGGCGCTAAAAAACAATTATGCAAACGTAGGGGTTAAGGCGGACACAAGAGCATATATCGACGATATGGCGAACATGTACGATTGGGCAGACTTTGTCATATGCCGTGCTGGTGCGTTGACAGTTGCTGAAGTGTCAGCTGTAGGTCTTGGATCGCTGATGGTGCCGTTTCCGTTTGCCGTAGACGACCATCAAACGACAAATGCTGCCTTGCTAGAAAGCGGCGGCGCAGCATTTGTTGTGCAGCAAAATGCCTTAAGCGTTGATAAGTTGGTCAGCATTCTAGGTGAGTTAAATCGAGTGAAGTGCCTAGACATGGCAGTAAAAGCCAGAGCCTTAGGCAGGCCTAAAGCCACAATGGAAGTAGCAGAGATTTGCATTCAAGTAGCCTAGCAGGGAATGGACACATGAAACATAAAGTTAAAAACATACATTTTGTGGGGATCGGCGGCTCTGGTATGAGCGGCATCGCCGAGGTTCTTCTAAATCTTGGTTTCAGTGTTAGTGGCTCAGATTTAGCTGTGAATGCCACAACGAAGCGTTTGGTAGATTTTGGGGCGACGGTCTATCAGGGACATGTGTCAGAAAACTTAGGTGATGCAGACGTGGTGGTCGTATCTTCTGCCGTGAATGAAGCAAACCCGGAGATTAAAGCAGCAAGGGCTAAGAGTATCCCTGTTGTTCCGCGCGCATTGATGTTGGCGGAATTAATGCGTTTTCGGCAGGGAATAGCGGTTGCTGGCACGCATGGCAAAACCACAACAACAAGTTTAATCGCCAGCATTCTGGCTGAGGCAGGCATGGACCCAACCTTTGTAATTGGCGGCAAATTGGAGGCCGCAAATGCCAACGCAAAACTAGGGACTGGAGAGTACATCGTTGCAGAAGCAGACGAGTCAGACGCTTCTTTTTTACACTTAACGCCGGTCATGGCGGTGGTGACCAATATTGACCAAGACCATATGGACACCTATGAGCATAACTTTGACAAGCTCAAAAGTGCATTCGTGGAATTTTTACAGCAGCTCCCATTTTGGGGTATGGCAGTTGTTTGTGTGGATGACGCAAATATTCGTGAAATTTTGCCTAGGGTCACGAAACCGGTAATGACTTACGGCTTTAGTGAAGAGGCTAAAGTGAGAGCCATTAATGTTCGTGCAGACGATGGAAAGATGCACTTTAGCGTTCAGCGTATCAACGGTGTGATTACTGAATTTGATGTGACGCTCAATTTACCTGGCAATCATTATGTACTAAACGCTTTGGCAGCGATTGCGATTGCAAGTGAACTCAATGTGCCAGATGAGGCAATCATCAAGGCGCTAAAAGAGTTTAAAGGGGTAGGTAGACGTTTCGAGCGTTATGGTGAAATTAGTGTAAGCGCGTCAAGCGGAAAAGGCACTTTTACTTTAATCGATGATTACGGTCATCACCCAGTGGAGATGCAGGCAGTCATTGCAGCTGCCCGTGCGGCATTTCCAAATCGTCGATTAGTGATGGCGTTTCAGCCGCATCGGTATACGCGCACGAGAGATTGTTTTGAAGATTTTGTACGCGTTTTATCAAGCGCGGATGTGGTCTTGTTGACTGAAGTATACGCGGCTGGGGAACAGCCCATTATTGCAGCCGATACACGATCGCTTATTCGCGCCATTCGCGTGGCAGGAAAAGTAGAACCTATCTTTGTAGAAACAACAGATGCGCTTCCAGAAGCCATTTTAAGTATTGCACAGCCGAATGATGTTGTGATTGTGATGGGTGCGGGATCTATTGGCCAAGTTGCCAGTAGAACGAGAGGTATGGCTTAAGTGAATGCAAAGCGCCATATTTTGCAGGGGGATTTGGTGTTAACGCAAGGTACGTTATTAATGAACGAGCCGATGGCACGCTATACAAGCTGGCGCGTCGGAGGTATTGCGGATAAGGCTTATGTCCCTGCAGGATTGGAAGATGTTGCAGCATTTCTGCAAAGCTTGGATAAAGATGAACCCGTTTATTTTGTTGGGCTTGGCTCAAATTTATTGGTTAGGGATGGCGGAGTGCGTGGCACGGTTATTTTGATGCACAACGCATTAGCCGATATGGGGATGGTGGATAACAAGCTTTATGCAGAATCTGGAGTGACTTGCTCCAAAGTTGCAAAATTTAGTGCAAAACAACATCGGCATGGGGCGGAGTTTTTAGCGGGTATTCCTGGAACTATTGGTGGCGCATTGGCAATGAATGCCGGTTGCTATGGTGCAGAAACATGGGATGTGGTGAACAAAGTGATGACAGTAGATAGGCAAGGTGTGATTCGCTCACGCAATAAAGCAGAGTATCGCGTCAGTTATCGCCATGTTGAGATGCCCTCAGAAGAATGGTTTCTAGCTGCATGGTTTGATTTGCCTGAAGGGGACATGAATGAGGCGGAGCAGAAAATTAAAGCGCTACTAGCAAAGCGGTTGGCGACACAGCCTTTAAACCTGCCCAATGCGGGTTCAACCTTCAGAAATCCTGAAGGGGATTACGCAGCGCGGTTGATTGAAGCGAGTGGCTTAAAAGGTTATGTAATGGGCGGGGCGCAAGTTTCTGAGAAGCATGCCAATTTCATTGTGAATTTAGGAACTGCAACGGCATTGGATATTGAATTGCTCATTAGGCACATGCAAGAAACAGTCATGGATAAATTTGGGATAGCGTTACAACAAGAAGTGCGGGTGATTGGTGAATATGCGTAAAGATTTTGGAAAAGTAGCAGTGTTGCTGGGTGGAAAGTCAGGTGAGCGTGAAGTTTCACTCAAGAGTGGAGCTGCGGTGTTGGCCGCATTGAAGGGCAAGGGCATTGATGCGCATGCATTTGACCCGCGTGATAAGCCGCTACATGATTTGGAGAGTTTTGATCGAGTGTTTATTTGCTTACATGGCAGATTTGGTGAGGATGGTTGCATGCAAGGTGCACTTGAAATGCTTCATATTCCTTACACAGGTAGCGGCGTGATGGCCTCGAGCATTGGAATGGATAAATGGCGTACCAAATTGTTATGGCGTGCGATGAATGTCGTGACACCAGACTTTGAATTAGTGACTGCAAATAGTGACTTTGCGGCAATTGAAACAAAACTAGGATTGCCCTTATTTGTGAAACCTGCCAATGAAGGATCGAGTATTGGTATTAGTAAGGTGAAAACTGCAGGCGGTTTACAGGCAGCTTATGAATTTGCTGCAAAAGCAGACCCATTGGTGATTGCCGAAAAGTTTGTGGGCGGTGGCGAGTATACCGTAGGCATTATCGGTGATGCGACTGGTGGCTATACTGCATTGCCAATCATTAGAATTGTGCCAAAAAATGAATTTTACGATTTTGAAGCGAAATATTTACGCGATGACACTGAGTATTTATGTCCATCAGGGCTAAGTGAGGAAAAAGAAAAACAAATTCAGAAAGAAGCTTTAATTGCTTTTAAAACAATTGGTTGCAGGGGCTGGGGGCGTGTTGATTTTTTAATGGATGCTCCAGGGAAACATTATTTCCTAGAGGTTAATACGAGTCCAGGCATGACTGACCATAGTTTAGTGCCAATGGCTGCAAAAGCGGCTGGCATTAGTTTTGAGGATTTGGTCGTGCGAATTTTGGAATTAGCCGATGTGGGATAAACCCAAATTATTGAATTGGATTGCCAACTTACTGTTTGCATTAAGTATGGTAGCGATTCTTTATGCAGTGCTATATGCGGTGGTGCATTTGCCAATATTTCCTTTGCGTGAAGTGAAAATTGATGGGCAGTTGAACCATGTGAGTCGTGAGCAGGTGAAGTTAATTGTGAGTAAGCATTTAAAGGGCAATTTTTTTACATTGGATTTAATGAAGGCGCGCACTGCTTTTGAAAAGTTGCCTTGGGCACGTAACGTGAGTATCCGTCGTCGTTGGCCTGATAAATTAGAAGTTGTAGTTGAAGAGCATCAGGAGCTTGCAAGATGGGGAAGCGTTGCATTAGTGAATACACACGGCGAGCTATTTCATGCGGCATCAAACAGCGAGTTGCCAGTATTTAATGGCCCTGCAGACAGCGTAATAGAGGTGGCCTCGCAATTTGGCAATTTTAGCAAAGTGTTACAGGAGGCCAATTTGAAGGTTACCAGTTTGACTCTTACGCCTAGGCGCGCATGGGAAGTCACCACTTCAAGTGGAATGCACGTTGAGTTAGGCCGAGTGGAAATGCAAAACAGAATTGAAAAATTCGCAAGTGTTTATGTAAGCACCATTGCTGGTTTGAATAAAAAAATTGCCTATGCAGATTTGCGCTATCCCAATGGATTTGCTGTGCGTAGACCAGCAGCAGACTTAAAGCAGATGGAAGAAAAAGCGAAAGAAGATAACGCGAATAAAAAGAAACCAATTGTGCAAGTGAAGCCAAAACCAACAGATATTAGCCAACAGATATAAGCCGTGTTCAATCACGCAGGGAGTAATAAATGAGCAGAGTAAAAGAGGATAAAAATTTAATTGTAGGGCTAGATATTGGCACCTCTAAAATTGTGGTGATAGTGGCTGAGTTGCTTCCAGAAGGCGCTGTTAAAGTCATCGGCTTAGGTCAGCATATTTCTCGTGGTCTGAAAAAAGGCGTGGTGGTTAATATTGAATCTACCATGCAATCTATTCAGCGCGCCTTGGAAGAGGCGGAATTGATGGCGGATTGCAAAATCAACAATGTATTTACAGGTATTGCTGGTAGTCACATCAAGAGCTTGAACTCACATGGCATGGTTAAGATTAAAGATGCCGAAGTCTCACAAATGGATGTGGATCGTGTTGTTGAAACCGCGCGGGCAATTGCCCTGCCAGCAGACCAGCAGATTCTGCATATTCTTACACAAGAATTCATTATTGATGGCCAGGAAGACGTGCGTGAGCCACTAGGCATGAGTGGCATGAAATTAGAAGTAAAGGTGCATATCGTCACGGGCGCAGTTGCTGCGGCGCAGAATATAGTGAAGTGCATCAAGCGCTGCGGTATTGAAGTGACAGATTTAATCTTACAGCCGCTGGCATCAAGCTTAGCTGTGCTGACTGAAGATGAAAAAGAACTGGGTGTTTGCTTGGTGGATATTGGCGGAGGAACAACGGATATTGCAGTATTCAAGCAAGGGGCAATTCGTCATACCGCTGTTGTACCCATTGCTGGCGACCAAATGACCAATGATATTGCGGTAGCTTTTCGTACACCAACGCAATCAGCCGAAGACATCAAAATTAAACATGGCTGTGCACTACGTCAATTGGCAGATCCGCGAGAGGTGGTTGAAGTGCCAGGTGTTGATGGCCGAGATGCACGTCAATTATCCGTCCAGACTTTGGCTGAGGTGTTAGAGCCGCGAATTGTAGAACTCTATGAGTTGGTGCTGAGTGAGTTACGTCGTAGCGGTATGGAAGACATGATTGCCTCTGGCATTGTGATTACCGGTGGTTCGGCGATGATGCGCGGCATGGTGGAACTAGGAGAAGAGATTTTTCATATGCCAGTACGCATGGGGTTGCCAAGGTATGTCGGTGGGCTTTCAGAAGTGGTGAGTAACCCGCGTTACGCAACTGGCGTTGGCCTAGTGTTAATGGGTAAGCAACAGCTCGAAAGACATTTAACAGGGCAGTTGGAATCAACTTCATTTGGGCGAATGTTAGAAAAGATGAAGAGTTGGTTTCAGGGGAATTTTTAGTAGTAAGTTGTAGTAGCAAGTAGTAGTAAAAGGCAGAAGTAAATGGGGAGAGCTGTATTTTGGTGCAGCTTATTAATCAAAAAAGAGGAGAAGCAACATGTTTGAAATTATGGAAAAAAATTCACAAGAAGCCGTCATCAAAGTCATTGGTGTGGGTGGTTGTGGCGGTAATGCAGTCGCGCATATGATTGAAAAAAATGTCAGTGGAGTCGAGTTCATTTGCGCCAATACTGACATGCAGGCGCTTAAAAAGAGCCAGGCAAAAACCATTCTACAAATGGGGATGTCAATGACTAAAGGTCTGGGTGCAGGTGCTAGGCCAGAAGTGGGTCGTGAAGCGGCCATTGAAGATCGCAATGCCATTGCAGAGTTGATTGATGGTGCTGACATGCTCTTTATTACTGCCGGTATGGGCGGTGGTACTGGCACAGGTGCCGCACCAGTGATTGCGCAAGTGGCCAAAGAAATGGGCATTCTAACAGTAGCGGTTGTGACGAAGCCTTTCGCTTTTGAGGGTAAACGCACTAAAGTGGCGGTGGATGGTCTAGAGGAATTGTCTAAGTATGTGGACTCGCTGATTGTGATTCCAAACGAAAAACTGATGGAAGTTTTGGGCGAAGATGTACCGTTCTTAGAAGCCTTTAGAGCCGCCAATGATGTGTTGCACAATGCTGTTTCTGGCATTGCAGAAATCATTAATTGCCCGGGTTTGGTGAACGTGGACTTTGCTGACGTACGCACTGTGATGAGTGAAATGGGCATGGCCATGATGGGTTCAGCCGTTGCAACAGGTCCTGACCGTGCACGCATTGCTGCAGAGCAAGCAGTGGCAAGCCCATTATTGGAAGATGTCAACTTGGCGAACGCGCGTGGCGTTTTGGTGAATATCACAACTTCAGCTTCTTTCAAAATGAAAGAATATTACGACGTTATGAACACCATTAAAGCGTTCACAGCTGAAGATGCAACGGTGATTGTGGGTAATGTGTTTGATGAAAGCATGGGGGATGGTTTGCGTGTGACGATGGTGGCAACTGGTTTATACGGGGCATCTCGTCGTCAACAAAAACCTGAACTGCGAGTTATGACGCAAGAAGTGGTGCGTAACGGCACAACCAACCAGCCGATGTACATGGGTGCAGATGTTGGCGCGGCAAGTGTAATGACGGATGATGCACCACAGGTGTTTGGCTCAAACAGCCGTCGTGCGCAAGCAGAAGCCATGAAAATGGCGGGTGTTGAAGAGTATGATATTCCAGCTTTTTTACGCAAACAAGCAGACTAATCGCGGCGAAAACGGCTTGAGTTTATTGAATATTTCTTGCATGCATCATCATGCTCGGCATCCATTACACTGGAGTTGCTGGTTAGATATGCTATCATATGCTTGATTTGTAAGATAAATTTAAACCTTCTGAAAATATTTTTGTCTGTATTTAATGTTGAGGAACGAAAAGGGCAATACCACCTACATGTTAAAGCAACGTACATTAAAAAAAGCGATTAGCGCCACTGGCGTTGGTCTGCATAACGGCGAAAAGGTTACTCTTACCCTGCGCCCGGCTGCAGCCAATACTGGTATTGTTTTCAAACGGGTTGATCTGCCTCAGCCCAATGAAATTGTGGCTTCAGCACAGGCCGTGCATGATACACGGCTGTGCTCAGCGCTTGAGGCCAATGGCGCACGCGTTGCAACCGTCGAACACCTAATGTCTGCATTGGCCGGCTTAGGTATCGACAATGTGTATATTGATGTGGATGCTGCTGAAATTCCGATTATGGACGGCAGTGCAGGCCCTTTTGTTTATTTACTGCAAGAAGCCGGTGTTGCCGAGCTGCCTGTGCCTAAAAAATTCATTCGTATTAAAAAAACGGTAGAAGTAAAAGAGCAAGATAAATGGGCACGTTTTGAGCCCTATCATGGCTTTAAGATTGACTTCACCATCGCATTCAATCATCCCGTGTTTGAGCATTCTGGTTGTCAGGTCAAAATTGATTTTGCTAAAGATTCTTATATTCAGCAAATCAGTCGCGCACGCACGTTTGGCTTTATGCATGAAGTAGAATACTTGCGCTCAAATGGCTTGGCTCGCGGCGGCAGCCTCGATAACGCGGTTGTGCTAGATGAATACCGTGTTATCAATACAGATGGGCTACGCTACGATGATGAATTTGCTAAACATAAAGTGCTGGATGCGATTGGTGATTTGTATATGCTTGGCCACCCGATTTTAGGCGCTTTTTACGCCTACAAGTCTGGTCATGCGCTTAATAACCAACTGATTCGCGCGCTGATGCAAGATGAAACAGCTTGGGAATATGCCACTTTTGAAAATAAAGAAGATGCGCCAAGCGCGCAACAAGCAGAAGATGTTGAGAAAATGCACAATCCGGCATTTGCCTGAAGCAGGCTTATTGCGCAGTAAAAAAAGTAGTTTTTTAAGTAAATAATAACACCAACCTTTTTCGATGCTCTGAGAGCCTTATAAATAAAGGCTTGCAGGGCAGTATTTTTCTCTCGAGTGTTTTTACACTTAATTTGAGAGATTTTAACAGTGCTAATTTTGTTAGCAAGACTAAAAAATTTTTGTGCAGATTTTAAGCACATCGCGCATTTTAAAGGGGCGAACCAATGAACAACATCCGCCTATTTATCGTGCTGGTCACGATTACATTCTCAAGTCAAACGTTTGCTTTATCCGATGAAGCGTTATTTCAGCGCGCTCGCGCCTCATACGCTGCCAAAAATGATTTTGCACTTGCAGAAGAAGCAAGCCAACTCAAAGACCAGCAGTACATTCTTGCCCCTTACGCTGATTACTGGTTAATGCTTCTGAAAGTTCAGCAAAATACGGTGCGCGATGAAGAGGTGCAAAATTTTCTCGCACAATATATCGACATGCCATTTACCGACCGCGTACGCGGAGAGTGGTTGAAAAAGCTGGGTAAAGAGCAAAATTGGGCACCCTTTTTTGATGAATACACCCTATTTAAGCGTGAGGATATTGCGGTACTTTGCTACGCGCTGCAAGGGCATCAAATGTTAGGCAATGCCGATGTGACTGCGGAAGCAAAGATGTTGTGGCTAACGCCGTCAGAATTGCCCAGCCAATGTAACCCTGTCTTTGATTCATTGCAGGTATCAGGTGCGCTGACCAATGAGGATATTTGGGCAAGATTCAGATTAGGTTTACATGCAGGTAAACTCGGTGTTGCCAAAAGCGTGGCAACGCGTCTAAGCAGTGTAGATGTGGCACATTTAAAGTTGCTCGACCGTGCCTATCAGTCGCCACAAGCATTTTTAGATAAGCCGCCAGTGTCATTTAAAAGCCGATTTGGTGTAGAAGCGAATCTGTATGCGGTTGATCGCCTAGCGCGCAATAATATTCAAAATGCAATTGCTGCCTATAAAAAAGTGCAAAATTCGATTGATTCAGAACATCGTGCTTTTGGTTGGGGGCGCATTGCGTATCATGCAGCACGCAGCCACCATCCGCAGGCAGTAAGTTATTATTATCAGGCAGAAGGCGCATCATTAGATGAAGAGCAGTTGGCTTGGAAAGTGCGCGCAGCACTTCGAGATCAGGACTGGCAAACCGTGCTGGATGCAGTAAATGCAATGCAGCCAAAACAGTTAGAGCAAGGGGCTTGGCGTTATTGGAAGGCGCGCGCCATTAAAGTGGTGGAAGCCAATAACCCAGAAAAAAATGCCGAGGCTGGAGAATTGTTGAGTAAGCTTTCGACTGAGCGGCATTTTTACGGTTGGCTGGCGTTACATGACATGGGAAGTGTGCTGAGTAATCCATCAGTAGATTTTGTGCCGACGAATGATGAAGTCAATGCAATTGCCAATTTGGCTGGAATCAAGCGGGCACTTGAGTTACAGCGCTTGGATATGCGCATGGAGGCAAAGGCTGAGTGGGCATGGGCAATTCGCGGTTTTGCTGATACGGAATTGTTAGCTGCGGCAGAGTACGCGCAAAGAAAAAAATGGTATGACGTGGCGATCAGCACGGCGGATAATACGAAAGTGACGCATAACTTTAACTTGCGTTATCCTACGCCGTATCGTGAAATGTTTCGCACTTCCTCGCGCGAGGTCGATATAGACGAGGCTTGGGCCTATGGCATTACCCGCCAAGAAAGCCGTTTTATGCATTATGCAAAATCTGGCGTTGGAGCTTCAGGGCTGATGCAGTTGATGCCCGCTACGGCGAAATGGGTGGCGCAACGTAAAGGGTTACGTGGTTACAACAACAGCATGATTCACGATTTAACCACCAATATCGATTTTGGTACTTACTATATGCGTTACGCGCTTGATTTAATGAACGGTAACGCGGTGATGGCCACCGCCGGCTACAACGCAGGACCAAGCCGTGCAAAAAAATGGTTGGCCGCAAAGCCGTTAGAAGCAGCCATTTATATTGAAAGTATTCCGTTTTTGGAAACGAGACAATATGTACAAAAGGTGATGGCCAATGCACAAATGTATGCTCCACGTTTGTTAGAAAAAAACCCCGGCGTTAAAATTCAAACTTTAAAATCACGTTTGGGAAAAGTTCCAGGAAGTGGACAAACGGTCGTGTACGATGAAGAAAGCGAATAGTAAGTAATCCAATTTGTAGAGATAGGCTAGGCTAAAAATGCAATCAATTGCGCAAATAAAAGAAGTGTGTGTTTTAGGCGGCTCCGGCTTTGTCGGCAGTAGTATTGTGACAAGGTTAGACGCTGCAGGCTTTCAAGTGAAGGTGCTGACGCGCCGACGTGAGTCTGCCAAGCATTTGCTGTTATTACCCAATGTGCGTGTGATTGAGTGCAATGTGTTGGATTACAAAGCGCTGAACCGGGAGCTGAGAGGTGCCGATGCGGTAATTAATTTACTAGGCATCTTGCATCAAAGTCGCCGCAATACATTTAATTTAATTCATCAGCAATTGCCTGCCCAGTTAGCTAAAATTTGCATTGATTTAAATATTAAGCGTCTGTTGCATATGAGTAGCTTACGCGCAGATAAAGACGCGCCGAGTCATTATTTGAGATCAAAAGCTGCTGGAGAAGCGGCGTTGTTGGCTGAAAAAAACCGTCTTAATGTCACCATATTCAGGCCTTCGGTTATTTTTGGCCGTCACGATCGCTTCATCAATTTATTCGCAAGTATGATTAAATTTTTACCTGTCATTTTACTTGCAAAACCTAACGCGAAATTTCAGCCAATTTGGGTTGAGGACGTGAGTGCTTGTTTTTTGACCAGTTTAGAAAATCCGACTACTTATGGTCAAACTTATGAGCTGGCTGGCCCCAAAGTGTACACATTCCGCGCGCTAATTCAGGAAGTTATGATTGTGTTGCAAATTCAGCGGCCAATTATTGGCTTAAATGACCGTTTGTCGTATATGCAGGCTTTTTTCATGGAATGGTTACCGATTAAACTTATGTCACGCGATAATGTACGGTCGATGGAGGTTGATAGCGTTTGTGATATGCCTTTTCCTGCTGTGTTTTCCCGCACGCCATCGGCATTAGAGACCGTGATTCCGCAATATTTAGTTAATCAAACGTCACGCGGAAACTATGATCGCTATCGTCGTCACGCTGCAAGATAAGCATTATTTAATACACATACGGCCATGCAAATATACTTAGTGGGCGGTGCGGTACGCGATGAACTACTTGGGTCTGCAGTGACAGATAAAGATTATGTAGTCGTTGGTAGCAGCGTGGATGAAATGTTAGCGGCAGGATTTAGGCCAGTAGGTAAAGATTTTCCTGTTTTTTTACATCCCAAAACACAGGATGAGTATGCGCTAGCAAGAACTGAGCGTAAAGTTGCCAGCGGTTATAAAGGGTTTACCATCCATGCCGCCACCGATGTAACGCTTGAGGAAGATTTAGGCCGTCGGGATTTAACCATCAATGCGATGGCAAAAAGTAGTGATGGTCAATTGATAGATCCCTATGGCGGCTTGGCGGATATACACTCCAAAACCTTGCGCCATGTCAGCGCTGCCTTTGCAGAAGACCCCGTTAGAATTTTACGCATTGCGCGCTTTGCTGCCCGCTATGCTGATTTTTCAGTTGCGCCTGAAACCCATGCCCTGATGCAGCAAATGGTGGACGCAGGTGAAGTGGATGCTCTGGTGGCTGAACGGGTATGGCAAGAGCTTTCAAAGGGATTAATGGAAGTTAAACCAAGCCGCATGTTCGAAGTATTACGCAGTTGTGGCGCTTTAAAACGACTTTTGCCTGAGTTAGAAAGGCTTTGGGGTGTTCCCCAGCCAGAAAAATATCACCCCGAGATTGATACCGGCGTGCATGTCATGATGGTGATTGACTATGCGGCCAGCAAGAATTTTAGCCTGCCTGTGCGGTTCGCTGCCTTGATGCATGACTTGGGTAAGGGCACAACGCCCAAAGAAGTGCTGCCACGTCATATTGGCCACGAAGCTCGCAGTGTGAGCCTACTTAAAGATATTACAAAACGGCTACGCATACCAACAGCATGTAAGGAACTCGCGCAAATGGTTGCAAAATACCACGGCAAATTACACGCAGTGGAAGAAATGCGCCCTAGCACTTTGCTGACATTCCTCATTGAATTAGATGCGATTCGTCAACCTGAGCGGCTGTTACACTTTTTGCAAGCGTGTGAGGCAGACTCGCGTGGCAGAACAGGTTTTGAAGAACGTGAACAACCGGAAGCACTAAGGTTATTAAACGCGCTGGATGCGGCGTTAAGTATAGATGCAGGTGCTGTGGCAAGTGGGATTGAATCTCCAGAAAAAATCAAAGTAGCCGTCTTTGAAGCGAGATTGGCTGCGATACAGTCAAAATTAAAATTTTTGTAATACAATACTAACCGTTTTGAGCCGAAGTTACAGTAAAAGCGGTATTGTTAAGAGGTGTAACGTTATGTTAAATAAGCTAAAAGTCATGTTGTTTGGGGGTAAGCCAGACCATGAACGTCGCCGCACACCGCGAGCTGGTAAAGTGCCAGCGGTAGGTGCGCATATCGGCAGGCAGCTATTGGTAATGCAAATCACTGGCCCAATCACGCGCGAATTATGGGATTGGTTTGTACTGATGGGCTGGCGCGAAGTTAATATGAAAACCAACCGTCGGCAAGTAAAAATGCTGCCAAAAATAACATTTTCCAGCATCGCAAAGGCTGAAATTAGTGAAAGAGAAACGATTTACCGTCAGGCGATTAAATAGAAATTGTGACGCACATAAAATTAGAATATTTAGCACAGTTTTAATAATAACTTTTGACATGCTCTGGAAGCCTTGTAAATAAAGGCTTCCAGAGCATGTTTTTTTGCACGGGAGAATATTGGTGCGGAATTGTCTTAAGATTGACCAAGGTTTAAATGCCCAAATTATATTGAATTAAAGATTTGGCGATATAACCTACCATACCAAGGGCCAAGGCTAGAAATAATATCATGGTGCCAAATTTACCTGCCTTAGATTGCCAAGCTAAGTGCCCAACAATGAATAGCATCAATAACATCAGACCAGGCACGGCGTAGGACATGCCAAGTTCGGTAATTTGTGTTTCAGTTAAGCCAAAAATGGTGCCTTGCACGATGATTCTCCAACGTGTTTAGTTGGTTAAATAACTAACTTGCACACTTGCAAATTCCAGCGGTTTGCGCTTAAAGCCACTTTTTGCAAACTGCTGCCAACGACCAATCACATAGCAGATAAGTAAGTTTGCCTGCGCTTCAGGCATCACCTTTTTGCCAGAAGTGGCAACAGAAATTTTTAAGCTTTGTTTTAAGGTGACTTCAATGCGGTCGTAGAGTTGGTTAATACGAAGTTGCAGTTTTTCATCTTCGTTGACCAAGGCGTCGCCAATCAGTACGCGTGTCATACCCGGATTTTTTTCTCCAAAGGCGAGTAGCATGGTGGTGATGCGTTGAATTTGTCTATAGCCGTCAGTTTCTTCCGTGTTAATTTTATTGATTAAACCAAAAATGGTTTCTTCAATAAAGGAAATCAGGCCTTCAAACATTTGTGCTTTGTTGGCAAAGTGTCGATAGAGCGCGGCTTCAGATACGCCCAATTTTGCGGCTAGGGCGGCGGTTGTGATTTTTTCACGCTTTGGCGCTTCCAGCATCTTAGCTAGGGTTTCTAGAATTTGCTGCTTACGTTCACCTGCCATTGTTCTCTCCAACAAATAGTTTTATCGAAATAATCAGACTAAATTATAACTGAATGTGAGTAAGTGCTAACACTGAGTTAATGCGATAGTCGACAAAAATTGGTTTTTTTAACTGTTTGGTTACCCAAATTGTTTTCATACCAAGCCGTTTAGCCGTCATAAGCGCTGGCAGACTGTCTTCCACCATAATGCAATCTGAGGCATTGGCTTTAATTTTTTTGAGTAATTTGCTAAAGCCAAGTATCGCCGGTTTTGGGTGAAAATGCGTAGATTCCACACTAAAAACGACATCAAAAAAGTCCTGTAAACCAAGGATAGTCAGCACACGCATGGCGTATGAAAGCGGCGCATTAGTAAACACTAACTTTCGTCCGGAAAGTCTTTGAAGCGTGTTCTTAAGCCTTTTAGTTTCTAACACCATGTTGGCTAAATCCAGCGGTGCATGGGTGCTGTTTAAAAAATGATGGGGATTGATGCCGTGGTGACGAACCAATCCTTTTAAAGTTGCCCCATAAATATGCCAGTAATGCTGACGCAGGTGGTGCGCATCATGTTCATCCAGTGCTAAATGCGCCATCATATATTCAGTCATGTTGCGATTCATGACCGGGAATATATGGGCCGAAGCGTTGTGTAGCGTATCGTCTAAATCAAAAATCCAAATGGTTTCTTGTTGGCGCTTTTGCACGCTATTTAGCCTTGATGAGCGTGCCTACACCTTCATCTGTTAAAACCTCAAGTAGCAAGGCATGCTCTACACGGCCATCAATAATGTGGACAGCTTTAACACCGCTACGCGCAGCGTCTAATGCTGAACTGATTTTAGGCAGCATGCCACCTGAAAGTGTGCCATCTGCGACTAGCTGGTCAATCTGATTCGGTGTTAAACCCGTTAAAAGCTCACCGTTTTTATCTAGTACACCAGGTGTATTGGTTAACAAAATCAATTTTTCAGCATTTAAGATTTCTGCCAGTTTGCCCGCAACCACATCTGCGTTAATGTTGTAAGTTTCACCATCTTTACCTACGCCAATGGGGGCTACTACAGGAATAAAATCACCGCTATCTAAAAAGTTAATAATGCTTGGGTCAATGGCGCTGATTTCCCCTACCTGCCCCACATCTATCATTTTGGTAGGGTCTTTTAGGTCCTCCATCATGAGTTTGTGTGCATGTATGAAGTTTCCATCTTGTCCTGTTAAGCCTACCGCTTTACCGCCATGACGGTTGATGAGATTGACAATTTCTTTATTCACCTGACCGCCCAGCACCATTTCCACAACATCCATGGTTTCTTCGTCGGTCACACGCATGCCTTGAATAAATTCACCTTTTTTGCCAAGTTTATCCAGCATCTCGTTAATTTGCGGGCCTCCGCCGTGAACAACCACCGGATTCATGCCAACCAATTTCAGCAGCACGACATCTTGAGCAAAACATTGTTTTAAATGTTCGTCTGTCATGGCATTGCCGCCATATTTAATGACGATGGTTTTATCAAAAAAGCGTTTGATATAAGGTAGCGCTTCGGCAAGCGTTCGTGCTTTTTTTGCGGCAGTGGTTTGGGTTAACATAGATTTTCCGTCACTCGAATGTTGAATATTTTTAAGCGTTGCTTATTTTTCTTATAGCAACTTTTGATGATTAGCATTGTAACTAATTTTACTTATAGCGTTTTACTAAAAACCTTAGATTTACGTTGAAAGTTATAAAGTTGCTGTTTTTCAACAGGCAACTTATCGACGCTCTGCTCGGTAAATCCTCTTTCTAAAAACCAGTGTTCGGTGCGTGTTGTTAAGCAAAATAGGGTTTTAAAGCCCAAGGCTTTGGCTTGCATTGCGCAGTAGTCAAACAATTTATCTCCCCGCCCACCTCCTCGATAAGCCTGATCAATTGCCAAACACGCAAATTCGGCCGCCCGCTCTTCTATAAAGGGATACAGGGCGGCACAGCCGATGATGCGATTGTCATGCTCCATCACATAAAAATGGTTAATCTCCATCTCAATGCGCTCACGGCCACGGCGTACTAATATGCCTTCATTTTCAAGCGGTTCAATCAGTTTTAATATGCCACCAACGTCATCAATGGTTGCTTGACGCATGGTTTCAAGCGGCAATTCGGTGACCATGGTGCCAATACCTTCCATGGTGAATAGTTCCTGTAGGATTGCGCCGTCAACATGGCGTGAGATTAAATGTACACGTGCAACGCCATGTTCACATGCATGAATGGCGGCAGGCAGATAATATTTAATGTCATCTGAAATGTGGATAGGTTCTTCGCTATTTTGCACATTGCGCAATAGATTTTTTGCTTTTTCAGCGGTCATCTCACGCAACAATTCACCGCGTAAATTCTGTACGCCTTCAGAATCCATCAAAAATATTAATTTATCGGCGTCGAGTGCAATGGCAGTGCTCACAGCAACGTCTTCTAGGCTTAAGTTAAATATTTCGCCTGTTGGCGAGTAGCCTAGCGGTGATACCAATACTAACTCCCCTTCATTCAGACGTTTTTGTATGCCTGCGGCGTTGACTTTGCGAACTTCGCCCGTATGCTGTAAATCAACCCCATCGATGACCCCAATGGGTTTTGCGGTCACAAAATTGCCACTGGCAACCCGAATATCCGCCCCCGCCATGGGCGAATTGGCGATCCCCATCGACAGTAACGCTTCAATTTCAACTTTTACTGCGCCGTTCGCCTCTTTCACGGCTTCCATGGCCTCATCATCGGTGACGCGCAGTCCGTTGTGTAATAAGGGTGTGAGTTGGGCGCGTTTAAGACGTTGTTCAATTTGCGGGCGTGCGCCATGTACTAATACCAGCCTGACTTCAAGGCTGGCCAATAGGTTTAGGTCGTGTGTGAGGGTGGTGAATTGTTTTTCATCTACAATTTCGCCACCAAAGGCAATGACAAATGTTTTGCCGCCAAAAGCGTGGATGTAAGGTGTTGCTGAACGAAACCACTGCACAAATTCCTGAGAGTTGTTTTGCACGGCGTTGTTGTAGGCAAGTTGCGCCGGCACAGGGGTCGTTTGTGCGGTATCACTTTCAGCATAAAGTGTTGCTGGGGTGGTTTCAAAAGCAGCAGCAATTTTTCTTAACAGGTTTTCTGATATGCCAAGTTCGCCACGCTCAATGCGAGATAAGTTGCCGGCGTCAGCATCAACCCTTTGCGCGAGTTGTTGCAATGTAAACCTATGTGATTTGCGTAAATGGCGAATATAGTTGCCGAGCGACATTAACATCCTTAATTTGTAATATATACATAATATTAGTCTATTAATGTAATAAATACAAATAATAGGCATTTTAAAAGCAATACAATTTGGCAGAATTTTGTTAAGCTGATGTTATTGCTTGTAAATATAAAAATTCTGAAATACCTGACATGAAAAATAATCTAAAAAAATTATTGGTGAGCCTGCCAACAAAAGTCTTTGTTGGTCTGTTTGCAGGTTATTTAATATTCAGTTATTTTGTGGTGAATCCACTGGCAAAAAAACTGGTGCCTTGGGTTGCAGATAAGCAGTTGGCAAGCCAGGCCAGTGTTGGTCGTGTGGCGTTTGACCCTTTTCGATTAAAGGCAACGGTTGAGCAGTTTAATTTGGCTGATAAACATGGTGCGCCATTAGCCGGTTTTGAAAAACTGGTGGTTGATTTAGAATTTAGTGGGCTGTTTGATTGGGCGTGGCGTTTTAATGAAATCAATCTATTAGCACCGCAAGGCTTGGTTGCAATATCGCCACAAGGCAAGCTCAATTGGGCTGATTTAATTCAAAAACTTAATGAAGATAAAAAACCACCGAGTGAAACCATTCCTCGCGTGGTGATAGCACATATCGTGGTAAAACAAGGGCAACTTCAATACATGGATGCCCATCGAGCGGCGCCTTATCAAGCAACACTCAGTCCGCTAGATTTTGAGTTGGATGGATTTTCTACTTTGCCGAAAGACCGCGGCGATTACTTAATTGCGGCAAAGTTTCCCGAGCATGGCGGCGCCTTAAAGTGGAAGGGTGATATGGGTGTTAATCCAGTTGCGTCTAAAGGTGCGGTGGCGGTATCAGGCTTGAAGCTGGCAAAAATTTTGCAAATAGTTAAAGGGGTTGAGTTGCCGTTCAAGCCAAGTCGTGGTGATATTGAGGCGAATTTTTCTTATGATTTTACGCTGCAAAATGACCAGCCAAAAGTGAGTTTAAATGGCCATTCTGTCCGGTTGAATCAACTTGCCGGCACGCTTAGTCATGTTGGCGAGGTGACGTTATCTAAGGCGCAATTTTCAGCGCCAAAAATAGATTTTAGTTATCAAAATCAGCCTGATTTAATAGTGCAAACGCTAGACTTATCCCTTGATGAACTAAGCATACAGCGAGGAAAAGAAACCGTTGTACAGTTAGCAAGTACTCACATTACGTTGCCTAAATTGGCGTTTGTTCAGCATAATAATCATCCACAAGTGCAATTTGAGGATTTGGATGTCAAAGTCTCAAATATTCAAGTGTCTCATGGTAAAGACACCTTGTTATCCTTGCCACAATTTGACATCAATCATATTCGTTTGGATTTAGAAAAACGTCAGGCAAACATCGCGCAAGTTGTATTAGGCAAAGGCATTATTCAGGCAACTAGAAATCAGTCAGGCACACTTAACTGGCAAAGTGCGTTTGAAACGAATGAAGTCATCACTGAAAGCCCCGCGTTGGCGACCGACGCGACACCAGCTAATACGCCTGTCAGCCCGTTTGCCATTGAAATTGCCGAAATTGGTTTGCAAAATTGGCAAGCGGCGTTACAAGATCAAAGCTTTAAGCAGCCACTGCAAGTAAACGTGGCCGATATCAATGTAAATTTTTCGCTGAAGAATCCAGAAGGTTTTTGGACATTGCATCGCCTACAAACGGCACTTAGTAACGCAACGGTGAGGTCTGGCACAACGCCAAAACCAGTGGCGAGCTTAGATAAATTGCAACTTAGCAAAGGTGAAATTTTGCTTGATAAACAGCAAGTGAATATTGCCTCATTGCAGTTGTCTGGACTTAAAACAGAAATCATTAAGCCGGCTGATGCGCCCTTAAATTGGCAAACAATTTTGAGTGCAAACGCGAATACAGCCCAAAATGTAACGCAAGTAAAAAGCAAGTCCACCAAAAATAACGATTGGGCGCTTAATTTAAAAAAACTGGCGCTGGAAAATAGCCAACTGCATATTGAGGATAAAAGTAATGCTGTGCCAGTGGTATTGGATGTGGATAAGCTGGCACTAGAAGCACGTGATGCCACATTGGATTTATCACGCGCAGTGCCAATTAAAGCAAGTTTTAATATTAAGCAGGGTGGACGTTTTGAAGCATTCGGTAAAGTTACGCCAACGCCGTTGAAGGTGAACTTAGACCTCAAGCTGGCCGCACTCACTTTAAAACCATTTTCACCGTATTTAAATCAATTTGCCTTGCTAAAGCTCAATGAGGGTGCTGGAAGTGTTGCGGGAAAACTCATTGTTAAAGACGAAAAAGCGCTAGCAGTGGCCTTTAATGGCGGCTTTAGTGTCGATAAATTAGCCTTACTTGAAGAAGCCGGTGACGCGCCATTTTTAGCTTGGGAAAAACTCGCCAGTGACAGTTTGGAGTTGTCACTCTCGCCAAACCGCGTTCACATGGCGGCATTAACAATCACTCAACCTGCGGGCAAGTTTATTATTCACGAAGATAAAAGCATGAACATTACCCGCGTGTTGCGAAGTCAAGCGCAGGTCAATGTAGGCGTGCCTGAAGAGCAAAATACAGCCGCGCAGACAAAAGAAGTGCTAGAAGCCAAGGTGGATACCAGTAACATTGAAACCGCTAAACCTGTAGAGATAATCGGCGCCGCAGTAGCACCAAAAGTAGAAGAAAAAACGCTAGTAGCCGCAATTGCGCCAATGCCAACTGAAGATACGACGCCAGCGGCATTTCCTGTAAGCATTGAAACAGTGCGTATTGAAAATGCGGCGCTAGAATTTGCTGACCTTTCGCTCAAGCCGCAATTTGGCACCCAAATTCATTCGCTCACGGGGGTCATCAACGGTGTGTCCACCAACGCGAGTGCAATTGCGCAAGTGGAACTGGACGGCAAAGTGGATGATTATGGTGCGGCCCGCATTCGTGGCTCAGTGCAGCCATTTAAAGCGACAAATTTCACCGATTTAAAATTAGCCTTTACCAACTTAGAAATGAATCGTCTCACACCATATTCAGGTAAATTTGCGGGCAGGCGTATTGATTCTGGCAAGCTGTCGGTAGATTTAGAATACAAAATTAAACAACGGCAATTGTCGGGTGAAAATAAGTTTGTCATTAACAAGCTGAAATTGGGCGAAAAAGTAGATAGCGCCGAAGCCGCCAACTTGCCGCTGGATTTAGCCATTGCGATTTTGGAAGACAGCGATGGCGTGATAGATCTCGACTTGCCTATCACGGGCAGTTTGGATGACCCAAAATTCAGCTATGGCAGCATCGTCTGGAAAGCCATCCGTAATGTGCTGGGTAAAATTGTAACCGCGCCGTTTCGCGCATTGGGTAAATTATTTGGCAGTGGCGCCGACAAGTTAGAAGCCATTACCTTTGAGGCCGGCAAAGCAGCCATTAGCCCGCCTGAACTTGAAAAACTCAAAGCCGTGAGTGAGGCTTTTGCTAAGCGGCCTGGGTTGGCCTTAGGTGTTGTGCCGAGCTACGATGCGTTGCTAGATGCACGCGCAATTCAAGAAGCCACGCTTCGCCGCCAAGTGGCAGAGGAAATTGGGTTAAAGTTGGCTGAAGGACAAGAAGCGGGCCCGATTGATTTAACAAATCCTAAAGTGCAAAAAGCCATTGATGCACTCCACGACACGCTCACTAAAAAGGGCATGCTCAAGAAACTGGCTGCAAAATTTGAAAAACCTAAAGCGGGGCATTTTGAAGAAGCGCAAGAAAAACTCACAGTAAGTATTGAAGTCAAAGAAGCCGACTTGCAAGCACTGGCAAAAGCGCGCGGCGAGGCGATACAAAAAACCTTGTTGGATGCAGGCGTTGCGGCAGAACGTGTGCGTCTTCAAAAAGCGGAAGTCATTAAAGCTGATAGTAAAACGAAGGCGATTAACACCAAACTGACGCTGGATGTTAAAAGCGCGACAAAATCTGCAGAACCTGCTGTTGAGGCGCCTGCGGTTGAAGCAAAATAATACAGATAAACAGATGCACAAAAAACGCGTTTTTAGCATGGAATTTTGTACGAGGAAATTTTTTGCCTCTGCGAGCCTTTATTTACAAGGCTTCCAGAGCATCGAAAAAGGTTGTGCTTAAAAAAGCTTAAAATTAACGGTTTTTAAACGCATGTTAAAAGCAGGTTTAATGTAGGTTTCTGGATGAATTTTTAAAAGTCACCCCAAAGCGTTTGTATGGCGGAAATGGCTGTAAGGGCTGCGGTTTCTGTGCGCAAAATACGCGGGCCAAGCACAATCGATTGAAACCCTTGTGCAAGCGCTGTGTCAATTTCGTGTTGGCTCAGTCCACCTTCAGCACCAATCAGCAATTGAATTTCATGCATTGGTTTCGGCATGCTTTTGAGCGGTGTGGCACCTATTGGGGTAAGTAAAATACGCGTTTGATTAGATTGCGGATTGGCGGTAAGCCACTGCGGCAGGCTCATCGGTGCGCCAACTTGCGGCACAACCGCGCGGCCAGATTGCTCACAGGCAGACGCAACAATGTTTTGCCAATGTGCGGTACGTTTTTGTGCACGGTCAACACTGAGTTTTACCACGCTACGTTCTGTGGCAATGGGCTGTATATTAGTTACGCCTAATTCAACGGCTTTTTGGATGGTGAAATCCATGCGGTCGCCGCTTGAAATGCCTTGCAAAAGCGTGATGCGCAGTGGTGATTCGTTTTCAATTTTTCGTTGTCCGGCCACTTTGGCAACGGCGGCATTTTTGTTGACCGTGACCAACGTGCAATCGTAATCAAAACCATCCCCATTAAAGATAATCACTGAATCATTCACATTTAATCTGAGTACCCGAGTTGCATGTGCAGCCGCACTTTCTGAAAGCGTGACGGTGGCGCCCAAGGTGAGTGCGTGGTCAGTAAAAAAGCGCAAATTTGCCATGAAGTCTTCCGCTTAACAAAGGGTTAAAAAGTGATAATATAAACGCTAGTATCAGCGCATCAATAATTATAACGAAATCGAGGAGAATAACATGGTCGCTCTCAATCCACCTGTCTGTAATTTCGGTCAACGCGCAGCGGATTTTAACTTGTTGGGTGTTGATGGTAAACGTCATACCCTGGCTAGCAGTGCGGGTAAAAACGGTTTGTTGGTGATGTTTATCTGCAATCATTGCCCTTATGTTAAAGCCATTAAAACGCGTTTGGTGGATGACTGTCGCGAGTTATTGCAATATGGCATTAACACCATTGCGATTCAAAGTAATGATACAGAAAACTATCCGGAAGATTCTTTTGAACGCATGCGCGAAGAATCAAATCTCTACAATTTTTCGTTTCCGTATGTGCTGGATGATACGCAAGAAGTCGCCAAAGCTTATGGTGCAGTCTGTACGCCAGATTTTTTTGGGTTTAATGCCAATTTAGAGCTGCAATACCGTGGCCGTTTTGATGCTGCAGGCCGCAGAATTGCTGATCAAAACAATAAACGTGATTTGTTTAATGCGATGAAGCAAATCGCTGAGACTGGCGAGGGCCCAAAAGAGCAAATTGCCAGCATTGGTTGCAGTATTAAATGGTTTGCAGAAGATTCGATTTGATTTAAAAAAAGTGCGCCCGATGCTTGTGCGTTGGGCGCCTATTGGTGTTCGTGCAATGTAAATTATTAGCCAAATGCGCCATCTATGCGCGGTTTTGTCAGTATTCTGTAATATTGAATGAAAAATAGCGCGAATCCTATCACCCAACAAAAATAAGCGCCGATGACCCAAGCGAGATAATATTGGCTCACGAAAATCGGTAAAACTGCGCGTATCAGCGCCCCAGCGATGATGATTCCGAATGCGTAAGGCATCAATTTTGGCGGTTCATGAATGCTTCTGCCCGTGTGGCCTAATGAGACTCGCGTCATCATCGCCAACGTCATTAAACCAATGCCACCAATTGCCCACAAATGCATGGCAAATATTATGCTAACCGCACTGGTAATATAGCTAAGTGCTAACAACAGAAAGCCTAAGTTGATGAGCCAGAGTCCACAATACAAGCTCCATAGCAGCGGCACTTTCCAAATGCCCTTTGTGTGCCAATTAAACAGCCTGAAACCGTTGGCTAAAAATAATAAAATGCCCATTAAAATGCTAACTGGGGCGCTTTGTGTAACAAGCTCGTTAAATAATAATGCTACTAAAAAGAGCATGATGCTGATGTCTAGCCATTTAAATTGCTTGAGTACCACTTTTTCTTTGACACCACGCTCAATAAACATGGGCGCCACTCTGCGGCTGATGACTAAAATCAAGCTGATGGTTAAATACAGACCAACGATAATGCCGATATGCGCACCATTGGCTAAAAGACCCAGCGCTTGGGCATAAAAGGCCGCATTGGCTAAGGTTAGTATGGCAATTTTGGCTAAAATGCCTAGTTGACGCCATTGTTTTACTTTGATGATGGGCGCGGCAACGGCATAAGCCAGTGCTAGGTTAAATGCAATGTCTAACGCTGCCGCAACGGCAATAAGATTGGGCGCGATGAGCATGGTTAATCGCGCAAAACACCATAAAGTGAAAAGCGCAAATAGCGGTTTGCCGTGTAATGTTTGTATGCCAGTCCAGTTTTTAACGGCGGTGAGTAAAAACCCTGCAATCACAGCAAAAGCGTAACCAAAGAGCATTTCGTGCGCATGCCATTGCGCGGGCGTCACCGTTGTTAAGCTAAGCTGTACGTGCCTGCCATACACCGCCATCCATAATGTCAGCGACACAATCGAAAAAATACTGGCACCTAAGAAAAACGGCCTGAACGCCAAATTAAAAAAAGCGTTTTTTTGCGGTGCTTTTTTTGAGAGACCAATTTCATTGAGCGAAATATTTTGTTGCATGGCAGTGCCTCGGGAATTTGGGTTTTTACCCAAAGATGCCAATCATAAGCTTGTCGCCGCGTGAGTGCAATGCATGCAGCAACGACGGATGAAATCAGTATAATATCTGCATATGTACATTAAAAAATGGTGGTGAACATGAGCGAAGCAAAACTGAACTGGGGAATCCTTGGCGCCGCACGCGTGAACGAGCGTTTACTGCCGGCGATTATTGAAGCGCCTAATTCACGCCTGGTGGCGATTGCTAGCCGTCGAGCGGGCGCGGCATTGGCAACGTTGCAAAAATATGCGCCACATCAACAGCGCGATGTGCAATGTTATGATGATTTAGAAAGTTTGATTCAAGATGCGGATGTTCAGGCGATTTATTGCCCAATGGCCAATGAAGAACACGCGGAATGGGCGATTAAAGCCATTAAAGCAGGCAAACATGTGTTGATAGAAAAGCCGATGGCGATTCGCTTGCAGGCAATTAATGCGATTTATGCGGCGGCAAATCAATATCAGGTCAAGGTCATGGAAGGCTTTATGTACCGCTTTCATCCGCAGCACCAGCAAGTGCAAGATATTGTTGCGTCTGGCTTGATTGGCGACGTGTTGTCGGTGCGTGCGAGTTATTCATTTTTAATGAAAGCCTCGCGCATGTATCGCATCAATCGCAACATGGCCAACGGTGGCGGTGCCATGTGGGATATTGGACCCTACGCGATTCATAGTTTGCGCTGGTGTTTTGCGCAAAACGGCATTCCTGCGGAGCCTAAATCTGTTATTGCGCGCGCCAAGCTTAATGAAGCTGGCGCAGATATTGTCACCAGCGGTGTGCTGGACTTTGGCCCAGATGCAGAAGGCCGCGCACGTTTTGGCCATTTTGATGTGAGCTTTGAGCGTAGCCGCAAATCAGAATATGAAATCATCGGCAGCAAAGGCTGGGTGAAATGTCACGCGGTTTGGGTGTTTCAAAACGATGTGCCGGTGATTAGCTGGGCGCTAGAAGATGGCCGGTATTCAGAAGAACGTTTTGCGCCCGTCAACCACTTCACCTTAGAAATTGAGCATTTTAGTGATTGCGTACTCAACGATAAGCCGCCACGCTTAAATTTTGCCGACGCTCAAGGAAATTGCAAAGCCATTGAGGCGGTTTTACAGGCCGTTACAAGCGGCCATCAAGTGGAAATTGCCAATTAAAAAGCGCCTAATGTTGGTGCTATAAAAAAACAGTCAAACGCATCAAAAAAACCTCGAGAAAAAAATAATGCCCTGCGAGCCTTTATTTATAAGGCTCGCAGGGCATCGAAAAAGGTTGCGAGGTAAATCAAGCTAAAATTGAATAAATTTAGGTGCGAAAAAGAAGTGATTTTTTATTGGCAACCACTACGATTACAAAGCGAACATTTCGCATTGGTATAATTTTTTGGCAAATCTTACGTAAATTATTTGCGCGTCAATAGCCCCCTAAGCCCTTGCTGAAATAGGCTATTTAAGCAATAATTTAGTCTTTCATTAAAAGCGGTAATTTGACTGGCTTTTTAAAGAATTCAATCAAAGTTTTATTGCACTTCATAATAAGACTTCAAGTTAATCATTAGGGAGAAAACTATGGCAACACGTAAAGACCTAGCCAACGCTATTCGCGCGTTATCGATGGATGCGGTACAAAAAGCTAACTCTGGCCACCCAGGCGCGCCTATGGGCATGGCGGAAATTGCTGAAGAGCTTTGGAATCACCATTTAAGCCATAATCCAAAAAATCCAAACTGGTCAAATCGCGATCGTTTTGTGCTTTCTAATGGTCATGGTTCAATGTTGATTTATTCATTATTGCACCTTACAGGTTACGCGTTGCCAATGGATGAATTAAAAACATTCCGTCAATTACATTCAAAATGTGCTGGCCACCCAGAGTACGGTTATGCGCCAGGCGTTGAAACAACTACAGGTCCACTAGGCCAAGGCATTGCAAACGGTGTTGGTTTTGCAATGGCTGAAAAATTAATGGCTGACCAATTCAACAAACCAGGCCATAACATTGTTGACCATCACACATACGTGTTCTTGGGCGACGGCTGTATGATGGAAGGCGTTTCTCACGAAGCTTGTGCTTTAGCGGGCACATGGGGTTTAGGTAAGTTAACTGCATTCTGGGATGACAACGGTATTTCTATCGATGGTCACATTGAAGGTTGGTACACAGACGATACAGCTAAACGTTTTGAATCATACGGCTGGCACGTTCAGTCAGTTGATGGTCACGATGTAGCAGCAATCGGCGCGGCAATTGCTGCAGCTAAAAAAGTAACAGACAAGCCATCATTGATTTGCTGTAAAACAGTCATTGGTATGGGTTCACCAAACAAATCTGGCTCACACGATTGCCACGGTTCTGCATTAGGTTTAGAAGAAGTTGCAGCGACACGTGCCAACATCGGCTGGCCACATGAGCCATTTGTGATTCCAGCAGATGTATACGCTGGTTGGGATGCAACGGCGAAAGGCGCTGCTGCTGAATCTTCATGGAATGATAAATTTGCAGCCTATGCAAAAGCATTCCCAGCTGAAGCGGCTGAATACACACGCCGCATGGCAGGTGATTTGCCAGCTAACTGGAAAGCAGAAACAGATAAAATTATCGCTGCAGTGAACGAAAAAGCGGAAGGCAATGCAAGCCGCAAAGCATCACAAAATGCAATCGGCGCATTAGCACCATTATTGCCAGAATTCTTAGGCGGTTCTGCGGACTTAACAGGTTCTAACTTAACCTCATGCGGTAGCTTTAAACACGTAGATGCTAAAAACCCAGGAAACTACATCTCTTACGGTGTGCGTGAATTTGGTATGGCAGCCATTATGAACGGTATGGCATTGCACGGTGGTTTACTACCATTCGGCGGCACATTCCACATGTTCTCAGACTACATGAAGAGCGGCATGCGTATGTCTGCATTGATGCATCTACGCGTGATTTATGTATTAACACATGACTCTATCGGCCAAGGTGAAGATGGTCCAACCCATCAACCAGTAGAAAATACTTCTGGCTTACGTTACATTCCTCGTATGGATGTATGGCGTCCTGCTGATTCAACTGAAACTACAGTCGCTTGGGTTGCAGCTGTAGAGCGTAAAGATGGTCCAAGCAGCTTGGTACTTTCACGTCAAAACTTGGCGGGTGTTAAGCACGATGCCAAAGATTTTGACTTAATCCGCAAAGGTGGTTATGTATTCTCAGACGCTGCCGGTAAAGCCGATGTGATTATCATTGCCAATGGCTCTGAATTAGATTTAGCAGTGAAAGCGGCGGCAGAATTAACTGCTGCAGGTACTAAAGTGCGCGTGGTTTCAATGCCATCTACCAACGTATTTGATCGTCAAGACCAAGCCTATAAAGACAGCGTATTGACCCCAGGCGTTAAACGTGTGGCTGTAGAAGCGGCGCATCCTGATTTCTGGCGTAAATATGTAGGTTTAGAAGGCGCTGTAGTGGGTATTGACACCTTTGGCGAGTCAGCACCAGGCGGCGCGTTGATGAAACATTTCGGCTTTACGGTTGAAAATGTGGTTGCAACTGTAAAATCAGTCCTGTAGTTCAAGGTGTTGCAGTTTGACTAATGCGCACTTAATTCGGCCCTAGGGCTGGAAGTGCGTAAGTTTAGTAAGGCACCTCATTAGGGGTGCCTTATTTCTTTTAATTAGGTAAAAAGTTTAATTTAGGAATTTTCATGGCAATCCGAGTAGCAATTAATGGATATGGGCGCATTGGGCGCATGGTGTTACGAGCGCTATATGAGTCTGGGCGAAAAGACATCGAAATTATCGCCATCAACAGTGCCGATTGTGATGCAGAATCCAATGCACATTTAACGCGTTATGATAGTGCGCATGGCCGCTTTCCGTTTGATGTAGGTGTGGATGGTGACGATATGATTATCGGCAGCCAAAAAATTAAAACTTTTGCTTCTCGTAACCCTGCTGAACTGCCTTGGCGTGATTTAGCCATTGATATTGTGTTGGAATGCACGGGCGCATTTAACAGTAAGGCTAAAGCGCAAGCGCATCTTGATGCAGGCGCAAAAAAAGTATTGTTATCAGCGCCGGGTGATAAAGATATTGATGCAACGGTGGTGTATGGCGTGAATCATCATGTGATTAAAGCCAGCCATACCGTCATTTCAAATGCATCCTGCACCACCAATGGGTTGGCGCCAATGGTGCAACCTTTGCATGAAAAAATTGGTATTGTGAATGGCTTAATGAATACCATTCACTCTTACACGAACGACCAAGTACTCACTGATTCGCACCATGCGGATATGCGTCGGGCACGTTCTGCAACGACTTCGCTTATCCCTACCAAAACTGGCGCCGCCGCCGCCGTGGGTTTGGTATTGCCAGAGTTAAACGGTAAGCTAGACGGTTTTGCGATTCGGGTTCCGACCATTAATGTTTCTTTGGTGGATTTAACCTTTACCGCATCACGCCCAACCACTAAAGAAGAAGTAAACCACATCATGCACTTAGCCGCTGGCAGTGGTGCGCTAAAAGGTATTTTGTCTTACAACGAGGCGCCATTAGTTTCAGTGGATTACAACCATACCAATTTCTCATCAAATTTTGATGCCACCCTCACAAAAGTAACCAAGGATGGGCTGCTCGTTAAAGTTTGTGCATGGTATGACAATGAGTGGGGTTTCAGTAACCGTATGCTGGATAATGCTGTGGCGATGATGGCTGCAAAATAAATAAAGGAGTGATGTGATGGCAGTAATCAAAATGACCGATTTGGATTTAAGCGGAAAGCGTGTGCTGATTCGTGCAGATTTAAATGTGCCAGTGGCTGATGGAAAAGTAACCTCTGATGCCCGCATCACCGCATCCATGGCAACGATTGAACACGCGCTCAAAGCTGGCGCAAAAGTCATGGTGACTTCCCATTTGGGTCGTCCAGAAGAAGGCGTTTATTCAGAAGAAAATTCTCTCAAGCCCGTGGTTGATGTAATTTCTACCAAACTTGGGAAACCGGTACGGTTAATCAAAGATTGGCTTGAAGGTGGCTTTGATGTAGCGGCTGGAGAATTGGTCGTTTTGGAGAATTGCCGTTTTAATAAAGGTGAGAAAAAAAGCACTGATGAATTGTCACAAAAGTATGCCAAACTGTGTGATGTGTTTGTGATGGATGCTTTTGGTACGGCACATCGCGCTGAGGCTTCAACGCATGGTGTAGCTAAATTCGCACCTGTTGCAGCAGCGGGTATTCTGTTGGTGAATGAATTAGATGCGCTCACAAAAGCACTTCTTAGTCCGGCACGCCCAATGGTAGCAATTGTGGGCGGTAGTAAAGTTTCTACCAAGTTGACAGTGCTAGAAAGTTTGTCTGAAAAAGTCGACCAGCTGGTGGTGGGTGGCGGTATTGCCAATACGTTCTTAAAAGCCGCTGGAAATGAAGTTGGTAAATCTTTGTGTGAAGATGATCTCGTTCCCGTGGCGCGCACTTTAATGGATAAAATGAGCCAAAGAGGTGCAGCAGTACCTATTGCGGTAGATGTGGTCTGCGGCAAAAAATTTGATGCAAATGAGCCAGCAATAAAGAAAGACGTGGCTGCGGTGGCTGCTGACGATATGATTTTTGATATTGGCGCGAAATCTGCTAGTCAAATAGCGGAGATTATTAAAAATGCTGGGACTGTGGTTTGGAACGGGCCCGTTGGTGTGTTTGAATTTGACCAGTTCGGTGAAGGTACCAAAACGATTGCGAATGCGATTGCCACTACTAAGGCCTTTACTTTGGCAGGTGGCGGAGACACGATTGCAGCCATTCAGAAATATGGTATTGAAGATAAAGTAGACTATATTTCAACTGCTGGTGGCGCATTTTTGGAGTTCTTGGAAGGAAAGCAATTACCTGCAGTCGCCATATTAGAGCAACGCGCAAAAAGGTAGTAGCCCGATACGTTTAGCACTTTAAAAATGGGGCTATTCGCCCCATTTTTGTTTGGCGACATGGTGGCTAACGATATTTAAAATACATTACATTTACGCTACAGAAATAAGGTAAAAATTTGACATTACGAAAAACGAAAATTGTAGCAACATTAGGCCCATCTTCTTCTAGCGAAGAAATGCTTGCACGTATGATTACCGCAGGCGTTAACGTGGTGCGGCTTAACTTTTCTCATGGCACAGCCGAGGAACATATTAAGCGTGCTGAAATTGTACGCAGCATTGCGGCAAAGTTGGGGCGCCCGGTAGGTGTGTTGTGTGATTTGCAGGGACCAAAAATTCGGATCGGCAAGTTTGAGCTAGGAAAAGTTGCCTTGAAGATGGGGGATATATTTATTCTTGATGCTGATTGTGAGCTGGGTAATCAAGATCATGTGGGCCTAGACTATAAGGCGTTGCCACAAGAAGTATCGGCTGGCGATGTGTTGCTTTTGGACGATGGTCGCATCACCATGCAAGTCGATCGGGTTAAAGGGAATCAAATTCATTGTTTGGTACTCAATGGCGGTGTGCTGAGTAATAATAAGGGTATCAATCGCCAGGGCGGCGGCTTGTCAGCTGACGCTTTAACTAAAAAAGACCGTGAGGATATTAAAACCGCCGTAAAGTTAGAAGCAGATTATATTGCGATGTCATTTCCAAAAAATGCCCTTGATGTTGAATTGGCAAGAACTTTGGTAAAAAAAGCCGGCGGAAATTCCAGCATTATTGCCAAAATTGAGCGGGCTGAGGCGATTGAAAATCTGGAGGCGATTATTGAATCATCCGACGCCATTATGGTTGCCCGAGGCGATTTGGGTGTAGAGGTGGGAGATGCCGCCGTACCGGGATTGCAAAAACGGATGATACGTATGGCGCGCGCACAAAATAAATTAGTGATTACGGCCACGCAAATGATGGAGTCCATGATTACCAGCCCAATTCCAACCCGTGCGGAAGTGTCTGATGTTGCAAATGCGGTGTTGGATGGTACAGATGCGGTCATGCTTTCGGCTGAAACAGCCGCAGGGCAATACCCATTAGAAACCGTACAAGCCGTGCATCGTGTGGTGATGGAGGCTGAAAAAGAGTATATCAATCAATATCACGCGCAGAAGTCAGATCAAGTGTTTATGAAAACGGATGAAGCGGTTGCGGCGGCGGCAATCTACACTGCAAAACACTTAAAAGTGAAAGCCATTGCAGCGTTGACGCAATCGGGTAACGCGGCACAGTGGTTATCTCGCGCTGATGCAGAAGTACCGATATATGCATTGTCGCCCGATAAATTTGCACGTAGAAAATTGACGTTGCACCGTGGTGTGTACCCTTTTCCCATTGAGCAAGGCAGTAAAAAACGGGATGAAGTGCTGAACGAAATGGAGCAAGTGTTATTAAAAGAGAGAGCTGTGAGTACGGGTGACTTGGTGTTATTTACTTTTGGTGAGCCTATAGGCGCACCGGGCGGCACTAATACGCTAAAGATCGTAAAAATTGGTGAGCAAAAAAATTAAAATATAGGTGATTACGGTCAGTTATAATTGTACTCATTGAGATAAAGGATGACTTTGTGAAAACGAGCAGTCAAATAGGAAAAGCCGGGCAAGAGGCGATTAAATATGTCGAGCAGCTTGTACTTGTGGTGATTGGTATGGCAACTGTCTATGCCACATTTGATGAAATCTATAAAATGTGGGTGACATCGAAGGTTGGTGTTGGCGACTTGCTACTTTTATTCTTGTACCTTGAAGTGCTGTCGATGGTGAAGCAATATTTGGGTTCCGGAAAGTTGCCCGTACGCTATCCGCTTTATATTGGTATTGTGGCACTGGCGCGCTATTTGGTGCTGGAAGTTAAAACACTCACACCGGAGCATATTTTAGCCGTTGCGACAGCGGTATTGATTATCGCGCTTGCAGTACTCGCCGTGCGATTCGGCCACGTGCGTTTTCCATATACTGAAGATGGTGATAACCCCAATGTTCCAAAATAATATTTAATAGGTGATGCTTTGAGTTCTCCATTGTTATATAGCAACATTACAAGTTTACATAAACTAAACCAAGGCAAAGTGCGCGATATTTATGCCGTTGATGCGAATCAATTATTATTGATAACGACAGACCGTTTATCGGCATTTGATGTGATTTTACCCACACCAATTGCCAGCAAAGGGGCGGTACTCACACAAATTGCCAATTTTTGGTTTGATAAATTAAAGCATATTGTACCGAACCACCTCACGGGCATTGACCCTGCCACCGTGGTTAGTGCGGATGAAAAATCGCAAGTACATGGCCGCGCCATTGTCACCAAAAAATTAAAGCCTTTACCTATTGAAGCCATTGTCCGCGGCTACCTCGTTGGCAGTGGTTGGAAAGAGTACCAGGCTAAAGGCACGGTATGCGGTATTGCGCTTCCTGCAAATTTGCAAGAAGCCTCGCAGTTACCACAGCCACTCTTTACTCCTTCAAGCAAGGCGGAAATAGGCGACCACGACGAAAACATTTCGCTCGAAAAATGCGCAACGTTGTTAGGCAAAGAATTGGCTGAAAAAGTGGCTAAAGTGAGTGTTCAACTCTACACCGAGGCTGCGCAGTATGCGCTTACGCGCGGCATCATCATTGCCGATACTAAATTTGAATTTGGTGTTGATGATGCGGGGACGTTGTATTTGATTGACGAAATACTCACGCCTGATTCATCCCGTTTCTGGCCTGCGGATGGCTACGTGGTTGGCAAAAATCCGCCGAGCTTTGATAAGCAATATGTGAGAGATTGGCTGGAATCAACAGGTTGGAATAAAACACCGCCAGCACCTGCATTGCCGGCTGACGTAGCGCAGCGCACATCCGAAAAATATCTTGAAGCGTTTGAACGCCTTACTGGTAAAAAGTTGGATGTTTGATAAGTTCAAAACCCTTTACCGCCATTTAAAAAAAGAGCTAGAAGTCTACCGGTTGGTGCTTAAACACCCAGAGACGCCGTGGATGGCGAAGTTATTATTGGGCTTGGCGGTAGGCTATTTGCTGTTACCCTTTGATTTGATTCCTGATTTTATTCCTATTATTGGGCAGCTAGATGATGTGGTGATTATTCCCGCTTTGTTTTATCTTGCGTTAAAGCTCACCCCTCAAGAAATCATTCAACAATGCCGAGCGCAGGTTAGTTGATATTAATTTTTGTATCAGGTCACAATTTATTTACATGACTTTGGTACAATGCGCGCCTTGAATTTACAAACGAATCTCTATTTAATTATTGGAAATATGCAATGTCACTCAATCAAGTTCCATCAGGCAAAAATTTACCACACGATTTTAACGTGATTATTGAAATCCCTATGCAGGGCGACCCTGTGAAATATGAAGTGGATAAAGAAAGCGGCGCAATTTTTGTTGACCGCTTCATGGGAACGTCTATGCAATATCCTTGTAACTACGGCTATATTCCGCATACTTTGGCCGATGACGGTGATCCGGTAGACGTGCTAGTAATTACCCCTGTGCCATTGTTGCCAGGTGTGGTGGTGCGTTGTCGCGCGTTAGGCATGTTGCAAATGACGGATGAAGCAGGGGGTGATGCAAAATTACTCGCAGTGCCTGTTGAAAAAGTTTGCGGTTTATATGGCTACCAAAAAACCTATAAAGACGTTTCACCCTGGCGCTTAGAAATGATCTCTCACTTCTTTGAGCATTACAAAGATTTGGACAAAGGTAAATGGGTGAAAATTGAAGGCTGGGTGGGAATTGACGACGCGCACAAGGAAATTATGGACGGTGTGGCGCGTTACAATAACGCAGAAGTAAAACCAGCGTTCTAACCACCACCAGTCTTAGGGCTTGTCAGCGTTATAGGAATGAACGCGCAGCTCAAATATTATAAAAAAAGCGTGGGTTTCCACGCTTTTTTTGTTGGTGCAACATCATGTCAGCGCTTTTGCCGTTATGCGATAGCCACACCAAACAAGCTCCCCACACCGGCGGTGGCCAGCATGGCTAAGGCACCCCAAAAGGTAACACGGGCGGTACCCTGCCAAATGCTTGCGCCACCCGCTTTTGCAGCCAATCCGCCAAGTAACGCTAAAAATGCTAATGACATGACCGCGACACTTAATACCAGTTTAGTTTCTGATGCAAACCAGGCCACGAGTAAAGGCAACAGCGCCCCAACTGCAAACGTACCCGCTGAGGCCAGTGCAGCTTGTACAGGTTTAGCATTCGTTGCTTCAATAATACCCAATTCGTCCCGTGCGTGCGCACCAAGTGCATCATGTGCGGTGAGTTGAAGCGCCACTTGCTTGGCTAGGTCTGACGTTAATCCTCGTTTCACATAAATACCGGTAAGTTCTTCAAGCTCATGTTCTGGCTGGGTGGCGAGTTCTTCTTTTTCGCGTGCTAAATCTGCATTTTCAGTGTCAGACTGCGAACTGACCGAAACATATTCGCCTGCGGCCATCGACATAGCACCAGAAACGAGACCCGCAACACCAGTGAGTAATATCGTTTCTTGAGAGGCCTGTGCCGCAGCTACACCAATCACCAAACTTGCTGTTGAAACGATACCGTCATTGGCGCCCAAAACGGCCGCGCGTAACCAGCCAATGCGATGCGAACGATGTGATTCAGAATGTCTTAACATAAGTGCCTTTGTGTTGATAGCGCAATGATAATGCAAAAAGTGAATGTATGTAGAGGTATTCTGAGATTGATTAAAATTTAAGCAAAATGACACGAATAAACCACCGAGAAAAAATAATGCCTCTGGAAGCCTTTATTTACAAGGCTTCCAGAGCATCGAAAAAGGTTGGTGGAAATTCACAGCTTTTTTGATACTAACTTGATACTAAATTAGCGTATTTTAATGCGCTCTATTAGCGTTTTATTTGTGCAGTAGACGAATGCAATGAAAAAGGCGGCCGAAGCCGCCTTGAGTAAAGAACCCAATTTTTACATATGTAGCAACGGTACAATCAGTAACGCAACAATGTTGATAATTTTAATCAACGGGTTGACCGCTGGACCAGCCGTATCTTTGTAGGGATCACCCACGGTGTCGCCAGTCACTGCGGCTTTGTGTGCCTCAGAACCTTTGCCGCCGTGATGTCCATCTTCAATGTATTTTTTGGCATTATCCCAAGCGCCGCCGCCAGTACACATTGAAATTGCAACAAATAAGCCAGTCACAATCGTACCCATTAATAAGCCACCTAATGCCACTGGCCCTAACAATAAGCCAACGGCAATTGGCACTGCCACAGGTAATAATGATGGAATCATCATTTCTTTAATGGCGGCAGTGGTGAGCATATCCACCGCTTTACCATATTCTGGTTTGGCGGTGCCTTCCATAATGCCTTTAATGTCGCGGAACTGACGACGCACTTCTTCAACCACTGCACCTGCTGCGCGCCCAACCGCTTCCATGGCCATTGCCGCAAACAAGAAAGGAATAAGGCCGCCGATAAATAAACCAACGATGACTTTAGGGTCACTTAAACTAAAGTCTATGGCCTGGCCAAGGTGTGATTCAAGTTTATGTGTGTAATCGGCAAATAGTACCAATGCTGCTAAGCCTGCGGAGCCAATCGCATAGCCTTTTGTTACGGCTTTGGTGGTGTTGCCAACAGCGTCAAGCGGGTCGGTAACATCGCGCACGTTGCTTGGCAATTCGGCCATTTCAGCAATGCCGCCAGCGTTGTCAGTAATTGGGCCATAAGCATCAAGCGCCACGATAATGCCGGCCATGCTCAACATGGAAGTTGCCGCAATCGCCACGCCATATAAGCCTGCTAAATGATAGGCCGTTAAAATGGCAATACACACTGAAATCACAGGAAGTGCGGTTGATTTCATTGAAATGCCAATGCCTGCAATGATGTTGGTTGCATGGCCAGTGGTTGAGGCTTTGGCGATATGTTTAACTGGGGCGTAGTCAGTGCCCGTGTAATATTCCGTAATCCAAACCAGTGCCGCAGTTAACACTAAACCTACTGCGCACGCACCAAATAAGGCATTGGCTGAAGCAACAAGGTTTGGTGCATGGTTAAAACCATTTGGAAATAACTGATGGCTGACAAAATAAAATGCAACCAATGAAAGTAGCCCTGCAACCGCTAAGCCTCTGTATAAGGCCGGCATCACGTTTTTCATGCCAGGAGATGCTTTGACAAAGAAGCAGCCAATGATAGAGGCAACAATAGAAACTGCCCCCAGCATTAAGGGGTAAATCATCGCGCTGATGCCTTCGTTATCGAGCATTAAGCCGCCAAGCACCATAGTTGCGATAATGGTGACGACATAGGTTTCAAATAAGTCTGCCGCCATACCAGCGCAGTCACCGACATTATCACCCACGTTGTCGGCAATTACGGCAGGGTTGCGTGGGTCATCTTCAGGGATGCCCGCTTCAACTTTACCCACTAAATCCGCACCAACGTCCGCACCTTTAGTGAAAATGCCGCCGCCTAAACGTGCAAAAATTGAAATAAGAGAAGAACCAAACGCCAAGCCAATGAGTGGATTTAAATCAGTGCCACGGTCAGCACCTAAATACCAATAAAAAGCAGTGACACCCAATAGGCCAAGACCAACCACCAGCATGCCAGTAATGGCGCCGCCTTTAAATGCAACATCAAATGCGGGGGCTATGCCACCTGTTGCGGCCTGTGCGGTACGAACGTTTGCTTTGACTGAGACATTCATGCCGATAAAGCCACATGCGCCTGAAAGCACGGCACCTACGACAAAACCGATGGCAGTTTGCTTGCCTAGAAATATGGCAATTAATACAGCTAAAATGACACCGACGATTGCAATGGTTTTATATTGGCGGGCCAAGTAAGCCGCTGCCCCTTGTTGAATCGCACCTGCAATTTCTTGCATGCGCGCGTTTCCTGCGGGCAAATTAGTAATCCACTTACTCATGACAACCCCGTATAGCACCGCTAACGCAGCGGCACTGAGGGCAACAATTAATTCAACTTGCATAATTTCTCCCTATCCAAATTTTTCATCTAAATATTATTTAAGTCATACAGAATTTAAAACTAGTGTGAAGCAAAAACAATTACGAATTACTCATGTCAATAAGAAGTCAGCAACCAAGCGTTACACCCATTTATAGCGTGTAACTCGTTTGTAACAACGGTTTATTATTGCACTATTAAGCAAGGTGAACAACCGTTAGATTTTTAGGGGTGCGGAGGGATGTTTCTTGCATACGCAACAAAAGAGAATAATTGTTTAGTTTGCTTTTTTTGCAAGCTTAGCAAGTGCGTCACCTAGGGCTGAGCCTGCTAATTTTTCGGCTAGTGCCGTTAACTCGGTGGCGGCGTGGTGACTTAGCTTTTTGACTGGTTTAGTGGGGGTTTCTGGGGTAGATTTTACTTGCACTTTTACCCGAATTGCAGTAACTTCACACCCTTGCTTTTCTAGCTTAATCAATAAGCTAGGGATTAAAAGTTTAATTTTTGCGGCAACTGCATTGTTGTCTGCAAATACTGACAATTGTTTATTTTTTAAACTGTAGGCATGGCTCCATTGCGCTAAGTTTTCAGGGCTAACAGTCAGCCAAATAGATTGGGCAATTTGCGCTTCTTTCGTCTTAATACTGAGGGCTAGAAGTTCAGGCTGTTTGAGTAACGAATTAAACGGAAGCATGCGGGCCACTAAAAGTATTAAATAACTTTATGAATATCATTTTTGTCTCTAATAAGATGGCGCAAGCGAAAACACTTTCTGTGTTTCATCTTGCGCTAATTGCATTTGCTTTGGTGGCTATTCCAGTGTTAATCACCTTGATGTTCATTGTGCCACAGGAAGCAGCAGCACAAAAGGGGGGGAAGTCATTGATTCCGCCGCAATTAAGATTCTCGTTTAATAATCAACAAAAACATTTAGATGCCTACGCTTTGCAACTGGGTGAAATGCAAGCGCGCATGATGCGTCTGGATTCACAAGCAGAGCGTTTGGGAAAGTTGGCCGGTGAAAAATCACAAGATACGCCGCTGAGTGACAGCGCTCCACAAAAAGCCGTTGCCAAGACAGCGCAGGACGGTCGTGGTGGTCCACTGGTATTGCATGCCCCAATGACCGAAGCTGATTTGCAGAAGGAAATTGCAACACTATTAAGCCAAATAGAAGCGGGCACAGATAATTTAGCGAGAATAGAAGCCAAATTACTGCAGCAAAGCGTGTTAAAAGATTTGTTACCTAATAGCAGCCCAGTCACTGCGGCTTATAACTCTTCAAGTTACGGCTGGCGCTCGGACCCTTTTACCGGTGAAAAGGCATTTCATGAGGGGCTGGATTTTCCTGCGCCGACGGGTACGTTGATCTATGCAGCAGCGGGTGGCATTGTGTCAACCTCTGAAGATACAGCGGGATATGGTAAACTAGTCAAAATTGAGCATGGCTCAGGGCTAGAAACGCGTTATGCGCATTGTTCAAAGTTGTTGGTGAAAGCGGGTGAACGCGTAGAAAAAGGTCAAGTCATTGCCGAGATGGGTAGCACGGGACGCTCTACAGGGCCGCATTTGCATTATGAAATTAGGCTAAATGGCAATGCGCTCGACCCAAGACAATATCTTAAAGCGGGTGCTTGAATTTACCTTGAATGCCCTCATGTACCTATAGACAAATTTTATTTAGCACTTTTCAAGCATAACATCACCTTCACATAAATTTAGTTACACATCATTAAAGCCTTATATCCTTAAAGCGGAAAGCCACTTACTTCATGATTTCTTCGTTGTTCAAAAAAATATTCGGTAGCCGTAATGACCGTTTGGTTAAACAGTACGCACAAAAAGTACAAAAAATAAATGCATTTGAGCCGGCGATTCAGGCGCTTTCTGATGATGCATTAAGAGCTAAAACGGAAGAGTTTAAACAGCGTTTTCAAAATGGTGAAACGCTTGAAGACTTGCTGCCAGAGGCCTTTGCCGTGGTGCGTGAAGGTGGCGTGCGAGCGCTCGGCATGCGCCATTTTGATGTGCAAATGATTGGCGGCATGGTGCTAAATGCCGGAAAAATCGGTGAGATGCGAACAGGTGAAGGTAAAACCTTGGTGGCGACCTTGCCGGTGTACCTTAATGCCTTAACGGGCAAGGGTGTGCATGTGGTTACGGTGAATGATTATCTGGCCAAACGCGATGCTGAGTGGATGGGCAAACTCTATAATTTTTTAGGGCTAACTGTTGGCATTAACTTGTCGCAAATGCCCAATGAATTGAAGCGTCAGGCATATGCGGCTGATATTACCTATGGCACCAATAATGAATACGGCTTTGATTACCTGCGCGATAACATGGTGCACGAGCGTGAAGCACGTGTGCAGCGCGGCTTGAGTTACGCCCTGATTGATGAGGTCGATTCGATTTTAATTGATGAGGCACGTACGCCGCTGATTATTTCAGGGCAGGCCGATAACAGCATTGCGCTTTACAACCAAATTAACGAGGTGGCTGCAAAGCTCATCGCACAGACCGAAGAAGAGGGCGAAGGTGACTTTTGGGTTGATGAAAAAGGCCAAAATGTGGTGTTGTCTGAACAAGGCCATGAGCGTGCAGAAGTGATTCTTACTGATTCAGGCTTGTTGTCTGAAGGATCTAGCCTGTATGACGCGGCCAATATCACGTTGGTGCATCACTTGTATGCCTCACTACGCGCGCGCAATTTATATCATCGTGACCAGCATTATGTGGTGCGCGATGGTGAAATTATCATTGTGGATGAAATTAACGGCCGTATGATGCCGGGCCGTCGCTGGTCAGATGGTTTGCACCAAGCAGTTGAAGCCAAAGAGGGCGTTGAGATTCAAAAAGAAAATCAAACGCTCGCTTCAATTACTTTTCAAAACTATTTCCGTATGTATGCAAAACTGTCAGGGATGACAGGTACTGCAGATACAGAAGCTTATGAATTTAATCAGATTTATGGCTTAGAAACGGTCGTGATTCCAACACACCGCCCAATGCAGCGTAAAGACAATATGGATAAAGTCTACCGCACCGCAAAAGAGAAGTATGCGGCGGTTATTTTGGACATTAAAGATTGTCAAAGCCGCGGTCAGCCTGTGCTGGTGGGAACGACTTCGATTGAAAACTCAGAACTGATCTCAACATTATTGAATGCAGAAAAACTTGAGCATCAAGTTTTAAATGCTAAACAGCACGAGCGTGAAGCGCATGTGATTGCACAAGCTGGCCGTCCTGGCGTGATTACCATTGCAACCAACATGGCGGGCCGTGGTACCGATATTGTGTTGGGCGGTAACCCAGAAACCGATATTGACGCGGTGCAGCACGATGAAAAATTAAGTGAAGCTGAAAAAGAAACACGCATTGCAAAACTTAAAGCCGAGTGGCAACAGCGCCATGATGCCGTGCTGGCAGCGGGTGGCCTGCACATTGCCGGTACTGAGCGTCATGAATCTCGCCGAGTAGACAATCAACTCCGTGGTCGTTCTGGCCGTCAGGGTGACCCAGGCTCCAGTCGTTTTTACTTATCGCTTGAAGACCAATTGTTGCGTATTTTTGCCTCTGACCGTGTTTCTGCGATTATGGAAAAACTTAACATGCCTGAAGGCGAGGCGATTGAGCATGTGTGGGTCACACGTGCGATTGAAAACGCACAACGCAAGGTCGAAGGCCGCAACTTTGATATCCGTAAACAATTACTTGAGTATGATGATGTTGCAAACGATCAACGTAAAGTGATTTATGAGCAACGCAACGAGTTGTTAGAAGCAGTGGATGTTGGCGATACCATTAAAGCCATGCGTGAAGATGTGCTCATCAGCCTGATTGCCACACACATTCCGCCCAATAGCGTGGAAGAGCAATGGGACGTGCCAAGTTTAGAGCGTGAACTGAAGGCCGAAACAGGCTTAGAAATTCCGCTGCAAAAAATGTTGGAAGACAACCCTGATTTGCATGAAGAAACCCTGCGCGAACGCGTGCTGGAGGCCGCTAACAGCGCTTATGCGGCAAAAGAGCAGTTAGCTAGTGCAGAGGTAATGCGCCAGTTTGAACGCTCAGTCATGTTGCAGAGTTTAGATAATCATTGGCGTGAGCATTTGGCGGCACTTGACCATTTGCGCCAAGGCATACATTTGCGCTCATATGCGCAAAAAAACCCAAAACAAGAGTACAAACGAGAAGCCTTTGCGTTATTTGAAGGCTTACTGAATACGGTTAAAGCAGAAGTCACTAAAATCACCATGCTGGTGCAAGTGAAAACAGAAGCGGATGTAGAAGCCGTTGAGCAGCCGGTTGAAGTGGAAAATGTACAGTATCAGCATGCTGATTACGATGAAGCACTTGCAAATCCGCAGTCAGATGAAGAAGCAGCCTTACTGGCCAGTGGTCAGCCCGTAGTGCGTGATGGCATCAAAGTGGGCCGTAACGACCCATGTCCATGCGGATCTGGTAAAAAATATAAGCAATGTCACGGTCAATTAAGTTAAGTGGGTTTTTTTTAGCATGACAAATGAAACTGAACAAGAAATTGAATCGCCCTGCATTGGCGTGTGTGCAATGGATGAAACCACAGGCTATTGCCTAGGGTGCTATCGCACTATCGACGAAATCAAAACTTGGTGGGATAAAACAAACGCAGAAAAAAGCGCATTGCTACAAACGCTTGAAGCACGCGTTGCGCAAAGTTTTGATTAGATAGCTTTGATTCGAAAGTTTTGATTTAAAAGTTTTGATTTAAAAATTGCCGTTGAATTGGATGCAAGTTTTTAGTAAAGGCGCATCCAAAAAAACCAATTTTAATGCGTAGAAAAACTACGAGGATTTTTTTCTGCCCTGCGAGCCTTTATTTATAAGGCTTTCAGAGCATCAAAAAAGGTTGGTGTTAAAAAAGCGCTTTTTTAAGTTAAAAGAGCGCTTTTTTTACGCCTAAAATCACACCGTTTTCTTTCAGTTCTGCCAGTGTTGCTGCGCCGAATTGCATCATGACTTCTGCTGATATTTGAGGGTGCGCGTTGGCCAATTTCGTTAGCGCATGTTGGCCTGTCAGCGATTCATTTTGTAACAACGCCACCAATTGAAAAGTGATGGGGTTGAGTTCCATAAACTTAATTTGCAGTTCTAGATGACGAAAAACCAGCAAATAAGTTGGCTGCGCAGTTTTTTGTTTAGGTTGATAGTTCGGCGAAATAAGGTGTACGGGGTAGTCGTATTGCAACAAAAATAGGTTGGGTGTGATGACAATGGGTTTCAGTAGTAAGTCGTCTGTTGCAGAATCGATGCGCTCTAAATCAGCAGGCGCCGCTTGCACAGAAAGTGCGAGTTCCACCCATTCATAGTGCATTAAATTGGGCAGAAAAGCAGGTAATTTGCTTTCATTCAACTTAACGCTATCTAAATGCTGTAAAAACTGCGCAGGAATTTCTCTAAAAAATGGCGTGCTTGCTTGATAATTAGCCATAAAGCCTCGCATCAACTGCTGCCATTGGCGTGCGCTGAGGATTTTTTTTGTAACAGGAAAGCAACTCGCCAGCGTGCCTTCAATATTGTTATAGACAATTTCGGTATAAATTGCCATGCGTTTGGCCGGCACGTTGGCAGGCCGTGGCTGATTTTTCGGATCACGAATATGTTGCGTAAATTGCTTTTGGTAAGCCTGAAATGCTGGCAATGGCGTCGTTGTGTCAGGCAACTGTTTGGGCATGATTTTTCTGCGCATATTGCTGTTGAATCGCTGCGATTTTATCGATTTCAGAAATCAGTGTCGTGAGCGGCGGGATATTTAAATCACGTTCCAATAACGTGGGAAAAACACCAAATTGCTGGTAGGCGGCGTTTAATAGTTGCCAGACGGGGTCAATGATATTTTCACCGTGGGTATCAACCAATAAATCGGGCGCTTGTTGATAGTGCCCCGCCACGTGCGCGTAAACAATGCGCTCATTTGGAATGCCGCGCAAAAGCTGATGCGCATCATAGTTAAAATTAACGCTATTCACATAAATATTGTTGATGTCTAGGTGCAAAAGACAGTCCGCTTCTTCAATCACGGCTTTTAAAAAAGTCAGCTCGTCCATTTCAGAAATGGGTGCCGCAACATAGCTTGATGCGTTTTCAATGCCAATGCGCTGGCCCAAGATATCCTGCGTTTGGCGTATGCGCTGCGCCACGTAATGCACGGCTTCTTCTGTAAAAGGGATGGGGAGCAAGTCATACAAATAGCCGCCATCACTGCAAAAGCTTAAATGTTCGGTATAAAGCGGTATTTCATGCTGGTGTAAAAACGCTTTGACTTGTTTGATAAACGCTACATTGAGCGGTTCTAGCCCACCCAAAGAAAGGCAAAGCCCATGACAAATAATGGGGTAACGCGCTAAAAACCAATCAAGCTGGTCTTTGTATTTGCCACCTGCGCCTATCCAGTTTTCGGGGGCAATTTCAAGAAAATCAATATTGCGGATGATTTCTTGGCCATAAAGCGCTTGGATTTGGGGGATGAGCTCGCGCTTTAACCCCAAACCCACGCCTTGAATGTCATGCAATTGTGACATGCGATGGTGAGTTGCGCCTTAAATAACAAGCGTTATTTTTTCTCACCGCCACATGAACCTTCTTTCATTTTTTCAGCAGAGCACGCGCCTTCTTTCATCTTCTCGGCTGAACAAGCGCCTTCTTTCATTTTTTCAGCGCTGCATGAACCTTCTTTGGCTTTGTCGTGACTGCATGAACCCTCTTTAGCTTTATCATGGTTGCAAGCGCCATCTTTTGCTTTGTTTTTGGTTTTTTTGTTTGCGCCACATTTGCCAGTGCCACATTTGCCGTCTTTCATTTTGGCATCGTGGGTATCGGCCACTTGATAGCCGGAAGACAAGGTTTTAAGCGCAAATGGATTTTCTGCAGCACTGGCAGGCGCTGCAACTGAAAGTGCAAATACCGCGCTAACTGAGGCGAATAGTGCTTTATGGGTCGTGTTCATTTGATGTTTCCTTTTCAATTAAAAAATCAATAATTAATAATGTTGATTGATAGCATTAGCGATGTTTTGTTTCGCTTCAGGCTTCAGAGTAATGTTAGTGTCACGCTCAGTTTGCTGCACCATTGCGTTGACTGCAAGGCGCAACTGCTGCAATTGTTTGCCAAATCGCCGACAATGCCTGCATATCACAAGGTGAAAGCGTAAAGCCAATCTTTCTTGCCAGTTAAGCGGCCGATCGAGCGATTGCGAAACCAAACGGCTGGCAGATTTGCAGGAAAGCATCATGTTCATCTTCCTCTACTTAACCTGTTATCCAATTGATTTCTAAACATTTTCTTAAGCTCATTCTCGCGCGGTATAACATCACCCAAGCATTGGTCGCGGTAATTTGCAGTTCCTTACAAATTTCTTCATTATCGGTTTCATGCACATCGCGCATTAAAAAAAGCGCGGCCAGTTTCTTGGGTAACTTATCCATGCAACTCTGTAAGATACCCAAAAACTGTTTTTGTTCCAACGCATCACTTGGCATATTCCAAGCGATTGGTTTCTCAGCCCAATGACCTCTCGCATTAAAAAATTCATCCATATCGGCGTCTTCGTCATCAGTTAAATCGGTGACTGCAATTTCACGTTGGCCCTTCCGCATGGTATCAATAATTTTATGTTTGAGAATACCCGTGAGCCAGGTACGTGGGGAAGATTGCGCTGCAAAGTTTGGATTTTTGATGGCCGCTAAAAAAGTTTCTTGCACCGCATCTTCAGCCAAATGGGCATCGCGCAAGCGCGCCAGCGCAAAGCGGTATAAATAATCGCCATGCGCGTTAAGCCATTCGTGTGCTGTGTTGGTCATCGAGCTTCCTTATAGGAGTGTTGCATTATTACTGTTGTTGCATTAAAAAGGCAAATATTTTTATGCGGTCTAAGTACAACCTTTTGCGCTGCCCTGCGAGCCTTATAAATAAAGGCTCGCAGGGTGAACTGACCCCCAAATGTTGGACATTAATTTGGGTTTAAACTTAAGGACTGATT